>Ga0008835_100333_pt1 | contig 50944 bp, 45 predicted proteins | sample HotLakConsoUCCRE_FD_62215 | JGI IMG/M metagenome (GOLD analysis project Ga0008835, IMG submission 62215) | Hypersaline microbial mat communities from Hot Lake, Washington, USA - Hot Lake Consortium UCC-RE (Hybrid Assembly) ... | reverse complement strand
TTAGAAACTGGGGTATAATACTTAACAGTTTTCTTATTATATTTGGAGAAAGGGTCAGATTAAACCAATCTTAAACCCTATCTACCAAATTTGTAGTTACACACTTTTTGGGATAGTGTCTAAGTTTCTTCCTTTTCCTTTGTAATTACTTTACTCTGCTCCAAAAAATCTTTCACAAAAGAAGCTAAAAATTTTAAGTCGTCTTCTTTTAGTCTAAAATCAGAAAAAAACTTAAAATAGATTCCATTTTTTTCTGAAAATTTAATCACCTCAGAGAGAAGCTTGAATTCTGTCATAGATAGACCTCCAATATATCTTGACTCATCTGGATATTCTGGATCTAACTCGTTATCTCTCAAATAATAAAAATCTAACATACTCTTAGTCTAAAGGATGAAATGTTCGTACTGTTCCATCAACGTTAACAGTAGCCCTATACTTTTTATAAACACCTCTTATACTGGTTCCCCCGTTCCCGCCATGCTCCGCATGGTGGCCCTAATTGCTCATACTACATCATCAGATGCATAGCTTACTTCCATTTTCCCTCTATATAGACCCAATATTTCAAATGGCTAAGGATTCTATCTTAGTTTAATCTTCTTGTAAAAATTAGCTAAAATACCGTGGCAAAACGCACAAAATGCTAGCCTTTAGGATTTTGAGACTTACGGTTTACCATGACTTTGGCAAATTTTTACTCTTAAACTATAAAGATAAAACATTTTTGAGTAAAAAGCCTACCACCATGCAGAGCATGGCGGGAACAGGGTTCCAAAATCATCTTTCACAAAAAATTAATCTCTCTCATTTAACCTCCGCTGGCGCACGCGTTTCCGCGTGTGCCATTCCAACCAAAACGGAATCACTTCACCTCAAACCCTTCCTTATGCTCTTCTTTGCCTAAACTAATTTTTAATTCATATTTTCCTTTACCAATGAAATCATCTTTGATTTTGCAGTTCCAATTAAAGCTTTGGTAGCCTTTTGAAACTTCCTCTTGCCAAGAAGTCAAGCTTTTACCTTCTTCATTCATTACTTCCATTTTTACTTTTGCTTTTTTATCGGCAGTATTAAAAACTGCTATTTCCAAATTTGGTAAATAGGCTTTTGAATAAGGATGCGTTTTTTCACCCCAGTTTTTGCTAAATCGAATATCACTCAGTCCGAATGTTACCAACTTGTTATCCGAATTTCCAGCAATTTTATGGAGGGGCTTCACATCCATCACATAAATACTTCTGCCATGTGTGCCCACCACCAATTCTAAATCCCTAGGATGTACGATTAAGTCATAAGTCGCCACATTTGGGATGGCACCCATGTGCTGCCAATTTGCTCCATCATTGAAGCTAGTATATAAACCATGATCTGTTCCAATGTAAAGCAATCCACTCACTTTCGGATCTTCATAAATCACATTAACTGACTCTTGCGGTAAGTCCCCACTAATTGAAGTCCAATTTTTGCCGTAATCCGAGCTTTTATAGACATAATTATCAAAATTATCATTTCTGTAGCCTGTCAAGGAAAGGTAAACCGTGCCTTCATCATGCGCAGAAGGATGGATACTGCTCACCCATAAATCTTGTGGTAAATTTTCATTAATTTTTTTAATCTGCTGGCCTTCTTTCATGAGCCACACATTGCCATCATCTGTTCCCACATATACAACCCCAAAATTCAATGGAGACTCCGCAATTTCTGTAATGGTAGCAAAAGGAACATTTCCCTCCTTTGTTCCATTAGTTAAATCTTCCGTAATGGCAGTCCAAGAATCTCCTTGATTTAAGCTTCGATAAACCTTCTGAGCCCCCATATAAATGATATCAGGATTATGCTGACTCATCACTACTGGTGTTCTCCAGTTAAATCTTAACCTATCTTCTCCAATGTTATGTTTAGGGGTAATAAATTTTCGCTCACCACTTTCTCTATTGATTCTGTAATAATTACCGAATTGGAAACCTACATACACAATATCTGAATTTCGTGGGTCGGCACTGACAAACATTCCATCGCCTCCGAATATACTTTCCCAACTTCCCCTAACATTAGGTACTGTTTTTGAACTCCCCACCATGGTACCGTTATCCTGCAATCCACCATAAATATTGTAGGGTTTTTCCATATCGACATTTACAGTATAAAATTGCCCCACAGACATGCTATTTTTATGATCCCAAGTGGCTCCACCGTCATATGTGATGTAAAGCCCGCCATCATTTCCCAACATAATATGCTCTTCATCTTCGGGATTAATCCACATCGCATGATGATCCACATGCACATTCCCTATGGAATCTGTTCTGTTGAAGGTTTTACCACCATCTCTGGAAACTACGATCGGAACACCCATGGCATAAATAATATCGGGATTTTGAGTGGCTACTCTGATCTCCCCAAAGTAATAGCCATAAGTGTAATAAACTCCAGAAAGATCATAATCATGCGTTTTTTCCCAAGTCGTTCCCCTATCGGTGGATTTATAAATTACCGCTCCTTTCACGTCTGTGTCGAATAAAGCCTGATTGGCATCACCCAAAAAATCACTTAAAGCTTTGGGTTCAAAAGCTCCAGACTCAACATCTTCTTTAACATTTACTGCATTGTATTTTTCAGGAAAATTATTACCCTTTAAATATTGGTCTAATTCCTCATTATTCAATTTAAGAAAATCTTTAACCGACATTTCCAAGAAATCAGCTGGTACTAATCCTTCTTCTTCCTCTTTTTCTTTTTTGGTTTCTTTCTGATAATCCACCAAGGCATACAAAATATCTGGATTTGATAAGGAAATATCCAAGCCTATTCTGCCTGTAAATTCATCATCTTCCATTCCCTTCATGGAAAGGCTCCAGTTCTCACCACCATCCGCAGAGCTGTACACTCCAGAACCTTCGCCATTTCCTACAAAATCCCAAGCATATCTTTTTCTTTCCCACATGCTAGCCCATAGTAAATCAGGGTTTTCGGGATGGATGATCAAATCTATTGCTCCTGTTTTATCATCTACATATAAAACTTTTTTCCAGCTTTCGCCTCCATCAGTAGTTTTATAAATTCCCCTTTCCTCATTATCAGAATACAAGCCTCCCATGGAAGCCACCCAAACCGTATTGGGATCCTCAGGGTGCACCACTATTCTCCCGATATGTTGGCTACCCGGCAAGCCAATATGCTCCCAATTTTCACCTTTATCCGTTGATTTATAGATTCCTGAACCCGCATAACTACTTCTACTAGAATTATTTTCACCAGTTCCCACATAGAGAACATTTTCATCGCTAGGAGCCAGTGCTATATCTCCCAAAGTAAGCGCGCCAACATTATCAAAAATAGGTTCGAAGCTCACCCCATTATTTTGAGTGTAAAATAGCCCACCTGAGGCATAAGCGATATAAAATTCTTTGATATTATTTTGATTAACGGCTATGTCCACAATTCTAGCACCTTGAATAACAGGTCCTACATTTCTAGCTGGATAATTCTTCAAATCCGAAGATTCTGCTAGTTTTTTTCTGTTTTCTATTCCTTCAAGGATAGATTTTGCATCGGTAGGTTCAACCTGGCTTAACAAGAAAAAAGGTGAGAATAACAGTAAGGAAAAGGATAATAATATTCGTTTCATAGTAAAGAGAATTTTGTCTAAGACGAATATCGAAAATTTATTGGAATTAAATCAGTTAAACTATACAGTCGGATAAAATCATGGATGATGTAAAAATCAGTTAGATCTTTTAAAATACACTCTGACTTTAGGCATGTTTTTATTATCATTTTGCTTTTCATACCACAGTGTATTATTAGCAATATTGAATGTGATAAATGATTCTTCTCGTTCCTTCTGATCGAAAAAATCAACTTGCGTGAGTGAACTATTCGCCTTCCAGAAACCTACATTTTGATCTCCTGTTTCATTACCATTATAAAACCTCCCATTATCCGCCAGCAATATCCACCTATTCGGAAAAGCATATTTATCAGAATTATCGTAACCATTGACAGTTACTTTATCAATAATCCACTTCCCTATTAAGGCGTTTTCTTCTGCTATTTCAATTGCAGGTAATTCCTTTTTCCTATTTAATGTGATATTGAAATGATTATGCTTATCAGTTAAATAAACCAATTCATCAGAAGCTTTTACTTTCCATGTTTTAATATCATCAAATGGACTTCCATGCATCATGATCAATTCATTTTTGTCGGAATGCATCATCCAAGCTTTTTCACTTACAGAATCGAGCAAGCCAACTTGGTAAGTTCCTTCTTCATTAAAAACAAGATAGCGGGTATTTTGGTCCAGATAATCATTAATCATTTCATGACCATTAGCTTTCACAGAGGCAACATACCATTTCCCCATAAGCATTTCAGGAGGAGTTGTGTATTTGCAGGCTGATAAGCAGATAAAAGCAAGGAATATCAAGAATTGATAACTTGAACGCATTTTCTATATTTTAATTATTACTACAAATTAATGAATAAAATGATTCTATTCAATATGGATTAAAAAATGAATCTTATTAAAACCTCAACATCATCTGTACTTTGACCTCCGACCTTCTATCCCCTTCAATTTCCTCATTGCCTGTACCGACTGTGAACCGATCTAGATATTGAAACTGAGCATATCTTGCCCAAATCTGGAGCTTTTTTGAAAACTTATACTGCAATAAAGCATAAGATCGACTGCCTGTATATTGATATGCTGGGATTGAGAAGGCATACAAAACATCTTTTTCATAAACATATTGCCTGTTTTCAAAATTATCCGTGTCAAAAATGGAGTAGCGTGTACTCAATCTGAATCTGCCGAAATCAAAGTTGATATCTTGGATCAGTGCCATGCCATTTGAATAATCACCATCAAATAAAAATTCGCTGAACTGGGCTCTGGTCTTTAATGAAACTATACCTTTAGGGCGGACATCTAGGTTTAGGATATAATTTCTTTTTTCGGCATTTGCCAAACCGTAAAGATTCGTGTTCCCATCCAACTCTACATTTCGCTCTTTATTTTCTACTCTTGCTTGTGCATATAATTTTATCTCCCTACTAAAACTATAAGCAATACGCCCTAAAAATTCATTGCCTTTTGATGGCCCATCAGCTCTGAATCTTAACCAAGGGAAATTAAAACGGTCGTAATAGCCAGAAAAGACAAGTTTTTTGAATGGCTGGAATTGTAACCCCCAATACACTCCATTTTCATTAATATTTCTGGTACTTTCGCCAAATGCTGTTCCGTAAAAGGTGTGAAAATCCCTGTCATAATTTCTGACAATAAAACTAGTCTGCAAGCTTGGAGTAATGGAAGCGATGAACCCTCCTATTGCCCCAATTCCACCAGAACTACTTATGGCACTTTCACCAAATAAGTGGAAATTGCGCCAATAATAATTTGCAAAAAGTCCATAATTCTGATTTTCCGTGCCATCAAATTCAAACTGATTATATTTATTGGGCTGACGGAAAAACGGTCTATCGTAAATAGTATGAATATAATTTAAGCCAATATTCAGATTCTCTCTTTTGGTATTGAACAATAAATTTCCTCCAAAATTCTGGGCTTCTATAGCGTTTTTCCCTGCTAATTCCGATTCTGTTCTATGAAACCCAGTGAGTCTAATAGAGGTAAAAAACTCCTCAGCACTTTGAGCAGAATCTAGTTCAACATTACCATTTATGGGATTGTAGCTATAAAAAGTAGTTAAATCCAAATAATCATTCAGCTCAAGTGTGGTCGCAATCCCTCTAAAAAAGTTGGTTTCCAAAACAGAAGTATAAGGCAATACTCCCAAATTGCTCCTTCTTGCGGTAGACACGGTTTGACTGCCTTTTCCAACAGCAAAACCTGCTCCAAAGAGCAATGATTGCCCAAACTGCAGTTGATAATCACCTAATACAATATTTTTTAGCCTTCCTTGGTTTTCTAATTGCGCATGAAAAGACCAAAAATCCATTCCATACTGATCACGGGTTGGATCCCATTTAAACTGTTCACCAGCATCTTTTTCTGTAGTGAATCCTATGCTAAAATCATCTGTATGCTTTACGCTAAAGCGAGTGTAAAGTCTGTAGGGGTCTCCCAAATACTGCCTTTCTCTTTCATCGGTAGAGATATAACCTCGCTTTTCTTCCAAAGTCCTATCCGATCTAATGATCAAATAATTATTCTCTTCATTTAAAATCCTCTGCAATAAAGGTCTGTTATCAGCTTGCAAACCAGTTTCTCGAACAGATACAAATGGAAGAATTTCATAGATCGTTTTAAGATCAAATTCAGGAATTGCTTGTAGTTCGTAAATACTCAGCAAATCACCATTCTTCGCTCTATGATTGAGAAATTCATTGATTTGAATATTCGAAAGTAAAAGTAATGACTGTAAATCTTGGCGATTAGCTTTGTTTAGGTTTATAGGAGATTGATAGAGTTGAAATAAGGCTTCGTATATATCTTCATAATTGGTACTTTCATCTTGAACGGAGAAATTACTTTCAATGAAATCTTCCAAGTCAAACTCTTGATCCTGAGCAGCAGATCTAAAAGAACAAAAAATACTGAAGATTAAAATCGAGTATAAGAAAAGCTCCTTTTTCATCTCTTTCTCAATTTGTAATGCATTGAAAGACTATGGGAGAAACCCATCTCCGCATGATTACTAAGCGCATAATCCCATTGAAAACTTAAATACTTGAAGCCAAGACCATAAAAAGATTGAAAGGAACCACCATTAACCCCTGTTCTCAAGTAAAACTTTTCTAGAAAATTATATTCTGCTCCAAGCTTTAGCATTGCAGATTTTATTATGTCTTTTTCGATTTCGGCATTGAGCATAAAATAATCTCTTGGTCGATAAGAAATTCCAAGTTTCAAAAGAGTAGGCACACTTTGTTCTGCTTCGGCACTCAGATTTGACTGCGTAATATTCAAAGCTTGTGCACCTATTACCAATTGAGGAGTGATAGTAGCAATCCCACCAAAATCAATAGAATAAGTTTCTTGTGTACCAAAATCTTGCACTTGAAATTGTAGATAATTAAGCCTTCCGCCCAATTTGATAATACCGATTTCCGTGGCATAGCCAAGGGAAACTTTATGTTCATTATAAAGATCATCACCAAAGCGAAAAACAGTTAAAGCCGCATGACCAAAAGGTAGCTGAGCCGTCAATCCAGCAGCCATGAAATCCATTCCTGGCATTCCAAATCGGTTTTCATAAGTAGCTCCAACCTCAAAGTTTTCGGTTGTTGCTACGCCAGCAATGTTTTGAAAGGAAGCCCAATAGCCGTCCATGGTGACAGAGGCATCGCCCATTCCGATAACTCTACTTGAAACAGGAGCGTAAATAGACTGAGCATGAATTTGAAATGCAGTAAAAACCAGAAGAATGGGGAGGATTTGGTTGAATTTTTTCATGAACTTTATTAAATAATCAACTCCAAGTCATTAATTTAGCTTAGAGCCTTAAAAAATATGAAAGTGAAAATTTATAAAAAATATTGGATTTGCGCAATTATTTTAATGAGCTTTCAAAATCATATGTATGCTCAGCTAGACTCTATACATTATGAGTCAGGTGAATTAAAAGCTTTTGGTGAGCTAAAAAATGAGCAAAAGCAAGGTAAGTGGAAATATTTCTATCCGAGCGGAGAATTGAATGCGATACATGAATACAAAGAAGGAAAATTTGATGGAAAAATTCTTAAATACTATCCTAATGGAAACATTCTGAGTGAAGAAAACTGGATAAAAGATGAACTTCAAGGTGAGTCCTTATACTATTTTGAAAATGGTAAACTGGAAAAAACTGGAGAATATTTGAATAGCAGTTACCAAAATCAATGGGAGTTTTTTTCCGAAAATGGTAATGTCAGACAAATTGGAAAATATGAAAACGGGTTGCCAAATGGAATTTGGATTTATTACAATGAATCAGGCATCATCATCCAAAAGGGGACCTACAGAGACGGAATAGAGGATGGTCTATGGCAATATTTTGACCAAAAAGGAAGAAAAACCTACGAAGGCAACTATAAAAATGGTGAGAGAATTGGCGATTGGTATTATTTTAATCGATTCGGTAAAAAGAAGAAGGTCAATAAATCAAAGTTGGATTAAATTCCTGATTTAACATTAATGAAAAATCCTGGTTCATTCAATGCATTAACAGAATATTCTAATCTTAATACGGCATCATAATAAGTAACGATATCCAAGCCAGCCCCATAGCTATAAATATATCGATTTGAGAGTAATGAATTAACTGTTGTCACACTGCTTTCTGGTAAATTATTTTGAACATAGCCTTGATCGAAAAACACTTTAAAATATGCAGCTACCGGAACTTTCCTAAATTGCTTTAAAGGCATAAATTTACCTAAATTAGCTTCAATTGAAAATATTCTTTTCTTCAGCTCAGTTTTATTCATCACATAGTGTTGTCCTTGAATCACATAAAGTTCATAACCTTTCATTAAATTATTTGCGAATCCAAGTCCTTGCATATTATTGTATGGTTGAAATCTAGGGTAACTCGTATAGCCCGTAAAGGAAGAAGCTATATTAAAATTATACTTTAATGGTTTATAATAGGCAATTAATCCTTGAGCAGAGCCTTGATCAATATCATTAAATATACCTAACCCAATTTTGCTTAGTCTTCCATCAATAAGAAACCCCTTCAAAGGATAGTTATTCCTATCTCGAAAATCTCTGCGGAAAATGTAAGTTAAACCAAAATAATCTTGCTCCAAATCTCTGTTTGCACCTAAATAATTTTCATTGAATTGTAATACTTCTTCAAGAATAGTGGTACGTGAATAAGTAAGTCGCATGGTATGGGTATTATAAAAAGACTCTCTGTAATTAAAGAAGATATTGCTGGTAAGCGTATTGGAAATTATTTGTCTTTCATTATCATCTCCGAAAATACTGTCGGCAGAAATAAATAGCCTTTTGTCCCCCACATTTGTATAGTCGATTTGATCAAGCTCACTAAATGAAAAACTTAGTCCCATCCCGAAGGTTTGGTCTCTGTTTAAATAAGGGACATTATACCCAAAATAAAAACGTCTTTTAAAACCAAATTGAGCCATAGCAGATAATCTTTCATTTAGACCTCTGACATTAAACTGATCAAATTTAAAACCATACTCAAATCGGTCAGTTGCAGCATTCTGGTTAAAAAGCCAGTCACTAAAATTTCTATCCGCTAATTTGAAAATTACACTAGGCCATATATACCATCTTTCTTCCACAAAAAAGATTACCTTCACATTATTCTCAGAATCATCAGCAAATTCAAGTTCTGCTTTTACGCTGGTAAATAAACCAGTATTGAAGATTTTATTTTCGTCTAACTTTATTAGCTGTTTTAATTCTCGAAAAGTGTAGCTAACATTAGATTGTAAATCAATTTCTCGAGTAATAATCTTCTTTTTGGTTTTCTTGTTACCTATTATTTCTACTTTCTCTAGAAATAGAATTCGATTTTGAAGGCTATCAACTGGACTGTTTATAATTTCAATATTACCTAAATTAGTATTAACAGAAACCTGACTATTAGCGTTAAACACCTTGAAAATCAATAATAGAAAAATAAAAAGCCTCATAATTAGACTAATTTTATTTTTTCTTTTATCTATTACGCTATGTCTGATAAGATTTCTGATTTTCTAAATAATTTTAAATACTAAATAAACTATTTTGGAAACATTTAATAAAGTTAAATTGACAAAAACCTTACGAAAGATTGCCACATGGCCAGTACTCTTCTATCAATATGGCATTTCACCTCTATTTCCAGCTTCTTGTCGTTTCACTCCAACTTGCTCCGAGTATACCAAACAGGCAATTTTAAAACATGGTTTAATAAAAGGTTCGAAATTATCAGCAAAACGGATTTCCAAATGTCACCCCTGGGGTGGATCGGGTTATGACCCAGTACCTTAAATCCTTTTCTCAGCCTTAACAGACTGAATAATGAAATAAATACCTGCCAATACCAATGGAATACTAAGCCATTGGCCCATATTTAAAGCCAAACCATCTTCAAAAGCAACCTGATTCTCTTTGATAAACTCTAATAAGAATCTTGAACCAAATCCCCCAATCAGGAAGATACCAAAAAGTCTGCCATCTGCCAATCCACTTCTACTTTTATTCCATAGATAGAATAGCAATATAAAAATAAGTAAATGTGATAAAGCTTCATAGATTTGGGTTGCATGTCTAGGTACTCCGTTTCCATAAGCCGTTGCATATACAAACCCTCCTTTTTGGTTGTATTCAAATTCAGTGTCTTCAGAAAATCTTACATGCTGACTAATATTGGAATCTTGTAATTTACTTAATAGTTGGGTTTCTGTGAACTTCTTAACATCTTCCAATTTGTTACTTTTATTGTAAGATATTGTTAATTTAATAGGGTACTCAAACTGCTTTTCGGGTGTGCCTTCTATCAAATTAGAAGATTTCACTCTTTCTACCTCTACCTCCTCTATTGCACTAGTTAAAAAATTCAAGCGTAACTCTACTTCTCTTCCAAAAACAACCCCATATGATTTATCGGTAGGCTCCCCAATAATTTCAGAATTCATAAAATTACCAGTTCTTATTAACACTGCAGTAATGGCCACTACTATCACTATTCTGTCCAAAATCCACAAATAGCTAATGTCTTTAAACTTTCTCGAAAACAAATAAAGAGCAATTAGTATACCTGCTGCTCCACCATGACTTGCCAAACCGCCTTCCCAAACTTTCAATATATCAAGTGGATTGCTTAAATATCTTGCAGGTTCGTAAAATAAAACATGACCTAACCTAGCTCCAATAATTGTTGCTACTACCATATACAAGGTTAGAACCTCAACTTGCCTCTCCTTCTTACCTTCTTTCTTGAAGATATGAAACATTATTTGTTGAGAAATAATAAACCCTAAGGCAAAAAGTAAACCATACCACCTTAATTCAGTAAATCCCAAATCTACGATATACGGTTTGGGTGACCACACTATATAGCTAAGCATATTGTTTTTTTGTTTTACACAAAATTAGGGTAAAAACACTAATCACAATGAATTATTCTGCTTTTTCCAATTCCTCCAACTCTTCCTTAAAAGATGAGGATAAAATTGGAAATCTACACCAAGTTTTTGGGTCTACATTATAATCATCTACATGAAAGGAGACCGCGATTCTTTCCCGTTTCCATTGGTTTCTTGTCCAAAGTCGAAAAAACTTCTGAATCGAAGGTTTTAAAATTTTTATTTCCCCTTCCCAAGATAACAGTAGCTCTTGGTAAATCTGAACTGGGGATAAGCGTTCCCTGATTGCCAATTCTTCTATTCTTTGCAATAATGGATACGGCATTAGATCAGTTTCATCAGACTGAGACTTTTCTTCAGGACGTAATTCAGCAGTAGGCTGAAGACTATTTACGTAACTTAAGCTTTTATAACCCAAGGTAACTTCGGCCCATTTTAACCATTGGATTATGAAAGGTTTATCTATTGCAGCAATTGGAGCAATACTTCCACTTGTATCGCCATCCATGGTAGTGTAACCGACACTACCTTCGCTTCTATTTGAAGTAGTGAGTAATAAGGCATTTTTAATATTAGCTAAAATCCAAATAATGGGAGAACGAGCTCTTGCTTGAATATTCTGAAGTGCAATATCGTCATGCTCCCAGTTTAATTTTCTACCGATATTGTCCGATATTTTTTGAGTGTAGCCCTTTACCTCATCATCAATATTCCAATGGTAAAAAACTGCTCCAACTTCATTAGCAAGTTTTTTTGCTGATTCAAAAGTTGCGTAGCCTGAGTTTTCTGTACTTTGATAAGCAGTGGTAAAAATGCGATTAACAATAACTTTTCTTATCTCTTGCTCATTTTTTAGTTCTTCAAACCACTCCGCCTTATTTATTTTTGCAAGAAATTGTTCCAACCCTAATTCTTCAATACCTAATCTTACCATTTCAGCTACCAAAACAGCAGTAGTAGATGAATCCGCTCCTCCACTTAAAGAAAGGACAAAGCCATTACTATAACTTTTTCTTAAATAATCGAATAAGGCCAAACTAACTGCTTTTCTAAACTCCTGATTAGGATTTGACTCAAATGGAGATGCAATTTTTGCATGATCTCGCTCAGTATCCCAAATTCCTAATTGATAGTTCTTGAACGACAATAATTCATTTCGGAATTTCAATTTACCCTCTTTAGCAATCATCAATTCACCATCATAAATCATTCTACCAGCCTCATTCCCTAGAAGATTAGCATAGATATAAGTGCAATTATATTTCTCAGAGCTGATTACTACTAAATCTTGCCTACTTAAAGATTTATCGATTGCAAAATGGCTAGCAGATGGATTCAAAATTAAATTAACTCCTCTTTTGCACAACCGATCTGCAGGTCTATCTTCCCTCCATGCATCTTCACATATTTCAAAGCCAATTTTATAGTCAGCGAAATCAATCACGTAATCACCGATAGGGACATCAATTCCGTTTAAATTAAAATTAGATTTCTTACCTATCTCCCATTCAGTAAACCAACGAGGTTCATAATGAACTCCATCCTTTGCTAAATTTTGTTTAGGTATGATAAATTGAATTTCCCTATCAACACAAAATGCAACACAATTGTACATTTTGTTTTCAAACTTTATCGGTAATCCAGCGGTGAAAGCTAGCTTAGGAGCTGAAGGAAGAATTTTTTCAGTTAAAGTTTTTAAAGCCTTTTTCCACATCCAATCACTTAAGAAAACATCTTCACAGCCGTATCCACAAATACTCAATTCCGGAAAACATAATAATTTAACATCCTGCTCTTCAGCATCCGTTAAAGCTTCAATAATATTATGAGCATTCCCATTCCAATCCAATGGAATTTGATTAAGTGTTGCACCTGCAATTTTCATATTACTTTTATTGAATATCTAAAGTATGATCTGAATCTAAAGAATATTTAATTTGCGACAGGCTCTAAAAGCGGCATTTTGCTCAGCTTTCTTTTTATTTAAACCCGCACCATCTGAAATTTTTTCTCCGTTAACAATAATAGCAGCCCGAAATTCCTTTTTGGACCCGTCTTGCTTTTGGTCCTCTATATCAAATCTTATTGATTTATTTTCTTTCTGAGACCACTCAATAAGAATACTTTTATAATTGGTATTGTTTTCAATTATTTCATCCAAATTGAAATGAGGGATAATTAATTTATTAATGATGAATTTTTGACAATATCTGTATCCTTTATCAATATAAACTGCACCAATAAAAGCTTCCATCATATCACCATAAATGGATTTGAAATGATACCGATTCTTTGAAAAATCAGATTCAAGCATTTGACTAATGCCAATCTTCTTAGCCAAAATACCTAAGGATTCTCGGTTTACTAATCTTGAACGGATTTCGGTGAGAAAACCTTCATCTTTAAAGGGATATTTTTTAAAAAGATAATCAGCTACTACAGCACCAAGTATCGCATCACCTAAATATTCCAGTCTTTCATTGGATGCTCTAAAGCCATTAGGAAGTGTTTTGGCTATGCTAGAATGCTGAGTTACAAGGCGAAACAAATCTAAACGAAAAGGCTCATACCCTACAATAGATTTTATTGCAGCTACAAGCCTTTTGTCTTTTTGAGATAATATTCTGAAAGAAGAAAAAAATCGCCTAATCAAAGTCGAAAATTAATCTAACTTCCTTAAAATAATTGAAGTATTGTGCCCTCCAAATCCGAAGGTATTGCTCAATACCGTTTTCACTTCTCTTTTTTGTGCTTTATTAAATGTGAAATTCAATTTAGGATCGAACTCCTCATCATCAGTAAAATGGTTGATCGTAGGAGGAACCATTTGTTTTTCCAGAGCAAAAATACAAGCCAAAGCTTCAATAGCACCCGCTGCACCTAATAAGTGCCCAGTCATTGACTTAGTTGAACTTATATTAAGATTATAAGCATGCTCTCCAAATACTTTCTTGATAGCTGTTGACTCACTTAAATCACCAAGTGGCGTTGACGTTCCATGAACATTGATATAATCAACTTCGGTTGGATCAATTTCAGCATCCTCAATTGCATTTTTCATCACATTGGTAGCTCCCAATCCTTCAGGATGTGGCGCAGTCATGTGGTGAGCATCAGCAGACATACCGCCTCCTATCACCTCCGCATATATTTTTGCACCTCTAGCAACAGCATGCTCATATTCTTCTAGGATCAAGGCTGCTCCCCCTTCACCCAATACAAAACCGTCTCGATCTTTATCGAATGGGCGAGATGCAGTGCTATAATCATCATTTCTTTCTGACAATGCTTTCATGGCATTGAAACCACCAATACCTGACTCCGTTACGGACGCTTCAGAACCACCAGAAATAAAAATATCTGCTTTACCTAATCGAATGTAATTGTAAGCATCAATTAACGCATTTGTTGCTGAAGCACAAGCTGAAACTGTCACAAAATTAGGACCTCTAAATCCATATTTTATTGAGATCAGTCCTGCACAAATGTCAGAAATCATTTTTGGGATGAAAAATGGATTAAAACGAGGGTTTCTATCGTTGGTAACGAAATTATCAACCTCATCTTGAAAAGTTTTAATACCACCAATTCCTGAGCCCCAAATTACCCCAGCCCTATCTAAATTAATTTTCGACAAATCAAGCTTAGAATCCTGGATTGCTTGCTCAGCGGTAATCATACCATACTGAGTAAAAGGATCCATTTTTCTAGCTTCTTTACGATCAAGATAATCTTCCGCTTGGAAGTTCTTTACTTCGCAAGCGAATTGCGTTTTGAATTTGGACGCATCAAACTTAGTAATGGGACCGGCTCCGCTTGTACCCAAAGCCAAGTTCTCCCAATATTCTTCGACAGAATTTCCAATAGGCGTCAAAGCACCCAGTCCCGTTACAACTACCCTTTTTAAATTCATGAATGAATTTTGAGCTATTAAATTATTTTACGTTTTCTTCTAAGTAAGAAATGGCCTGTCCTACAGTACCAATGTTTTCAGCCTGATCATCTGGAATAGAAATATTGAATTCTTTTTCAAACTCCATGATCAACTCCACTGTATCCAGTGAATCTGCTCCTAAATCATTGGTGAAACTTGCTTCTGCAGTAACTTCTGACTCTTCTACTCCTAGTTTGTCAATGATAATTGCCTTTACTTTCTGTGCTATTTCAGACATTATTTTAGAATTTTAGTTTTAAATACTCCGCAAAGAAATGTATTTCCCTCATTAATGTCAAACTATTTTTTTCCTTTCGTTCAAGTATTTTGCTTTCTGGCCTAACTTTACCCACCAAGTTTTAAATTAAATTCAAATATTTATAACTTAAACCTATGAATAAACAACTGTGGCAAGATACTTTCAGCGTAGATTTTCAATTATTGGCTATCTCTTCTCCCTTACCAGATTTTCAAATGGCATGGAACATTAATGAGCATACTCATTTTTCTTTAAAAAGAGCAAAAGACCATTTTATAGAATTGAAAAAAGGCTACTTCCTCAACACTTCTTGCTTTCAACATAAAACGGAGAACATTTCCATAAAATTACTGAAAAATAAATTAAATGAAAGCGAAGCCCTTCAAGCTTATCTTATTCCCGAAATGAAAAACATGGACTATTTTCTTTTAATTCAGGATGATACTGAAGAATTAGAAATAGTTAATGTAAAAAGTACACTAAGTAAAATAAAAAATGTAATTTTGATTCAAATTTTGGATGCCAACCGATTGAAATCGGTTGTGAACTTAATGACTTAAAGAATTTAAATAATGAAAAGAGAAAACATCAAATTTAACAAATCAAAAATTGTAGCAACTGTTGGCCCAGCTTCCAACACAAAAGAGATGTTACAAAAACTAGTGAGGGCGGGTGCAGATGTTTTTAGACTTAACTTCTCGCATGGTGATCATACAATTCACCAACAAACACTTCAATATATTCAGGAAATCAACAAAGAATGGGGAACTAATATCAGTGTACTGCAAGATTTGCAAGGCCCTAAAATTAGGTGCGGTGAAATTCAAGATGGAAGTGTTGAGATTAAAGAAGGCGATGAGTTAATCATTACTATTAAAGAAATGATTGGGGATGCCAAGAAGGTATCTACTACTTATCAAGGATTACCTTCAGATGTTAAAAAAGGAGATACCATTTTAATAGATGATGGAAATATTCAGCTAGAAGTCATCTCTTCTGATAAAACTGAAGTAAAAACTAAAATCATTTATGGTGGAGAGCTGAAGTCAAAGAAAGGAATAAATCTACCTAACACTAATGTTTCTGCACCTAGTTTAACAGATAAAGACTTAGAGGATTTAAAATTCGGATTAAAAAACGATGTGGATTGGATTGCCCTCTCATTCGTTCGTTCTGCAGCTGATGTTTTGGATTTGAAAAACAGAATAAGATATAACGGAAAAGAATGTAAAGTAGTAGCGAAAATAGAAAAACCTGAGGCATTAAAAGATATTGATAATATTATAGCTGCAACTGATGCGGTGATGGTAGCTCGCGGTGATTTAGGAGTTGAAATTCCAATGGAAGATGTTCCATTAGCACAAAAAATGATCATTAGAAAATGTAATGAGGCATGCAAACCGGTAATTGTTGCTACTCAGATGATGGAAAGCATGATTGAAAATCCACGTCCTACAAGAGCAGAAACTAATGATGTTGCCAATGCAATTTTAGATGGTGGTGACGCTGTAATGCTATCCGCAGAATCTGCCGCAGGACATTATCCTGTAGAATCAGTCATGAGCATGGCTAATACAATTAATAGCATTGAAAAGCACGATGCGATATATTTTAAGTATGGTCATCTTAACAGAAATTCCGTAACTTTTAATAGTGACAACTTAGTTCAAACGGCTTGTAAACTTGCTGAAGAAACAAATGCTAAAGCTATCGTTGGAATGACCAAATCAGGTTATACAGCTTATAGATTAGCCAGTCATAGACCAAAAGCAGGAATATTTATCTTTACTCCCAACCACGATTTGCTAGAAACTATAAATTTGGTTTGGGGAGTAAGGGGATATATTTACGAAAACTACGATAGCACAGATAAAACATTTGAAGACATTGAAAAAACACTGAAAAAAGACAAGCACGTACAAAGTGGCGATATCATTATCTTAATGGCAAGTATGCCAATTAAAGCAAAAAACCGCACTAATATGTTAAAAGTAACTGAAGTGAAATAAGAATAAATTAGATAAGAAAATGGCCGTTGAGAAAAATCTCAACGGCCATTTTTTTTTGCTCTTTTTTAGAGGAGATTAAATTACTTAGGTATTAATTGAATTTGCTTTTCAATTTCTGAAAAACATTTTTTAAGCCATCCAATTTGTTTTCTGCTTTGGCTTTCAATTCTTCCAAATCATCTTCATTTGCATTTTCTAATTCATTGATGAAAGCCTTAGCTTCATCCATTTTAGAATCTAAATCTTTAGCTTCTTGACTTCCTTCCAACTGCCCTTCAGCATAAGCGCCTTTTGTTTCAGCTTTCAATTTATCGAAGTCTGCTTTCCATTCTTCTACTTGTGAAGTTAGCTTTTGCTTTAATGCATCTTTAGTGTCCATAATGTATTGTTTTAGTTTAAAAAGTATATAATATTTAACCCTTTAGAGTAAATATTGTTACATTAAAACATTATCTAGACTTTATTTCGCCTGAGGTCACTTTCTTTTTTAAGGGGATTTCAACAAAAATTAGAGTCCCTTCTTTTGATTCAATCGTCATTCTTCCTGAAAGGCTTTCAGTTCTTTTATTCATATTAAATAACCCAAAACTTTTACCTGAATTAAGTTTCTCCTCAACATCAAAGCCTTTGCCATTATCCTCAATGGTAAGCTGCAATATGTTATCATGATGGGTTAATTGGACAAATACTTCCGAAGCTTCAGCATATTTTATTATATTATTTAGAGATTCTTGTGTAATCCTGAATAGGTTATATTCAATATTAAGATCCTCGATTCTTTGCTCAAGATTAGTATAAAGATTAAATTTTGTATGATCGATTGAGTGGTTTAATTCTTCAATAAGATCTTTTAAAGTTGCTACAAATCCAAAATCTTCAACTGATTTTGGTATTAACTCATAAGCTATGCTTCTAGTTTCTTGTAGCCCTTTTCTAAGAAATTTTACACCATTTCGGAATTTTTCAAGTTCACTTTCGGTGATTTGAATAGAACCTTGGTCCAAAGATTCAAAATTCATAAGTGAAATAGTTAAGGTCTGTTGCAACCCATCATGTATATCTCGTGCTATTTTGCTTTTTTGCCTGTCTTCTGCTTCAATAACTGCGGACATTATTTTCTCTTCATGATTAACTCTATCAGTAATATCCTGGCTAACCATTAAAAAGCCACTTTGCTTGTTTTTAGAATGAAGTGGTCCAATTACTGTGGAGAACCATTGGAAATTCTCATAAAAATTAAAGGCCCTGGTGGTAATATTATGATTTTTTTTAGTCTCACTTACCTTACTCATAGTTTTTAGAAACTTATTGAGTTCATCTTCGGGCAGAAAGGTGGAAATGTTTTTTCCTATACTTCTTGAGTTAAGCGCACTACTATCTTGATTTATTTCCAATATGTTTCCCTCCATATCAGTATGAATGATTTGTGCTGGTACATTTTCTGAAATAATTTTTAATTTCTCAGATGTTTCTTGTAATTCTTTATAATAAAAATCTTTCTCCCTTAGAGTTTTAACCATCTGATACGCACTATCAATATCAAATTTAAGCCCATCGTAATCATCTGATTTTTCATGAAAACGATAGATATTAACTTTATTTATGGCCTGAAGCATAACTTCTTGATTCACTACGCCCGTTAAAAGAATCCTTGCAACTTTCGGTTGAATTTTTTCAATGGCTTGCAAAAATTCTATACCATCCATCAAAGGCATAATCTGGTCAGTTAATATTACATCAACCTCGTTATTTTTAAGGTAATCAATAGCTTTACTAGGATTACTAAAGCCAATTATTTCATAATATTCTTCTAAATTAGCTTCCAAGATGGCAAGATTAATTTCATCATCATCAAGATAAAATACTTTCGGCTTTTTATTTTTGCTATCTTCCATAGTTTAATTTTTACAGTTGTATAAAGTTATTATTATATTTCGGAATGATAAAAGTTTTGTTAGTTGATGACCACCGCTTAATTCGAGACGGGATAAGGTTTTACCTTGAAAAAGAAGAGCATAACATCACAATTGCAGGTGAGGCTAGTGATGGAAAACAGGCCCTAATTTTTTTAGAGAAAAATCCTGAGCAAATAGATATCATGCTTACAGATATCAGTATGCCTGAAATGAATGGTGTTGAATTAGCGACTGAGGTAAACAAAAAATTTCCATCTGTTAAAATCATTGCACTTACCATGATTAAGGATAGTCAATATGTAAAGCAAATGCTACAAGCGGGTGCATCGGGCTACCTTTTAAAGAATGCAAGAGAAAAAGAAATAGTAGATGCTGTAAAAGCTGTTTATAAAGGTGAATCTTATTATGCACAAGAGGCTACTAAAGCTATAATGGATTTTATGAGCAAGAAAAAGCAAGATTCAGAGGTGGTAGCCATTTCTAAAAGAGAAAAAGAAGTTTTACGATTAATAATTGATGAGTTAAGTAATCAAGAGATAGCAGATAAGCTATTTATTAGTATTAGAACTGTTGAGGCTCATAAAAGAAATTTAATGGAGAAAACGGGTTCTAAAACACTTGCTGGATTAGTTAAATATGCCATAAACAATTTTCTATTTGAAGATTTATAAATAATACAAAATAATGGGAATGAAGTACTTATGAAAAAGCTAGTCCACTCCATCTTGTATTCATTTCCCATTCAGTTGATTTTAAACCACTTCAAGAAAAATCAATTACTACTTTTATGTTGGGTTTTGCTTTTTTCTGTTATCAATGGCGGTTTCGCAAAAAGTTTAGGGATCCCTTACCTTTTTCTATCCCCAGAATATTTAAATGAAGTCAGTTTTCATAGTTATTTCATAGTTGGGCTTACACTAGGTGGATTAATCGTTGCTTTTAATATTGCCTCCTATATTTTAGATGGCTATAGATTTCATTTTATTGGAATTATTACCAAACCGTTTTCAAAATTCTCATTGAACAATGCCATTATTCCATTGGCATTTCTCATCAACTACATCGTTCAAATCATTAATTATCAAATGCTTTATGAATTTATGGGATTCTGGGAGGCATTTTCCTTAGCCCTCTCATTACCATTGGGCGTATTTGTCTCAATTTTTATTTTACAGCTATACTTTTGGTTTACCAATAAAGATTTCCGTGAAGTTTTAGCCGAAAGAGTTGAAAAAAGAATCAAAAAACTGACCATTGGCAGGATTGCAGCAGTAAAGTATCATAAAGACCTTAAAAATAAACAAGCTGAAGTTGATAGTTATTTTGATCTTAAACTAAGATGGGTTAAAGTTAATAAAAAGAGCAATCGAAAGGTATTTAGCGTCATAACCGGTATTTTTGACCAAAATCATTTGAATACTGTAATTGCGGAAATCTTCATTTTTGTAATAATCTTGATTTTAGGTGCATTTCGGGACTATCCATATTTTCAAATTCCAGCAGCTGCTAGTGCTATTCTTTTTTTGAGTATAATTTTAATGGCAATTGGCGCTATTACCTTTTGGTTTCGATCTTGGGCTATAACAGGAGCCATCGCTATATTCTTCTTGATTAATTACTTCTCCACTCTTGATTTTTTAAGCAAAACACATTACGCACACGGTTTAAATTATGAAAGTTCTCTTGTCAACTATACTCAGAAAAATATTGACAATGCTTCTGACTCAAATGCTTTAAATGAGGATAGAGCCACTACAATTCAAATACTCAATAATTGGAGGACTCAGTTCAAGGAAAACCCAAAAATGATATTACTAACTGCAAGCGGTGGTGGACAAAGAGCAGCTTATTGGACTATGAATGCATTGCAAAATGCTGATAGCATTACAAAAGGCAATCTTTTTAAACATACAGTAAGTATTTCTGGTGCTTCAGGTGGATTAATTGGCGCTGCATACTTTAGAGAATTGAAATACAGGCAAAAGAAAGATCAGGCGCTCAACATTCATAATCCAAAATACCTTACAAACATTGGAAAAGAAGCCCTTAACCCTATTATTTTCAGCCTTTTAACCAACGATATTTTCATTCGATACCAATCCTTTGATTATGGCGGATATAGTTATCCAAAAGACAGGGGATATGCTTTTGAACAAAAACTTAATAAAAATTTAGAAGGTATTCTTGATAAAAGAATTATAGATTATAAGGAAGCGGAATTGAAGGCTGAAATCCCCATGTTATTCTTGGCTCCTACTAGCGTGAATGATGGACGAAAACTTTATATAACTCCAAACAGCAGCAGCTATATGTCCAGTAAAAACATTTTAGATGACTCCTTAAATTCGCTAATGGATAATAGAAGCATAGATTTCATTCGAATGTTCAAAAATCAGGACGCTGAAAATTTAAGTTTTTTAACGGCATTAAGAATGAGTGCTTCCTTTCCATATATTACCCCTAATGTGAATTTACCCAGCGAACCTAGTTTGGAGATTATGGATGCGGGTTTGGCCGATAATTTTGGGGTAAGTGATGCCGTTCTATTTTTATATAATTTCAAAGATTGGATCTCAGAAAATACGTCTGGTGTAATTGTTTTAACGATTCGAGATTCAAAAAAAGCTGCTATAATTGAGAAAAAACAAAATCTGTCTATTTTGGAAAAACTCTCAACACCAATTAGTAATATATACAATAATTGGTCGAATGTTCAGGACGCAAGAAATGACTTACTTATTGAATACGCACACGAATGGTTTCAAGGCAATCTAAGCCATGCTATGCTCACTTATGACGCAGGAGTTGCCTTTTCAGATGAAAGCCTAGATAAGATGAAGCATATTGAAGAAAGAGCTTCCTTAAATTGGAGGCTGACAGGACGAGAAAAATACAACATAAGAAATGCTATCAATAGCATCGAAAACCAAAAAACATTGTTTTGGCTAAATCAAGCTCTAGAATCATCAGAAGATTGATCCATTAGCAATCTTGTTTTTGGTAAAGATTCAGGATATTTTTCTTGAATAAAAATCAGCATTTTTTCTCTAACTAAACACCGTAGATCCCAAGCGGTCGGTGAATCTTTTGCAGACATTAACAGCCTTATTTGCATCGTTTTCTCGGTGCAATCAGTCACCTGAAGCACTTGTGCATTTTTATTCCACAGGTCAGTTTTAGCTAAAATTGCCTCAAATTCTTTTCTTAGCTCATCAATAGGTACGGTATAATCTGTAAATAAAAATACACTACCAATGATATCAGCTGAATTTCTCGTCCAATTTTGAAAGGTTTGCTCAGTAAAATAGGTAATAGGCAAAACCAATCTTCGCTGATCCCATATTTTCACTACTACATAAGTCAGGTTAATTTCTTCGATCCAGCCCCACTCCTTTTCAACTAATACTGCATCTCCAATTTTAATAGGTTGAGTAAAAGCAATTTGTAATCCTGCCAACAAATTCCCTATCGTTTTTTGTGCAGCTAAACCTATGATAATTCCTGCCACTCCTGCTGAAGTTAAAAAGGTAGCACCATATTTTCTAACGCCATCAAATTGTAATAAAAATAAGCTTAAACCAATCATCACGATCAAAAAAACAAGGATCTTGCGCATGAAAGTAACTTGAGTTAGCACCTGTCTTTCTTTCAAATTATCAGCTCTATCCACCCTAAACTTAGTATTTAAGACATCCTGAGAAAAATAAACTAACCTGACAACAATAATGGTAAATGAAGCTATGATTAAAGATTCTGAAATTAATAATAGCCATTCTGTTAGACTTGAGCTTAATTCAAAGCTTGGAATGAGGCTATGCATAATTAGCATAGGAATAAATAGAAAAACACTACCATTAAATCGCTTTTCCAATAATCTTATCAACTCCCGATCATCTTTCTTATTAAGTATAAACAATGTTTTGAAAAATGCATATCGAACAACAATTCCTATAATTACAGAAAATAAGGTGAATATTGCTAAAAGAACATAAGGTTGCTCTATACCAAGGGAATCAAAAAAATCAATCATTTATATTTCCTTTTTGTAAATTCTAAATCTCTTTACTTTTAGGATAAGGTTTTAATTCCAATATCAATTTTTCTTCTCAACCTTAAAGAAAGAAGAAAATGAAGATAAGTAAAAAATATTTTAATGGGCTATTCAGAAGAGCTAGAAATGAAAAAGCCGAGTAAGAAACCCGGCTTAGTATGCTATTTTAATTTATCTTTTGTCTGATTTATGATATCCTTAAAGGCTTCTGTAGATGAAAAGAAGGCATCACTTAATTCCTGAGCTGCTATATCACCAAAATTTTCAACTCTAGCATATTTTTCCTCAAGCTCATTTTGAAGCTTCTCTAGCTTATCAAGGTTATCTGCTATCTCCTGTTTTCTATCAGCTTGAGCACTCCTTGCTTCCGCTTTTAAAAGTTCAAATTCAGATTTTAATTTATTGATTTTCTCTGTTGAAGAGTTCTTGAATTTCTCAAAATTTTCCATTAATCCGTTCGCTTTAAATTAAAAATTTATTCAAATGCTGGGATACCTGTAATCTCTTTTCCTAATATCAACAAATGAATATCATGTGTACCTTCATACGTTACAACAGACTCTAGGTTTGCCATATGGCGCATCATTGGATAGTCTCCCGTGATCCCCATACCGCCATGAATCTGTCTGGCTTCTCGGGCAATATTCAAAGCAACTTCCACTGCATTACGCTTTGCTAAAGAAATTTGTGGAGTGCTTGCCTTTCCTTCATCCATCAATTGTGCAAGTCTATAGTTCAATAACTGAGACTTAGTGATTTCGGTCAACATCTCCGATAACTTCTTCTGCGTCAACTGAAAAGAAGCAATTGGTTTCCCGAATTGAATACGCTCTAATGAATATCTTCTGGCTGAATCATAGCAATCCATTGCAGCACCAATCGCTCCCCATGCAATACCAAATCTTGCTGAATCCAAACATTTCATTGGTGCACCTAATCCTGATTTTTCTTCTAATAAATTTTCTTTTGGAACTTTTACATTATCAAAAACCAATTCTCCGGTAGTACTAGCTCTTAATGACCATTTTCCATGAGTTTCTGGCGTAGAAAAACCTTCCATTCCTCTCTCTACTATCAATCCGTGAATTCTTCCTGATTCATCTTTTGCCCACACTACAGCCACATCACACTTAGGAGAATTAGAAATCCACATTTTAGCTCCATTCAAAAGGTAATGATCACCTTTATCTTTAAAGTTAGTAGTCATTCCACTTGGGTTAGAACCATGATCTGGCTCAGTTAAGCCAAAACTTCCTAACCACTCCCCTGAAGCCAATTTTGGTAAATATTTTTTTCGTTGTGCCTCATTTCCAAAAGCATAGATTGGGTACATCACCAAAGATCCTTGAACAGAAGCAGTTGATCTCATTCCAGAATCTCCTCTTTCGATTTCTTGCATGATGAGACCATAGGAGATATAATCCAAACCTCCACCACCGTATTCTTGTGGAATAGTAGGGCCAAAAGCACCCACATCGCCAAATTTCTTTACGATTTCATAAGGGAAATGCGCATTTTGCGCCCACTCTTCAATATTCGGGCTGATTTCCTTTTTCACAAAATCTCTAACAGACTGCCTGATTAGTTTATGTTCTTCTGTTAATAAACCATCTAAGGCGTAAAAATCTGGTGACTCAAATTGGTCGGTTGATTGATTAGTCATAAATATTAGTCGTTTTTATTTTTTGTAGCTTTGTAAGCTCATTTGAATAGTGCAAATTTAAAAGTATTTTCAAGAAACATTCAAAAAAGGTGAAAATTGCAGCGAACCAATATTTTTTAATCTATGAAAAAAGAACAAATCACTGAAAATCTAGAGAAATTGGATCTAAAATACCAATCAATGGGTCAAGATTTATCAGCTTATCTGGATGGATTACTTTTATCCAATTATACTACCTACTGGGATTACATCAATGTTGATACCTTATTAACCTTACAAAAACCCAAAACGGATTTTCCAGATGAAGAAATCTTCATTATGTATCATCAAATAACCGAGCTTTATTTCAAAATGTGCTTAAATGAAATGGAGCAAATTGCCAATAATGGGCAAATTATAGGCGAAAATGGAGAAGATTTGGGTTGGAATGATCAATTAGATGTTAACTTTTTCATTAGAAGACTTAATCGAATGAATCGCTATTTTGAAACTTTGACGCAATCCTTCGATATCATGGTTCAAGGAATGGAAAAAGAGCAATTTCAAAGATTCAGAATGGCTCTTCTACCCGCAAGTGGCTTTCAATCTGCTCAGTATCGATTGATTGAATTTGCCGCTACTCCATTAATGCAGTTGGTTAGAAAAGAGAAAAAAGATGAATGTAAAAATGCCTCAATAGAAGAAAAATATGAGCATATTTATTGGAAACAGGGTGCAACAGAAGTAGAAACAGGGCAAAAAACATTGACTTTAGAGCAGTTTGAAAAAAAATACAAAAATGAATTTATCAATTGGATAAAACGTTTTGAGCAAAATAATATCTACCAGAAATATTTGGGACTTGATGAAAATTCGAAAAGCAATAAAGAATTAAAAGAAGCCTTAAGGAATTTCGATTTGAATGTGAATGTGTTTTGGCCATTAGTTCATTATAAATCTGCTGTAAGATACTTACAAGAAAAAAACAAAGACGTTCCAGCAACTGGAGGCACTAATTGGCAACAATATTTGCCGCCAAGGTTTCAAAAGCGTATATTTTTCCCTGAATTATGGACAGAAAAGGAAATAGAAGAATGGGGAAAGGGCTGGGTTGTAAAACAAATTTTTGGAGAAGAATGAAATGAAATTCATTTTAAGTACCATATTGATACTATTACCAACATTACTATTTGCCCAAAGCAAAGAAGTCAAGGTCTATTATGATGATGAACGGAATCATTTAAAGGAACGATATTTTGTTAAAGATTTAGACCCTAGTGTTCTCTACGGGACTTACGAGTCCTATTATATTTCTGGCGAGCTAAAAAGTAAAGGACAGTACGTTGATGATGAAACTTATGGTCAATGGAAATATTATTATGAAAGTGGGAATTTAAAAATGCAGGGGCAGCTTAAAAATAATTCTAACCACGGATTATGGGCCTACTACTTTGAAAATGGTGAATTGAGAATGGAAGGCAAAATATATGAAAGTTTACGTCAAGGAAACTGGAGATATTTTTATGAAACTGGAATTCTTAAAAGTGAAGGAGAATACGTTAATGATTTAAAAAATGGCTTGTGGACTTACTATTCCGAAACAGGCGCATTAAAAGCAAAGGCTATCTATAAAAATGGAAATGGTATTTATAAGGAATTTTACACAAACGGAAGTCTCAAATCTGAAGGCTTTATTAAAGATGAAAAAAGTGATAGTCTTTGGCGAAATTATTACCAATCTGGTCGATTAAAATCTAAAGGTCACTATTCCGAAGGAGCTAAAAAAGGTAATTGGTTATATTTCTATGAAGATGGTTCACTATCTGGTGAAGGAGAATACATTGATAATTTAAGTCACGGAAAATGGGTTTATTATCACCCAAATGGACAAGTAAGTGCTGAAGGAGCAGAAAGGGAAGGTAAAAAAGAGGGCTATTGGAAACTCTATTTTGAAGATGGGGGATTAAAGGGCGAAGGTGTTTATGATGCCGGAAGCGGAGAGTACAAAGAATTCTATGAAAGTGGAAAATTGAAATTAAAAGGCGCTGTAGTAGATGGAAAAAGCGAAGGGAAATGGGAGTATTTTTATGAAACTGGTGAAAAAGAAGGCAAGGCAGATTTCCAGAACGGGTCAGGTAAATATATTGGATTCTATCGCAATGGTGATAAGAAAATGGAAGGCACAATAGAAGATGGTGTGAAAATAGGTACCTGGGAATTATTTGACGATAACGGAAAATTAGCAGGATATTATAAACCCGTCTATGAAGATTACGAACCACTTTTAAGGACTGCAAAAAACCGAAATATTCTTACAGATGATAATCAGCAGTATAACAAGCCAGATTACAGATTTAAATCTAAAAGTAGTTCATATTTCAAATCTAGAAACAATGATTTCCCTACCCTTATCCTGCAAGCCAATCCTTTTAATATGCTTTTTGGAGACTTGCAAGTTTCTTTAGAGCACAATATCCAACAAAGGATCGGTTATGAATTACTGTACCACACTTTCAGAAATCCTTTCTTTGCCAATTCATTAAACTTAAGAGCTGGAGATAACTTTTTTGAAGGATTTGGATTCAGTCTTCGACAACGATTCTATCATAAAGACACAAAATTTGGTATGCCATATTTCGGACACTCAATTTCTTACACCAACGTAGATAGATTCAAGTATTATGAAGACAATACGCAGACTGATGTAGTTTCTGCTGAAATGAATACTCAAGGCATAAGGTATGGTTTATTAGTTGGAAGCAGAGTCTTGCAGAATCTGAATGATAACGGTTTCACGTTTGATATTAATTTTGGTATAAATTTCAATTACTATTTTTACGGAGAAGTGAAAAACCAAGGGGAAAGAGAGGCTATTTTTGATGATTTAATCAATCAACCTTTCAGAGTGCAGCCCATTGTTGGGCTTTCATTTGGCTATGTTTTCAAACTTAAAAATGTAAAAACATTAAATCCATAGTTCTTATTTCAAATAAAAATGATAGAAAAAGAAGTAGTTTTAAAGCCTGAAGAGGCTTTCAGCGAAGAAGAAGTTTTAACAATCATTCAAAAAAGATTGGGTCTAAAACCTTCTCAAAATTTTAGAATATCCAAACGTTCCATTGATGCCCGTTCATCAGAGGTGAAAGTCCGCATTAAAGTTGATATTGCAGAAAATGAACCACTTCCTGAAAGGATTAACTATAAAATTGAAGACTTACCAAAAGTGCATAATGCCAGCCAATCCGCAGTAATTATTGGTGCTGGTCCAGCAGGATTATTTGCTGCTTTGAGATTAATAGAATTAGGCTGGAAACCAATTATCCTGGAAAGAGGAAAAGATGTAAGAGCCAGAAGAAGAGATTTAGCTGATATTAATAAAAAGCATATTGTAAACGCTGAAAGTAATTACTGCTTTGGAGAAGGTGGAGCAGGCACTTACTCAGATGGAAAACTCTATACCCGATCTAAAAAAAGAGGTGATATCTACAGAATTTTGGAAATCTTGGTTGCACATGGGGCCAAAGAAGACATCATGATTGATGCTCATCCTCATATTGGCACCAACAAATTGCCTAAAATCATTCAAGATATGCGCGAAAGCATTTTAAGCCATGGAGGAGAGGTTCATTTTGATACTAAGGTGACAGGCTTTAATGTTGGAAATCAAGAACTAAAATCCGTCACCACCGCTAATGGGAAAGAATTTAAAGCAGATGCTTTCATTTTAGCAACTGGTCATTCTGCAAGGGATATATTTTATTTATTGCATGAAAGTAAAATCTTGATTGAAGCTAAACCATTTGCTTTGGGGGTAAGAGTGGAACATCCTCAAAAGATTATCGACCAAATTCAATATAAATGCGAAGATAGAGGCCCGTATTTACCTGCTTCCTCCTATGCTCTAGTACACCAAACTTATTTCAATGATAAACAAAGAGGTGTTTTTTCATTTTGTATGTGCCCTGGCGGCTTTATAGTACCAGCAGCAACAGAAAGTGGTGAGGTTGTTGTAAACGGAATGAGTCCTTCAAGAAGAGATTCTCGCTTTGCCAATTCAGGAATTGTAGCTGCTATTGAATTGGACGATATGCAAGAATTTGAGGAATTCGGCCCCTTAAAGGGATTGGAATTGCAAAAATCCATAGAACATAATGCGTGCAAAATTGCAGGAAATACTCAAACTGCACCAGCGCAACGATTAATTGATTTTACTCAAGGTAAAATAAGCGAAGATTTACCAGACACTTCTTATCAGCCTGGCTTACATTCCGCTCGAATGGATGAAGTTTTACCTCCTTTTATTGCAGAAAGATTAAAAACAGCTTTTAAAGCATTTGGTAAAAAAATGAAAGGTTACTTTACAAATGATGCCGTCATTGTGGGTGTTGAAAGCCGAACCTCCTCCCCTATTCGTATCCCTAGAGATAAAGAGTCGTTAGAGCATACAGAAACTAAAAGACTTTTTCCGTGCGGAGAAGGTGCCGGTTATGCTGGCGGAATAGTTTCAGCCGCCATGGATGGTGAGCGATGTGCGGAAAAAGTGGTAGAACTTTATAAAAACAAATCATGAGTAAAAAGACAGTAATCATAGGCGCTACTACAAACCCTTCAAGATATGCATATTTTGCAGCAGATAGGTTAACTAATTCAGGGCATGAAATTGTACCTGTGGGAATCAAAAAAGGAGAAGTATTTGGTGAGGAAATACTGGATATCAGAGAATCCCCAAAAGTGGAAGATGTGGATACTATTACGCTTTATTTAGGCGCCAGACATCAACCTGAGTATTATGATTATCTGCTCAGCTTAAATCCCAAAAGAATTATTTTTAACCCCGGAACTGAAAACCCTGAATTGGTAAAATTAGCGAATGAAAAAGGCATAGAAACAGAATACGCCTGTACACTTGTGATGCTTGGAAGCGGAGTATATTAAAGAAATTAATTCACTATGTTTTTGTACTTTCTTTAGTAGATTAAATTATCAATAAATTTTACCTGTTAAAATAATTAAAGCATAATAAAGCCTTTTTTTATCCTTAACAGCCTTTCATATCCTTGCGACTATCTTCGTTAAAAATTTAACACATGAAGATAAGAGACCTCGCTATTCGTAAAAAATTCATTCTTTCCTTTTCCTTATTGCTGTTCATGATGCTTATCGGTGGATTAGTAGTAGGATATTTATGGAATCAAGTAGATAAATATCAGCAAGTAAAATCGGATGTTGCCGAAACCATGATGCGTTTCGACAATGCTCAAAAAATCGAACAAGACTTTTTAATTTTCGGTTGGAAAGAAATAGACTTTTTAGAAGATGGGAAAAGTGACTTCACTCAGCAATTCTATACAGAAGTTGAAAAAGTAGAAATATCGCTTGATCAAAAAATAAAATCTGAATTCGTTAATGATAAAGAACTAGCAGTCGAATTCAGCTCAATTTTAATTTCAATAAATAGCTATAAAAAATCTTTTGATGATTTACGAAAACTACTTTATACAAGAGGTTTTAAAGATCATGGATTGGAAGGTGAAATGAGAAGGTATGTTCATGATCTTCAAAATTGTGAATCAGCAGAGGAAAAAGTATTTGCCTTTAGCTTAAGAAGACATGAAAAAGATTTTGCCTTAAGAAAGGACCTGAGTTATACCGATAAATTACATGATACCGCAGATCAATTTATTGGTTTTGTTAAACGTTCCAGTATTGAAGAATTTCCTCACTTGACCGAAAACTATAGAAAACAAACTATTGAAGCCATTAGGGCTTATAAAAACCATTTTGACAAAATTGTTCAAACTGAAATCGCAATCGGACTCAATGAAAAATCAGGCCAATTTCTTCAGTTAAATCGAAATAAAAAAGAAACCGAACCTAGAATTTCATTACTCTATCAGAAAATCAACGAGCAAAATGAAGCCTTAAGACAAACCGCTTCCCTTGTAATCGGATTTACTCTTTTAATATTATTGATGACGGTTTTTGGATTGGTATATTATTTACGAAAAACCGTCTCGAAACCAATCATCAAGCTCGATAACATTGTGAAAAAAGTTTTAGCAGGAGACAGTAATGCAGGGAAAGAATTAAAACATGAAGGCAAAGATGAAATTGGAAGTCTGAATCGGAATTTCAGTTTGATGCTCGACAATCTGAGAGAAAATTTAAAATTAATAAAAGATAAAAATGAATCACTTGAGCTAAAAGCTAGGCAAGATGAGATCAGAAGCTGGAATATTGAAGGCTTAAGTCATTTCTCAGATTTAATGAAAGGCAATAATACTAACTTAAGTGAATTTGCAAATTCTATTATAACTGAAACAGTAAAATACCTAAAAGCAAATCAAGGAGCATTCTTTATTTTAAATGATGAAAATAAAGAACCAGTAATGGAATTAAAAGCATGTTATGCTTTCAATAAAAAGAAATACATCCATAAGAAAATTGAAAAAGGTGAAGGCTTAGTTGGGCAAACTTGGTTGGAAGGTGAAGTTATCTATATGACTGAAGTTCCTTCTTCCTACATAAATATCACTTCAGGATTGGGTGATGCACCTCCACGCTCGATTATGATTTTACCACTCAAAACCGAACAACAAATAGTAGGGGTTCTAGAAATTGCTTCCTTTCAAGAATTTGAAAAGTATGAACAAGAATTGCTAACTGAATTGGCTAACAGATTAGGAAGCGTTATCCAATCCATTAAAATGCAGGAGAAAACGCAAAAATTATTGGAACAATCCCAAGAAATGACGGAACAAATGCAAGCACAGGAAGAGGAAATGCGGCAGAATATGGAAGAGCTTCAAGCCACTCAAGAAGAAATGGAAAGAAACCAAAAATCATTGAATGAGGCTATCAACTTTAAAGATTTACAAATCAATATGATGAACAGCCTTTTGGGCAAAGTATATGAAGGCATTATTTTCATCAATTCTGATTATCAAATAGTAGCTTCTAATAATTACTTAATGGATGACCTTCATTATAGTGAAAATGATTTAATGGGCAATCATCCTGAATTAGTATTCAAAACTTCTATGAAAAAGAAAATTGAGGCACTTCAAAATGACCCAAATTTCATTTTAACAGGCGTTTCAGAAAGGCAAGAAGCCAAAATCATGGATAAATTCAATAATATTTTCGATTCGCGATTTGTGATTACTAAAATTGAGCACAAAGGAGAGGTGTTCCATGCAGTGCTTTTCAATAAAAAGGATGCGGAATTTGGAAAAAGAGTGTTAAAACATCTTTTTCAGGTTAAGTAAATTATACCTTCTGGGCAATAAATTCACTTGAATTTAAGACTTCTATTTCGCTGAAATAGAAGTCATTTTTATCTTCGGTCAAAATCACTTTGCATCCCACCCTTTCAGCAGCATAATATTCAAAACCATCCTCAAGATCATGAACTTTTTTATTCGTTAATGCTTTTTCAACTCCCTTTTGATCTGCATCAGCAATTTTAATATGTTGACAAAGTAATGAAATTTTCTCTTTGGCTTTAGTCTCACTCACTTTCTTGGATGCAAAGAAAAAAGCAATTGCCAAGCAAATGGGAGAAGTATAAAATTGAAATTTAGATTGACCTGCTAAACTTAAAATCCTTGCTGTATGATTAAATAATGGATATTCTTTATTAAGTACAGACACAATTATATTTGCATCCAAAAACACTTTCATTTTTTGGAAGATAAATATTCAGCTTTCATATCCTTTCTTTTGCGAGCCTTGGTGTGATACTCTGCCTTACCTTCTGCAACTTGATTAACCCAATCAGCAACTGGTAATTCATCGAGGGATTTATATTCGCCAGATGTAATTTGCTTATAAAGAAACTCTGTAAGACGAGATAAACTGATATTGTTTTGCTCAGCAAATTGCTTTGCCTTGACAATTATTTCATCGTTAAATGATAAAGTTACTTTCGTGTCCATATCTCATTTATTTATTATACCACTAAATTAATATTTTTATACGTATAAAACAAATGATAAATTTAAAATTCTCTGAACCCTGTCAGGACTGTTAATAAAAATGGATTTAATAAGTTCTCAATTCAATTGATTATTTTTCAAAGTCTGGCAGATTTTTATAAATTTTTTACAAAGCCCCTTTAGTAGAAGGCAAATCATTTAACCGACTTTCATCTCGACTTACCGCCATTTTGATAGCTCGAGCCCAACCTTTGAAAATGGCTTCAATTTTATGATGTTCATTATCACCTGTGACTTGAATATCCAAATTACATTGAGCCGCATCAGAAAATGATTTAAAAAAATGGAAAAACATTTCAGTAGGCATATCTCCTACCATTTCTCTTTTGAATTCAGCTTTCCAGTTAATCCATGGTCTACCGCCAAAATCTATTGCCACTTGAGCTAAAGCATCGTCCATGGGCAATAAAAATCCATAGCGATAGATTCCCTTCTTATTTCCTAAAGCTTGTTTAAACGCTTCTCCTAAAGCCAAAGCAGTATCTTCAATGGTGTGATGTTCATCAACTTCCAAATCACCATCCACTTGAATGGATAAATCTAAACCACCATGTTTTCCTAGCTGATCGAGCATATGGTCAAAAAACTTTAAGCCAGTAGAATTCTCTGCTTTTCCGCTTCCGTCCAGGTTTAAATTAATTTTAATATCTGTTTCATTGGTTTTACGAGAAATAGTAGCAGTTCTTGCTGGCATAACTAAATATCGCGCAATCTCCCGCCAATCTTTCGATGTAAAAGTTGCTTCAGGCAATTTTTCGCCTATGAAAACAGATTTTGCACCCAAGTTTTGAGCCAATTGAACATCCGTTTTTCTATCACCGATCACATAGCTATTTGCTAAATCATATTCATCTGAAAAATATTGTTTTAGCATTGCAGTTCCAGGCTTACGGGTATCCTTCCCCTCATTCTCAAAGCTCCTATCAATATGTTGCTCAACAAATGAAATTCCTTCAATTTCAAGCTGCTTTAACATTTTATTGTGGGCAGGCCAGAAAGTATCTTCAGGGTAAGAATCCGTTCCTAAACCATCTTGATTGGTCACCATCACCAATTCATAATCTGAATTTTGGGCGATAAATTGAAGTGCACTAATGGCAAAGGGTAAGAATTCTAATTTTTCCAAAGAATCAACTTGAAAATCTGAAGGTGGTTCTTGAATGATTGTACCATCCCTATCTATAAATAATACTTTCTTTTTCATCTTAAAATTATTGTAAAGCCAAAATTAGGAAATTGAAATTGATTTGAAACAGATTCTAGTAAATGATGCTTGGATAAAATACACAAGTGGTCTGAAATGTTTTTTTTATAGATAAATTTCAAATTTTTATCGAATTATTCATAATGGCAAGCAGTAAGTAAGTTTTTTAGTATATCTTCAAGATTTAAAGGAAGTACAACAATTTCTATATGCAACTAAAATTTATCTCAGGGATAATTATTAATACACTTTTTCTCTTTTTATCACACTTAGTTTTAAGTCAGAAAGTCACTCTACATGAGGTTAATAAAGAATATCAAATTGGAAAATCTCTTCAAATAATAGTAGATGAAGAAAAAACAATCACCTTTGGTGAAGTAAAGTCAGGAAAACATGATGACAAATTTGAGAAGAGTGAAGTTGATGTACCGAATTACGCCTATTTAGATGCAAATTTTTGGTTTAAAATTAATTTAAATGACCAATCATCAGAGGACAGCCGATGGTATCTGGAAAGCTCTCGAACCCAAATTGATACTATAAAAGTCTATTTTCAAAATGAAGATGGCGACTACACAGAATACGCTTCCGGGGATTTATACCCCTATGACAGCAGAATAATCAAACATAAAGATTTTGTATTCCCCATACCAAAGACTAAAAATGGAGAACAAGTCATTTACATTTGGTGTAAAGGGAACTTCTCAAAGCAGTTCCCCTTCACCATAATTGAAGAGCGCACTTTTGCAGAAGCTTCTCATAAAACTGACCTCACTATGGGGATTTTATTTGGAGTTTTTATTGCCATGGTGATTTATAACTTATTGCTATTCTTCAGTCTACGTAGTCTCACCTATTTATATTATGTTCTTTACATGGGTAGTTTTTTGCTCGCCATGATGGCATTAACAGGCTATGGATACGAAATGCTATTCAATTATTGGTTACGCTTTGCCAATATCAGCAATATGTTTTTCATTGCTTTGACCGTACTTTTTGCCAGTCAATTTACTCGAAGGTTTTTAGCCGTTAAGAAATATTCAAAATTTTTCCATTATGCGCTTTTTGCCCCTGAAGTATATAGTATCTTTTTAATAATTGTCAGTTTAACCGGTATTTGGGTAGATGGATTTGTTCTATTTGCAAGTAAATCTGCCGCTTACTGTGGTATGATAGGTGTTTTAGTTTTCCTTCCAACAGGTATAGGGATTTACAGAAAAGGCTCACGTCCAGCCTATTTCTACCTAATAGCTTGGACTGCACTGTTTATAGGAGTAATTATTTACGTATTGAAAAACAATGCCATTCTACCCCAGAATACCTTTACAGATATGAGCATTATCATCGGTGCAGTAGCAGAGGCTATTTTATTATCACTCGGTATGGCAGATCGAATAAAAACACTTGAGAAAGAACAGCGAGAGGCAAGAGATAAAATGATCAGCACACTTCAGGAAAATGAAGATTTGATTAAAAATCAGAATCAGATACTGGAACAAAAAGTGGCTGAACGCACCAGCGAAATCATGGAGAAGAATGTGGAAATTGAACAGCAACTGGAAGAAATTGCTGCTCAAAGAGATATGTTATCTGCCACAAAACTGGAGCTAGAAAGGCAGAATGATAATGTGACTTCAAGCATTAATTATGCTCAACGAATTCAAAAAGCAATGCTTCCTCAAGAAGATCGCATTCATCATGTTTTTAGGGAAAGCTTTATCATGTTCAGACCAAGAGACATTGTAAGTGGTGATTTCTATTGGTACACCGAAATCGAAGGCAAAAAAATATTTACAGTTGCGGATTGTACCGGACATGGTGTTCCTGGAGCATTTATGAGTATGATAGGAATAAATTTATTGAATGAAATCATAAATGTGAGAAATGTAACCGACTCAGGTAGCATTTTATATAAACTAAATGAAGGAGTACAAAAATCTTTAAGCCAAGAATCTTCAAGCAATAAGGATGGGATGGACATGACTTTAATTGTTTTGGACGAAGAAAAGAAAACAATTCAATTTTCAGGAGCCAAAAACCCACTGATTTATGTAAAAAATGGAGAGTTCAATATCATAAAAGGAAATAACAACCCAATTGGGGGTATTTCGAAAAATGGAAATCGGGATTATGATACACATACAATTCATTATGAAAAAGATATGATGATTTATATGTTTTCTGATGGTTTCCAAGATCAATTTGGAGGACCAGACGACAGGAAATTCATGGTAAAAAGGTTTAAGCAGTTATTGCATGATATTGCAGATAAACCCACTGAAAAGCAGCTCCACATCCTTAATAATGAACTTGATAGCTGGATGAAAAACACCAGACAACTGGATGATATTTTAGTAGCTGGAATAAGATTATAATTGAAAATGAATTCTTGATTTAGTCTGTTTCCACATAAAAAAACCAATTCAAATTTGAAATTGAATTGGTTTTTTTTTTAGATAGTCTACTAAAAAAAGTAAAAAAAAACTTCAACAATTACATACTTCATCACTTCCTCACTTTAATCTATCAACTTCACACCTGAAGCGATAAATTTGTAATCCATTTTAGGTTCTGTGATTTGAGCAATTTCTTCCTCCGGTTTACCAGCATCCTCAGCAAAGTGCTTCAAAGTTTCCACATCAGTTTCTTCTTTCTTGGCTACTCCCTGCATTTTAACAGTCTGACCTGGTAAGTCTTTTGGCATAAAAAATCCATAATCTTTAAAAGTCACTCGCATAGATTCTCCATTTGGCAACTCAACTTTCATCCAGCATCCTTTTGCTTGGCAAACTTCCGTCACCTTGGCTTCTACCACAGCCAAAACAGAATCATTTGAATTCATATCGCTTACTAAGCTTGCTAATTGAATTTCATTTTCAACATTAAAAGATTCCCCAAGGAAATCATTGTTTTCTTCTATTTCAATGGTTGCTTTTTCTGTAACTTCCTTAGACTGCTCAGAATCTTGCTTTTGGTCACAAGCGTTGGTCAATATGGCTGCGACCAAAATAGATAAAAATATTTTTTTCATAAGTTTTTAATTTTTGGATACGAAGGTAATTTTTAAATCGTTTAAAAAAAAGTAGAAAATGAATGCAACTTTTTCAGGTTTGGCATAATCATTGTAAAAGATATTTTTAAATAGGAAAAATGGAAAAAAGTAAAAAGTTGAACCGAAACTTCTTCCTGGCAATTGGAATAATAGTAGGCATAATGATTTTCCTTTTAGGTTCACAGCTCAATGTAAATTTGAGCCAAACTCAAAAACAAGAGTTCAAAAACGAACAATTGAAACAACCAAATCCTATTATCAAGAAATTCTTTAGTTAATTTAGTTTAGTGATTAGTTGGTTAATGGTTAAAGGTGCTTTCGAGCACCTTTTTTTTTGCGTTAAAGCTAATTTAGAGTATAATAAAATGACATAAAAAAAGCCAACAGAACAAATTCTGCTGGCTTAGTCGGGGTGTCAGGATTGCAACTTTTTGAAATTGTATCCTGAACACCAATGACTTACAGCATCTTGATTTTATGTGTACACCTAATCGTACACAGTGTATTTGTTGCAGATTAGTTGTTTTTGTTCATCATTACAAAGAGCCAGAAATAATTTTTATTTCCTATTATTTACTAAATATACACAAAAAAGGGCAAATAATATGTATGAAAGGCGGGAAATTTCTGGATTAGAACCTAAAATTTTGGCTTAATCTGTGATGTAATCTTGGACGGTTTCAAGGTCAATTCCGGTGTAGTTAGCGAACTCTGAGACTGTAATGAGCTGATGTTTATCTTTTCCTTTTAGCTCTCTTATTCGATCTAATATTCGTCTTCCAGTGCGTTCGCTCTTACCCGTTATGCGCTGAATGTCCTTGGGATATATTATGGTTCTGTTCAATTTCATACTTTATCTATACTTTATCCATACTTTATCCTTGGCTTTGAGATACACTAATATAGCTAATTTTCAGAAAGCTTAAGGGTCATAATTTACTATTTCAGACAACATGACTTTTAACGGAAGCCAGTTTTTGACAAACGCTCAATTATGAAATATTTTGCTTGCTCATCAAATAAAATTTTCAATTATGGCAAGACAAAGTGGAATTATCAGATTTACTGGAAAGATGGACGGTGTGTCCTTCTACAAATCCAAAGATGGCTATTTAGCTAGAAAATCAGGAGGTGTTGACAAAGACAAAATCAAAAATGACCCTGCTTTTCAGAGAACCAGGGAGAATGGTTCTGAATTCGGGAGAGCTGGAAAAGCTGGAAGGCTTTTGAGGACTTCTGTTAGACCTTTGCTTTTGAAAGCTGCAGATAGTCGGGTTGCTAGCCGAATGACCCGAGAAATGGTGAAGGTCGTAAAAAGCGATACATCTAACAACAGAGGGGAAAGAACGGCTACTGACGGTGATATTAAGTTGCTGAAAGGTTTTGAGTTCAATCAAAGCGGAAAGCTAAATGCGACCATGTATGCGCCTTTTACGGCTGCTATTGACCGTGGGAACGGTGAAGCAACTGTGGAGATCCCAAGCTTTATTCCACAGAATACTTTTGCAGCTCCTGGAGGGGCTACCCATATGCGTTTGATATCGGCTGCAAGTAAAGTGGATTTTGAGGAGGAGTCTTTTGATCTGGATACAGATGAAAGCAGCGAAATTGCGATTGGTCCACAATCCGAAGCGGCTATAACATTGACTGCGACTGTTCCAACAGCTGGCGATCAGCCTATCTTTTTGCTTTTTGGAGTAGAATTCCTTCAAGAGGTAAATGGGACAATGTATCCGCTTAAAAATGGGACATTTAACGCATTGGCACTTGTGGAGATCGATAATGACGCTAAATAGTATTGATAGTGGAGTTTGAATTGACGCGAACATATCATCCAAGCGGAACTAATGGAGCTCTTTGGTATGACGGATCTCAGATCTGTCATACCATCGAACTTCCATGGAAGGAGAACCAGCCTTTTATCAGTTGTATTCCTGAAGGAAGATACCTTTTAGAAAAAAGGATAACCCATGAAAGGGGATTTCATCTGATATTGAAAAGTGTTCCTGGAAGGAGTTGGATTTTAATCCATCCTGCTAATGATGCTAGAACCGAACTGGAAGGCTGCATTGCACCAGTCTCGGAGCTTACAGGAATAGGAAAAGGAATCCGATCGAGTGAAGCCATGGACAGGCTGTTAGAAGTCTTTGAAGATGCTCAGGAAAAGCAGAATCATATTTACATCACAATTAAAGAGAAATCAACTATGAATATTTTAGAAAGGGTAAAAAAGCCCACTCCAAAGTTGTTTAGAAAATTGCGGACAATCGGATTGGTATTGGCTGCTGCAGGAGGCGCTATTTTGGGAGCGCCTATTACATTGCCAGCTGGCTTGATTACGGTTGCAGGATATCTGACCGTTGGCGCCAGTGTCCTGACAGCAGTCAGTCAAGTGACTGTAGAGGATGAGGAGAAAATACCTCCACTGCCTGAGGTAAAAAACAAGGACGATGCAAGTCCACGGTAAGGCTGGCACAGCTGGGGGAACATTGCTCACTGTGCTGGTCAATCTGCAAACAGCGGATATTGTCAAGACTTGCATTTTGGCAGCAATTGGAGCATTAGTTAGTTTTTGTATGTCCTTGGCCATGAAATGGGTGGTCAAGAAAGTAAGTCGAAAAAAACCGTAGCTTTAGCTATGGTTTTTTTAATTGTGATTGAATTTATATTTAAAAATGAAATTATATAGCTATTATTATTAGTCCTGTTGGTATGTTGAAAAGTTGAAGACTTTTCCACATATCAATAGGACATGGGGGCTTTACCTCTCTCAGCTATTAGAAAGCACTCATTCAATCACAATCGCCCATCTGTGGTAGTCTATCAGCTTTATCCACTGAAATTTCAAAAAAAAAAGAATAACGCAGCAGGCAAAACCTACCAAGCAATAAACTAATACGTCAATGGGGAGAAATTAATCTCAAACCACAAAAACCGAAGGAAATAATAACCTTCAGACTTAACACGAAACCGCGTTAAACTAAACGCTGGACGAAGACGAACGTACGCCACCAACCACTAGCCGGCAACGCGAACTCTTGCATCTTTCTCATCCGCATGCCTGTAAATTTCACTATGTTTGGATTGATTTTTTCACTGTCCTGACGCAGGAAAGATGGTAAAGGGCTTTTTGCAAAATTGGCTTTTAGCTAAAAATCTAGCTATGAAATACCTCCCTATAAATCTTCACATCTCATTTAAGGATCCATAATGGAATAGATAATTAAAAACTTTTTGGTGCATTGAAGTTTAAGTTTAAAATGCTATTTTGAAAATTTATACCAATCTTTAGGTAAAAGAGATGTATGCATTTACCCACACTTTAAGTGTTACTACAATAAAAAGTACATGGTTTTTAAAAAAATCCTGAAAGGAATATTATATATTCTAGGTATTCTTAGTATTGCCTCTTTTGGAGATACATTAAGGAGTGTCATTCCTTTTCTTGAAAAAATACTAATCTTATTCGATAATTATATTAAACCTGCCATAGTCAAATTTGCAGATATATTTAACCTTTCAATAGGTTATAGCTATTACGTTTTTTCAGGTTTATGTATTGTTACTATCTTTCTTGTTCCGGTTATGATTTATCATACTCCGAAAGCTGCTAAGGAGTTAGATAAATGGCAGCCACGCTTTGTGAGTATAACCATGCTTCTAATAATATCTATTATTCCTATTGCTTTTTCTATTTGGCCACTAATTATTATAGCTAGAATACTAATTCATGTTGAGCATTACTTTGACAAAGAATCACATCAGAAAAATGCAATTGAGGCAACGACCAGTATTATCGCCCTATTAGCCTTTATTATTGCAGCTATAATCGAATTTCTTATCTAATAAAACCATCAATTTAGTTTAATTGATTATAAAATCAATTACGGAGGATACTTATAAATCTAAATTGAGCTATGGAAAGCAACACCTAATAGACGCACACACCAAAGGGAAATATTTTCAAAAGAGAAAAGAAAAAAAAGAAAAAAAAAGAAAAGAGAAAGCTTTTCTTTCTGGGGGATTCGCTTCGGGGGCAAGTCTTTTTTGGAAAATACCACCCGAAGGGATGGAGATTTTTCAAAAAACCCTTGGGCTTGGACTTGCGGCCGAAAAGCGAATCAACCCTATCTTGCTTTCCTCTTTTATTTAATTTTTTGAAGAAATATTTACCTGCAATAAGCCAATCGAAGTTTATTCAAATTCCTGGGGCTAACTAAACGCGGCCTAAAGCCGCACCTTAAACGGGTGGTGGGGAATTTAGGAATGGATGAGGAATGCTGTCCTATCGTAGTAGCAGGAATGTTAATCAAGGTAGAAAAGGGGCATGAGGGGAAGTCTTATTTTAAAAATAGCGAAGCACCATACGCCTGTGGCTAGCGCCTTGTCTGAACGGAGTGAGTAGCGCACAAAAGAAAAATAAATCCCCCCTTCCCCTCGGGATGCCGCTATCTAGGGCGGGTCGCGCAGGGAAAAGGGCGTTTTTTGACGGGAAGGGCGTAACAACTTAACATAAAATGAATTATGTTTAACTGGGGTCACCTTTGAAATTATAAAACACGACCCCAGTTACATAATGGAAGCGATTTTATGTTAAGTTGTTTCCCCCCGATTTTTTTCTGGCGCAAACAGCACGAAGGGGCGCTATGGCGTGCTGTGCTTTTTTGCTGCCGAAGCAGAAGGGACGGCAGCTCTTCGCTTTGGCTTTGGTTGGGCATGGGATTGTGCGGCCAAAGGGAAGTGCTGAATGTGCGGTTGGGATTCGGCAAGCAAAAAATGTGATAGAAAAAAACGGGGGCACGCCCTGGACGGCCAAAACGCCCTTTTGTGTGGTAGGGGGCGGGTTATATACCTCCCGAGGGGAAGGGGGGATTTATTTTTGCCGCTTCCTTTTGCTTTTTTGCCGCATTAAAAATTTAGTAGAAAAAAAGCAAAAGCTATGAGGGAAGGTTTGTGCGGGTAAGTGCGGTTGGTTAGCCGAGGGCCTTTGATTTACCCTTTAGGGAAATTAAAGGCTTTCGGCTGTGGGAGCCATGGGCTTTGGCTAATTTTTTGGAATGAGGAAGGGATGTAGGGAAATTAGGCAATGCGCATGGTGGGGGATTGCGAGAACGCTAAGGCTATGATGAGTATGTGCCCCAATTGCTAAAAGCGCTGAAATGTCTGTTTCGCATTGTCCTTTCAGATGGCTCAGTTCGCATATTCATTTTAGTGTTTGTTACAAACTTTTACGTTCGATCCAGCGATCAATTTTTGACTCAAGTAGCGTTAAGGGCATTGCTCCATCTTTTAAAATCTCATCATGAAACTCGCGAATATCAAATTGCTCACCGAGCTCTTTTTTAGCTTTTTCTCGGAGCTGTATGATTTTCAATTCGCCAATTTTATAGCTGGTAGCCTGTCCTGGCCATACCATATAACGTTCAATGCGTTGCTCTGCAACTAGTGGTGTTATTGGCTGATTTTCCAATACATAAGCGATGGCCTCTTCACGTGTCCAGCCTTTGGCATGCATACCGGCATCCACTACCAGTCGTACTGCACGCTCCATTTCGTTGTTAAGCCTTCCCATGTACTGATATGGATCTTTGTACATGCCTAATTCCACGCCCAAACTTTCTGCATATAAAGCCCAGCCCTCGGAGTAAGCTCCGGCAAAATAGGTCTTGCGAAATTCTATAATATCAGCTTCATATTGCGTTGCTATCTGATAATGGTGACCTGGTATAGCTTCATGGATAAAAATGCCTTCCATTTCGAAAGCATTATATTTTAGCGGATCTCTCACCGTTTCATAAAATATTCCGGGACGCGATCCATCTCTTGCAGGCCTCATATACTGAGCATTAGAGCCGGCTTCTCTGAATTTTTCAACAGCTCGCACTTCAAATTTTGTCTTTGGACGCGTGTTGAAAAGTTTCTTTAGCTGTGGTTCCATTCTAGTTTCGAAACTCCGATAACGGTCAAGTACTTCCTCTGCCGTAGTGAAAGGAAAAAATTGTTCACCTGTTCGTATAAAATTTAAAAATGCCGATAAGTCTCCTTCGAAACCGGTAATTACCCGTATGGAGTCCATTTCTTTGCGAATTCTGGCAACTTCACTTAAACCAAGTTTATACACGGAGTCTGCACTGATATTAGTAGTTGTAGATTTCCTGAGTAGGTAACTGTACTCTTCCTCACCATTGGCATTATCCAGCAAGCCTGTTGTTTCCCTAGCATTAGGTATATAAGTGTTTTCAAGAAACTCATTCATTCTTTTGTATGATGGAATCAGGTAGGTCTCCAAAGCGTGCGTATAATCACTTTCAAGCTGCGCTCTCGTGGAACTGTCCATTGCTTCCGGCATATTCTTTAGCGGACGATAGAGCGTATTTTCAGATGGTTCTTTTTCATAAAGAGGTTTTAGCTGTGCAGGTACTTTCAGCATAGCCGATCTAGGGTTTGTATTCTTAAGTTCCAGTCCGCTTTGCATATTTTCTATGGCTTGATCTGTCCACTTTGCATAAGCTTTCATTCGCTCCATAAAATTCCTGTAATCCTGCTCATTGTTAAAAGGTATGAAACTGGTACCAGAAGCCATCAATGCGAATTTCTGTGGGAAGCTGGTTACAAACTGATTAACGGGCCTGCTAATCCAAATATATTTGTTATTCAGGTACTCATTATCCATTTCCAATTTATATTGTAATAAATCGAAACTCAACTTATCGCTTTCACTTAAACTGTTATAAGAAATGACCATTAATGTGTCCAAATACTTATTATTCAGAGCAATAGACTGTTTGATATGCTCATCACCAATGTCAATGGCCAATTGGTCATTGTAATCATTTATGCCATTAGCCGTTGCTGACAGAGGATTCAGTGCATAATTGTCTGCTGAATATTGATCAAGAATTCCATTGATATCTACTTGAACCTCCTCTTTGGCAGTTGAGCAGGATAAGGCAAATGTTAAGCAGCTTAGGATGAGTATGTTTAGGTTTTTCATAGTCTATTGTTTGTAACGGGCGGCAAAGTGTACCCTTTGAGTGTACTTAGCTCACCTATAGCTTTTGGCTACCTGTGCTTTGTTTAGGATAAACTTAAGAAAAATAATATAAATTAAAGGTAGATGTTGGGATTTGTTACATGAAATTTTGTTTTGGTTTTCCGGGAGGTTAATTAATGGTGATGATTTTAAACTGTTAGCTTTTACTGAAATGGATTGTGCTGGAGGGTGCGGTTGGTTGGCCGAGGGCCTTTGATTTACCCTTTAGGGAAATTAAAGGCTTTCGACTGTGGGAGCCCTGGGCTTTGGCTAATTTTTTGGTTGTGGAAGGGATTGGAGGGAAATTAGGCAATGCGCATGGTGGGGGATTTGCAGGCTTTAAGGAGAACTGTTTGGATAAGAAGAGTCATCAGAGATATGAAGTTTGGGCACAATCAACATGCTTACGTAAGCCGGTGAATTATGGATACCACGCTACTTTTTTGTCAACAATAGGGGTATCAATTGAATTAAATTTAATTATCTCTGAATTTTCTTTCTTGTCTATTCTGAAATCGTTCGTATTTTTCCTTTCTTTCTTTTAGTCTTTCCAGCAATAATCTTCTAAAATCATCTTCAGCTATTTTGAGTACTACCAATTGTTTATTGCTCACAACTTTACTTAACTTTTCGGCATACCTTCTTTCGAGCTGTACTTCTCGTTCTTTAATATTAAGCCTTAATTGAAGCATTGCTCTACTTTCCTCCTCGGTCAGTTGTCCTTTTTTATATTGTTGTCTTGCCTGCAAATATTCTTTTTGAAGCGCAGTTCTTTCCTTAGAAAACTCATTGTATAGCGGCCAAAATTTCTCAGCCTCATCGGGGCTTAAATCCAACTTTTGAGTAATATAAGCAATACGTGCACTTTCAATTTTGTCACTTTGTCCTTGCATATTAAAGGCAAAGAATGAGCAAATTGCAAATAAGATGTAAAACAGTTTCATTATTTTATTTTGTTTTATAAACTATAATATTCCAATAAAGCATCCGCTTCCTCTTCTTCAAACTCGAAAAACTCAGTGGGATCCTCTTTTTCTTGCTTTTCAGAATCATCGTAAACAAAATTTCCTATTTCTGAATAGCTGACATCAGAATATTCCAAATAAGCTATAATCTCATTATCGCTCACTTCCAAAAGTAATTCATTATAGCTGGCTTCAACTCCTCTACTTTGAGTGCTAAAATACCAGAATGTAAAAATAGATACAGCTAACAGGGCAATGGAAGCCGCCACCGCATAAAAAGCTTTAAATGGGATAATCTTCCCTTTAGGATTTGCTTCTGTATCAATTTCATTCAAGACATTTTTCTGCAACTCATCGAAATAATCAGCGGGAACTTTAAAATTCTGAGTCTTTTCAATATCATTTAATTTTTCAATATGTATTTTTCCGTTTTTCATTTATTAATTAGATGTTGCTGATCTGAAAAGGTTTAATGTGTTCTTAAATATCCCTCTATTTTTTTAACAGCATGATGATAGCTAGCTTTTAGACTTCCAATACTACCACCAGTAATATCAGCAATTTCCTCATATTTAAGATCATCAAAATACTTCATATTAAAAACCAATCGTTGCTTTTCAGGCAATTGTAAAATTGCCTTATGTAATATTTTTTGAATTTCATCTCCATCCATTAAAGTTGAACTACTTATTTTCTGTTCTAAAAATTCAGTATATAGTTGTTCATTTTTGAAGCTATTTTTCCTTTTTCTAAGCTGCTCTAGTGCTTGGTTCACTGCTATTTTATACAGCCAAGTGTAGAGAGATGCGCTTTCATTAAAAGTATCTATTTTATTCCATATTTTAAGAAAGCACTCTTGCAATGCATCATTAGTATCTTCATGATCAATTAAGATCTTTCTGATGGCAAAATATAATTTTTCTTGATAAAGATCCATCAACAACTTGAAAGCTGTCCGTTTTTCGGCAGGAGATTTAAGCTTGTTAATCAATTGTTTTTCTTCAGCCTTCATATATGGATAAGCATTCACTCAAGATGCTGTTGGTAATTTATACAATTTTAAAATTATATAATCACATAAAGAGGAAGTATCGTGCTTCCTCTTTTTAAAGTGGAGAAAATAATTCTGTGGTACTTAACCTTCCACAGTTACCTTTCTATTATTAATAGTTAGGGTGTAAGATTCATCACAACTGCCATCCCCATAGTCCACAGTTCTGATTCTTTCTCTATTTCTTAGGCTGAATTTAAGCTCTTTTATTCCGGATGTTCTTAGCATTTTACCAGACGCCAAACAACTGAAATCCACAATGATGGGCTCCACAATGTTATGGCTCCAGTTTACACCCCTTGTAGATTTTCCATTTAAAGATCCTGTGATTTGAAATTTATTGGTAGAAGGATCGCCACCAGCCTCTCCTTCAACCCATTCTCTAACACGTTCGCCATTAGTTACGAAAGTGTTCCCATCAGGAAAGGTTAAAGTATAATCCGTTACTGTATAAGAATTTTGATAATTATCTCTGTCGTTTCTTACAGCCCGCTCAATAAAAATTTCACCACTAATTTCAATATTATTAACAATATAATTTTCAAAAGTGATGCTACGATCAGAAATATACAGTCCGCCTTCATTAATATAACTCACCACTATTTTACCAGAACGCTCTTTTCCATAAGGACCAATACAACCATTGCCAAAATCAATAATTAAGATATTACTTTCGCTATCCCATGTAGTGGTAAAACATGAGGCGTAGCGCTGAGAACTAGAAGCCACTTCTAACTCAGCTAATTCTGCAATAGAGACTTCCTGATCAACATTATCTTCAGCACGTGTAGTGTTTTCAACCAATTCAATTTCCTCAGCCTCATCTTCACTGTCAATTGTCATTTCTTCATCTTGTTGACAAGCTTGAATACTCAGTATTCCAGTTATTAATCCCAAAACTAAAATTATGGATTTTCTCAATTTAATTTCTCTTAATTTTTTCATCTTTTATAATTTATATTTATCCATTTGATGTAGCCAATTAAGAAAGGTTTAATTGAGGGTAAAAATATTTTTTAATAAGGTATAGTTATAATTTATAGAAGGTTAGCAAAGCATTTTTGATTTAACATATACCAATATTAAATTTTATGAAAATGTCGAAGTTGTAGAGCTTTTTTTTTATTAGAATTTATAGATTCAAATAATGTGCTTAATAAAGCGGAACTTCTTAACTCTTGTCATGTAATTATACCAGATGCTTTAAAATATTTTGACTAGACCGCTGAAGTTAGTCTTGTATTTTATTCATAATAATTTGGTGATATTCAATTAACCAACAAGCTAGAGAATGTGTGTAACTTTCCCATGTAAAATAGCCGTTTACATAGTAGTTATGTTGCTGTAAGAATTGAGAGGGCAGAAGCCCTCTTTTCTTTTAATGCGTTCTTTACATTGTGATAAAGATAGTGGACTTGCCACAAAAAAATGGACAAATAATTGTGCGAATTTTAAATTATAAGGTCATTAGATTACTGCCAACTGTAGACTATGCTTAAATTTTAAGATTTATTCTTAAAATATTTATATGTACCAAAGTTATTAATTTATTTCGAAATCCTACAAGGCTAACGCAAAGCTTTGCAGGTTTTGGTTGAAATAAGCCGACAGCAGTGGTGCTGTCGGCATTTTTTTTATATATGGGCATTTTATTCTAGTAATCATAAATCTTTGTATTTTTAAGAAATGGATCTTAATACCTTAAGTGGTTGATTAGCCAAGGGTTTTTGATTTACCCTTTAGGGAAATTAAAGGCTTTCGGCTGTGGGAGCCATGGGCTTTGGCTAATTTTTTGGATTGTGAAAGGGATGAAGCGAAATTAGGCAATGCGCATGGTGGGGGAATGTGAGAACGTTTTGGCGCTTGGCAAAGTGGCGGAAATCGTAGCACAAATGTTCAGTTTTGAAAAGAAGTTTAATCGAATAACTGCTGTTGAATTTAGCACTAAACCCACTATTTTTCCAAACTGCTGTTGTGCGTTTTTTGTTTTATGCTTTAATTCAATTCTCTTTGGTATTTGCAAAATATAGTTTAAAGGCAGTAAAAATTATCCATAAAAAGTAAAATATAAAAACAATTCTTTGTCCGACTGCTGGAAAATTTGGAAAAATAAAAACCCACCCTCCAAATAAAATTGTAAGCCAAGTGAAAATAAGTGTTGGTTTAATTGCTGTTGTCCAATATGCTGATTTTTTCATTTGCTTTGGATAAGAAAAAGCACTTATCAAAAAGAAAATGTAACTCCCAAAACTACCAATAGTATGAAGCAACATTGTTATTGAAGTTTTATTATCAAAATCGCCTGGAAAAACTCCTGAAATAGCCATAAAAATACCACTCATAAAAATACCTATTAAGGGCAACTTACTTGAATTTTCTATTTTTATATTTTTGTAAAGCCCAACAGAAAATACTGAAATCAAAATACCTGGTATCATATACCCAAAAATATTCCAAGTCCATTTATTTGGTGCATCAACAGAGCCCAATTCGCTAATTGCTTTGCTCAAAAAATTATATTCAGTTCTTTGATTAGCCATTACAAAGTATGTTAGCCAAAATATTGTTGGTGCTAAAAAACCAATAATTGCATAAGGTTTATTTTTCATTTATAATTTAATTAATTTGAGACACAAAATTAACAAACAACATAATTAGTGAATTTGATATAGATCAAAAAGTGATTTTCTCAGCTCTTACTCTACTCAATGTTTCTTGTGTGATTCCCAAATAAGAAGCCAACATTCCAAGTGGAACTCTCAGCAGTTTGTTTTTTGAAGTTTTACAGAAGAATTGATATTTTTCTTTAGCTGAATGAAACTGCATAGAAATTATCCTTTCAGATTGTTGAAGAAAATAGTTGGAAATTAGGATTCTGCCAAATCGTTCCATCTCGGGAAAATCTCTAAAACATTTTTCGAGTTGCAAAATATTTATTGCGATGAGTTCTGATTTTTCCAATGCTTCTATGTAGCAGTTGTCAGGCACATTTTTCATAAAACTATAAATGGAAGTAATCCATTCGTTTTCTGCCGAAAAATTGTCGGTAATTTCTCTATCATCATTTTTATAGAAAATTCTTAATAATCCTGATTTTATGAAGTAGGTATTTTCACAAATCCTATTTGGTTTGTGTATAAAAATTCCTTTTACAACAGTTTTTGTTGTCGATATTTCGTGCAACCGTTTTGTCAATTCGGCCGAAACAGGAATGAAGTTTTTTATATGTTTAATGAGAATTTCTTTCATCTCCGGACTGTCTGTTTACAATGATTTACAATATAGCCTATACGAGTTGCTAAGTATACTTTTAGGTGTACTTAGCTCACTCACCTACTGCTTTTGGCTACCTGTGCTTTGTTTAGGATAAACTTAAGAAAAATACTATAAATTAAAAGTAGATGTTGAGATTTGTAACATGAAATTTGTCTTTTCTTTTCTAGGAGGTTATTTAATTGGTGATGATTTTAAACTGTTAGCTTTTACTGAAATGGATTGTGCTGGCGGGTGCGGTTGGTTGGCCGAGGGCCTTTGATTTACCCTTTAGGGAAATTAAAGGCTTTCGGCTGTGGGAGCCATGGGCTTTGGCTAATTTTTTGGATTGTGAAAGGGATGTAGGGAAATTAGGCAAAGCGCATGGTGGGGGAATGTGAGAACATTCTGTATAACAATCGTAGCATCCAGCAGGGTGCTATGATTGTTATATATTGTTAGGAGCTTTTTCTAATTCACCTTTTCACGTTTCGTAAATATACCATTTTCAAAATAGACAAATTGATCAATTAATCCTTCTGGGGTATACTCAATTGATTTCCCTTCTGCTTTACCAGCTACATAGAATACTTCGGACTTTAAAACACCATCTTTATACGTTTTTGCCACTCCATTTCTGACGCCTTTGCTGACCTTACACTCTGATTTTAAATTAGCTAATCTACCTCCAAAATTCGTGTGTAAAATACCCTCTCCCTGTATTATTGTCTGATTAGTTGGAGTTAAAAAAACGTTGATATAATTAGCTTCACCATTTATATATTCACCTTCAATCTGAATCTTTCCGTCTTCGAAATAATGAAAGAATTTGCCAGTAGGCTCACCTAATGAGGTGTATTGATGTGTAGATGCAAGCTGGCCATTCTGATACCAACTTTTATTATAATACAATGTCTTGCCTTCAGCGTTAGTTACTATTTCATTTTTAATTTGTCCGTTTTCGAAATACGAACTCTTTTTAAACTCATCTTTATTCAAAAGAACAGTCTCGGTTTTCTTGTTGCCATTTTCATAAAATGATACGTCATGTGCAGTTTTTCTTCCATCACGATAAAATTGTTCTTCCTTTAATTTACCGCTAGGATAAAACTTTCTTTGATATCCGTGTAGCTCATACGTGGTTTGTGTCCATTCCGAATTCAATGAACCATCTGGATGAAAATTCCTGTGGATTTCTACCTCTTTACCCTCAAAAGTTGTCTTCTCGTATTCCATATATTTGCTCCTAAGGGGCGGCTAAGTGTACTCTTTTAGTGTATTTAGCTCACTTATAGCTTTTGGCTACCTGTGCTTTGTTTAAGATAAACTTAAGAAAAATACTATAAATTAAAGGTAGATGTTGAGATTTGTTACATGAAATTTTGCTTTGGTTTTCTGGGAGGTTACTTAATGGTGATGAGTTTAAACTGGCAGCTTTAACTGAAATGGATTGTGCTGGCGGGTGCGGTTGGTTGGCCGAGGGCCTTTGATTTACCCTTTAGGGAAATTAAAGGCTTTCGG
>Ga0008835_100329_pt1 | contig 51229 bp, 42 predicted proteins | sample HotLakConsoUCCRE_FD_62215 | JGI IMG/M metagenome (GOLD analysis project Ga0008835, IMG submission 62215) | Hypersaline microbial mat communities from Hot Lake, Washington, USA - Hot Lake Consortium UCC-RE (Hybrid Assembly) ... | reverse complement strand
CTGACCTCTTTGAGTCTGTCTTGAGTACCTTTACCGAGCTACCTATGCCTAGAAGGTCTTCTTCGTCACAACACTCCAATCCCTGGCACAGTCAACCTGTCCCGGCTTAAGTTGATACCCATCAACTTTGATCAATAAAAAGTTGACAAAGACGTTAGCGATGAACCGAAAAATGGGTTGGTGGATGACTTAATTGTCAGGGAATCATAGGATTTTCCGTCCGTTCAACGACATCATCAATATGGCCTCATATCGCCTCAAATCGACGCCTCGGATTTGGCCTGTTTGCCGCCTCTGGCGCTGCTTTTGGACCAAGGCGCGAGAATACCGTTAATCTGGAGAACAGTCCCCCTTCGAATTAGCACGATTCTATGGATTCCCAACTCGCTCCCCAGTTCCCCAGCACGCTCCGGCGCATTCTGTTAATCCTCATGACCTTAATCGTCAGCGTCATCATGGGGAGTGCCCTCGTCTCGAGTTGGAATGAACCGCAGGTGGCGAGCCGTTTGGAGCTGTATCAGACGGATTTGCTGTTGCAAGCCACCGCCTGGGAAGGCGAAGGTCTGCCGCCCGAGCAGGCTACGGTGCTCCGGCGCAATATTCTGGGTCAAGAGCCGTTAGAAGCTGCCCAAGAAACCTATGAGTCCGTGCGCGAGACGGCGGTGAACACGCTGAGCGAAAACACCGTTGAAGGAGTCCCGGTGTCGCCGCGCTTGCAAACGGCGCTGGAGGGGCAGTCGGAACTGCTGGATTTGTTGGATCTGCGGTTGGGCATTTTAGAGGCCGAGCAGGGCAACCTGGCCGCTGCCCAAACTAGCTGGTCAGCGGTGAAAGCGCGTCAGGCCCAGGGCGATCGCCTCTGGCGCACCGCTGACACCCTAGAAGCATTATGGACAGATGCAGCAGTTCCCACCGATAGCGCAGCACTGCTGACCGAGACCTTGCAGGGATGGTTTCGCAACCGGGCGCTGGCGCAGTACTACGATCGCATCCAAGCCCCTGACCAACTCGCTCAACTCCAACAGGCCGAAACTGAAACAGCGGCCAGCTTGATTTTTACCCTGGCTGCAGTGGGGGTCTTTCCGGCGGTGGGGGCGCTGACGGGCGTTTTGTTGCTGATTGCGTTGGGGGTGCAACGGCTGGCTAGGGGGGCTGATGCTCTGCTAGCGCAAAACCGCGATCGCGGCTGGGATACCCCCTGGCCGGCCGAAACCATCTGGCTCGTCGTGGTCGGCGGCTTTTTGTTTATGGGGCAGCTCATTGTGCCCCTGGTGATCAGCCCGTTCCGGGGGGCATTAGCCGCCCAAGGGATTCGCGGCCAGGCCTTCTTTGCCCTCACCTACTACTCGCTGATGGCGGTTGGGGCGATCGCGGTGCTCTATTTCGCCATTCGGGCCTATCGGCCCCTGCCACCCGACTGGTTTAAGTTCAAGTTTCGCAGCAACTGGTGGCTCTGGGGGTTGGGGGGCTATCTGGCCGCCCTGCCATTGATGTTGACCGTCTCGGTGCTCAACCAGCAAATTTGGCAGGGACAGGGGGGCAGCAATCCGTTATTGCAAACCGTGCTAGAAGCCCAAGACCCGATCGCCCTCACCATATTCTTTGTGACGGCTTCGATCGCCGCCCCCCTATTTGAGGAATTTCTGTTTCGCGGCTTTTTGCTGCCGTCGCTGACACGGTATATGTCGGTGAACTGGGCGATCGTCATCAGCAGTCTGGTGTTTGCCGTCGCCCACCTCAGCCTCTCCGAAGTCTTGCCCCTGGCGGTACTGGGGGGCGTATTGGGAGTCGTGTACACGCGATCGCGCAACCTGCTTGCCCCCATGCTGCTCCACAGCGCCTGGAACAGCATCACCATGCTGGGGCTGTTTCTCCTGGGCAGCAGCGCCAATTAGGGCAGAGTGGATGAGTTGTCAGTATTGGATATTGGGTGCTCAGGAATGGAAATCCATCAGTTGGGATAGCCGTCTCGGCTGTCCCTTGTCCAGTCAGGTCGATTCTTTGCGGCAATTGGATGTTAGAGGATCCTCATCCCTACGGATATTGCTAGGAGAGAATTTCCCAAGCGTAGGGTGTCATCTGAGTAACTGACAAAAGTTCGCTTTGTAGGTTGGGTGAAATGCCATGAAACTCAACCATTGCAAGCGTTTTATTGGATTTCGCTAACGCTTCACCCAACCTACCAGTACCCACCAATTGAAACTTGACGATGCACTAATCACTGCTTGCCAGTTCTGCAGTGGTCACCTGTAGTTGCTCGATCTGATTGCCCCGCTTGACCTTGAGCTTGAGGGTCTGACCGACAGCGCTCTCTTCCACCCGCCGTTGCAGCACATCAGCCGAGGCGATCGCGACCCCGTCAATCTCCAGCACCACATCACCACGGCGCAGCCCGGCATCGGCAGCCGGGGTATTGGGCACCACCCGAATCACCAGGACGCCAGCCACCTCTGGCAGCAGCACCCCCGCATTGGGATCTTCGTTATTGCGGCGGGCAATGTCGGGGGTCAGGGTGGCAATCTGCACGCCCAAATAAGGGTGGGCGATACTCTCACCCGCGACTAACTGGTCCTTGATTTCCTTGGCTTTATTGATGGGAATAGCGAACCCAATGCCCATGGCATCGGCCCGAATCGCCGTGTTGATGCCGATGACTTCGCCGTTTTGATTGAGCAGGGGGCCGCCCGAGTTGCCGGGGTTAATGGCCGCATCCGTCTGGATGAAGTCGAGTCGCTTGTCGGGAATGCCCACCGACGCGCTGGAGCGCTTGAGGGTGCTGACGATGCCCAGGGTCACAGTGTTGTCCAACCCGAGGGGATTGCCCACCGCGATCGCCCAGTCACCCACCTTCACAAAGTCGGAATTACCTAACGGGGCGATGGGCAGCGGTTCGTCGCCCGCCTCAATTCTGATCACCGCTAGATCCGTCACGCTGTCTTGCCCCTCGACCACACCTTCAAAGCTGCGGCCATCTTTGAGCGTCACGGTGACGCGATCGGCTCCATCCACCACGTGGGAGTTAGTCAGGATGTCGCCCGCAGCCGAAATGATGAAACCTGAGCCCTGCCCCCGCAGCAGTTGCTCTTGGGGGAAGCCATTGGGTCCCATAAAGCCGCGAAAGAAGGGATCATCGAAGAAGAGATCGGGGGTTTCGCGCACAATCGTTTTTTCGGTGTCGATGCGCACAACGGCGTCGCCGACTTGCTCTACAGCGACGGCGACAAAGCTTTGTTGGCCCAGGGGCGAGGGCACCACCTCTGAGGTGGTTTGCGCCGCCGCCAAGGGCTGCCCGGTGACCAGTGTCAACAGTGTCAAGCAGGCGATCGCCACCAACCGCATCAAACCCCGTCGCCACGAATGAAGCCAAGCCATTGCCGCCATTGATCTCTCCGAAACTATTGCCATCAAGCCTAAAGCTTTTCCACAGACGATGCTGCGAAAGCTACCATGTTGACTGTCTTGTCTTATGTTAACTAGCTAGGATAAGGAACAGCGGTCGCAGTTCCAAGCCGGGATTGCCGAATCCTCAGCGGGGTGAAACCGCTACCTTGATGGTGGCTTCACCGCTGGTGGGATACGCTAACCCCAAGGCCGAGCGCCCCTGTTCACTCCCGCTGCTGGCTGCGCGTATTGTCCAATTTCGTTTCTCCCACGTCGTCATGACCCATACCAACCGTCCTTTTTGGCAAAGTCGTCTTCCCCTTATGGCCCTGGCTGGCATGGCTGTGCTCGGTCTGACGTTGACCGGGTGTGCCTCGGGGCCGACCGGCGCGAATAGCGAAGCCACCGCCCCGTTGGCCGCCGATGCCCCTTACGAAGCGCGACTCGCCAACCATTTGGCCGAACAAGATGCGGCAATGTACGGAGCCTTTTGGTGTCCCCACTGTTCTGATCAAAAGGAGCTGTTTGGGGATGCCATTGACCGGGTGCCCTACGTCGAGTGCGACCCCGAGGGGGAAAATGCTCAACCGGACCTGTGCACGGCTAAAGAGATCAAAGGCTACCCAACCTGGGAGATTGACGGTGAATTTTATCCTGGTACGCGATCGCTGGAGGAGTTAGCCCAGCTTTCTGGCTTCGAAGCGGAATAAACTGCTTCACTTCCCGCTGACCACTTGGCTGACCACTTGTTTGTAGGACTGCTGTATGGCGATCGCTAAACCCCACCGCTCTCAAGATAACGACCTCCCTACCGCCCGAGCGGCAGCGGCTGACTCCAACCACGGCCATAGCCACACCGGCGAGCATGCCCACGTCCATGATCCCGAATCGTTGCAGCGCATTCTCAATCGGTTTGCCCGCATCGAGGGCCACATTCGCGGCATCAAGACCATGATTCAAGACAGTCGGCCCTGCCCCGATGTGCTGGTGCAGATTGCCGCCGTGAGGGGGGCGCTCGATCGCGTCTCGCGGATCATTTTGGATGAGCATCTGAGCGAATGCATCACCCGCGCATCAAAAGAGGGCAACATTGAAGGGGAAATCGAAGAACTGAAAGCCGCCCTCGATCGCTTTTTGCCTTAACACGCTGGCACGGGTCGCCAATGTTGGCCAGGGTGATCGCGACGGTGAGATAACCGAACCCCTAACGGCAGACCCCTTTGATAGCCTAGAGATAATACTGAAGCATGGCTAAGATACTGACGGCGGCGACCTGAGCGCCAAGCCCAAAGCACTCAAACTGCGGCCTCTGGTATCACTAACAGGTCATCGCAATTCACCAACGCGTCAACGCAAACCTAAATCGTTCTATATTTCGAGCCTTGTTAGGAGGGGATGTTTGAATGGCTGCCACTGACTTTAAGGATTACTACTCCACGCTGGGAGTGAGCAAATCAGCCAGTGCTGACGATATCAAGCGTGCCTTTCGGAAGCTAGCGCGAAAGTATCACCCCGACGTCAATCCGGGTGACAGCAGCGCTGAGGCCAAATTTAAAGAGATCAGTGAAGCCTACGAAGTGCTCTCGGACGCTGAGAAGCGGAAAAAGTACGATCAGTTTGGCCGCTATTGGCAACAAGCCGGGGCCGCGGGCGGCTATGGGGGTAGTGCGGCTGACTTTGGTGGCTTTGACTTTAGTAACTACGGCAGCTTTGACGAATTTATCAATGAGTTGTTAGGGCGCTTTAACACCAGCGGGTTTGGTAACCCCACGGGGCGATCGCCCGGTGGCTACACGTCCTACCGCACCTCGCCTCGGAGTGGTTTTAGCAATGACTTTCGCAACTATGCCCCCAGTGGCACCGGAGCGCAGCCGTCCTTTGATCAAGAGGCCAAGATTTCTCTCACCCTGAGCGAGGCTTTTCGGGGAACGCAAAAGCGCCTCAAAATCGGCGAAGAAGAAGTCGAAGTCCGCATTCCCGCTGGGGCCAAGCAGGGATCGAAAGTCCGCCTGCGGGGCAAAGGCCAGGTGAGTCCCTACACGCAACAGCGAGGCGATATTTACCTGATTGTGAACCTGCTGCCCCATCACATCTTTCAGTTTGAGGGGGATAATTTGGTTTGCGAAGTGCCGATCGCACCTGACGAAGCGGTGCTAGGCGGCAAAATTCAAGTGCCAACCCCCGATGGCAGCGTGACGATGAATCTCCCGGCGGGGGTCAAGTCTGGTCAATCGCTACGGCTGCGGGGCAAGGGCTGGCCCCATCCCAAAGGCGGACGGGGCGATCAGCTGGTGCGCGTCGTGATTACGCCGCCCCAATCCCTGAGCAAGCAAGAGCGAGAGCTGTACGAAAAAATTCAGCGGGAGCGCACCACCGATCCCCGCAGCCACCTGAGTCAGGTAATGTTGTAAAGCGGCGATCGCCCCCTCCTCCCCTCGTCTGGCGATCGCCCTCATTTCCGCTTTCCGCCACCGATTTTTTGACCACCACCAGCGGTTTACCATGACCTCAAGCCCGTCCGTCGCCCCCAACTACGAACTCGATCAAGAAGCCTGGTGGGTGCAACGCTGGGTCGATTTGCTCAACAATTATCGCTTTAAGAAGCGGCTGGAGCGGGGGCGACGCTATGCCCGCGAAGGCAACATTCTCAACATTGAGTACAAAGGCGCGAAGGTCATTGCCCTGGTGCAGGGCACAGCCGAGGATCCCTACAAACTCTCCATCTCGCTGGATGCCTTTACCGACGAAGACTGGAACTACGTGATCGACAGCCTCGCCGAACATGCCTGGTTTTCGGCGCAGCTATTGGCTGGGGAAATGCCGGATGATATTGAGCAGGTCTTTACGGCGAATGGGCTGAGCCTGTTTCCGTTCCAATTGGCGGAGGTGCATTCCAAATGTGACTGCCCGGACCCCAAAAATCCCTGCAAGCACATCGCCGCCGTTTACTACCAGCTCGGGGACTTTTTCCGAGAAGACCCGTTCATTTTGTTCCAACTGCGGGGGCGCGATCGCGCACAAATTCTCGAAGCGCTGCGCCAAAAACGTCAGCAATCCGTCGCAACCGCTGCCGACACTGACCCAATGGCCCCGGTAGACAGCCCCGCAGCGCCCACCCCCGAGGCCGCGATCGCTACCGCCAGCGAGACTTATACGCCAGTGGATGTGGCGCAGTTTTGGCAATATGACCATCCCCTCGATCCTTCCCTGGTGGTGATTGCGCCCGCCAGCGACACCGTGTTGGATGTGCTCGACAACATTCCCCTGCCGGTCAACGATGCCCGCATCGTCATGGCCCACCTGCGGGACCTCTATCAAACCGTGAGCCAACAAGCGGTGATGAAGGCCCTTTCCCCCCATGCGGATGAGCCATAGCGCAGGGCATCGGCTCGTCCATCGTATTGATAGGCGAATGTTATCAGCAAAGGGTGTCCTCGGCCCTGGCCCTTTGGGCAAACTGTCCTTGATATCGACCGCTGGGGCTGGGGCCAGGTTGGCGCTAAGCTGAACGCGCGGTGAAATCATTGAGACCTGGTGCATGAGTAGGAGTGGGGTATGGGTTCTCGCTTGACGGTTACGCAGCGCTCGCAAATCGCCGAGGCGCTTACCCTGTCGCGGTTTTTGATCTCGCACTCGGAGGGGGCCGATCCGGCTCTGATCGCGCGTCGCCGCGATCGCCTCCGGGTCATTCAACAATCCCTGCAAACTTGTGCTCATCCGGTCAACCGGACCCCCTGTCCCGTGAGGGAAATTCCGCTGTGGGTGCGGCAGGCCTTTGTCGAAGCGAGTTTGTTGGTGAGCCGCTACTTTGCGGTGGGGGGCGGTGGCTGGCGGGGCACCTTGGCTTCCCCCACCCTCAGCCAATATCGCCCCGATCCAGTGCCCGCCAGTTGGTCAACCCCAGCGGGCATTGCCGCGATCGGCGATCGCTTTGAGCTCCCCAACACCGCCATGGACGCCATCATCAACCGGTTAGACCAGGTGGATCGGGAAATTGCTCACCAGCGCACGTTGATTGAGGGGGTTTTGCAGACAGTGGGGCTGTCCCTGGAGGCCCCGTTGCCAGCCGCCACCGAGCCCTTTGTCTCCCTCTTTCAGGAATGTTTTGACGGCATTTTGATCGATCCTGAAAAGCTGAACGTGGTGTTTACCCCGACCCAGTTTTACTTCTGTATTGATTTTCCGGCGTTGGAAGATTTTCGGGGCTGGGGCCAACTCTGCCCACCCGAACACCAGGGAGCCCTGCGCGAGCTGCATCAGCGCCTCTCAGCCTTTTCCTTTGAAAAGTTCAAACGCTTTCCCACCTTTGGCCCCTGCGACCCGGCAGGCATTCGCTGGAACTGGGCCCAGGCGGTGAGCGATCGCTGCAACGTCCAGTCGAGCCATCCGTTTCCCACCACTCCGGAACAGGTGATTCAGCAGTTGTCAAAAAGCATCGGTGTGTTGCCCCAAAAAGACGCCGAAATGTTCCTCGTGCATGACATCTGGGGCCATTACTGGCAACTGCTGTTCAGCCAGTTTGAAAGCGATTACACCACCCTGGCCGACTGCGGCGAGGCGCTGCGAGCTAGCGAAACGGCTTATACGCCTGCGGGTCCCCTGACGTGTCGCGACCTCTTTGAGTTTGCCGGGGCGCATGTCTCGCTCAATGAGGCCAAAGCCGTGCAGTTTTTTCATGGGGAAGTGCGGCAACGGCTGGGGCTCTTGTTTACGCACCTGTTGGGCGAACTGGTGGCCGATATTGCCGAATTCAAATTCACTTGGACGAATCCCCAGGCGGCCCATCAGTTGCCCAGTTCCTCAGCATTTACCGACTATCCGGCCAACCTGGATCTGAGTCTGGCCGATCTGGATTTTCTATTTGTGCGAGTGTTGCAGCCCCTGCTGGAGCTGAACCTGTCCCTCACTGAGGCATCGCCGCTCGAAATTGGCCTCCTGGCCGACTCGCCCCTAAACGATTTGGGCACTGACCAGATTCCCCAGTTAGAGGTGAATTTGAAGAAGGCGATCGCCCAACTCCATCATTGCTTTTTGACCGAGTATGGCAACCACTACCTGCCCACCGTGGCGAGTGAAGACAGCCTGTTTGCCGAAATTGCCGTCAACCTCTTGCATCTGCAAAACGTCATCAACACGCTGTACACCGACCCCGAACTCACCGAGCAGGCTCCGATCCCCTTTCAAGATTTGATGATTGTGTTTATTAGTCGTTTTTGTTCCGGCGACAGCTACACGGAATTTTGGCAAATCGACAACGTTTTAGCTGACTACTTTATTCCCTGCTGGTACTTACTCCGGGAATTGTCCGTGCCGTCTTGAACCTCATCGCCGAAGGGTCAGGACTCGCCTTTGGTAAACGGTAAGTAGATGGGCTGAATTATTTGTAGGATGTGTTAGCCCCAGCGTCACGCCTCCAATCCCTGTGGCCTGGTGCGTTACGGCTTCGCCTAACAGCACCCTACGACATCGTTTATTTATGTCCACCTACTTATCAGCCGTCAACCAGGCCTCTATAGCCATCCGCACTTTGGTCAGGACGGTCTTCGTTTCTGGATCGCCCATAGTGCAAGCCTTCCTTATACCCTGAACCTTTTCGCCTGTTGCGATAGCTGTTGGGCTAAGCCATTAGTCGGGAGTCGATGACTGTCGCTGTCCCGTGACCCGGTAAACGCCGACGGGTTGCTGGCGGCCTTTGAGCACCAGTTCGCCCCAAGATTCCACCTCAAACGCATCGGCTAAATAGGTCAGCGTATCCTGGCCGATCAAGATGCGACAGGGGGTGGGCTGACGGCTCTTATCAAAACTTTCCAGCCGCGAGGCGATGTTAACACTATCGCCGATGATGCCGTATTCCATGCGGTGATGACCGCCCAGACTACCCACCACCACCGGCCCAGTGAAGATGCCGACACGCATTTCTAGCGGGGGCAGGGTTTGCTGCTGGCGTTCTTGGTTAATCGTGGCGAGCCGCCCCTCCATACTCAGGGCACAGGCAACGGCGGCCTCAGCATCCGCCGCGATCGCCGTCGGCGTCGTACTGGCAATGGGCACCCCAAACACCGCCAGCAGGCCATCCCCCGTAAATTTATTGACGATGCCGTGGTGCGCCTGAATTTCGTCCGTCATGGCCTCCAAATAGTGGTTCAGCCATTCCAGCAGGAGTTCGGGCGGGGCAGTTTCGGCCAGGGTGCTAAAGCCGCGCAGGTCGGTAAACATCATGGTGGCGACCATGGCCTGTCCCGGCAGCTTGCCCGACTTCAACAGGCGATCGCGATTGTCCCATAGGGCTTTAGCGACTTCGGGGGAGGCCGTTTGCCCCAACAACACCTGCATCATCTGCCGCTGCCGCGACGACTGTTGCGCCTGATAGGCCAGCACCACGCCGCTAGTGCCCAAAACCGCCAGGGTGGGGGCAACGACGGGGATCCAACCCAGGGTTAAAAACAGGCCATAACTGCCGATCGCGATCGCGATAAAGACGCCGGTTTCGCTGGCAGCCAGGGTGACGGGATGGTGCAAATACCAAGCCAGGGTGCCCCCCAGCAACGCCCAGCCCAGGCACCACAGCCACTCCTGCCAGGGACGGCTCAGCCCCATCAGGGGGCGATCGCCCACGGCAATATCCAACAGCTGACTCACCATTTGCGCATGGATGACCACCCCCGGCATCTGGTGGGTTTCGTCGCTAGCCCCAGCGGTGAACGGGGTATAAAACAGGTCTTTGAAACTGGGGGCGGTAATGCCCATGAGCACCACTTTGCCGCGAATCCACTCCGGATCGACCTGGTCATTCAAGACGGCTTGCAGGGTGACTTCTCGCGCCGGCGTGAGGCGATCGCGATAGTCCAGCATGATTTGATAGCCGTCGTCATCCGCCCCCGCATAGCCGCCGGAACCCGCCTGCAAAGGCCACAGCGTCGTGTCGCCTAGCTGCATATAATCGGGATTTTGGGGACTCGCCTCGGGCACAATATCTTGCGTTGCTAGATAGCGCATCGCCAACTGCAAGGAAAACGAAAACAAAAATGGCGTCTCCGTCAACGTCACGGGTTCAGCAATCAGCAACGCCCGCCGCACCTTGCCATCGGCATCCACCACCACATCGTTAAAGCTGACTTGAGCCGGGTCGATGTCCGGCGGCGGGGGAATGCCCGGTCCACCCGTCGTGTTCGAAAGTTGCGTAATCACCACTACGTTGTCGGCCTGTAGCGATCGCAGCAACGCTTCCCGCCCCGGTGCTTTGGGAACCGCCCGAAACATGTCGATGCCAATTGCCACGGGGTCGTGCTCTTGCAGTTGGTCGATCGCCTGAGCCACCGTGCCGTCCGTCAGGGGAAACTCCGCTAACGTCTCCAAATCCTCCTCGGTGACAGTGACAATCAGCAGGCGATCGTCGGGGGGCAGCGATTGCGCCGTTTGTCGCAGGCGGACCATCTGATCGTAAGCCTTTTGCTCCAACCCTTCGAGGGCAAGCAGTTGGGCCAACCCCATCACGCCAGTCGTAATCGTGACACTGGTAATCCCGATGACGGCCAGGTTTTTTCCCTGCGATCGCAGCCACACCCGACCCTTGACTAATGGCTCCGTCGCCATCAATTTCAGCTGTTTCAAAATCACCACGGATGCGTCCCTGGTTGAAGTGGCAGTCTGTCAGCACCCTGTTATCCGTTAGACCAACCGCGCGATCGGGCCGCTGCCTCACGGTGGCAGCATCGCGCCCTGGTGGGTCTCATCACCGACTGGGGTCTCTAGCGCCGTTCACCCTCGTGCCAGGCCCGTTGTGAGCCACTACACCCCAGTTCTCCCCTACTATGGCTTAATTTACAGCGTCGTTGCCGGATTCTCCGGAAGGCGTTGCCCTGGCCATGTACTCCCTCTGCAAATAACCCTGCTCTCAGGCACCTGCATCTCCCCCTGGCCCGTCAGCGACGTTTGCAAAGGACAGCATCATATTTTTCGATCAGGGAGATCTCTGGAAAAGAATTTCCCCCTTGTAGGGTGTCATATAGCCCGATGGGCAGGGCTCCGCTAAAGCGCAGCGTAATGCACCACAACCCGGTATTTTTGTTCCTGGAGATCGCCCAGGTTTGAGTAACATTCTCAGGAAATACTCAGTGTTTTCTGGCAGTGTAAGTTTGACTGACCTCCGGGACTCCCTAGTGTGCCGACAGTCGCAGCGTTTTACCGACTGACTTGTGACCTATCCAAACATTCTGGAGCTGAAAATTTCTCCGACGGGCGATCGCCTCGCGGTGAGTGGCGACCCCTACGGCAACTTTGGTGCGGTTGCTGCCTTACCTAAAAACACGGTTGGTGTAGCGTATCGATTCGGCTTGGGGACTTGACAGTTTTGGCCCGCTGCCCAACTGCCCCCTCGGCTAGTACAACCGGCGAACATGATTGGTCCGGCGGCGGGTGCACGGTAGTGCGCCCCGACGAATTCTCAATCTCCTGTACGGGCGGATAACGGTATGCCCCGACGAATTACTCATCTATCAAACCTCTGACCATGTTAATTACGACAATGACCTGGGCGCTACTCGCTGGCTATGGTGGGTTGATTTTCTACCTGGTGCGCCAGACTACCCCCCAGCGCGTGACCGCCCCCGAATTTTTTGAAGGCCAGTCCCCAACGGGGCAGGCTCCCAGCCTGTGGCTGCTCGTCGCCAGTGCCGCCATTTCCTGGATTTTTGCCAAATCCATTGACAACGCCGCGACCCTGGGCAACGCTTTCGGCCTTTTGGGCGGCATTGGCTACGCCATCTACTACCTGAGTTTCGTCACCGCCGCGATCGCTCTCTACTTCATTCGCACGCGGGGCGGCTATCGCTCCATTCCCGAATTTTTGGTCAGCAAGTACGGTTTGCTGTGTTCCCGGTTATTTTTGATTGCGATCGCCATCCGCCTGATCAACGAAGTCTGGTCCAACACCAAAGTCTTTTCCCTGTACTTTGGTGCGGAGGGCAGTTTTGGCTACTGGTTCGCCGCTGCCATCGTCACCGTCTTTACCGTGTTTTACAGTCTGCTAGGGGGCTTGCGGAGCAGCCTGCTCACCGATGGCGCTCAGATGTTGCTAGCAGCGGTGCTGCTCGTCGTCATTCTGGTGGGGTTGGGGCCGGGGTTGGTCAGCCAGGGCTTGCCCGCGGTGGATACCGAAACGCGCATGGCGGGGCTGACGTTTTGCGGGCTCGCCTTTGTGCAAATTTTCAGCTATCCCTTCCATGATCCGGTGATGACCGATCGCGCCTTCATCACCGGCCCCCGCACCATGGTCAAAGCCTTTATCTGGGCCGGCGTCATCAGTGGCGGCTTTATTTTTCTGTTCAGCTCAGTTGGGTTGTATGCCCGCGCCTTTGGCGTTGAAGGGGCTCCGAGCTATACCGTACCCGCCCTGTTTGGCCTGCCGATGCTCCTGGTCTTCAACGCCATCATGCTCACCAGTGCCGGTTCGACCCTGGATTCCACCTTTTCCAGCACCGCCAAGCTGGGGGCGCGCGATTGGGATAACCGTAAAGGCCGCCCCACCGAAACCCAGGCATTTCTTGGCCGCTGGTGGATTGTGGCGATCGCCCTGCTGGGCAACCTGCCGCTGCTGAGCATCTACCTGGGCGATCGTCTCGGCCCCGCCATCATCATGGCCACTACCATCAGCGGCACGATGGTCATGGGGTTAGCCCCGATCTTTCTCCTCGCCTTCTTGCCAGGAGCCCGAGCCTTAAGCTTTCACCTGGCCTTCTGGCCGGGGCTCCTCTTCGGCGTCCTGCGCGTGGTCGAAAGTGCCTTCAGCACCGCCATCTTTCCCGCCTGGATGAGCTTGGGCGGTGGCAAATATGCCATCGATCTGGGGGTCAACGTCTACGGCTTGCTGCTCTGCACCGCTGGCTACCTGGTCGGCGCATGGTGGGGTAGCCGTACCCGCACATCCGCTGAAGCCGCCCCCCATTCTTGAGTATCCTAAAACCGGGTGGTTTTGCCTGGCATAAATGTGATTCCCGTCATGACCCAGCTACCCAGCCACCCAACTACCCAGCCACCCCGCTACCCTCACCCTCCCATGCTCGACCAATCCGTCCAATTCCTCACCCCCGAAGAATCCGCCGATGTCGACAAGGCGTTACTGACTTCGCCCGAAAAGTTTCTCACCCGCTTGACCATCTCGACCAGCAAGTTGTTGAAGGTGATCGCCAGGGACTTGGACACCGCGATCGCTGACTTGACCCCTCAGCAAATCATCGCGTGGTTCGAGGCCGATTCCAAACGCAAGCAGGAACAAGGGATCAACGCCTCCGTCCTCAAGTGGGATGCCGCGAACATCGACGACTTACCCTCAGAGTAGGGAAATTACGACCGACTACCGGCTGGGGCCACTCCAATGTATGCGGCCTGCCAACAGGCTCAGGAGCGTTGCTCGCGAGGAGCACTCTGGGCAATCTAGAACCAGCGGTTTTAGACAGCGTTGACCCCGTTACGGATTTCTGGTGGCGAATTTAAATTTTCCTAGCAGATAACCCAAGAACGCGATCGCCTATGCCACTGTGAAAAGGATCGGAACTCCCTCGGAAACGGGAAGGGATGTGCTAAGACTAGAGCAGGCAACCACCCTGTTGTCTGTTGATCTTTTAAGTCCGCGATCGCCAACCGCAACCGCAAGCCACCATTTTGTGCGAGGGGTCGTCGGTCACGCTTAAGAGATGATGTGGGAGGTGCCTCCCGGTAAACACCAAAGTGGAAGGAATTACAGAATCATGGGGTTGTTTGATCGAGTCAGCCGCGTCGTTCGCTCAAATCTAAACGCCGCCGTCAGCGGTGCCGAGGATCCAGAAAAGATCCTAGACCAGGCCATCATCGACATGCAAGAAGACCTGGTGCAAATGCGTCAGGCCGTCGCCAAGGCGATCGCGTCCCAAAAGCGAGTGCAGCAACAGTACGAGCGGGCTCAGTCAGAAGCCAATACCTGGCAGCAGCGGGCACAACTCGCCTTGCAAAAGGGCGACGAAAGCCTCGCCCGTGAAGCCCTGACCCGCAAAAAGACGCAAGCCGAAACCGCCAACACCCTGAAGGCTCAGCTCGATGGTCAGGCCACCCAGGTCGAGCAACTGAAGAAAAATCTGATTGGCCTGGAAAGCAAAATCTCCGAAGCCAAGACCAAAAAAGACATGCTCAAAGCTCGCGTGAGCGCCGCCAAGGCCAACGAGCAGCTCCAGAGCACCATGACTTCCATGAACACGAGCAGCGCCATGGGGGCGTTTGAGCGCATGGAAGAGAAGGTCTTGATGATGGAAGCTAAATCCCAAGCCGCTCAAGAACTCGCCGGTTCTGATCTGGAGAGCCAATTTGCGGCGCTGGAAGCCGGTGGCGACGTCGACGATGAGCTCGCCGCGATGAAGGCGCAGTTAGCCGGTAGTGCCCCTGACCAGGGACAACTCCCCGCTGCTGATGAACCGGCTGCTGTGCCCCAAGATGCTGAAGTTGATGCCGAGTTAGAAGAACTTAAAACCCAACTCGACAACCTCTAAAGTTCTAGCTCATAGAACTGTGTAGACCTGGTGGGGGCGATCGCCCCCACCAGGTCTTTTTCAGGGTATTCCGTTAGTGAAGGGGGCAGGTGCGATCCCGCCAGGGCAGCGATCGCTGCGGGAAATCATCAAACCGACTGATTTCTAAACCTATTTTTAACCTGGCAATGAAAGAGTGATGGAATGGATCGCAACGACGCGTACATAATTGGCAATGCAGCTCTCATTTTGAGGGCGTTGGTTGCCAACGCCCGAACAGACCGCTGAGGGCGGCAATTCTTGCCTAGAGTCACAACTGCTATCAGCAATACAGCACTTCGCCACTCGGGAGGTATACAAATCATCTTAAAAGTCGAATTTCCAGGTTAAGCAGCGACCCTCACCGAGTCCGGCAATGCTGTGAGCAATGATCTTGCCCGAACACAGCCCCCCAGCACCCAGCACCAACCGATCCACGGGCGTCCCTTTCAGGCAGCGCCCACCCATCATCAAAAGGATGAATTTATGAACGCAGAGCAACAACGGTTACAGGCGGCTAAATTGCAACAGCAGCCCTGGAAAAAGTGGGGACCGTATTTGAGTGAGCGCCAGTGGGGCACCGTGCGCGAAGATTACAGCGACAATGGGGACGCCTGGAACTATTTTCCCCATGACCATGCGCGATCGCGGGCCTATCGGTGGGGCGAAGATGGCCTGGCGGGCATCAGTGACGACCATCAATTGCTGTGCTTTGCGATCGCCCTGTGGAACGGCCATGACCCCATCTTAAAGGAGCGGTTGTTTGGCCTCACCAACAGCGAAGGCAACCATGGCGAGGATGTCAAAGAATACTACTTCTATCTGGATAGCTCGCCGACCCACGCCTACATGAAATACCTCTACAAGTATCCTCAGCAGGCGTTTCCCTATGATGATCTGGTCAACACCAACGGTCGCCGCAGCCGCGACGAGCAAGAGTACGAACTGCTCGATACTGGCATCTTTGACGGCGATCGCTACTTTGATGTGTTTGTGGAATATGCCAAAGCAGGTCCGGAAGATGTGTTGATCCAGATCTCCGTCGCCAATCGCGGCCCCGAAGCCGCCCCCATTCACCTGCTGCCGACCCTGTGGTTTCGCAACACCTGGTCTTGGAATGTCGGCGGCAATAAGCCCATCTTGCAAAAGGTTGAGGGCACCGGGCACAGTGCGGTGAAAGCCACCCTGACGGATGATTCCCTCAAAGCCTATCTGGCGGACTACACCCTTCATTGTCAGGGGGTGGTGCCGTTACTGTTTACCGAAAACGAAACCAATAACGAGCGCTTGTTTGGCTCCGCCAACCCGAGCCCCTACGTCAAAGACGGCATCCACAACTATCTGGTGCAGGGTCAAGCGGATGTGGTCAATCCGGGGAACGGCACCAAAGTGGCCGCCCACTACACGCTCACTGTCCCAGCGGGGGCGACCGAAGTGGTGCGCCTGCGACTATCGGCATCCGGCCTGCAAATCAGCGATCCCTTCGATGATTTTGAGGCCGTTATGGCAGCCCGGCAGCAAGAAACCGATGAATTTTATGCGTCGATCATGCCGCCCGCCCTCAAAGCGGACAGCGATCGCGCCAACATTTTTCGGCAGGCCCTCGCGGGCATGATGTGGACCAAGCAATACTTCTACTACGACGTGGATCAGTGGCTTGAGGAGCACCAAGTGACCCCCTGGATGAATGCCGCCGATCGGCACGGCGTGCGCAATGGCGACTGGTATCACATGCTCAACGACGACATTATCTCCATGCCCGACAAGTGGGAATATCCCTGGTATGCGGCCTGGGATCTGGCGTTTCACATGCTGCCCATTAGCATCGTTGATCCCGATTTTGCTAAAGAACAACTCACCCTGATGCTGCGGGAAGACTACCTGCACCCCAATGGCCAAATTCCCGCCTATGAGTGGAACTTTAGCGATGTGAATCCGCCCGTCCACGCTTGGGCCACCTGGGAAACCTACGCCCGCGAAAAAGAAATGAACCAAGGCGTCGGCGACATTGAGTTTCTCAAATATGCCTTTTCCAAACTGCTGATCAACTTTACCTGGTGGGTCAACCGCAAAGATGCTAGCGGCAACAACGTGTTTGAGGGCGGCTTCTTGGGTCTGGACAACATTGGCGTGTTCGATCGCAGTTCGCCTCTGCCGACAGGCGGCTGTTTGGAGCAGGCCGACGGCACCGCCTGGATGGCCTTTTTTAGCCAACGGATGCTGCAAATTGCGATCGAGCTGGCGCTGCATGATCCCCTCTATGAAGACATGGCCATCAAGTTCTTTGAACATACCCTGTGGATCGCCGGAGCCATGGACCGCATTGGGGACAACATGGATGAGCTATGGGATGAAACCGATGGCTTCTTTTACGATGTGCTGCGGTTCCCTGATGGCAGTGCCACCCGTATCAAGGTGCGATCGATGGTGGGCATGCTGGTGCTCATGGCGATCGCCGTCTTTCCTCCTGAGTCCTTTGAAAAGCTCCCGAACTTTGTGGAACGGGCCAAACTCTTCCTGGAGCGCCATCCCGAACTGACCCACGCCACCCACTTGCCGACAGAGACCGGGCTCCAGGGGCGACGCATGCTGTCTGTCGTGAACGAAGACAAGCTGCGCCGCATCTTGGCCTACATGCTGGATGAAACCGAGTTTTTGAGCGACTATGGCATCCGGGCTCTGTCAAAATATCACCAGGATCATCCCTATGTGTTCTACCAGGGGCGTCAGGAGTTTCGCGTGGAATATTTACCGGGCGATTCCAACACGGGGATGTTTGGCGGCAATTCTAACTGGCGGGGTCCCATCTGGCTGCCGGTGAACTTGCTGTTGCTGCGATCGCTGGTGCACCTTTACAGCTATTACGGCGACGACTTTAAGGTGGAATGCCCGACGGGCTCCGGCAACTATGTCACCTTGTTTGACGCCGCCGCTGAGGTGGCTAACCGCTTGGTGGGCATTTTTGCTCGCAATGAAGCGGGCAACCGTCCCGTTTATGGCGGCGCGTCCAAGTTCCAAACCGACCCTTACTGGAAAGATCTGATCCTGTTCTACGAATATTTCCACGGGGACAATGGGGCGGGCATTGGGGCCAGCCACCAAACGGGATGGACCGGCTGCATTGCGTCCATTTTGCAGGCGGCTAGCTACCTTACCCCCGACATCGTGAGTACCACCGGCCCTGGTCGCTTTGTGCCGCAATAGCTCAACCTGACAGCCGCAATCGCCCGCCCGCGGTGCGGGCGGCGCGATCGCTCATGTGATTTTCCTGGGTCAGCACGATCGCCTCACTCCCTGCGGGTGGGGCAAACTGCCCTCCCCGCGCGCCGCCGCGATCGACCAAGGAATGGAAATTCAATCAGTGGGGATCGCCGTCTCGGCTGTCCCTTATCCAGTCAGGTCTATGCTTCGCGGCAATTGGAGGTTAAAGGCTCTTCATCCCCAAGGGGGGATTATTGCGATCGCCCGCCCAGCCAGCCTCCTGTAATGCGATGGAGAGCCCGTTGGGCCACTTCGTCGTAGCCCACCTTGCCGTTAAACAGCTTCACCAGCATCGGGGCGGCATTGGGGCGTTTGATCCCCAAGCGGTAGGCCAAATGTGGCGCTTTGTAAAACACTTGCGCCAGCCGTTTGGCCCAGCGCATCTCCTGGCCCCATTCTGCCTGCATGACTTGGGTATAGCCTGCCAGGGCATTGATATCGCCCGCCAGGGCGCGGTCGATCGCCGCTGCCGCCTGCACCCCACTCAACAATGCTGGACGGATCCCCTCCGCCGTAAACGGATCAACCACACAGGCCGCCTCGCCCGCCAGCAACGCATTCTGAGTATGCAGGGGCTGGTCGCCATCCCATGCCAAAATGGGATGGCCATAGGCTTTTTGCTGTGCCATTTCCACCTCAAATTCAGCGGCATACGCGGTGATGGGGGGCCGCAAATCTTGCCGTCGTTGCGCCCCAATGCGCATTACCCCTCCGCCAATGGAATATCCATCCGCCTTCGGAAAGTTCCACAGATAGCCATATGGCAGCATCCCCATTTCCAGGTGTATCAGCGGCTCCGTCGGCATCGTTACTCGCGGCTCAATTTCCACAGCAGCGGCGAGCAGGTGACGGCGCTGAGTAAAGCCCAGCCATTTCGCCATCACCCCCCGCCCTCCATCAGCGGCAATCAAGTACTGACCCGCCACTGGGCCTCGGGAGGTGGCGACTTGCCAGCGATCGCTCTGCCACTCAAGCCCCTGTGCCTTGGTCTCTTGCCACAACTCCGCCCCCTGGTGCTGGGCCTGCTGCGCAATGAAGTGGTCAAAATGGTCGCGCCGCACCATCCACAGGGCTTCCTCCGGCGGCACTTCCGCCTCCACCGGATCGCCCAACTGCCACGTACAGCGAATCTGCCTGACCTTCACCGAAATCGCTGGCGAAAAATCAAAATCAAACCACTCAGCGATTTGCGGTGACACGCCCCCGCCGCAGGGCTTGTAGCGGGGCAGCTTTGCTCGTTCGATCAAGAGCACCGAGCGCCCCCGTTTGGCGAGGTGATAGGCCGCCGCAGTGCCACTCGGGCCAGCACCGACAATGATGCAGTCGTACATAAGTTTTCGCCAAGGGTGACTTCAGGCTATACAGAATGACCGCCCCATTTTCCCATTGAATCCAGCCAATATGCGGCTTTCCTCCAGGCACGCAACGCTGCAGGCAGTCGCCACTGTCAAACAAAATCAATTTTGAGCATTGAGTTTTCTTAGGGCATCTAACCAGCCTCTGGGTATAGGATTTAGCTGTGAGATATGGTTGATTTCGCCTTATGAAATATTCTCAGTTTTTTGGGTGGAGCCTGGCAGCCTTCTCGACGACCTGGGGGATTGCCTCCCCGGCCCACACCTCAACCGCTGCCGCAGCCCCAGCCGTCAGCAGCTCGCCCCCATCGCCCGCCGATGTGACTGCGGCAGCGGCAGCTGATGGGATGGGGCGATCGCCCACCGTTCTCACGCCCAAAGCAGCGATCGCTCCTACATCCAAGAAAGCGGCGATCGCCCCACTGCCCCAGGGGTTTGCCGCTGCTCCAGAGCTTTTTTCCCCAATCGCTCACTACAACGCTCCGCCAGAGGCCTTAGCCCCGGTCACCTTAGCCCCGGTCACCTTAGCCGCCGCTGAAACAGTTACTCCGCTCGCTGCCGCCGCGCCCTTGGCGATCGTCGAACTCGTCGAACCGGGGACCGGAGACGCCTGGTTACCCGCCCAGTCGGCGAGTGCCTTGGCCGGTCCCACCGCTGACCTCGCACAAATCACCCTTAGCCCGCAACCCACCTCCGGGTGGTACGTCTCGCTGGCCCCAGAGGTGGTGTTTGGCTACGACATCGCAGCGGCTGGGGGCGAACTCACTGTGCCCGTAGCCCCAGCCCCCGGCCTGCCTCCGTTTACAACGACCACGGTCCCCCTAGAGGCGTCGATTGACACCGACCGTGGCTTCGGCATGAGTGGGGCCGTGGGCTATCGCTTTGATCACGCCCGAGTCGAACTGGAACTGGGCTACAACAGCAACGACGTTGACCGTCTCACCGTGAACGATTTTGAAACGTCGGTAGACGGCAGCATCGACAACTGGCAGTTTTTGCTCAACGGGTACTATGACTTCCCCACGGGGAGCCGGTTTCGGCCCTATGTGGGCGGCGGGGCCGGGCTCGCCATTGTGGCCGCCAATGACGTGTCCGCCACGGTGCCCCAATTAGGTGAAGTCAGCATCGACGACTCTAACTCCAGCTTTCTATTTCAATTCAAGGCAGGCGTTGGGTATGACGTCACCGACACTCTCAACGCTTTTCTGGGCTATCGGTTGATGGGCATTCCGGGGCAGAGCTTTGAGGTGCTAGACACTGACCTTGATGCCGACACCCTGTTTATCCATTCACTACAGTTGGGGGCGCGCTACGAGTTTTAAGCGGGGAGGGGACTGAAGCGCCACGCCAGGGCTGAGCGATCGCCCTACGGCCAACCCTACACGATCAGCCACCAGAGGCCCATCGTCAGCCCCACCGTAGCCATATGCTGAGGCAGCATCAGCCGCAGAGGATAGCGGGCGATCTTTTGCGTTAGGGCGATCGCTAGCAGCGCCCCCGCGATTAACGCTGTGCCTTGCAAAAAGGCGATGACGGCGGGATGGGCCACCACCACGGGTAAGTCTACCCCGGAGAACCCGATGGTAGCCGCACTGACCGGCAGCACCCGCCCCGCTTCGGTGAGCAACAGGCGCAAATAATGGGCCAGGGTGCCCAGCAGCAGCAGGGGGAGATAGCCATAGGCCAACTCCTTAAAGGGTCGGGGTTTGCGCGTCTGGGCTAGCTGGTGAACGACGTGGAGCAGGGCTTGGGCCAAGAACGGGAGGAGGGCCGGGAGCGCGAGAAGGGCGATCGCGATCGCGCCATGGATCCAAAAGTTCTCCAGATGCAGCGGCAGGCCCAGCTTGTCCCGCAGTTCTGGCAGGCGATGCAAAAAGACCGCATCCAGCAGCAACAGCAGCAGCGCCACCTCGTAGCTACGAGGGGTGTGGGTTGTCCACAACTCAATGCCGGGGGGCCGCAAGTTAAATTCCACCGAGCGATGGGGGCAGGCTTTGAGACAGGTCATACACAGCACGCAATCCCGGTTTTCCTCCAGTTGCGCCGGGTGGGAATAGATGGGACAGCCGTCCGTTGCCTGACCTTCTCCCTTCTCCGGCCCGCCTTTGTAACATTGGTAGGTCGTGCATTCTGCCGAGCAGGTGCCCTGCTGCGCCCGCAACTCGGTCATCGAGAGCTTGGCGTACAGCCCGTTCATGCCGCCGATCGGGCACAGATAGCGACACCAAAAGCGCCGTTCAAAAATTTGGGAAAAGACGATCGCCCCTGCCGTAATCAACAACAGCAGGCAGGACGAGAGGTAAGCCGTGTTTTGTAAGTCCCACAACTCTTCCCATAGCAAAATTAGGGCAAAGAGGCCAAAGAGAAACCACCCGCCCCAGCGATCCGCCTCTTCTCGCGGCCAACGTTTGAGGGGGCGCGGCCACAGCTTGAGGGAGAGGGTTTGCAGCGCCTCGCCATAAATCATGAACGGACACACCGCGCACCACACCCGACCCAAAAACGGAAACACCAGCAAAATCACCGGCCACCACCAGGCCCAAAACAGATTGAGCGCAATGTTTTGATCGCGAGTTTGCGGTCCCAAGAACAGGACGATATTGAGCAGCGCAAATACCGTGAGCGTCAGGCCATAGTTGAGGCGATCGGGCCACCAGGGACTCCGAAGAAATCGCCGTAACGCCGGGTAAGCGTTCAGCAAGTTAAAGCGAAACTGCTTCTTTTTGCTTTGGGACGGCCAGAGAATTTCTTCGGTGAGGACACACCCCGGCACCGCCTGCGACAGCGCCCGAGACACCAGACTTTCGAGTTCGCGCAGATTATTAGGAAAGTCATAAGCCTGCAGCCGCCGAATCGCTTCCGGCGTGACGGAAATCTTCTGCTGTCCCCGAGCGCGGCTGATCAAGCTGATGTAGTAGTTAACGTAGTCCTCAATGTCAGTTTTGCGCACCCGCAGGGGCGGCACCTTAATCGTCGTATCCACAGCGGCATTTAATGCCGGGATCGGCCGTTCCGAAATCAGGATGAAGTGGGCGGCACTGGAGCGCTCTGGCGAGTCGTCGGTGGGGTCGCGGCGCACCGAGCGGTAGGTCCGGTGAGTCAGCAGTTGGGCGATCGCCCCCACCAAATTCGGCGGCAACTCTTCCACATTGTTCAAAATCAGCGTGCCCCGATCAAGGGCCTCCAGGAGTCCGGGTTTGCCACCCACGCGACCAAACAGGTCGGCCCCACTGGCCTGCAATCGCGCACAATCGACCTTGATGATGGGCTGCCGTCGAAAATCGGAACCATAATGAATCAGCGCGGCGATGTTGTCTTTTTCTGTACCCGGTTCGCCAAACACTAACACCGAGCCGCAGTCATCCTGGCAGTTTTTGAACGCATCGCGGATTTGTTGCCGCAGGCGCTTGGCGTATCGGCTCCGACCAATGACGCCCCGCCGCGCTTTGGTCACCAGATAGGGGCGCAAAATGTCCTGGCGCTCTTGTTCGTAGGTGAGTTGCGACGCCACCTGCCGCAACTCGGCGGCAATCTGCTGCGAAAATACCTGGATAATTTCGGGATAGTCTGCCTTGAGGGCCTGAAACTGGTCAGCAGAAATGAACCAGAAGCGGCATTCACTCAACGACACAATGGTTTTTTCGACCGGTTCCCCTAAAAGGAGCGATCGCAGATTGAGCACCGAACCCGGCAAAAAACTCATGGGCTGACTCGCCCCAGGTTTATGCTCCAACCGTCCCGTGGCCAAAATGTAGAGCCCCTCGGGTGGCGTGTCGGCAATGACGACTTCCTGGTGGGGAGAGACTCGGCGCAGTTCTAGATGTTCGCTGAGGGCGGCCAGGGTGGCGGCGTCCAAAGCACTGAGAGCCGATCGCTCCTTTAGCCAGATCGCGCGATCGCCCGTTGTCGTCATCACCATAAATTGGCCCCACTGCAAATTGGCCCCACTGCTCTACCCTAAAGTCATGGCGCTTTCGGGTTCACTCCCATGATAGATCTCATCGATTTATGGGTACCGCTAGGATTACTGGGGGTCATCCTGGTAGCGGCAATTTATTTCGCCCGCGTGTAAAATGACAGCGATCGCCCACTAAGTTGAGTGAGTAACCCTGATGAAGTCCAGATCGATTTCTTTGCAAGCCTATAGGAATCTTTCTATTCACTAATTTTGCTTGCTGACCTTTTATGGTTTTCCTGTCAGATTATCCATCCATGTGAATAGATTTTGACAGTGGTTTTACCAGGTTTCTCTACCCATCGCACCGGCACCGGTCGAACTGCAACTAACAATATTTTATGTTGCAGGTCATTGACTTTAGCGGTGTATTATTGGGGTCAGAATTAACAGTATCATACGCTAGATGCAAGGAATATATGGCTATGCAACAGTTGGATATCACTCCTGCACTCGATTACCAGTCTGAAAGCTACAAAGATGCCTACAGCCGCATCAACGCGATCGTGATCGAGGGTGAGCAAGAGGCATTCGATAACTACTGTAAGTTGGCAGAATTACTTCCCGACGCGAAGGATGACCTCCTGCGTTTGGCTAAGATGGAAAAGCGCCACATGAAAGGGTTTCAAGCTTGTGGCAAAAACCTATCCGTCGCTGCTGATATGGAATTCGCCAAGCAGTTTTTCGAAAAGCTCCACAGCAACTTCAAAAGCGCTTGGGACGAAGGCAAGATTGTCACCTGTTTGTTGATTCAATCGTTGATTATCGAAACGTTTGCCATTTCTGCTTACAACATCTACATTCCTGTTGCCGACGATTTTGCTCGCAAAATTACGGAAGGGGTCGTCAAAGATGAATACATGCATCTGAACTTTGGGGAAGAATGGCTCAAAGCCAACTTTGAAGCCTCCAAAGCGGAGCTAGAAGCCGCCAATCGCCAAAACCTACCCATCGTTTGGGCAATGTTGAACGAAGTCGCCAACGACGCCAACGTTTTGGGCATGGAAAAAGAAGCCCTAGTCGAAGATTTCATGATCACTTACGGTGAAGCCCTGGGCAATATTGGGTTCTCTAGCCGGGAAGTGATGAAACTTTCGGCTCAAGGGTTAGCCACGGCTTAGATCAGCTATCAGGGGCAGATGTCACCTCAGCCCAAGGCCCAGGTGCTCAACCCTGCCCCTTAGTTAATGAGTCAGTGAGGAAACCGCGATCGCGGCTGACACGCCGCGATCGCTTTCTCTTGGCTATCGTGAGTTCAGGAAATACCCACCCTCGGGTAGAATCTTTCGAAGAAAGCTCCAATTTTAGGTCTAACCTAAGATATCGTGGGAAAATCTTCGGCTTTTGCCTATTTTCACTCCGCACAAGGTGACACGCAGGATTACGATGTTTGGCCTAATTGGACACTTAACCAGTATCGAGCATGCTCAATCTGTAGCCCGCGAGTTGGGATATCCCGAATACGCTGATCAGGGCCTAGACTTTTGGTGTAGCGCCCCGCCCCAAATCGTGGACAGCATCAAAGTCACCAGCGCCACGGGACAAACCATCGAAGGACGCTACGTTGAATCCTGCTTTTTGCCCGAGATGCTCGCTGCCCGACGCATCAAAACCGCCGCTCGCAAAGTCATTAATGCCATGGCCCATGCCCAAAAGCATGGGATTGATATCACCGCCCTCGGGGGGTTTTCATCCATCATTTTTGAAAACTTCAACCTGAACCAGATGCGGCAGGTGCGCAACGTCTCACTCGAATTTGAGCGCTTCACGACAGGCAATACCCATACGGCTTACATCATTTGCCGTCAGGTTGAAGCCGCCTCCGCAAAGCTCGGCATTAATCTTTCCGAGGCCACCGTTGCCGTCTGTGGGGCCACTGGCGATATCGGTAGCGCCGTTTGCCGCTGGTTGACCGCACGGACGGATATTCCGGAATTATTGTTGGTGGCGCGTAACCAAGAGCGTCTGCAAAACCTCCAGGCCGAACTCGGTCGGGGCAAAATTGCCGATAGTCTCGAATCCGCCGTGGCTCGGGCGGATATTGTGGTCTGGGTTGCCAGCATGCCGAAGGGAGTCACCATTGATCCCCAAATTCTGAAACGGCCCTGCTTGATGATTGATGGGGGCTATCCCAAAAATTTAGACAGTCACTTCAATACCGACGGTATCTACGTGCTCAAAGGCGGCATTGTCGAGCATTCTCTCGACATTGACTGGCGGATCATGAGCATCGTCAATATGGATGTGCCTGCCCGGCAGTTGTTTGCGTGCTTTGCTGAAGCCATGCTGCTGGAGTTCGAAAAGTGGTATACCAACTTTTCCTGGGGGCGCAATCAGATCACCCTGGAAAAGATGGACTTGATCGGCCATTCATCGGTTCGCCACGGCTTTCGACCGCTGCTAAATCTCCATTCGCCAGCTCTGGTGTCTGAAAGCTAGGGATTTAAGGCTGTGCTCGCCCCTAAGGAATCAGGATTTTATAAAATCCAAGTTTTGTCGGGCAGGCATCTTGCCTGCTCTTGGACAGCCGAGACGGCTGTCCACACTTAATTAAATTCCCATTCCTAAGTGAGCGATCGCTGACCACTCCAGCAGTTTCAACCCCATGCGGGTTGGGTGCATCGTCACGACGGCGGCTGATGGGATGCTGCGTTGATGGGGGTTCTCACCGAGGCCCCGGACAGCATGGGGCCTGCCCGCTCGGAATTGTTCGGGAAAGGAAAACAAGAACCGCTATGCTTACTAAGAGGAGTGTCCTCAATCACCGATAGAATTAAAAGTCTGTCGCAATTGCGATCGCCGCTATTGCTGCACCCATGTATCGATAAACCATGCCGACGACTCAGCGCAAAACCATTCTGTTAGATTTTGAAAAACCTCTGGTAGAGCTCGAAGATCGCATCGACCAGATTAGAAATCTGGCAGAAGATAATGATGTTGATGTTTCGGCCCAGTTGCAGCAGTTAGAAACTCGGGCCCATCAATTGCGTCAGGAGATCTTTGCCAGCTTGACCCCTGCCCAGCGGCTACAAGTAGCCCGTCACCCTCGACGACCCAGCACCCTCGATTACATTCAAGCCGTTAGCGATGAATGGATTGAACTACACGGCGATCGCGCCTCCGGCAAAGATGACTCAGCGTTAGTCGGTGGCATTGCCCGCTTTGAGGGGCGACCCGTAGTGATGTTGGGGCATCAAAAAGGGCGCGACACCAAAGACAATGTCGCCCGTAACTTTGGTATGGCCTCGCCGGGCGGTTACCGCAAAGCGATGCGCCTGATGCAGCATGCCAATCGGTTTAACATGCCGATTTTCACCTTTATTGATACCCCCGGAGCCTTTCCCGGCTACGAGGCCGAAGAGATGGGCCAGGGGGAAGCGATCGCCTACAATCTACGCGAAATGTTTGCCCTGGATGTCCCCATTATTTGTACCGTGATTGGGGAGGGGGGCTCCGGCGGCGCGTTGGGCATTGGCGTGGGCGATCGCTTGATGATGTTTGAGCACGCCGTTTACACCGTCGCCAGTCCGGAAGCCTGTGCCGCCATTTTATGGAAGGACGCCACCCGCGCCGCCGAAGCGGCAGAAGCCCTTAAAATCACCGCCGTTGATTTGATGAATCTTGGGATCCTCGACGTGCTCTTAACAGAACCGCTAGGCGGAGCCCATGCTGACCCCCTCAAAGCCATCGAAATTTTGCGCGAGGCCCTGCGGGAAAATCTGGAAACCCTGCTGGTCTTATCAGCATCTGAGCGCCGCGACCTGCGTTACCAAAAATTCCGCCAAATTGGGGTCTTTACGGAAACCAGTCAAAACGGCCACATCGGCTAAAGTCATCACGCCACCGGACGATCGCCGGATCGCGTCACCCCTACGAAGACCGTAGGGATATTACCCCTTTCAGTTAGCCGCCCAAAAGATTGACACTAGTTCATGAAATTGCCCCCCTTCCGGCGAACTGAGCCCAAGTTCGCAACGAGCAGCCTGACAGGATCAATTATGGAATTATGAAAGATTTCCCAAAAGAGGTTTACGTTTGTTAACATTATTCTTGGCTATGACTCAGCGATTCCTCAGGAATCATTGGCATTGTTGAATCAAGACTTAAACCCCCAAGATTCAGGCTTGCCATAGCAGCAATTTTTGTCATTTGGTTGATTCATGACTTCTGAAACCCAACAGCGGGCACTCGTAACTGGTGCAAGCAGTGGAATTGGGCGCGCAACCGCGATCGCCTTCGCTCAAGCCGGCATCGATCTGGCACTAGTCGCTCGTTCGCAAAACAAACTCGATGCCCTCGCCCAAGACCTAGCTCAATATGGGGTGGAAGTCAAAACTTACAGCATCGACCTGAGTCAAGTTGATGCCCTTCAAGCCTCGCTGCAAGCCCTGTTGAACGATTTTGGTCCCATTAATATTCTTGTTAACAACGCTGGCATGGGCTACACCGGCGCACTGGCTGACATGCCGCTGGCTGATTGGCAAGGACTGATGGATTTGAACCTGACCAGCATTTTTCTCGTCATCCAGGCAGTTATCCCCGGTATGCGCTCTCAGGGCCAGGGCACCATTGTCAATGTCGCCTCCATCGCTGCCCATAACGCCTTTCCCGCTTGGGGCGCTTACAGCGTCAGCAAGGCCGGATTAATTATTCTCGGCCGTATCTTCGGGGTCGAGGAAAGTGAACATGGCATTCGCGTCATGACCGTATCACCAGGAGCGGTGAACACGCCGCTTTGGGATACCGAGACAGTGCATATGGATTTTGAGCGATCGCAAATGCTCACGCCCGCGATCGTGGCTCAAAGCATCCTGAATGCTGTCCAACTTCCAAAATCCGCAGTCATCGACGAAATCCAGTTGATGCCGAGCGGAGGGGCCCTTTGATCGGTCAGTTGCTCACGGTCAATCGGCAAATTTTTAACTGTTTGGAGAATTAATTACAGATTCACTATGACTACCGTGTCTTCTAACACCAATAATGGTGCCAATTTGTCGAGCACAACCGCAGATATTGACCTGCGTCAAAATGGTGTCCCGGCTATCCGCCCTGACCGCACTACCACCTACGGTCAAAGCAACAAAGCCCAACCGGATCCTGACGAGAGCCAACTGGCCATGATGGATGCCGTACGTACGATGTTGATTTCCCTGGGGGAAGACCCCGATCGCGAAGGGTTGTTAAAAACGCCCAAGCGGGTGGCTGAGGCCATGCGATTTCTGACCAGTGGCTATAATCAGTCCCTCGATGATCTGGTGAATAACGCCATTTTTAACGAGGGCCATAACGAAATGGTATTGGTGCGCGACATCACCCTGTTTAGCCTCTGCGAACATCACATGCTGCCCTTCATGGGTCGCGCCCATGTTGCTTACATTCCTAAGCAGCGGGTGGTGGGTCTGAGCAAGCTGGCTCGCATCGTTGAGATGTATTCTCGTCGACTACAAGTCCAAGAGCGGCTGACTCGCCAGGTCGCCGAAGCCATTCAAGAGGTGCTCGATCCGCAGGGGGTGGCTGTGGTCATTGAGGCTAGTCACATGTGCATGTCGATGCGGGGTGTGCAAAAGCCAGGTTCCTGGACCGTAACCAGCGCTATGCTGGGTTGCTTCCAAGAAGATTCTAAGACTCGCGAAGAATTCCTGAGCTTAGTCCGGCACCAGCCCTCGCTGTTCTAAAGCACGAGGATTGACTGAAATCCTCCAATTCAGTAGGGGCGCGCGGTGGGGCGTCCCTACAAAGGACATCGGCATCCAGCATTTATGGCTTGCTCGTCCAAGAATCATCAACCGGGAAACTGTCACAACGGTTTCCCGGTTTTGCTTTGTTCGGCTGGAGTTATGAGCGCTGAGCCTCGACTGGCAGCAGGCGAGCGAGGGCGGCAAACAGGTTGCGAGTTTTGATTAAGCCCTTGTTGCCTGGACTGGTTTCGACCCCGCTGGAAAGGTCAATGCCCTGGGGCGAGAGTAACTCTAGGGCCGCACCGATGTTATCTGGGGTCAGCCCGCCTGCCAGTATCCAAGGTTTTGTCGGGCGGAAAGTCTGGAGCGATCGCCAGTCCAGCGTCTCCCCTGTGCCTCCATACAGCCGAGGGTGATACGCATCCAGCAACAGCGCGTCCACCACGGTTTCGTACGGTGACACCATCGACAAATCGCCATGGCTGCGAATTCGAAAAGCTTTGACCAGCTTGACCTCCGGCCAGGCCTGCCTGACCTGCTGGCAAACCTCAGGCGACTCCTGACCGTGGAGTTGCACCGTCGTGAGTTGGCCGACGGCGATCGCCTCCTGCAACGTCTCCATCTTGGCGTTGACGAATACGCCGACCCGCTCTACGTGCGGATATTCCGCCCTCAGCGCTGCACTCATCGCCCGCATTTGCAGCGGCGTCACATAGCGAGGGGAAGACGACACCCCAATATAGCCGATCGCACTGGCTCCCTGACGGGCGATCGCCACCGCTTGGTCGGGCACCATCAGGCCACAAATCTTTACCCAAAGAGAAGAATCTATACAGGCCATCGCTACCCTGTTAACTCTGTTGAACAATCCACCAATCTCGATTCTACGGGTCTTTATGATCCAAAGGACGAATTATTACGCGTTTCGGAGGCTGTATCCTTGATTGCTTCGACACTTTCGGTTTTAGCCCAGACGGTACCGACCACTCCAGCGTGGTCCTGGCAAACGGCCATCATTATGATTGCTTGCAATTTGTTTGTCATTGCGATCGGTCGCTATGCCATCCAAAAGCCGGGAGCCGGTCCCGCTTTGCCCTTTAGTTTGCCAGGGTTGTTCGAGGGCTTTGGCGTTCCCGAACTGCTCGCCACGGCTAGCTTAGGACACATTCTAGGGGCGGGCATGATTATCGGCTTGGGCAGCGCCGGAGTCCTATAGCGGCCCCCCGTTGGAGGTCACGGTGCCGCTGGGCGATCGCCGGGTATCCCAACCCGGTTGCCCGGTTGTTTGCCCTCGGCACGCCTTCAACCCGCGTCTACAATAAAAGCTGTTCTCTTCGCCATTAGCGTCCTGAGGACAGTGATTTATCGTTCACGATTTACTAAAACTATGCGATCTGGATGGCGCGTTGGCTCCATTTTAGGAATTCCCTTCTATCTCGACACCTCTTGGTTCGTGATTATGTTGCTGGTGACGTTTGTCTACGGCAGCAATCCACTGTGGCAAGAACGGTGGGGGGATATTTCCTGGGTCATTGGTTTAAGCATGGCCCTGTTGTTATTTGGCTCAGTGCTGCTGCACGAACTCGGCCATAGTCTCGTTGCCAAGTCGCAAGGCATTCAAGTCAATTCCATTACGCTCTTCTTGTTTGGGGGCATTGCCGCCATTGATCAGGAGTCCAAGACGCCTGGGCAAGCCTTTCAAGTCGCGATCGCCGGGCCAGCTGTGAGCCTCAGCCTCTACGGGCTGTTGACCCTCTGCGTCACCTTGTTATCGCTCCCTGGCCCCGTGGCGGTGCTGTTTGCCAATGTGGCCCAAATCAACCTGGTGCTGACGGTGTTCAACCTGATTCCAGGCTTACCCCTCGATGGGGGCCAAGTCCTCAAGGCGGCCGTTTGGAAGGTTACCGACAGCCGCTTTAAGGGGGTGCGCTGGGCGGCTAGAACCGGACAAATCTTAGGCTGGGCCGCCGTGGGGGGGGGATTACTCGCTTATTTGGCCGAACCGCGCCTTGACCTGATCTGGATTGTGCTGATCGGGGGCTTTGCCATTCGCAATGCTGCCAACTATGGTCGGGTCGCCGACCTGCAAGAAACCTTGTCAGATCTAACGGCTGCTGACGCCATGGCCCGTGAATTTCGGGTGCTCGATGCCGACCTGACCCTGCGGGAATTTGCCGACGAGTATTTGCTGCAATCGACCCGCGCCCCGGTTTATCTAGCCGCTTCCGATGGTCGTTATCGAGGGGTAGTGAAGATTGAGGATGTGCGGGATATTGAGCGCAGCGAGTGGGAAACCAAAACGCTGATGGATATTGCCCGTCCCCTGACGGCAGTCGCCAACGTGCGGGAAAACGCCTCCCTCGCGACGGTGATCATGATCCTAGAACAGCAACAGCTCTCTCGCTTAATTGTCTTGACCCCAACGGATGCGATCGCGGGGGTCATTGACCGGGGTGAAGTCGTGCGGGCGTTGGGCAAAAAGATGAAGCTCGCGATTTCTGACAGCGCCATCCAACGCATCAAAGATGAGGGTGAATATCCGCCTGGGCTGAAGCTCCCGGCCCTGGCTAAGAGCTTGCAGGAATAACAAAATTGCCTGACCGCGCTGCGATCGCCTGCCGTTCAGCGGCACTCAGGGCCGCAACTTCGAACTCAATTTGGAGCGATCGCGCTAATTCCTGTTGAATGAGTTGCTCTAACTGCGCGAGAAACCCGGCATCGGGCTGTGCCGGAATCACTCCTGGACGCGGCACAGTCGGCACGGCGGCAGCACCAAAAACCTGTTGATAGAGCTGCCAATTCGGCCAGAGCCGCATCGAGCCATGCTGCAACAAACTGCGATCGCGCCGCAGTTGCGCGCTGCCAATCAGCTTGTAGCCGCTAGCCGTCACCAAATCAGCGGGGGTAGCCAGGGCAAAGCAGTTGGCTTGCCAACGATAGCTGCTGCCCGCTGCACCGTAGCGCAGATCAACCTTCAACTGATGCCAGGCCGCCATGAGCGCATCACAAATTTGACGATAAGCGGCCTGGCGAGGTCCGACCAAGGGCATCGCGATCGCGTAGGTCAAATCCCCCTGATGCAGCACCGCTCGTCCCCCTGTGGGGCGGCGCACGAGATCAACCGGCGGCCCCTGCCAGGTAAGCTCATGCCAGTGCTCGGGCCACTGCTTTTGGTGATAGCCGAGGGATAGGGCGATCGGAGACCAGTGATAAAACCGCAGTGTAGGCCGTTGTTGCCCCTCAATGAGCTGGTCTAACAGCCAAGCATCGATCGCCATCTGGGTCGCCCCAGCCGCCACCATCGTCGGGATTAGCCGCCACTGCTGCCTCATGCCGACAAGGGCCGTTCGGGTCGCTTAAATCGCAGCTGTTTCAGCGTGGCTAACTCAAGCGCCATACTCAGCTTGCAGGGCTTCGTCATTGTCATCGGCGATCGTGGCGACAATGGTCATCAGCCGCGAAATCTCACCCGGCGAAATATCGGCTAGCGGCCGACTTGTCAGCACCACCACTTGCTGACCGAGAATGCCAAAACAAGCCTCAAAGGTTTCACCACAGTTCATTTCCAAAATGTGGCGCATCAGCTTAGGCTCATCTTTAGCGGGCAGATTTAAAACTGGTGACCATATCGTCAAAATGTCTTCGTCGCTGTTCCCCGTTAATTGCACGAAGACCTCGACGCTACCGTATTTAAATTTCCAAAAAGTGCCTTTGTCAGTGCGGTTGACCATTGCACTTTCGTCTTGTTCGAGGCTGCTGATCACCGTCTCAATCACTTCCAGATGATTGGCGGTCACTGCCTCGTCATCGCTTTCATCGGCGGAAAAAGTTGCTAGAGTTTCCATGCTAGGCGGTGTCGATGTCATCGTCCATGCCGTATATACACTGCTGTTTCAAATCTAACCGCTGTTAGGTTCAGCGCAAAGCGATTGGGGTGAATTTCTTAACTTCAAGTCAGGGCAAAGCGGTATTGGGTGCCCACCAGCCCCAGAGCGATCGCAGCTTCATGATGCACAGTTGTGGAGGGCGCACGGCTATGCGCCCCGGCCCCAAAAAGAATTGCGCATCAATCGAGCCGCGACTTTCAATCAAGAGCCGCGACCTTAAAAAGGAATGTCGTCGTAATCGACATCTGCGGCTACCGGTTCGGCGGGCGGCGGTGGGGCCGTTCTCGACACCGCCGCTGGTTGGCTGGGCGCAGCGGCGGGCGGTGGTCCCCCGGCACTGGGCACTGCCGCCGGCGGCGCGATCGCCATGCTCCCCAATTCATTAATCCGATAAACCCGTTGAGCGGTCATTTCAGCCTGCTTTTCCTTAAAGCCTTCAGGCCGGTCGACGGTGTTCATCGTGAGTCGCCCTTCTAGTAGCACGCGATCGCCCGTCTGATAGCGCTCCTGCATTTCCTGGGCCAAATTACCCCAGCCAATCACTTTGAGCTGCTGCGTGGGCTCATCGTCTCGCAAACCAGGAAACACCACCGTCATTTCCGCGATTGCCGTTTGATTGTCCTGGGTATAGCGCAACTGGGGGGCGGCGATAATTTCCGCCATTAACATGCAGTGATTCATGATGCTGTCTCCTGAGGAACTTGGTGGATGCCTTGCTCTTGCTCAATAAAGTTCAACACTTTTTGGCGATATTCATTGAGTTTTTCATCTACCCATTCACGATCTTCGCTGTTGGCATAGATGTGCACTAAGGGTTCCCCAGCATCGGGCAGGACTAATATCCAGCCGTCCACAGTAGGATCCAGCACTTTCACACCATCAACGAGTTCCAATTGATCCGCCGGATGGGTTTCAACCAAGTATCGCATCAATGCCCCTTTAGACGTCCAGGGACAGCGCAACGTCTGGGTGCGATGGGAGATGCGCGGCAGCTCAGCCCAAATCTGGCCGAGGGTGTGCTCTTGAATGGTCAACATCTCGATGATTTTCGCGATGCAGAACATGGCATCAAAGCCGGGATGCATTTGCGGAAAGATGAAGCCCATATCGCTGCTGCCGCCCAGCACCACATTGTCGTTTTCCTGGCAAGCTTCCATCAGGGCCGTCGGATTCACCTTGGTGCGAATCACGTTGCCGTCATGGCGACGAGCAATATGCTCGATCGCTCCCGTGGCGTGCACCGGCACCACGACCGTGCCACGTGGGTTCGCCGTCAGCACCATGTGAGTCACTAAGGCCGTCAGGGTTTCGCCCCGAATGGGAGTCCCCACTTCATCCACCAGCACGAACTGCTCACCATTTGCCGACACCTGGACGCCAAAGGTAGCCTGTAGCGCTTGCACCACCTGCCCCAACTGGCCCAGCATCGCATCGCGGTCAGCGGCGGTGGGCGCACTCTGGCTTAAGCTGGCGTTCAACACCACGGCGTCGCAGTCACACTTGGCCAGAAGCCGCGGCAAGACTGCCCCAGAGACCGCATAAGCGTAGTCAATCACCACTTTGGAATTGCTGCTGCGCACCGCTTCGACATTGAGATGCTCCTCAAAGGCGTTGCTGTAGGCTTCGATCACTCGGCTGGGATAAGTGACGGTACCGATTTCATGGATCGCCGATCGCCGCAAGTCTTCCTTGAAATAAGCACCCTCAATTTTCTTCTCTTTGCCCTTGGGAATGTCGATGCCGTTATGGTCGAAAAACTCGATCAGGATGTGGTCTGGGCGATCGGGATGTAGCCGCACATGAATGCCCCCAATCACGCCCAGGGTCGGCATCACGGCCCGCGCCAGGGGAATCGCCGTCGCTTCCAGATTTTGAATGTTGATGCCCACCGACATCAAACCGGAGATGAGCGATCGCGACACCATGCGCGAAATGCTGCGCTGATCACGCGACACGGTAACATGGGATCCCGCCTTTAACGTTGACCCGTAGGCCGCCCCCAGCTTCACCGCAAACTCAGGCGTAATATCAATATTTGCCAGCCCCGAAACGCCCCGTTGACCAAACAAATTACGCTGCGCCATATTGCCCCAAATCAAATTAATATTCAAAGTTGCACCAGACTCAATCTGCTTATTCGGCCATACTCTCACTCGGGGGCTAATTTGAGCTTCTTCGCCGACCGTTGTCAACGCACCAATCACCGCACCTTCTAATACCTGAGCGCGGCGATCGACTCGCGCCCCTCGAGAAATCACACAAGCCTGTAAAAAGGCTTCTTCACCGATAATCGCCCCATTCCAGACGATCGCCCGCTCTAGATGGGCGTCATTACTAATGGTCACGTTGTCACCAATGATGGTGCCCGGCTTGATCTTCACCCGAGCCCCAATGCGGCAATTATCACCAATGATGACCGGCGGCTCAAGTTTGGCCGAGGGGTCAATTTCCGTGTTCTGCCCCACCCGCACGCCGGGCGATTTTTCCGGGTAGTAGTCGAGATTCACGTCGACCTTCTTGTCCAGAGCGTCATACTGCGCTTCGCGGTATGCGTCGAGGTGGCCCACATCACACCAGTAGCCGTCCGCCACATAGCCAAACATCGGTTCACCTTTGTCTAGCAGCAGAGGAAACAGGTCTTTCGAAAAGTCGGTTTCTTGGTTAGGCGGCAGATAATCCAGCACTTCGGGCTCCAAAATATAGGTGCCCGTATTCACCGTGTCGGAGAAAATTTCGCTCGTGGAGGGCTTTTCTAAAAACCGCTTAATGCGATTTTCCGGATCGGTAATCACGACGCCAAACTCCACCGGGTTAGGCACGTGGGCCAGCACCAGAGTCGCCTTTGAGCCTTTCGATTTATGAAATCGGATGGCTTCTTGCAAATCAAAATCCGTGATGCCGTCGCCACTGATCACGATGAAGGTTTCGTCGAGGAGTTCGGCAATGTTTTTGACACAGCCTGCCGTCCCCAAGGGCTGATCTTCTTCGACGGCGTAGGTCATCCGGATGCCAAAGTCGCTGCCGTCTTGAAAATAATCCCGCATGATGTCGGGCAAATAGTAAAGGGTCGCGATGACCTCATCCACACCATTGCGCTTGAGGAGATTGATAATGTGCTCAGCAATTGGACGGTTCATCACGGGAACCATAGGCTTGGGCAGATCACAGGTAAGCGGTCGCAAGCGAGTCCCAGAACCGCCGGCCATTAATACTGCACGCATTAGATCCTCCTCGTACTTAAAAGGAATTGTCTTCGACAAAATTTGATGTCAATTGGATGAGATGGTCCCCAAGGCAGCCTTCACAAACTGCAATTGGTACCAAAAAGCCGCAACTATACGGCATACCATGCCGTCATCGTCTGCCCTTATGGGTAAAACCACATCTATCGAATAGCATAAACAAGCGATCGCGACCGTCTCGGCCACGACTGCAAACTTGACCATCTACCGATACGGCCAGCGTATAAGATTAAGGATGCGGCATGGTTGCACACGATTTCGCGGCGACATCAACCCCTCAGGCCGAGGTTACGGCAACTGAGGGTTTACAGCATTTCTGTGACCCTTGAGGTCGATCCGGTCACTGAGCATCCAAGCAGGAGCCAGCGGTGATTCCGTCCCTCACCAAAGCCAGAATGACTGCAACGCTGTTATTTTAAAGGGTGAAGTTACATTCCCCCAGCATAAAGAGTGAACTCAGGTTATGGAAACATTATTTGTTTTGGCCTTAGCAGCCGCTTACGGCACGGGCGCATGGCGCTTTTGGAACGGATTTCGCAAAACCAACTTCAGCCAAAATAAAGTGAACTTGACCCTGCTGTGGCCGGTTTTCTTTATTGCAAATAAGTCTTACCGAGAAAATTTCAAAAAGGCGCTCAAGGGCTAATGTGGAAACATTAACCCTCTCTGAAGTCTCGATATTTTATGGTTTCGACTGGTTTGCCCGAACGTTTGAATGCTGTGGCTGCCCGCTACGATCGCGAATATCGCCGGGAAGCTGTCGAAGTCCCCGAATCAGTCGAAGCCCTGCCCATTTTTCAGGATTGGGTGGCAGGAAAATTGTCCGCCCGGCTCGCCTCCCCGTTTTGGGAAATGATGAAGCCCCAGAAGCTGCAAAACTGCCTGGACCTGGGCTGTGGCGGCAGTTTTTTGTTTTATCCCTGCTGGCGCGAGTGGGATGCCCGCTTTTTTGGTCAGGACCTTAGCGGCGCGATCTGCGAACTAGTGAATGCGCGGGGGTCGCAGCTCAACTCTAAGCTGTATAAAGGGATGCGGCAGGCGGCAGCCCATCAGTTAGATGTTTACGAACCGCAGCAATTTGACTTTGCGATCGCCACTGGCGTGAGCTGCTACTACGAATGGAGTTACTGGGACACCGTCCTCTCAGCGGTGAAAAAAGTGCTCAAGCCCGGTGCGCCTTTTATCTTTGACGTGATTGACCCTGAGCGCCCCCTCGCCGAAGACTGGGCCATATTAGAGATGTATCTGGGGGCGGAGGTCGAACTCACGCCCATCGCCGATTGGAAGCGACAGCTGAAAGCCGTCGGCGTCAAAATCAAAAAAGAGCAAGAGGGCGAACTGTTTCACTTATTTAAAGTCATTTGGGAATGACTCAACGGCTCTGGTTGATCGGCGGTACGCAGGAAAGTCGTCAGCTCGTGCAACAACTTTATGCGGTGCTGGCGGCATCTTCCCAGATCCCAACGCTCCTGATCACTGTCACCACGGCAGCGGCGCGATCGCTTTATCCCCAGGCTCCACCCGAGCAAATCTGGGTAGGGCGATTGACGACGGATGAAGCCGATCGCTTCATCTCTGACCACCACATCACCGCCATCCTTGACCTCTCTCACCCCTTTGCCCCAGCCATTTCTCAGTTAGCGATCGCGATCGCCGAGACGTATCACCTGCCCTACCTGCGCTATGAGCGGCCAGCGGGGGAGGAAGTGACGGAATGTTGGCGCGATCGCCGCGATCGGCTAGGGCTGATCCAGGTGCCGCAACTTCATGACCTCCTGACATCGGCATATTTAACCTCAGACCGCACGTTGCTGACGCTGGGCTATCGGCAGTTAGCGGAGTTTGCCTCCTGGCAGTCACGGGCCACGCTATTTGCCCGCATCTTGCCTTCTCCTGAGGCCCTCAACACCGCGCTACAACAGGGCTTTACCCCCGATCGCCTGATTGCCCTACGGCCGCCCATCGGCCTCGCCCTCGAAACCGCTCTGTGGCAACACTGGCACATTACCCAAGTCATTACTAAAGCCTCTGGTGCGCCCGGTGGACAAAACCACAAGCGACAGTTAGCCACCAAGCTGGGGGTGCGGTTGATTGAGATTAGCCGACCGGCGATCGCCTATCCGCACCAAACTGATCGCCTCGATACGGCACTCCATTTTGCTTTGCGTTACGGTAGCTAGTGGTGTGAGGTGTGGCGATCCACAATTCCTCGTTAAGCGATACCCAAATCCTTTTGCATCCAGCCTTTGATAGTCCTCAGTAGCGGCCTCTGTCGGTGGGTAAAAAGGCGGCTATTCATCGTGAACATAGCGAGACAGAAAGCGCAAAGATTTAGCGTGATCGCTTTTGGTCAAGAGTGCTATGCTTAATCCCCAATAAGCTCACGCGAAGGAAGAGTGGGCGCGCTGTCGCCGTACTCTTGGAGTCCCTATGACCGCTCTGCCTATGCCACCAGGTTCATCTTCAGAAGACGCTTCTGGGTCCAGTCCCGCTCCAGAAGCCACCCCTGCATTTGCGATGAAAGAGCTGGTCACTCGACTGCAACGTGAACAGTTCAAAATCCAAGATTTACTCAGTTCGCTAGGGTTTGCCCTACGTAGTCTCAACAATCTCAATCAGTTTTTAGAGCTGATTCCCATGATTGCCAGTCGCGTGACGGATGCGACCGGTGGTGCTTTGGTGCTGTTTCGCCCTGATGGTCAGGTGCGGCTAGAGCGGCTGCACTGTCAGAGCGACGACCACTGTCAGGATGTCAAGATGGCGCTGGAAGCGGCGACCCGCCAAGTCACGGCCTCGTTTTCCCCCTCGGGGAGCGCGATCGAAATTGCCCGCACGGCGATGCTGTCCCTCGATCGCTATGTGCATCGCTATCTGGGCGCAGATTTTCAAATTTTTGGCACCGCCATCATCGTCAAAAATGTGGAGCGGGGACGGCTGTATGTGTTTAGCCGCGAGGTGGATTACGCCTGGACGGAGACTCGCCAGAAGCTCGTCCGGTTAGTCGCCGATCAGACAGCAGTGGCGATCGAAAACGAAGAACTCACCGTCGCCCTGCGTAAAAAAGAACGCATGGGTCGGGAATTAGAAATTGGTGCAGAAATTCAACTGCAACTCTTACCGCGCACCTTTCCCACCATCGACGGCATCGATTTGGCAGCCCAGTGTCGCACCGCGAATAAAGTAGGGGGCGATTATTACGACTTTATTCCCACCACTTACGACCAGATTCGCCATCCCGACACCCAGCAATCGGCGCTTTCTCCCTGGAGCTTTGCCGTGGGTGATGTCATGGGCAAGGGCGTCCCGGCAGGGCTGATCATGACCATGCTGCGCGGCATGTTGCGAGCCGAGGTGCTCCATAGTTTTTCAGCCGCCAAGATTTTGCATCACCTCAATCATGTGATGCACACCGATCTGGAAAATTCCAGCCGGTTTGTCACCCTGTTTTACGGCGAATATAATCCCAAAACCCGCACCCTGGCCTACAGTAATGCAGCCCACAACCCGCCTTTGCTATGGCGGGCCGCGACAAATACGGTCACCCGGCTCGATACAGCGGGCATGTTGCTCGGCTTAGACATTGATACTCACTACTACGAAGAACAAGTCGAACTGCAGCCCGGCGACACGATTTTGTACTACACCGACGGCTTTACCGACGCCGCTAACTCCAAAGGCGAGCGCATGGATGAAGACAATTTGATCAATGCGCTGAAATGGTCCTGCCGCAATTGTCGTTCTGCTCAAGAGATTTTGGAATATCTATTTGAGATGCTGCAGCGGTTTGTTGGGCATGGTCGTCACACCGAAGATGACGTCACGCTAGTCATCATGCGACTCAAACCCGAACTACAGCTCAACCTGTTCAGTCAGGAGTCAACAAATTAGGCACCCTGGAGTAATCAAGTAAGTAGATGAGCTTAATTATTTGTAGGATGTGTTAGCGCCAGCGTAACGCATCAAATCCCTATGGAATGGTGCGTTACGGCTTCGCCTAACAGCACCCTACAACATTGTTTGTTGATGTCCACCTACTTACCAGCGCTGCTGAATTTGAGTATGCATCCCCGACCGGCCCTGCCCCTCATCCTCTTCTCAAGGAAGAGAATGATTCATCCCGCTCATCCGCAACACCTTGAGTTTGCAGGTAGCCCAGTACCGAATATCTAGCCCCCACCGCCCTAACTCCACCCACCCATCGACCCACCGATGCTCCCAATCACTCCAACTCTTGGCCCCTATTTTTGCAAGACGCCCCTTTGAAATGCGCCATTAGCGGCTGGGTATGCTTCAATGCTTACCATCGAGCGATTTGAGGTGGTGTGATGCACTCAGAATCTTTGTGGATGGCGGTGAGTGAGACGGGCTGGCGACAACCGGACCCGGCAACGCCCAGTGCGTTTGGCGGCAGCGAAATTTGGCGGCAGGGAACTACCCCCATACTCGCTCAGGAGCAGTTTGATCAGGACGTCATCGCTGATTTGGGCAACGCCCTAACCTATTTCATCGAATCGGGTCAGATTTGGGCGCTGCTAGTTGGGTTTGTGCTGGGATACGTGCTGCGTGGGGTTACAACCTATCGCTAGACGTGGCATGCTGGTGAAATTCTACACAACAGATAAGGTGATTGTTCGTGAGTTCCCCTGCCCCCAAAGCTTGGAGCCAACGGTTTGAAGCGTCGTTGCATCCCGCGATCGCGGCGTTTAATGCCAGCATTTCATTCGACATTGAGCTGCTGGAATATGATCTGCTCGGCTCTGAGGCCCACGCCAAAATGTTGGCGAAAACCGGCATTATCGCGATCGCTGAAGCGGAGCAACTAATTGCAGGTTTAGAACAAATCCGCCAGGAATATCGCGAGGGCAGCTTTATCCCCACCATTGATGATGAAGATGTGCATTTTGCCGTCGAGCATCGCCTGATTGAGATTGTGGGCGATGTGGGCAAAAAACTGCACACGGCGCGATCGCGCAACGACCAGGTGGGCACTGATATTCGGCTCTACCTGCGGGATCAGATCGATACGGTGAGGGAGCAACTCCGGGCGTTTCAAAAAGGTTTACTCGATCTGGCCGATCGCCATGTTGACACTATCATTCCTGGCTATACGCACCTGCAACGGGCGCAGCCCCTGAGTCTGGCCCATCATCTGCTGGCCTATGTGGAAATGGCCCAGCGCGACTGGGAACGGCTGGGCGACGTGCGTCGTCGGGTGAATGTGTCGCCGTTGGGCTGTGGCGCGTTGGCGGGGACGCCGTTTCCCATTGATCGGGCTTACTCGGCAGAGCTATTAGGCTTTGCGGATATTTATCGCAATAGTCTGGACGGCGTGAGCGATCGCGACTTTGCCATCGAGTTCACCGCCGCCGCTAGCCTGATCAGCGTCCATCTTTCTCGCTTGGCAGAAGAAATCATCCTGTGGGCGTCGGCGGAGTTTGGCTTTGTCAAGCTGACGGATAGCTGTTCCACGGGGTCTAGCATTATGCCGCAAAAGAAAAATCCCGACGTGCCGGAGTTGGTGCGGGGCAAAACCGGGCGCGTTTTTGGACATCTCCAGAGCTTGCTGGTCATGATGAAGGGGCTGCCGATGGCCTACAACAAAGACCTGCAAGAAGATAAGGAACCGCTGTTTGACACCGTGAAAACCGTGCAGGGGTGCCTGCAGGCGATGACGATTTTGCTGCAAGAGGGGCTGGAGTTTGACACGGAGCGCCTGGCCCAGACCGTCACGACAGATTTTTCCAACGCGACGGATGTCGCCGATTATTTAGCGGCGAAGGGCGTCCCCTTTCGCGAAGCTTATAATCTGGTGGGCAAGGTGGTGCGGCAGTGCCTCGCCAGCCACCAGCTGCTCAAAGACTTGAGCCTGGAGGAGTGGCAGGCGCTGCACCCCGCCTTTGAGGCCGACATTTATGAGGCGATCGCCCCGCAGCAGGTCGTCGCTGCCCGCCAGAGCTTTGGCGGCACGGGCTTTGAGCAAGTGCGGTTGGCGCTGAGTGAGGCGAGGACACGGTTGGCGGCGGTGGGGTGATGGAGTATGGAGTGGTTGGGTGTGAGGGTGTGAGGGTGGCTGGGTGACAAAGTCGTTCAGGACTGTAAAGGTTACTGGTTGGGATAGCCGAGACGGCTGTCCGCAAGACCTAGAGGCATGGGCTGCAACCAGTTTGGATAGCCGTCTCGGCTGGCCGTTAGCAAGCGAGCATTTGACGCCGCCCAAATTTGCCACCCGATGCCCGATGCCTCACTGAACCGCCTCCCGCTGTCTGTGCCCGAACTGTCGATCCGCGTTTTTAGATTGCCGATGAAAATTTCCCTATGCATGATTGTGAAAGACGAGGCCGAGCGGTTGCCGGGTTGTCTGGACAGCGTTCGCCATCAGGTGGACGAGATGCGGATTTTGGATACGGGATCACAGGACGACACGATCGCGATCGCGCAATCCTATGGCGCAACGGTTACCTCGGCTGAGTGGAGGCAGGATTTTGCGGCAGCGCGTAACCAATCGCTCCACGAAGCGACGGGTGATTGGATCTTGGTGTTGGATGCCGACGAAACCCTGACTGAGGCCGGTCGGGAATTGCTTAATGTGATCCAAGCGGTACAGCCGATTGGCGAGCTACCCGTGGCATCAATTGTGGCGGTGAATTTGCTGCGTCACGAGGTCAATGCCGCTCAAGCTCCCTACTCTGAGGTTTCCCGGCTGTTTCGGAATCGCGCTGAGATCAAGTTTACCCGGCCCTATCACGAAACCATTGACGACAGCGTGACCCAACTGCTGCAAGCAGAACCGCACTGGCAGGTGGCATTTTGGCCGGAGGTGGCGATCGCCCACACGGGCTATGAGGCCGATGCGATCGCCCAGCGGGATAAATTCACTCGCGCCGAAAGCATCATGGCGACCTATCTGGCTGAGCATCCCCAAGATGCCTACATCTGCAATAAGTTGGGGGCGCTCTACGTCAGTCTAGGTCGCAGTGAGCCAGGGCGATCGCTGCTGGAACGGGGACTCGCGACTCAGCCGACCGATCCCACCACGCGGTACGAATTGCATTACCACCTGGGACTGGCCTACCGCGATATGGGACTGCCCGCGATCGCCCTTGACCATTACCAAAAAGCGTTAGCTCAGGACGTGCCCGCCGCGCTGAAGCTCGGTGCCTATTTAAACCTGGGCAGTCTTTGTCAGGCGCATCAAAATTATCAGGGGGCGATCGCGGCGTTTAAGCAGGCGATCGTGGCGGCTCCCGACTTTGCCCTGGCCCATTTCAACCTGGGGATCAGTAAACGGGCGATAGGGGATCTGGCGGGAGCAGTACAAGCCTATGAGCAAGCGATCGCCCTGGATCCTCAATATGCCGCCGCCCATCAAAACCTGGGGGTGGCGCTATTCAAGCTGGGCCAGCTACCGGAGAGTATTCGGGCATTTCAGCAGGCGATCGCCCTATATCGCCAGACCGATCCAGCCCAAGCCGACGACTTGCTAAAACGCATCAGCAGCTTAGGCATCAGCGTTTAGAGCAGATATCAGAAACCCGGTTTTTGCTCTAAGTAGGTGGACATAAACAAACGATGTTGTAGGGTGCTGTTAGGCGAAGCCGTAACGCACCATGCCACAGGGATCTGATGCGTTACGCAGGCGCTAACACATCCTACAAATAATTAAGCCCATCTACTTAGGAAAGCTCAACTCTCAGCAATAGCCCACTCAGAAACCGGGTTCCCAGCTATACCATATCGAGCCTCCAGAGCCTGAATGCGACCCATTACCCACCTCTAAAACTCGATGTTGTCGGGTGTGCGGGGAAAGGGGATCACATCTCGGATGTTGCCCATGCCGGTCATGAACTGAATCAACCGCTCAAAGCCCAGCCCAAACCCGGCGTGGGGCACGGTGCCGTAACGGCGCAAATCCAGATACCACCAGTAAGCGTCACGGGGTAGTCCCGCTTCGTCGATGCGGGTTTCCAGCACGTCTAGCCGCTCTTCCCGTTGGGAACCGCCGATGATTTCCCCCACCTTGGGGGCCAGCACGTCCATCGCCGCCACCGTCTTCTGATCATCATTCAACCGCATGTAAAACGCCTTGATCGCAGCGGGATAGTCCGTCACAATCACCGGCTTTTTGAACAGGTCTTCCGCCAGATAGCGTTCGTGCTCCGATTGCAGATCGATGCCCCATTCGACAGGAAACTCAAACTGCTTGTCGGCTTTGAGCAGCCGATCCACCGCTTCGGTATAGGTGATGCGGGCAAACTCGTTGTTGATGATGTTGTCCGCCGTCGCCAGCACCGAATCATCAATGCGCTGGTTGAAAAACGCCATGTCGTCTTCGCACTGCTCCAGCACCGCCCGGAAGACATATTTGAGAAAGGCTTCCGCCAGATCCATATTGCCCACGAGATCACAAAACGCCATCTCCGGCTCAATCATCCAAAACTCTGCCAGGTGCCGGGACGTATTGGAGTTTTCCGCCCGAAAGGTGGGGCCAAAGGTGTAGACGTTGGTGAAGGCCATCGCCATGATCTCCGCTTCGAGCTGGCCGCTGACGGTGAGATAGGCCGACTTGCCAAAGAAATCTTGCGCGATGTCCACGCCGTTGCTTTTGGTCAGCGGGGGCTGGTTGAGGTTCAGGCTGGTGACGGCAAACATCTCGCCCGCCCCCTCGCAATCGCTAGCAGTGAGAATCGGGGTATGTACCCACAAAAAGCCCCGATCGCGGAAAAACTCATGTACGGCCTGAGCGCAAACATTCCGCACCCGAAAGACGGCTCCCAGGGTGTTGGTGCGCGATCGCAAATGTCCCAGCGTCCGCAAAAACTCAAAACTATGGCGCTTCTTTTGCAATGGGTAGGTCTCATCGGCCCCGCCAAACACCGTGATCTGCTCGGCCTTGACCTCAATGTTCTGCCCCTTCGCCGGTGACTCCACCACTGTGCCCGCAATCTCGACCGATGCCCCGGTCGTAATCTGCCCCATGATGGCGTCGTAATCAGCCAGGTCCGACTCCGCGACAATCTGGATGCCGCCCATACAGGAACCATCATTCACGTTGATAAAACAGAGGGATTTTTGAGCGCGTTTGGTACGAACCCAACCGCGAATGGTGACAGCGTCGCCGGGTTGTCCTGACTTGAGCAAAGCAGCAATGCGCATGGCAGCCATAGTTGATGAAATGAAAGACGGTGTGCAATCTACGTTAACAGTCTAGAGCTACCGTAGCGTAGTGCCTGAGATGAGGGGAAGGGGTGAAGGTAGCTGGGTGGCTGGGTATGAGGGTGAATGGGTATGAGGGGAGGGTGGCTGGGTAGGGGGATCGGTGAGCAGCCTAAGGCATGCCAAGTCCAGCAGTTTGGATGGCCGTTTCATCAATTATGGGGAGATAAGATATTTACCTGAAATACCTGGAAAAGTTTGGACTCTTGGTTCGCTCATTTTTTAGCGTATTCCGAATTTATGTAAACACTACCTGTAGCGTACTGTTCTGGCTCAATCGGTTTTGACGAACAAGAGTGAATCCTGGGCATCAGGCTCCATTTGTCCATAGATTCACCAGATTCTTTCAGAAACTGAAAGGCTTACGTTACCGTAGATAATTCGGAAGGCATCCTCAAAATAAGCGAACGGACAGTTTGGATGTTAACTCAGCCGAATGCCGAAGCCACTCTTTGGGAAGGGGTCTCTCTACCTCGCTCACCCCATCGATCGCACCGACCTCACCGACCTCACTCACCCCACCGACCTCACCCACCTCACCCACCTCACCCACCCATCAACAGGAGTTGACATGCCCACCGATCGCACCAGTTCGTACTCGGCGGCATAAATCTCGATACCGATCCGCCCACCCTGCGGGAAGAGCAAAGCGCTACATCCCCCTATCCTTCTCCCAAAACTGGAAGAAGGATAGGGAGCGGCTGAAGTCCCTCTCCCCACGTGGGGAGAGGGATTTAGGGTGAGGGCCAATGGGTGAGCAAATTGACGCCGAGCAGTACTAGCGAGCGGCGATCGCGTGCAAAATCCAGCCGATAATGATGCCCAGCCCCCCAAAGCGGACGGCTTGCCAGAAGGGTTCGCGCAGCGATCGCCAGTCGAACAGGTGGCTTTCTAGCTGCATTTCCAGATCGTGCAGCCGGTTGTGCAGTTGCGTTACGGTGTCGGGGCTGAGGTCGGCGACTTGCAGTTGTTCCTCAAGTTGGGACTGCTGGGCTTGCAAATGCCGCACCCGCTCAAAGCGCTCGCGCAAACTTTGCACGGCGGTCTCCAGTTGCGTCAAGGCTGCGTCAAACCCCTGCCAGTCATGCTCCGAGAGCGGCGAGAAGGCTCCTCGAATCTGCCAGTGATGTCGTCTTTGTTGCCGCCGCAAACGCCTGATTCGGCGATTCATATGCACAATGGAAGTGGAAGACACAGTAGCGCTGATCATACCCACATTTACCGCAGGCCCACCATGCAACCACAGACCCACCCCCCTGATCTCCAAAACCTGAGCGATTTAGAACTGACTCAAGCGATCGCGGCGCGCCTTGCCATTAAGCCCAACGACTGGCATCGCCTCAATCGCAACCGCAAAGTACGGGCGCAAGAGCAAGCCGCAGCAGCTTTAGTATATTTGCTCAAAGATCAGCCGGAAGAAGCCCTCAGCCGCCTGCAACAAGCCGTTGGCTGGCTTGATCACAGCCTTACTGCACCGCCCTGCCCGACCCATGGCGCTAAGCCAACTTCAGCAGACTAGCGGAAGGCCAAACCAGCGATGAATGCGTTTGCAGAGATGCAACTCTCTGCCGCCTTGAGACCACTGCACTTCATCGAAAATCTGATTGAGGATGTAAAGCCCTCGACCGCAGTCATCCACGACCACGGTCGCCTCATCAATCGCTTCGGTGGTATCACAGCGGCAGTGCTCAAAATCAAACCCGCCGCCCTGATCCTCAATAATCCACCAGTACTGGCTACCAGAGGTTTTGTAGCGGACTGAAATCACTTTACGGGGATCGAGATGATTGCCGTGTTTGACCGCGTTGACGAGCGCTTCTTGCAAACCCAGGCGAATTTCGGCTTGCCATTTTTGCGGTACTTTATCCATGAGCCGATCAAGCACAGGACATAAATACAGCGTTGACACAAAGCTCAAACTGCCCCAATGTGGCTGAACGGAGGGCTGGAAAAGAGCTACCACTGGATATCCTCCAGAGAACTAACAAAACTTAACAGTCAAACAAGGTCGGGCTTTTGCAAACCCCGGGTACCCAAACAGGGAAATTTAAAATAAGCAGCGTCAGTCGCTGAAAGTGCCTATAGGGCTTGCGATTGACTTAAATGGGAATTTTGAAAGCATGGATTTTCTCTACCATTATATCAATAGAATCCCTGAAAATAGACCCAGCGGATTAGGCTCCAGAACCCTGATTGAGATAAAACCGCTTCTTTTTATAAGTCAGATTTTAAATACTTAAATGTCTTGCGCTTTACAAACAGATATGTTGTTGAGCCCTGATTTGCCCACGGGAAGCTAGCCAGTTATGCCAAGCTTTGCCACCTGCCCCTGGCCCCTGAGAGCCATGACTCAGGGGCGATCGCGACCCACCAAACGATGAAAAGGGTGAGATGTGGGTGCCTGAGAGCGGACTCCAACGTTAAAACGCTATTCCCAACCTGTAGCTAAACCACGTCTAAGTTGAGAACTGGAGTTTTGTGTGATCGGGCAGAACCTCACCTAACCTCTCCTTTGAAAGGAGAGGAATCAGAGTCTTGTCAAACCTCTCCTTCTCAAGGAGAGGTGCCGCAGGCGGTGAGGTTTCCCACATGCCAAAACTCCACTTCTGAATCTGGATGAGGTTTAACGGGGAATGTGGCGTTTTGCCGCTTCCGCCACGGTGGCGGAGGTGTCTTGGCTCAGCCGTTCGAGCGCCGCTTTGGCCTCAGGCGTATCAAACTGCCCCAGGGCTTGGGTGAGGCGATGACGCACTTGCCAATCATCCGCGTCAATATAGGGCAGGAGGACCGGCACCGCTCGGGGATCACCCAGCTCACCGAGCGAACCGATCGCCGCCGTTGACACTAAGGTAATGTCAGATTCCACCGCCTCCGTCAGCAACTCAAAGGCACGGGGATCGCCCAATTCGCCCAGGGCAGCGATAATGCTGAACTTCAGGAGCCACTCGTTGGTCGATTCATACACTGACCGCAGTTGGTCAAAGGCTTCGGTCAGTCTGAGGCCACCCAGAGCATCGGCAGCGGCAGACTGCACATCCGCCTCGGGATCATGGAGCAGGGCATCCAACAAAATCGCCAACGTCTGCTGGCGATTTTGATCCCCCAGGGTATCCATTTGGCTAAAAGCGGCATACCGCACCCGAGCGTTGTCGTCTTTGCAGGCTTGCACGATCAACTCATAAGCGATCGCGGGTTCCAGCTCTCGGGCTTGATTGACGCCGCGCAAGCGATCCCCCAGGTCGGACGATTCGATTTGCTGTTTGACACTCTCGGGGGTGGGGCTCATGGCAGTCTCCTCGGTCACAAAGAATGGGGGCGATCGCGGTGTAGTCTACGCCACCGTTTTTACTATCCTGCCATGTCAGCGGACGCATCTTGATAGCTTTCGGCTAAAGCCCGCACAATGTCCCCTTGGGTCAAAATGCCCACCAGCGTCCCCTGATGGTCAAGGACAGGTAGGCGCGTGACTTTTTTGTGGTGCATGAGTTGCGCCGCCTCTTTTAACGACGCCTCGGGGTGAGTGGTACAGACTTTTTCATGGCCCATCACTTCGGCTACCGTCTGGCCCAGGGCTTTGTGCACTTCTTCGTTGTAGCGGGCGGGATTTTCGAGATAAATGACGCTATCGAGCAGCATGATATACGCCGGTAAGGGCGCACCGGTCACCTGCCACATCAGGTCAGCTTCGGACAGCACCCCTTTTAGCTGACCATCGGTGGTCACGACCGGCAAGCCGCTAATCCGATTTTTTGCCAGCAGTTGGATCGCCTCTGGCAGAGGGGTTTCGGGGGTGACCGTCAAGAGGTCACGGGTCATCACATCGGCGACCGTTTTGGTCATCTGAGTCTCTCCCAGGTCAAGGTCAGTCATGGCCGCTGGCGACATCAGCGGACAAGCCCCATACCAGATACGCTGGCGAGGGCCTGATCCCCGCGCGATCGCGACGGCCAGTCCTGTCCTCATTTTAGGGAACAGCCTCCGGGGAACCGGGCTGCCGTTATAGGTCGTTACAGTACTGTTCTAAGATCTCGATGCAGTGGGCGATCGCGCCTAAGTGGGCAATCTCGAAGCCGTGGGTGTTGTGGGTGGGAAAGCTCAAACAAGCGGCCCTGGGCACATGGCCAAAGGTCATCGAGATCGAGGCATCGCTGCCAAACCCGCTGATGACCGCAGGCTGCACCGGACATTGCCGGGCCTGGGCGGCCTGCCACAACTGTTGATTGAGGTCTTCGTCGTAGATGCCATATTTATCCTGCGACAGCAACACCGGCGCAGCGCTCGCCTCGATGGGATATTCCTCCGACAGGGGACAAATTTCGAGCGCAATCAGGGCATCGAGCCGCTGACGATGGCTAAAATACAGCGCCCCCACCGCGCCCACCTCTTCTTTGGCGGAGAAGACGAGGTAAATCGTTTTGGCAGGCGCATCCAGCCACTCGGCCAGGGCCAGCAAAATGGCGACGGAGGCTTTGTTGTCGAGGGTATAGCTGGCGATGTAGTCACCCAGGCGACAGGGCTGCTTGCGGTGTTTGCCGACGACCATCCGGGTGCCGGGTCGGACGCCCGCTTCGGCCAATTCGGTGGGCGATCGCTTGGTCTCTACCCAGGCGGTCTCCCAGGTGACGGCTATGCCTTCTTGCTGGAGCTTTTGCCCCGATTCGTGGGAGACGTGCCGCGACCCAAAGGACAAGATGCCGGACAGGGTTTCGTGATCTCCCAAAAAATCGACGACCCCTTCGCCATACACCCAGGGAAAGGAGCCGCCCAATCGCCGCACTGAGACGCGCCCATCAGGTTGAATGGCTTTCACAATGCCGCCGATTTCATCTTTATGAGCGGTGATGGCAATCGCCCCTTCGCCACTGCCCCGCAAGCACGCCACGATGTTATCGGCATCGTCTTGCCAGTGCTCAATGCCCAGGGCCGTCAAGCGGTCAAACAGATATTCATTAATCTCGCGCTCCGCCCCACTGGGGGAATGACACATCACCAGCTCAGCGATCGTGTGGTAGAGGGAGTCGTAAATCTCGGTATTGGCCATATTCGGGACAACAGTGCAGTCGAGGGCTGATTTCAGGATGACACCAATTCAGCCGCACGATTCAAGGATTGCTTGTTCGTTTGACGGAGCCATGGCAGCCATTCGGCATCACAAAGGAGACTCAGTAATTTCTCGGTAAGCCACCGTGATTCAAGGATGAGGAGGGGGAAAGATAGTTAAGAGGTCAGTCCCTTGGAGCTAGGCGGTCAGACACCTCGTTTCTAATTTCAAAAAGAGATTTCACAATGACTGAGTATATTGGAACGACTGTATGTGACGAATGTGGTGCTCGATTCAGAGTTGCTAAGAAGCATCAGGATAGGCTCGGCAAACCCGTACGTTGTTCTAAATGTAAGTCTATCTTTACAGCTAAATTAGTTGACGCTACGCCTCTGGAAATTGCCTCAATTGAAAACGCACAAGAATCAGGAGAGACGGAATATGAAGCGAGGCGACGACGGCGGCGAAGCAAATCAGAAATTAAACAGGAAACAATTGACAGTATTCGAAACGGTTTGGGAGCATCCCACTTTCGCGAAAACATGATTAAGTAGGTGACCTGAATTAATTACAATTGAAGAGACGAGAATACTCAGGGCTGCTGAGTCAGCCGATTTCAGTTTCATGCAATTACAACGAGTGGTCACTCCCGAAACCCGCCGCCTGCTAGAGCGCATCTATC
>Ga0008835_100326_pt1 | contig 51603 bp, 49 predicted proteins | sample HotLakConsoUCCRE_FD_62215 | JGI IMG/M metagenome (GOLD analysis project Ga0008835, IMG submission 62215) | Hypersaline microbial mat communities from Hot Lake, Washington, USA - Hot Lake Consortium UCC-RE (Hybrid Assembly) ... | reverse complement strand
TTTTTCAAATGGCTGCCGAAGATGGGGCCGGACCTGCCCGGGCTCAGGGTGCAATCCGCCGCCGGCCTGTTCGAGGAGGGGCGCACCTACGACGTCCTTCTGGCGTCGGGCCACCGCCTCTCCGCCCTGCGTTTCGAGGGGGTGGTGCAGGCCGATGCCGAGGCGGGATGGTCCCTGCGCCAGTTCGCCGTGATGCGGCGGGCCGATGGCGGCAAGGTGATCCTGCGGATCGACGCCGTGCGCGTCTTCGAGGAAGTCACGGCTGCGTTCGTCGACGGCTGACCCGCCACGATCGAGCGGTGCGCCACGGCGGGCTGCGGCATGCCCGGCGTCCGGGCCGCATCCGCTGAATCGCCCACATCACCCCGATCAATACGGGGATCGCGGGCGCCGCGTGACGGACCCGAACCCGGCGCAAGGGAACCGACCCGCCCTCTGGCGCGTCGGTCAGGCGGCGAAACGCCGCCGCATCAGCGCCTCTGCGCCCGGCGTTGGCGGCGGAGGGCGATCCACCGCCGGAGGCGGATCAGCGAACGGGAGACGACGGGCCGAAGAAACGGCACATCCACCGCCAGCAGGAGCAAACCCAGCGGCAGCATCCAGAGGCCGAGCACGGGCAGGACCGACAGGAGGCCCCCGAGGATCAGCAAGAAGGCGACGGGAAGCCGCAGCCTCCGCAGGCGTCCATGCAGAAGCGAACGGATGACCCTGCGCGAGGACGGCACGCTCCTGGCGATGGCTTCGAGCTGACGATCCAGCCGGGCTTTTTCGTCGGCCATGTCTGCCTCGCCTGAATCCGGGGCCGGGGACCGCTCTGCGCGGCCGCCGTCGGACAACGCCGCCGCGCCGGAGCGGCGGTCATCCCCGCATCTAATGTGCCCGACCCCCCGATGGAACAGGTCCGCGGCGTCGTCCGGCGGGCGGCCTCCTTGCGTCACCCTGAGCACGCAGGCCGGCGGCCGGCGTCGCGGCACTGCCGCCGGTCTGCCGGACCTGGCAGCTTCCGCCTGCGGCGCGCCATGTCTCGAAGACCACCGCGCCGCGCCTACCGCTGGCCAAGAACACCGCGCGCCGCCTCCCGCCCGGAGAGCACCGCGCCATGAGCGGTGCCGAAGTACTCCGCCGAAGCGGCCTCGCCCGCGAACCAAAGCCGCCCGTCCCAGTCCGGTCCGGCGAGAGCCCGGCGCGTGGCGGGACTCGTACCCACGGCCGTGTAGCTGTAGCTGCCCAGGGACAGCGGGTCCCGGCCCCACCTGGTGATCTGCGCCGCGATGGGGCCGGGAAAACCCGTCCCGAACATCGCCCGCAGGGCCTCATGGGCGGCGGCGACCGTGTCGCGGTCGCCGAGCCGCTCGAGGTCGGTTGCGGGATCGGCGGCGTTGAAGCCCAGAAGCACCGGCGCCCGCAGTCCCCGCGCCAGCGACACCCATTCGCCCCAATAGCCCGGGCGCGGCCCCAGCCAGCCGATCCAGTCCACGTCATCCGGCCAGCGTACCCGGTCGAACCGGAGGAAACACTTGTTCAGAAGTCCCATCCGCAGCCCGTCCAGCGCCGCCTGCCTGCCACGGGCGAGTGGCGCACCGAACCGCACCCCGCCGGCCTGCAGAACGCCGAGGGGCAGGGTGCAGACGACGTGATCCGCCGCGACGCGGCTGCCGTCCGACAACCGCACCTCGCCCGGGTCGACGCCCCGCACCTCGGTCGCGATACGGATGTCGAGCCCCGCCGCGAGATGGGTCGTGATCGCGTCGAACCCGCCCGGAAACAGCACGTCCGCGCCGCCGAACGCGCGCCCCTCCTGCCCGTACCAGGCCGAGAGCAGCCGCGCCGGGCTGCCGTATTCCTGTTCCAGCGTGCTGTTGACGAGGTAGGCCACCAGCCGCCGCAGGCCCGCATCCGCGCCCTGCCAGCCGGCGGAGGCCTCGAGCGCCTCCTGCACGGAGATGTCCCCGTCGAGCCGCTCGGTCGCGGCCAGCGCCCGCTCGATCAGACGCTCGGCGGGGCGAAGATCGGGGTCGATCCCGGCCCCGTCCGGTCCGAGCAGGATGGCGGCGTCGTAGCTTGTCGCCACGACCCGCGCACCGGCCTCCCGCGCAAGGTCGGACACCGGGTTGCCGCGCTGCCCGTGAATCCAGCTCGCGCCGAGGTCCATCGGCAGGTCCGGCCAGAGGCGCGAGGTCCGGATGCGTCCCCCGATCCGGTCGCGCGCCTCGAGCACGGTCACCCTGTCACCCGAGTCATGCAGCGCCCGCGCCGCCGCGAGACCCGCAAGCCCGGCCCCGAGAACGAGGATGCGCCGCTGCGACCGGGCGCCCGCAGTCGTGCCGCCAAGCCCGAGGCCCCCCAGCGCGCCGACCCCAGTCAGAAGAAAGCGCCTGCGCCCCCGCACGCTCATGAGCGGTCCGCCGGACAGGGCGCGGCCGCCTCGCAGCCCGCGCGGGCCTCTGCGACCGGCGCCGCCACCTCGGGCAGCAGCCCGCCGGGAGCGGCGTCCTCGAAGCTGCACGGATGCGCGGCACGATCCCCGAGCCGCGTCTCGTCCGTGCGCTTCCGGTCCGCCGGGCACAGGTCCGTCGCCTGCCCGGCACTGCCGAGCAGGTCATTCACATGGCATTCGGAACCTCGCGGCCTCGCCTTATCGGCAGGGACGCCGACCCTTCCCCGGGCGACATCGGCCCGCCGGACGAAGATGTCGGGGACCCGGCGCGCGATCGCCCCCGCGTCCTCGCCGGGCATGCAGCGGACGGTCTCCGCGATGTGCCATGGATCGACGAGACCCGCCGCAATCCCGGCCTGCGGCACCACGCGCACGCCACGAGCGCCCGCCACGCACTGCATCGCCAGACCATCGCGCACCGGTCCATGCCCCATCACTGACCCTCGTCACACCCCTGCGACCGCTGTCGTAAGTCCACGCCCCAAACGGCACAATCCCGTTCCTGTGCGCGACCCCGCACCCCGCGGCCTCGCCGCTCCCGGAACCACGCCGAAGCCGCGCCAGGCGTGACCAGCACCGGTCACCGCGGAGAACGGCCCATCGTCCCGGACCGGCCAATTTTGCGATTTCTCCCATTATTTATTTAATTTCAGATAGTTGAATACATGTCCCGGCCCGGGACAGCCGCACATCTCCTCTTTCTTTCGCAGCGGCAGCATAGTAAGGGGCCTGCAACCCCTCCTCCCAGGACAGAGTCATGGACCTTCGCAACATCGCGATCATCGCGCATGTCGACCACGGCAAGACAACGCTCGTCGACGAACTTCTCAAGCAATCCGGCACCTACCGCGAGAACCAGCAGGTCTCCGAACGGGCGATGGACAGCAACGACCTCGAACGCGAGCGCGGCATCACCATCCTCGCCAAGGCCACCTCGGTGGAATGGCAGGGCGCGCGCGTCAACATCGTCGACACCCCCGGCCACGCCGATTTCGGTGGCGAGGTGGAGCGGATCCTGTCCATGGTCGACGGCGTGGTCCTGCTTGTCGATGCCGCCGAAGGCCCGATGCCGCAGACGAAGTTCGTCACCTCGAAGGCCCTCGCCCTCGGCCTGCGCCCCATCGTGGTGCTGAACAAGGTCGACAAGCCCGACGCCGAGCCCGACCGCGCCCTCGACGAGGTGTTCGACATGTTCGCCGCCCTCGGCGCCGACGACGACCAGCTCGATTTCCCGCATCTCTATGCCTCGGGCCGCTCCGGCTGGGCCGACACGGACCTTGACGGACCCCGCAAGGACCTCTCCGCCCTCTTCGAGCTGGTCCTCTCCCACGTTCCGCCACCGAAACAGGCCGAAGCCGCCGACAAGCCGTTCCGGATGCTCGCCACCACGCTGGGCGCCGATCCCTTCATCGGCCGCATCCTGACGGGCCGCGTCGAGTCGGGCCGACTCAAGGCCGGCACCACGATCCGCGCCCTGTCACGCAAGGGCGAACAGATCGAGAGCTTCCGCGTCTCCAAGATCCTTGCCTTCCGCGGCCTCGGCCAGCAGCAGATCGACGAGGCCGTGGCCGGCGACATCGTCACCATCGCCGGCATGTCGAAGGCCACCGTGGCCGACACGCTGTGCGATCCGGCCGTCGACATGCCGCTGCCCGCCCAGCCCATCGACCCGCCGACGATCACCGTCACCTTCGGCATCAACGACAGCCCGCTCGCGGGCCGCGACGGCAAGAAGGTGCAGTCCCGGGTGATCCGCGAGCGGCTGATGAAGGAGGCGGAATCCAACGTCGCCATCCAGGTCGGCGACACGCCCGGCGGCGAAGCCTTCGAAGTCTCTGGCCGGGGCGAGCTTCAGATGGGCGTTCTCATCGAGAACATGCGCCGCGAGGGCTTCGAGCTGTCGATCTCCCGCCCCCGCGTGATCTTCCGCGAGGAGGACGGCCAGAAGATGGAGCCGGTCGAAGAGGTGACCATCGACGTCGACGACGAATATTCCGGCGCGGTGATCGAAAAGCTGACCGGCGTCCGCAAGGGCGAACTCAAGGAAATGAAACCGGGCGGCGCGGGCAAGACCCGCATCGTGGCCCATGTCCCCTCGCGCGGGCTGATCGGCTATCACGGCGAATTCCTGACCGACACCCGCGGCTCGGGCGTGCTCAACCGCATCTTCCACGGCTGGACGCCCCACAAGGGCCCGATCCAGGGCCGCCGCCAGGGCGTGCTGATCTCCATGGAGAACGGCGAGGCTGTGGCCTATGCGCTGTGGAACCTCGAGGAGCGGGGCAAGATGTTCATCCACCCCCAGGCCAAGGTCTACGAGGGGATGATCATCGGTGAACATGCCCGCGACAACGACCTCGAGGTGAACCCGCTCAAGGGCAAGAAGCTGACCAACGTCCGCGCAAGCGGCACCGACGAGGCCGTGCGCCTGACGCCGCCGGTGGAGATGACGCTCGAGCAGGCCATCGCCTATATCGACGACGACGAGCTGGTCGAGGTCACCCCCAACGCAATCCGCCTGCGCAAGCGTTTCCTCGACCCCCACGAGCGCAAGCGCCAGTCCCGCGCCGCGAGCTGACCCCCGGGGCGCCGATCCTTCGACGAAGGATCGGATCCGAATATTCGCGAATATTCGGTGGGGGGCCTTGCCCCCCGACCGCCCCCCGGGCGGTCGCCCCCCAGGATATTTCGGGCCAGAAAATGCAGGACCTTCGGCGCTTCGGGGGCTGTGGACAGCCCTCCTGAGGGGCGCTAGACCACTGCGGCACTTCCAGGGGAGCCGCCCATGACCAGCCTCGCCGACATCCGCTCGACCTTTCTCGACTATTTCGCCCGGCAGGGTCACGAAGTGGTCGACAGCTCGCCCCTCGTGCCGCGCAACGATCCCACGCTGATGTTCACGAACTCGGGGATGGTCCAGTTCAAGAACCTCTTCACCGGGGTCGAGAGCCGCGACTACCAGCGCGCCACCACCAGCCAGAAATGCGTCCGCGCCGGCGGCAAGCACAACGACCTCGACAACGTGGGCTATACCGCGCGGCACCTGACGTTCTTCGAGATGCTGGGCAACTTCTCCTTCGGCGACTACTTCAAGCGCGACGCGATCCCCTTCGCCTGGGAGCTGGTGACGAAGGAGCTGCAGATCCCCGCCGACCGTCTGCTGGTCACCGTCTACCACACCGACGACGAGGCCGCGGACATATGGAAGAAGGCGGCGGGCCTGCCCGACGAGCGGATCATCCGCATTCCGACCTCGGACAATTTCTGGCAGATGGGCCCGACCGGCCCCTGCGGCCCCTGCACCGAGATCTTTTTCGACCATGGCGATCACATCTGGGGCGGGCCTCCGGGCAGCCCGGAGGAAGACGGCGACCGGTTCATAGAGATCTGGAACCTCGTCTTCATGCAGTACGAGCAGTTCGAGGACGGCAGCCGCCGGGAGCTCGACGCGCAGTCGATCGACACCGGCATGGGGCTCGAGCGCATCTCCTCGCTGCTGCAGGGGACCAACAACGTCTTCGAGACCGACCTCTTCCGCGCCATCATAGACGCCTCTGCCCATGCCTCCTCCACCGGCACCGGCGATCGGCACATCACCCACCACCGGGTGATCGCGGACCACCTGCGCTCCACCTCCTTCCTGATCGCCGAGGGCGTGCTGCCCTCGAACGAGGGCCGGGGCTACGTCCTGCGCCGGATCATGCGCCGCGCCATGCGTCACGCGCATCTTCTCGGCACCAAGGACCCGCTCATGCACCGGCTGGTACCGGCACTGGTGGCGCAGATGGGCAGCGCCTATCCCGAGCTGCGCGAGCGCCAGACCATGATCGAGGACACGCTGCTCGCCGAGGAGGAGCGGTTCCGCCAGACGCTCGACCGCGGTCTCAGGCTTCTCGACGAGGAAACGGCCGAGATGACCGAGGGCGCCGAGCTCAAGGGCGAGACCGCCTTCAAGCTTTACGACACCTACGGATTTCCCCTCGATCTCACCCAGGACGCCTTGCGCGCCCGCGGCATCGGCGTGGACACTGCGGGGTTCGACGCCGCCATGGCCGAGCAGAAGGCCAAGGCCCGCGCCGCCTGGTCAGGCACCGGCGCCCAGGCTGACGAGGCGCTCTGGTACGATATCGCTGACGAGACCGGCCCGACGGAGTTTCTCGGCTACGACACCGAACGCGCCGAAGGCCAGATCATGGCGCTCGCCGGCGCCGGGGGCCGCATGGGCCGGGCCTCTAAAGGCGAGACGGTGCAGATCGTCCTGAACCAGACGCCGTTCTATGCCGAATCCGGCGGCCAGGTCGGCGACACCGGCACGCTCGTCACCGAGACGGGCCGCGCCCGCATCACCGATTGCCGCAAGGTCGCGGGGCTTCACGTGCATTCCGCAGAGGTCACCGAGGGCGAGATCACGCCCGGCAGCGGCGCAAAGCTCGAGGTGGACCATCACCGGCGCAGCTGCATCCGCGCCAACCACTCCGCAACGCACCTTCTGCACGAGGCGCTGCGCACGCATCTGGGCGACCATGTGGCTCAGCGGGGATCGCTCAACGCGCCGGACCGCCTGCGCTTCGACTTCAGCCATAACAAGGCGGTGTCTCCAAGCGAAATCAAGGAGATCGAGGCCGAGGTGAATGCGATGATCCGGCAGAACACGGCCGTCGTGACCCGGATCATGACCCCCGACGACGCCCGCGGCCTCGGCGCCCAGGCCCTCTTTGGCGAGAAATACGGCGACGAGGTCCGCGTCGTCTCCATGGGCCGCGCCGCCACCGGCAAGGGGCTGGACCGGCAGACCTATTCCATCGAGCTTTGCGGCGGCACCCATGTGCAGCGCACCGGCGACATCGGGCTCTTCGTCCTGACCTCCGAGGCCGCCTCCTCCTCCGGCGTGCGGCGCATCGAGGCGCTGACCGGGGCGGCCGCCATCGCCGAGCTGCGCCGGCGCGACCGGACGCTGGCGGAGGTGGAGACCCTGCTGAAATCGGGCGATGATACCGTCGCACGGGTCAGATCCCTGATGGAAGAGCGCCGCGCGCTGCTGAACGAGTTGCAGCACCTGCGCCGTCAGGTCGCCATGGGCGGGGGCGCCGCCGAGGGGCCCCACGCGCGCGAAGTCAACGGGATGAAATTCGTGGCCCAGGTCATGACCGGCGTCACCGGCAAGGACCTGCCGCCGCTGATCGACGAGATGAAGGCGGGGCTGGGCTCCGGCGCCGTGCTGCTGGTGGCCGAGACCGGCGACAAGGTCGCCGTGGCGGCAGGCGTGACCGATGATCTGACAGGTCGCGTCTCTGCCGTGGATCTCCTGCGCGCGGCGGTGGCGGAGATGGGTGGCAAGGGCGGCGGCGGCCGGCCGGATCTCGCCCAAGGCGGCGCCCGGGACGCCTCGAAGGCCGAGGCGGGTTTCGCCGCCGCGGCGAAAGTGCTGGAGGGATCGTGATGCCGACTGCCCTGTGGATCGCCCATGTGAAGGTCTCGGACGCCGAGGCCTATGGCGAATACGCCCGCCGCGCCACCGAGGCCATCGCGGCCCATGGCGGCGTCTTCATCGCCCGCGGCGGCGCCTACGAAACGCTCGAGGGCCCGGACCGGCCGCGCAACGTGGTGGCGCGCTTTCCCTCCCTTCAGGCAGCGCATGACTGCTACCATTCGGAGGCCTACCAGCACGCGCTCAGCTTCGCCAAGGGCGCGGCGGAGCGCGAACTGAGCATCGTCGAAGAGCTGGACTGAGCAGGAACCGGGTGCCGGGCAGACGCCCGGCCCCACCCTGTCAGACCGCCGTCGTCCCCCGCGCGGGATACCCGTTCTCCGTGGCGAAGCGGACCTTCGACAGCAGGAACTCCACGTCGGGCCGCGACCACGGCATGTTCGAGATGTCGATAAGGTAAAGCCGCCCGTCCGGCCTGACCCAGAACAGGCCCGGCTCGGCAAAGGTCTGCGCCTCGCTCTCCTTGATCGCCGTGGAGACATAGAGGCCCCAGGCCTTCGCGTCCTCGACACTCAGCCCGTAGGCCAGCGTCAGCCGGTCGAGGCCCCATTCGGCCTGCGTGGCCTCGGCCCTCTCGGCGCTGTCCATCGAGACGACGACCGTGTCGACCCCCGCCTCGGCGGCGGCGTCCATCAGGCCGTTCAGCTTCGTCAGGTAGAGCTTGCAGACCGGGCAGTGATAGCCGCGGTAGACGACCACCATGGTGAAGGTCTCGGGGCTCCGGTCCGCGAGCGTCCAGGTGCCGCCGCCCACCAGCGGCAGGGACAGGGCGGGAGCCTGGGTATCGGGCATCAGTTTCGTCGTCATCACGCATGCTCCTTTTCCGACCGCATCGGCAGCGCGGTCCAGGTTTCGATGATCGGGGTTCCCGCGGCACGAATGACCTTCGCGAGGGGGCAGAACTTCTGCAATTCGGCGCAAATCTCGGCCAATTGCGCCTCGGTGGCGTCGGTCTCCACCTCCACCGACATCCGCACCTCAGTGAAGGGCACGTCGATCTCCTCGATCAGGCCGACGCCGCGGCGGTCGAAATCGGTCTCGAGCGCGATCTTCATTTCGCCCATGGCGACGCCCTTGGCATGGGCGATCTTGTTGGTGATGACGTTGGTGCAGGCGATCAGCCCCGACATCAGCGTCTCGGTGGGCGTCAGGCCGAGGTTCGTGCCACCGCGCTCGATCGGTTCGTCCACGATGGAATAGACATCGCGTGAGCGGACATGGGTGCGGGCATGGCTCTGCCCGTGCCCGCTCATCTTCATCGTGACCTGCGTTTTGGCTCTGATCGCCATTCTTCCCTCCCTGGAACGCCTCGCCATGCGGCTCGAGACTTGATCTTTATTTATAGACCGATAACTTGTTCCCTCGGAGGAGTAAGCGAGGGCCGCCTGCGACGCAAGCAGCCGTCGGAAAGCTCGCAACACAGTGAGGAGAAAAGGGTGAAAGCACCGGATTTCGCCTATGCGCGCCCGGCTGATCTGGGTGCGGCGCTGGCGCTGATGGCCGAACACAGCACCGAGGCCCAGCCCCTCGCCGGTGGCCAGAGCCTGATGCCGATGATGAATTTCCGTCTTGCGGCGCCCGAGGTGCTGATCGACCTCGCCGACGTTGCGGAACTGCGCGGCCTCGCCCGGATCGGCGACGCCGTGCGCATCGGCGCCATGACCCGCTATCGCGAGCTTCAGGACTGGCCGGAACTGGCCACCACCCTGCCGCTTGTCGGCATGGCTCTGCCCCACATCGCCCATGACGCGATCCGCAACCGCGGCACCATCGGCGGCAGCCTCGCGCTGTGCGACCCCGCCGCCGAACTGCCCGCCGTCATGCGCGTGCTGGGCGCGGAGATCGAGGTCGCGGGCCGTGACGGCACCCGCCGCGTCGCCGCCGACGACTTTTTCACCGGTTTCTATGAAACGGCCTGCGGCGAGGAAGAGCTGATCGTCGCGGTCCATGTCCCCGTGGCCGACCCCGCCCGCGCCTACGGCTTTCACGAACTGGCCCAACGCCACGGCGACTATGCCATGGCCGGTGTCGCGGTCTCCGCCACCTCCGCCGATCCCATATCGGGCCTGCGCGCCGCCTTCTTCGGCATCGCGGCGACGCCTGTGCGCCTGCCGGACCTCGAGGCCGCCCTCGAGGGCAAGACCCCGGCAGAGGCCCCCGAGGCCGTCTCGGCGGCCCTCGCCCCCCTCGATCTGCTCGCCGACACCAAGGCGAGCGCCGACATGCGCCGGCATCTGTCCGGCGTGGTCCTCAAGCGCGCTCTGGAGGCGATGTGATGGACAAGACCCGCGAAATCACCCTGACCGTCAATGGCGATAGGGTCACCGCCCGCGTCCCCGTGCGCATGAACCTCGTCGATTTCCTGCGCGGCGAGCTGGAGCTGACCGGCAGCCATGTCGGCTGCGAACACGGCGTCTGCGGCGCCTGCACGCTGCTGGTGGACGGCCACACCACCCGCGGCTGCCTGACGCTGGCGGTGCAGGCCGACGGCGCCGAGGTGGTGACCGTCGAGGGCCTCGCCGCGTCGGGCCGCTCCGCCGCGCTGGCGCGGTCCTTCACCGAGCGCAACGCCCTGCAATGCGGCTTCTGCACGCCCGGAATGCTCGCCTCCGCCGTGACCTGGGTCGAGGGCGGCGGCAGCGCCGACCGCGAGGCGATCCGCGCCCATATCAGCGGCAACTACTGCCGATGCACCGGATATCAGTCCATCGTCGACGCCATCGTCGATGTCGTGGCGGACAAGGCGGAGGACGCGGCATGACCGGCCCCCTGAGCGATCTCGACCGCCCGAATTCCTACATCGGCCGCGCCGTGCCGCGCGCCGACGCCGCCCGCCTGCTCGCGGGACGCGGCAAGTTTCTCGACGACATCACCCTGCCCCGGATGCTCCATGCCGTCTTCGTGCGCAGCCCCCACGCCCATGCCCGCATCCTGAGCATCGACACCGAGGCCGCCCGCGCCATGCCCGGCGTCAGCGCGGTCTTCACCGGCGCCGACATTGCAGAGCATTGCACGCCCTGGGTGGGCGTTCTGACCCATCTTGCGGGCCTGCGCTCTCCGCCGCAGCATAGCGTGGCGGTAGACGTGGCCCGCTGGCAGGGCGAACCCGTCGCCATGGTCCTCGCCCGCAGCCGCGCGGAGGCCGAGGACGCCGCCGATCTCGTGGAGGTGGACTACGAGGAGCTGCCCCCCGTGCTCGACGCCGAAGCGGCGCTGGAGCCCGATAGCCCAAGAATTCATCAGGGTTACGACTCGAACCTCGCCTGGGAGCGCAAGATCGACGTGGGCGACATCGACGCGGCCTTCGCTGGCCCGGACGTCACCGTGGTCGAGCGCACCTTCCGCTTCGGCCGTCATACAGGCGTGACGCTCGAGGCCCGCGGCACGGTCTGCGACTACGACCCCGGCGAGGGCATGCTGACCATGCACTACTCGGGCCAGGCGCCGCACATGCTGCAGGTGATCCTGTCGCGGCACCTCGGGCTCAGCGAGGAAAACGTGCGCGTTGTCTCGGGCGACGTGGGCGGCTCCTTCGGGATCAAGGTCCACACCTACGGCGACGAGATCGCCTGCGCCGCGGTGGCGAAGATGCTGGAACGGCCCGTGAAATTCGTGGCCGACCGGCAGGAGAGCTTCCTGACGGACATCCACGCCCGCGATCATGTCGTGACCGCGCGGATGGGGGTGGATGCGGACGGAAAGATCGTCGGCATCGACATGGACGACATCACCGGGATCGGCCCCTATTCGATGTATCCCCGCACCTCGGCGATCGAGTGCAACCAGGTCCTGAACCTCACCGGCGCGCCCTACGTGATGGAGAACTACCGCGCGCGCGGCCGCGTGGTGTTCCAGAACAAGACGCTGATGTGCCAGTACCGCGCCGTGGGCCACCCCATCGCCATGGCGGTCTGCGACGGTCTCCTGGAGGACGCCGCCCGCGCCACGGGCCGCGACCCGGTGGAGCTGCGCCGGCTGAACCTGATGGCCGACGACAGCTATCCGCGCGCGTCGGCTTCGGGCATGAAACTCGCCGAACTCTCGCATCACCAGACGCTGGACAAGCTTGTCGGGCTGATGGACTACGAGGGCCTCCGCCGCGACCAGCAGGAGGCGCGCGCGCGCGGCCTGCACCGCGGCATCGGCCTGTGCTCCATGGTCGAGGTCACCAACCCCTCTCCCGCCTTCTACGGCATCGGCGGCGCACCCATCGCCAGCCAGGACGGCGCCACCTGCCGTCTCGACGCGGGCGGCGCGCTGCATGTGTCGTCCTCCGTGACCGAACAGGGCCAGGGCACCAACGCCATCCTCGCCCAGATCGCCGCCGACCGCTTCGGTGTGACGATCGACCGGGTGAAGGTCACCACCGGCGACACCGCCACCGTTCCCTATGGCGGCGGCACCTGGGCCTCGCGCGGGGCGGGCATCGGCGGCGAGGCGATGCTGCTGGCCGCCGAGGCGCTCAGGAACCAGGTGCTGGAAGTGGCCGCCGCCATGCTGCAATCCGAGGCCGGCGCCCTCGACATCCGCGACGGCACCGTGGTCGACGGCTCCACCGGCGCGGAGCGGATCACGCTCTCGGATCTCGCGCGGACGGTCTATTACCGCGGCAACGAACTGCCCCCAGACCTCAAGCCCGAACTGATCGCCACGCGCCATTACCGCGTGACCGATTTCCCCTTCGTCTTCACCAACGGCGCCATGGCGACCTACGTCGAGGTCGATCCCGAAACCGGCTTTGTGAAGATCCTTGGTTTCTGGGTGGTTGAGGACTGCGGGCGCGTGATCAACCCGATGCTGGTGGACGAGCAGGTCCGCGGCGGCGTGGTGCAGGGCATCGGCGGCGCGCTCTACGAGGAATGCCTCTACGACGCCGAGGGCCAGCTCCTGACCGCGACCATGGCCGACTACCTCGTGCCGATGGCCGCAGAGATGCCCGATATCGAGGTCGCCCATGTGGAAACCCCCACCAGCACCTCCGTGCTCGGCGCCAAGGGCGCGGGCGAGGCCGGCACCGGCGGCGCGCCGGCAGCGCTCCTGAATGCGGTCAACGACGCACTGGCACCGATGGGGGCCTCGATCTGGCAGCAACCCATGACCCCCGAGCGCATACTGAAGGCCATGGGCCGGCTCTGAGCCCCGGGCGGAGGCGTTGCGGCCCGCCGCGGCGCACGACCTCTCAGCCCGAGGTTTCGAGATCGCCCGCCGCGTTGACCCTAAGGCCGGTTTCATGGGACTGCCGCAGGATCTCGGGCGCCCAGTCCACCCGGCCGCCGTCACCCGTTTCGGGTTTCGAGCCGATGATCGCCATCAGGAGCGCCTTCTCCGTCCCGATGTTGCGGAAACCGCGAAAGATCCCGGGCGGAAAGGAGATCACGTCGAAGGTGTCGAGCGCGATCTCCTTGTCGCCCGCCTCGCCCCAATAGGCGGCCCAGCGACCGGTCAGGGGAATGAACACCTCGACCGTCTCGTGAGCATGCAGAGCCGCGCCCTTGCCGGGCTCCGCGCCGACATAGGTGATCGAGAAGTTGCGGCTGTCCGAGATCGCGGGCGCGAGCCCCGGGTCCTCCGTCACGCCACGGCCGATGACGTTGTAGATGTCCCGGGCGTAGTCCGGGATGCGGGTATCGACGAAAGCCTGGGTCGAAGGCGTCATCGCTGCGAAACGCGCGACGCGCGACCGCATCTCTTCGACGGTGGGGTCGGGGGTGCTCATGACAGGGCGCTCCTTGTCGGACAGGGCCCGCCGGCATGTCAGGGTCCGGTCGGACCGGATGGTAGGGGGGCGCCCCGCGGCAGGGGGCGCCCGGTTGTCATGACGCGCGCGGCGTCACTCGATCACGTAGTCCAGCGGCCAGTCGAAGCCCAAGTCGGTCGCCGCCTGCAGATAGGCCTTCATGACGTCCGTTCCGGGCATCCCGCGGCCATTGGCATCGGCCGCCATCTCGCCCGGGAAGGCGGCCAGCGAGGCCGCCCATTCCGCCCGGACCTCGGGCGTGATCTCGGTGATCATGGCACCCGCTTCGACCAAACCGTCGAGGCCCCGCTGCTGGGCGGCGTTCAGGCTCTCGCCCGCCTGCGCCTCATAGGCCGCGCCCACTTCGAGGATGATCTGCTGCACGTCCTCGGGCAGGCGCTCGAGGCTGCGCTGGTTCATCGTCAGCGCGTTCACGCCCATCGCACCGAAGCCGATCAGCGTGTAATGGGGCGAGGGCTCGTAGAACTTGAAGCCGAGATAGGCCGAGGGGAACATGAGCCAGCCGTCGTAAACGCCCGTCTGCAGAGAGAGATATCCCTCGGGCAAGGTCGACTGGACCGGGATCGCGCCCGCGTATTCGAGCCACGGCAGGTTCGGACCCGCGCCGCCGATCTTGACGCCCTGAAGATCGGCCACGGTTTCCCAGGGGTTGGTCGTGCCGAGGTGGTAGTCGTCCCAGCCGTGCAGGCCCAGCAGCACCTGGTCGTATTCCGCGGTGAACTGCTCGGTGAGCCACGGGAACTGGTCGTAGACGGCGCGCACGGCCTCCATCTGCTGCGCGGAATCCTGCGGACCGAAGGGCGCATAATAGGGGAAGTTGTGCAGAAAGAGCTTCGCCGGCTCGAAGCAGATGCAATAGGCGCCGATATCGAGAATGCCGTTCTGCACGGCTTCCAGCGTCTCCGCCACCCCGGCGATCGCGCCGCCGTAGCCCTCGACGAACTCGACCTCATGCTCGGTCTCTTCGGCGACCCGGCGCTTGACCTCGGGCACGAAGAACTCGGCGACATCGGTCACATAGACCGACGGGCCGTTCGGATGGCCCGAACCGATGCGCAGCGTGAAGGTGTCGGCCGTGGCCGCACCGGCGGCGGCGAAGGCAAGCGTGGTCGCAAGAGCGGTGCCCGCCCCGAGGCGGATGGTCGTGATCATGGCAAATCGTCCTCCCAATTGCCGCGAGCGGTACTCCTCCGGCGTCTCCCGGGGCCTTGGCCCCCGCCTGTTCATCGCTCGTTAACCTGACAAGGGTCAGCACAGGCACCCGCATCGGTCAAGCATCTCCGCAAAGGTTTGCACCAATTATTTATCGACCGCTAATTTAGCCTTGACCGTCCGGGGCGGAGCGTTAGCCTCGGCGGACCTTGGGCGGACAGGGCCGAAAGGGACAGGGAGGCCGGGATGAATCCACAGGTGGGCGCCGCGCGCGCCCTTCATATCGCATCCGCGATCTGGACGCTGCTGCTCGCGTTCCTCGTGGTGGGCGATGTCTTCGGGCGGACGCTGCTCAACAGCCCGATCCCGGGGACCAAGGAGCTCCTGCAGAATTCCATCGTCACCATCGCCTTCCTGCAGCTTCCCCTCGCGATCTACTCCGGCTCCATGCTGCGCACGCCAATCCTTGCCGACGCGCTGCCGCCCGTCGCGCGCAAGCTTCTCAGGACCTTCGGGATGCTTCTGGGATGCGCGCTCTTCGTGGGGCTCGTCTGGGGCACCTGGCCGTCGTTCCAGGACGCCTACCGGATCGGCGAATACGAGGGCGAGGGCTCACTCCGCGTGCCGACCTGGCCCGTGCGCGGGGCCATCGCGGTCATGTCGGCCTTCGTCGCCGTGGCCTACGCCTGGATGATCGTGCTCGACTGGACCGGCCGCCTGCAAAACGAGCTCGAGGCGCCCGGCGCCATCGAGACCGCAGAACACTGAGGGGCAGACACCATGGGCGGCGACATCGTTCTCTACATGCTCGGCCTGTTGATCGTGCTGATCCTGCTGGGCGTTCACATCGGGGTGGCCCTCGCGGTCTGCTCCTTCCTCGGCATGCTCCTGATGGGCTTTCCCTTTGAGGCCGCGGTCTCGATCCTGTCGAGCACGGCCTATGACGCGGTGCGCAAGGACATCTTCGCGGTGATCCCGCTCTTCGTGCTGATGGGCGACGTCATATGGCGATCCGGCGCAGCGGCCGATCTCTATCGGATCTGCGACCGGGGCCTGCGCCGCCTGCCCGGCCGTCTCGCGATCGCCACCATCGCGGGCAACACCGTCTTCGCGGCCGTCACCGGCGTGTCCATCGCCGCCGCCGCCGCCTTCAGCCGCATCGCCTATCCGCAGATGAAGGCGCTCGGATACAACCAGACCTTCGCCCTCGGCGCGGTCGCGGGCTCGTCCTGTCTGGGGATGCTGATCCCGCCATCGATCCTGCTGATCGTCTGGGCGATCCTGACCGAGATGAGCGTGGGCGCGCTCTTCATGGCGGGCATTCTGCCGGGGCTGCTGCTGGCGGGGCTCTTCACGATCTACGTGATCGCCGCCGCGATCTACAAACCCTCCCTCGCGCCCGCCTACACCGCTCCCCTCGTCGAGCCCACGCGCGAGGAAGTCCGCTCCGAACTGATCGGCGGCATCGGAATCCTCGCACTGATCCTCGTGGTGATCGGCGGCATCTGGTCCGGCTTCTTCACGCCGACCGAGGCCGCGGGCTTCGGTGCGGTAACGGCCCTGATCCTCGGCGTCGTCAAGGGCATGGGCTGGCGCGACTTCCGCTTCACGCTCTATCAGGCCGCGCGCACCACGGCGCCGATCATGTTCCTGCTGATCACCGCGTCGATGTATTCGCGCCTTCTGGCGCTCGGCGGCGGCGTCAACTACATTCAGGGCCTGTTTCTCGGCGCAGAGCTGTCACCCGCGACAATCATCCTGCTGATGGTGCTCGTCTGGCTGGTGCTGGGAATGCTCGTCGACAGCGTGTCGATCATCCTGCTGACCGTGCCCATCTTCGCGCCCATCGCCATCGGCCTCGGCCTCGATCCGCTGGCCTTTGCGATCTTCGGGATCCTCGTGATCGAGGCCGGACTGCTGACGCCGCCCTTCGGCATCCTCGTCTATACGGTCAAGGGATCGGTCCCCGACCCCACCGCGACGCTGGGCAAGATCTTCCTCGGTTCGGCGCCCTACTTCGTGCTGATCCTCGTGGCGGCCTTCATCGTGCTGGCCCTGCCCTGGCTCGCCACCCAACTGCCCGCGATGCTGATGTGACCCCCGGCGGGCATCGGGTTTTCCGATGCCCGCCACCCGATATCATGATTTTTCCTGAATGGTCCCGGGGCCTATCTTCCCCGAATTGATGCTGGGAGGCACGACGATGAAACTTGGCTTTTTCACCATGCCGATCCACCCGCTGGACAAGGATTGGCGGCAATGTCTGCACGAGGACCGCGAGGCGTTCCTCCTTGCCGACGAACTGGGCTTCTCGGAGGCCTATGTCGGCGAACACACGACCGACCAGGCAGAGAACATCACCCATTGCATCAGCTTCATCGCCTGGATCGCCCACGCGACGAAGCAGATCCACCTCGGCACCGGCACGGTGAACCTGCCCAACACCCACCCCGCCGCCGTGGCGGGACAGGTGGCGATGCTCGACCACATGCTCGACGGGCGGTTCATCTTCGGCATCTCCCCGGGTGGCCTCGCCTCGGATGCCGAGGCCTTCGGCAGCCTCGATGCCAACCGCCAGGAGATGTTCCTCGAGGGCATCGACACGGTCCTCAAGATCTGGGAATCCGATGCCCCCTACAACATCGAGGGCAAGTACTGGTCGATCTCGACCGAGCGGACCCAGATGCTCGACATCGGCCAGGGTATCATGTCGAAGCCTCTGCAGCGTCCCCACCCCCCCATCGTCGTGACCGCCGTCGCCCCCTTCTCCAAGGGCGTGACCGAGGCCGCCGCCCGCGGCTGGGAGCCGATTTCGGCGAACTTCCTCCTCAAGCAGTGGGTCAAGACGCACTGGCCGAAATACGTCGAGGGATGCGAGCGTGCGGGGCGTCCGGCGGACCCGGCGAACTGGCGCGTGGCGCGGTCTGTCTTCGTGGCTGACGACATGGACACGGCGCGCGAGTATGCGCTGGGGCCGCAGAGCCCCTACCGCTTCTACTACAGCCAGCTGCTCACGAAGATGAAGAAGCACGGCCGCGCGAACCTCTTCAAGGCCGACCAGAACATGCATGACGACGAGGTCACGCTCGAGGGCGTGCTCGAGGAATGCGTGATCTGGGGCACGCCGGACAAGGTCGCGGACGAGCTTCTCGGCCTGCGCGAGGAGGTCGGCGATTTCGGCACGCTGCTCTATGCGGGCAAGGACTGGGCGGACAAGGAACTGGGCCGGAAGTCCATGATCCTGCTTGCCGAAAAGGCGCTGCCCCTCGTGAATTCCGCCATCGACCGCGAAAAGGTCGCCGCACAATGACCGACGTGCGCGTGGACCGCGGCGGGTGGAGCCTCGCCGCGGTTGAAAGCGGCCAGGCCGTCGACGCGCCGGTCGTGGTCATGTCGAACTCGCTCGGTGCGACCCGCGGCATGTGGGACGCCCAGGCCGACTGGCTCGGCCGGACGGCCCGCGTCATTCGCTACGACACCCGCGGCCACGGCGCCTCGGACACGCCCGCCGGACCCTACAGCTTCGACGACCTCGTCGATGACGTGCTCGCGGTGATGGATGCCTTCGGCGTGGGCCGTGCCGCCTATGTCGGCCTGTCGCTCGGCGGCATGACCGGCCTCGGCGTGGGGCTGCGCGCGCCCGAACGGCTGACCAAACTCGTCGTCTCCGCCGCCCGCGCCGACGCGCCCCCGCCGTTCGTGCAGAGCTGGGACGATCGCGTGGCGAAGATCCGGGCCGACGGGATCGGGGCGATCTGGCCCGGCACAGTTGAGCGCTGGCTGACCGCCGGGTTCCAGGAATCCGAGCCCGAAGCCACGGAGCGGCTCAGGACCCAGTTCCTCGAGACCACCGTCGACGGCTATGCCGGCTGCGCGGCGGCCCTGCAGGGCCTCGACTACCTGCGCCATCTGGGCAACCTCACGATCCCCACCCTCTACATCGCGGGCGCCGAGGACATGGGCGCTCCCGCCTCCGCCATGGAGGCCATGGCCGCGGCCACGCCCGATGCGCGCTATGTCTGCGTGCCCGAGGCCGCCCATATCGTGAACCTCGACGGACGCGCCGGTTTCGACGCCGCCCTCCGCGACTTTATGGAGCACTGACATGCGTCTCACCGATCGTATCCCGTATCAGGCCATCGTGGACCGCCCCGCCCTGCGCCTTCCCGGCGGCAAGAAGGTGGCGATCTGGGTCATCGTGAACGTCGAGGAATGGCAGATCGAGCGGGCCATGCCGCGCACCGTCCTGTCGCCGCCCATGGGCCAGCCGCTGCTGCCCGACGTGCCGAACTGGTCCTGGCACGAATACGGGATGCGCGCCGGGTTCTGGCGCCACTGGAAGGCCCTGACGGACCGCGATATCCCCACGACGATGGCGCTCAACGGCAACGTCTGCCGCAGCTATCCGCGCGTGGCCGAGGCCGGTCTGAAGTCCGGGTGGGAAATGATGGGCCACGGCTTCGTCCAGGGACCGATGCATAGGCTCGAGGATCAGCCCACGGCGATCCGCGACGCATGCGAGGCGATCACGGCCTTCGCCGGCACCGCCCCCCGTTCGTGGGAGAGCCCGGGCCTGACCGAGACCGAGGAGACGCTGGACCTGCTGCGCCTCAATGGCATCGAATACGTGGCCGACTGGGTGATCGACGACCTGCCGCAGACGATCTCCACCCCCCATGGCGACATCACGACGGTCCCCTACACGGTCGAGGTGAACGACATCACCATCCACGCCCTGCAGCAGCACGTGTCCGAGGAGTTCTTCCGCCGCGGCCGCGACCAGTTCGACAGGCTGATGATGGAGGCCGAGGAGAGCGGCGTGCCGCGGGTGATGGCGATTTCGGTGCATCCCTACATCACGGGCGTGCCGCACCGGATCGGCTATTTCGAGAAGCTGCTCGACCATGTCATGGCCCATGAGGGCTCGGCGATGATGACCGCCTCCGAGATCGGCGACTGGTACACCGCCGAAATGGTGCGTCTGTCGGCCGAGCGGGTGGCCTGACCGTCCGGACCTTGGGGGCGTCCACACGTGGACGCTCCCATAACCCATTGAAATTAAATTTATAATACGAATATTGTGCGCCTGAACGCGCACCCTATGGGACGTCCCCTGGCGCAGGGTGCGCGTCCATGCGCACCAACCCACGCCCCCCCCTCGGGAGTAGGGTGCGCGTTCAGGCGCACCGACCCACAGGACCCCCTCGGGCGCCGGGTGCGCGTCCATGCGCTCCCGGCCACCCCCGTCAGATCGCCACGGCCGTCGTCCGCATGATCTCCTCGAGCCGCGGATTGGTGCGGCCGTCTGGGTTCGTCTCCCTCGGGTTGCCGAAGATGTAGCTGCCCAGCTCCTGCGCCCGCTCATGGGCCAGCCGCGAGGCCGGCACCCGTTCCGCCGAATACCCTGCGAGCCCTTGCGCCACATCGGCCCCCGCCCCCAGATGCCGTGCCAGCGCCAGCGCATCGCAGGCGGCCTTGGTCACGCCCATCCCCATGTGCGGCCGCGCCACGCAGGCGGCGTCCCCGGCGAGAGCCACCCGGCCCGCGCCCATAACCTCGACGCAATGATCGTAGATCGGGGTGAAGAAGGGCCGCTCGCTCACCTCGAGGATCTCGACGAAGGGCAAGGGCAGCCAGGCCTCCGCCTCCTCGCGCATCTGCGCCAGAACCTCGTCGCGGATCAGCGGCGGCGGGATCGTGACGCGGTGCCTGTGGCCGGTGGCATCGGTCAGCATCGCGTCGAGTTTCCGTGCATCCGCAGGCGAATACCAAACGAAGTTATAGCGCCGGTTACCGGGCGAAAGGTCGTTTCCCGGCCCCGCGATCGGATAGCCGATGATCTGAGTGCCCGCGGGCGCAAAGAATCCGAAGGCCGGAAAGACCGAGGCGCGGACCTCTTCGGGCAGCTCCGCCTCGGCGGCAAGGGCGCGCCAGACGACATAGCCCGCATAGGTCGGGGCGACATCGGGCTGGAACTGCCCGCGCACCGCCGACCGGAAGCCGTCCGCGCCCACCACGAGATCGGCCTCCTCGCGGCTACCGTCCTCGAAGCGCACGATCACGCGCTCGCCTGCCTCCTCATAGCCGGCGATCACCCGGCCGAGGTGATAGCGTCCCTCGGGAACCAGCGGCCGCAGCAGCCGGTGCACCCGGTCCCAGGAGGTCACGATCTGGGGGAACTCCATCGCCTTGACCCGACCGCCCTGCCGGTCGAAAGCCACCCGTTCCTCAACCGCCACGCCCAGATCATGGGTCTCCGCCCCCACGCCCTCAAGCGCTTCGACAAGCGCCGGATGGGTGACGATGCCCGCGCCCCGGCCCGACAGCTCGGCCGATGCGCGTTCGCAGACATCGACCTCCCAGCCTGCCCGGCGCAAGGCCGCTGCCGCGAAAAGCCCGCCGATGGACCCGCCCCCGATGATCGCCCGCGCTGCCACTCCGCACCCTCCCGCTTATTTATCGACCTATAACTAAGTCGGTGGCAGGGGGCGGGCAAGCCCTCAGCTTCGGAACATGTCCTGCGGCGCCCTGTCGAGCACCGGCAGAACCGGACCCTCTCCGTCGGGCACGTTGAACGCGTTGATGGTCATGGAGATCAGCGTGTAATAGCCGCAGATTCCCACCAGATCGACCATGCCCCTGTCGCCGAGCGCGGCGAGCCCCCGGCCATAGGCCGCATCCGAGATCGCCCGGTCCCGGTGCAGCTCGACCGAGCAATCGAAGACCGCCTGCCCCTCGTCGTCGCCGAGGATCGCGGCGCGGCCATGGGCGATGGCCTCGACCACGTCCTCGGGCACGCCCGCGGCGAGGGCAATGGGAGCATGGGTCGCCCATTCGAAGCCCGAGGACCAGATGCGTGCGGTCACGAGGATCGCCAGCTCCGACAGATGAGCCGGCAGCACGCTGTCATAGCGGGCATATTGCCCCAGCGCCTGCGCGGTCTCCGCAAGGCCCGGGTTCGTGAGCCAGACCCTCAGCGGCCCCACCACATCGCCCCGCGGGCCCGAGGCGATCAGGTCATGGACCCGTTTCTGCTCGTCGGTGAAGGCATCGGGATCATAGGGCGGTGCGCGCCCGGGTCGTCCTCCGGCTGGCGTCATTCGGCAAGCCGCGCCATGGCGCCGGAGTAGAACACCATCGGTGCGCCCTCGGCGGTTTCCAGATGCAGCACCTCGCCCACGATGATCTCGTGGTCGCCGCCCGGATAGGACGCATGGTGCCGGCATTCGAAGCGGGCGATGGCGCCCTCGATGCAGGGCACGTCGCAGCGCTCCCCCGGAGACGCGGCCACGCCCTCGAACTTGTCGTCGCGCGGCTTGGCGAACTGCCAGGCCACGTGCTCTTGGTCGGCCGCGAGCACGTTGACGGCGAAATGACGCCCGTCCCTCAGCCAGCGCCGGCTGGCCTGGGCATTGCCGAGCGAGAACAGCAGCAGCGGCGGCTCGAGGCTCAACGAAGAGAAGCTGTTGACGGTGACCCCGGTGGGCCGGCCCTCGTCGTCGCGCATGGTCACCACGGTCACCCCGGTGGCGAACCGCCCGAAGGCGTTGCGCAGGGCGCGGGGGTCGATCAGTCCGGCGTCGAGCATCTGTCTCTCCTTGTCGGTCTTGCAGCTCCGGACCATCCCGTGCTGCAACCGTTCGCATGATCCGAAGATAGGGCGCTCGACACATCGCGCAAAATGATAAAGGATCATCGGCACCATATCTTTTTCGGATAGACAATGCCCCTGCCCACCATCTCCCTGCGCGGCCTGCAGGCCTTCATCGCAGTCTACGAGGAGCAATCCTTCTCCCGCGCCGCCCTGCGCGAGAACGCCACGCAATCCGGCATGTCGACCCAGGTCAAGACGCTGGAGCTGCGCCTCGGCACCGAGCTTCTGAACCGCGACCGCAAGCAGTTCACCCTGACGCCCGCGGGACAGATCGTCTACCGCGAGGGCCAGGCGGTTCTGAAGGCGCTGCATGCCACCGAGGCCCGGGTCCGGGAGATGAAGGCCGAGGTCGCGGGGATGGTGAAATTCGGGATGATCCCGTCCCTGACCCGTTCGGTCCTGAAAGCCGCCCTCGACGCCTTTCACGGCGATCATCCCGGCGTGGAACTGTCGCTGCTCGAGGAATACAGCTACAGCCTGATGCGTCGCGTCCTCGACGGCGAGATCGAATTCGCCATGGTCCCGGCGGGTGATCTGCCCGCCGGGCTGACCGCGCGGTTCGTCGCCCGCGACCGCGAGATGCTGATCTCCCGCCCCGGCGCCCTGCCCGGCGCCGCTCATCTGGCGCCCGTCTCCATCGCGGCGCTTGCCGGCGCGCGGCTCATCGTGCCGTCGCGGCTGAACGTGCGCCGCCGCGGCATCGACAGCCTCTTGCAGGCCCATGGCGTTCACCTTGCGGAGACGATGGAGATGGACGGGATGCTGGCCACGCTGGAGCTCGTCGCGGCGAGCGACTGGATGGCGATCCTGCCCTCGGCGATCTGCCACCCCGACCGCGACGGGCGCGCGCGGCAGCTCAACGTCATCGCCGACCCGCCGATGAGCCTCGACTACGTGATCGTGGAGAAATCCGACGCGCCTCCGGGCCGCGCGGCGCAGCTTCTGGCGGAGTGCCTGACGCGGCACACCCACGACGTGCTCGCGGATTGGGACGACCTGCGCGGCATCGCGGAAGCCGAACCTGTGCATTCGAAGGAATGATGCCGGAGGCGCATTTTCCCATGGGACACAGCATTCTGCGCGATAGTCTTCGCCGGATTGCAGGGGGTGCGCGCATCCCCAGCTCGTGTCACGGGAGGGACAGCTATGGACGTCGGACTGATCGGCCTCGGGCGCATGGGCCGGGCCATGGCCGAACGGCTGGAGGAGACGGGCGCCGATCTGCTGGTCTGGAACCGCAGCGCCGACAAGGCCGAGGGGCTTGCCGCGACGGTCGCCGACAGCCCTGCCGCGGTCGCCGCGGGGCGCGACGTGGTGCTCTGCATCATGGCCAACGATGCAGCGCTCGAGGCGGTCTATTTCGGCGCGGGCGGGATCTGTTCCGCGCCGCTCGACGGCACCACCATCGTGGAGATGACCACCACCGCGCCGGACACCGTCAAGCGCCTCGCCGCCGCGGTGCGCGAGGCCGGCGGGCGCTTCGTCGAGTGCCCGGTGGGCGGCACCATCGCGCCCGCGCGGGCGGGCAAGCTTCTGGGGCTCGCGGGGGCCGAGGCCGAGGATCTCGAGCGCGCGATGCCGGTCATGACCCAGCTCGTGCGGCGGATCGAACATGTCGGCCCCGTTGGCGCGGGTGCGGCGATGAAGCTCGCGATCAACCTGCCGCTCATGGTCTACTGGGCCGCGCTGGGAGAGGCGCTCTCCCTCGCCCTCGGCAGCGGGATCGACCCCGAGCTGGCCCTCGACATCCTCGCAGACAGCTCCGGCGCCATCGGCGCCGCGAAGATGCGCGTGCCCCCGATCCTCGAGATGCTGCGCACCGGCGAGCCGGGCGGCGTCAACTTCGCCCTCGACGTGGCGCTGAAGGACATGGGACTGATGGAGGCGCAGTGCACTGCCACCGGCCGCCCCGCGCCGGTGATCGCCGCCACCCGCGCCAGGGCCGCCGCCGCCGCCGCCGAGGGCTTCGGCCCGTTCGACGCCTCGATGCTGGGCCTCTGCGGCCTCGTGGACCCGAACCAGAAGGAGAACACCTGATGCTGCGCGTCGCTCTCGTCGGATATGGCTGGTGGGGCCAGCACATCGCCCGCCGGCTGAAGGATCACCCCGGGTTCCGCCTCGTCTGCGTGGTGGAGCCCGCCCTGGCCCAGCATGAGACGATCCGCGCCGCGGGTCTCATGCCGATCGCCTCCTACGAGGAGGCGCTGGCCATGGAGAATGTCGATGCGGTGATCCTGACCTCGCCCAACGACCAGCACGACCTCCATGTGCGCCTCGCCGTCGAGGCCGGCTGCGACGTCTTCTGCGAAAAGCCCCTGTCCCTGACACCCGAGGGCGCGCGGGAAAGCGTGCGCCTCTGCCGCGAGGCCGGCCTGGTCCTGGGCATCGGCCACGAGCGCCGCTTCGAGCCCGCCGTGCAGCGCCTCAAGGGTCTTCTCGACGAAGGCGCGCTCGGCACGATCATGCATTCGGAACTGGCGTTCAGCCACGACAAGCTGATCCATCTCGGCGCCGACAGCTGGCGGACCTCGAAGGCCCATGCTCCCGCGGCGGGCATGACCCAGATGGGCATCCACCTCACGGACCTCCTGATCTGGTTCTTCGGTCGGGTGGAGACCGTGGCGGCCTCCGTCACCTCCCGCAGCCTCGGCTGGGAGACGGGCGACGTGGTGACCGTGCAGCTGCGCTTCGAAGCGGGGATGACCGCGACGCTGCAGGCGATCCTGCACACGCCGCATTTCCTGCGCACCCATGTCTTCGGCTCCGACATGTGGGTGGAGATCCGCAACGCCACCCACCCCGACACGCCCGGCGGTGAGGTGACGATGGAATGCTACCGCAGTCTCGAGGACCGCACCGTGGACCGGATCGACTGGTCCGACGCGGTGACGGCGAACCTCGAAAGCTGGGCCGCCGCGATCCGCGGCGAGGCGGAGTACGTGTTCTCCGACTTCGAGAAGGTCCACAACATCGAGGTGCTCGACGCCATCGTCCGCTCCGCCGAGACCGACACCGTGGTGCGCCCCGGCTGAGGCGGCGGGCGTACCGCCGTCGCGCCGCCGACCCCGAGCTCTGCCCCTCCGGCGACAGGTGGGGTGAAACCCCACCCTACCCTCCGGGTCTCGCGCCGGATCGCGCCCCGCAGGGTGGGTTTCAAACCCACCCTCGACCCGATGTGGTCCATGATGGCCGGGCCGACGTGCGGCCTGAGCCCTTACGCCCCGCGCCGGGCGGCCCCGCAGGGTGGGGTTCCAACCCACCTCCCCTCAGATCAGGTTCACCAGCACCCCCCGCAGCCCCAGCGCCAGCATCATCCACAGAAGCACCGTCCGGAACGCCGCCACCGAGAGCCGCTTTCGCAGCATCGACCCGAGAGAGAAGCCCGCGATGGCCACCACGGTCGCCGCGATCGACGCGAGGAAGGTCGGCGTGTCGAGCAGCGTCGTCGTGGCAATGCCCGACAGCAGCCCCACCCCGCCGCACAGGAACAGAAACCCCACCGTCGTGACGAAGGTATCCCGCGGCAATTCGAGGGCCGCCGTATAGATGATCGCGGGGCTCAAGACCGCCGAGAGCCCGCCGATGATCCCCGACACGGTTCCCGCCGCCACCTGCCAGACGACCCCGTCGTTGACCGGCAGCCGGATGTTGAACAGCGCCGCCCCCGAGAACAGGATCAGGGACACGCCCACCACCACCTCCATCACCGAGGCCGAGGCCAGTTCGAGGGACTGGCTGACGAAGAAGGTCACGACGAGGATGGTCAGCCCCGCCGGCCAGAACCTCCGCATCACCGCGGACCAGCCCGGCGTGGCGAAGACCTGCTGCACATTGGTGACCACGATCGGCAGGGCCAGGATCGTGATCGCGAGGGCGGGCGGGATCATCAGCGGCAGCATCGACATCGCCACGGCCGGAAAGCCGATACCGATCGCGCCCTTGACGGATCCTGCGAACAGGATCGCCAGAGCGATCCCGCCGAGGATCAGCGGATCGGCGAGCATCAGGTCCCGGATGCCCGGTAAACCTCGTAGACTGCCGCGGTGTCGTGGCTCTCGGGCAGCGTGCGGTCCGCCTCCTTGTAGAGGGCCCGCACCGCATCGAAGATCGGCAGGTCGAGGCCGTGGGCCGCGATGTCCTCCCCGATCACCCGCAGGTCCTTCTCGAACATCTTGAGACTCGCCGTCGGCGGCTCGTAGCGGTGCTCGATCATCAGGGGCAACCGCAGGTCCGACATCTTCGACTGGCCCGCGCCGCCCGACAGCATCCGGTAGACAAGCTGGAGGTCGAGCCCCAGCGTGGCGGCATAGTGCAGCGTCTCGGCGGCCGCTGCGTTGTGCAGCGCAACCGCATGGTTCGCCACGAATTTCATCGCGATGCCCGCGCCGAATTCACCGGCATGGATCACCGACTTCGAGATCCGCTCCAGCATCGGCGTCGCCGCCCGCACCGCGTCGGCCGGGCCCGAGGCCATGAAGACGAGGTCCGCCTCCCAGGCCTGCGCGCCGGTGCCCGACACCGTGCAGTCGAGCAGCACCCCCCGCGCGGGCTCCAGCGCTTCCTTGGCAGCGAGCTTGTCGGCAAGCGCGAAGGTGCCCGTGTCGAGCACGATCTGCCCCGGCTTCAGCACCCCGGAGAGTTCCCCCGCCACCTCGATCAGCACGCCCGGAGAGATCAGCGACAGCATCACGAAGTCGCAGTCGGCGAGCCACGGCCCGATCCGCTCGTGCACGACCGCGCCGAGCCCCGCCGCCTTCTCGCGCGCGGCCTCCGAAGGGTCGGCCCCCTCCACGCTCACACCGGCCTTCACGAGGTTGCGCGCATAGGCGCTGCCCATGATGCCGAGGCCCACGATTCCCACCTTCATCGCCAGTCCTCCTCGCATTTGCTTTCGCTGTGGCCCCGGCGCGGATCGCGCCGGGGTCCCGTCATCGGCGCGATCTCAGTCCGCGAGACCCAAGAGCCGCAGCGCGGTGCCGCCCGCGACCTTCGCGCGCTCCTCGTCCGTCAGATCGGTCGAGACGATGTGCTCCACCGGGTCGTAATCGGCCATGTCGAAGGGATAGTCGCTGCCCATCATGATCTTGTCCGCGCCGAACGTGTCCACGAGGTACTTCAGCTGGTGCGGCGTAAAGACGACGCTGTCGAAATAGACCTTCTTCAGATACTCCGTGGGCGGCTTCGGCAGGCCCGCGTTGCAGTCCTTGCGCGCGCCCCAGGCGTGGTCGATCCGGCCGGAATAGGCGGGCAGGTAGCCGCCGCCATGCACCGCGAGGATCTTCAGGTCCGGATAGGACTCGAGGATGCCGTTGAAGATCAGGTAATGCAGCGCCAGCGTCGTCTCGAACGGGTTCCCGATGACGTTGGAGAAGTAGTATTCGTGCAGACGGTCACCCTCGGTGAAGCCGTTGGGGTGGATCATCACCAGCGCGCCCAGCTCCTCCGCCTTGGCCCAGAACGGGCGGAAGCGGTCCGCGCCCAGCTCCTCTCCGTCGCAGTTCGTGAGCAGCATCACGCCCTTCATCCCCAGATCGCCCATGCAGCGCGTGAGCTCCGTCACGGCCTCGTTCGGGTCCTGGAACGGCACCGAACCCAGCGCCATGAACCGGTCGGGCCGGCGGGCGGCCCATTCGGCCATCCCGTCGTTCAGCATCCGGGTGCCGATCACGGCGTGTTCGATCTCGGACTGGTAATAGCACTGGGGCGGCGGCGGCGCGACGAGCTGCATGTCGATGCCCTGGGCATCCAGCACCGCCATCCGGTCGTCGAGATCCTTGATGGCGACGGGGCCGCGATCCTTGTCCTGCTGGGCGTTGATGTCGCTGGTCTCTTCGTTGGTGTGCTTCACCATCGCGATGCGCGAAGCGTCCACGTGCGGCGCCATGTACTGCGCGGCTTCCGGGATCGCCACATGGGCATGCATGTCCACGGTCTTGCTGTTCAGCCGCTTCTGTCCGTCGGGGCGCGGGCGGGCTGCGGTGGGGCCGTAGCGGTTCACCGCATCGCCCAGGTCGGCCGTGTCGATGGTGCTGTGGGTCATGGTCTGTCCTTGGTCTGCTGCAAACGGGGCCGGCGGCGCGCCGGCGGAAAGGGCGGTCCCCTGTCGGAAGAACCCCCGCCACATTGGGCGGGGGCAGGAGCCGGACGCGGCACGGGGAGCACCGCGCCCGGGGTCGGTCAACCTTACTGGTTGGCTTCCATCCAGGCGGCTGCCTCGGCCTCGACCTCGGCGCGGTCGAAATCGTTGGCGGCCTCGATGTAGATGTCGTTCAGGAAGTCCTCGGCGGGAAGGACCGTCTCGATCGCGCCGGAGGCCTGGAGCTGCGGCTGGATGCTGTTCCACACGTCGGGCTGAGGGTCGCCCAGACGCTCGGTCGTGGACAGGTTCATGCCGATCGACATGTCGAGGTAGAGCTGGCCCGCGTCCTCGTTCTCCCACTCTTCCGGAACGGCCTGACGCAGCATCTCGGCCACCGCCTCGGGGTTCACCGAAGCGACGTACATGCCCTTGGACCAGGCGCGCAGGAAGCCCTCCATGGCGTCGCGCTTCTCTTCCAGCGTCTCCGAGTTGGCGGCGAAGGTGTTCGCCGGGCTCGTCAGCAGCTCGGGGGGCGTGATCATGTCGACCTCGATCCCGTTGACGATGAGCGAGATCCAGTCCGGAGCCGCACCCGAGATCGCCGAAACGTTGCCGTCGCGCATGGCGGCCGCCAGCGTCGGGCCGCTTTCGCCCAGAACGACCGTTTCCACGTCGTCGATCGACGCGCCGACGGTGTTCAGCGCCGCCTGCAGGAAGGCGCGGTCCCGGTCGGACACGAGGCCCACGGTGGTGCCGACGAGATCGGCAACCGAGGTCACGTCACTGCCGGCCGGCACGCCGATGCCCTCGGGGGCGTTCTGCATCACCTCGTAGACGGTGTTGATCGGCGCACCCGCGTTGAGCGCGTTCACCGTCTCGACCGGGTCGAGCATCGCGAGATCGGCCTGGCCGTTCTGCACGAAGGCGACGTAGGGGATCGAGGTGTCGGAGGGCAGCAGGTTAACCTCGACGCCCTCTTCCTCGAAATAGCCGAGGGCCTCGCCCACCACGAGCGGGTAGAAGTTGGTGGACCGCGGCAGCGGGTTGATCATGTTGACCGTGGTCATGTGCGCCTCGGCAAAGCTCATTGCCGGGATCGAGGTGACGGCGATTGCCGTCGAAACCAGTAGTGTGTTGAACTTGGTCATTTCCCAATATCCTCCCTGGGATCAGTCTGCTTCTTTGCCCATCAGCGCCGTCCAGCGCCGGGCCTTTGCGCGGGACGCGGCGGCCCTGCGCGATTCACGACGCCAGAACACCACGCGGTCGTCGAGAAATTCCATGGAATAGAACAGGATGAGCCCGATCAGCGTCATCGACAGCAGCGCCGCGATGGACGATGCCATGTTGAGCTGGAACGAGAAGCGGCTCATCAGCACGCCGACCCCGGCGGTGGCCTGGGCAAATTCCGCGACCACCGCGCCGATCAGCGCCGTGGTCAGGCCGATCTTGAAGCCCGCGAACATCAGCGGCAGCGCCGAGGGCACCCGAAGCTTCAGGAACACCTGGCGCTCGGTCGCGCCGACGGCCCGGAACAGGTCCTCGCTGTCGCCGTGGCGCTGCACGAGGCCGGTCAGCGTGTTCACGTAGATCGGAAAGAACGAGATGATCGCCGCCAGCGCCATCTTCGATCCCATGCCATAGCCGAACCAGGCGATGATCACGGGTGTCAGAGCGATGCCCGGGGTGACGTTCAGCACGATGGCATAGGGCGAGACGTAGCGCTTGAAGGGCTCGTTCAGCGCCGAGGCCACGGCGAGCGAGACCGCGACCGCGGCCCCGATCAGGAAGCCCACCACCGCCTCTGTGAGGGTGATGAAGAAGTGCTCATAGATCGTCCGCTCGGTGACATAGAGCTCCCAGATCGCCCCGGCGACGGAGGAGGGCTTCGGGATCATGATCGAGGTGATCATCCCGGTCAGCACCGCGATCTCCCACAGGGCGAGGATCGCGACGAAGAGCAGCAGGTGCGGCAAGAGCCCGTAGGCTCCGCCGGTCAGGCGCGAGGGGCGTTGGCTGACGTCACTCATCGAGAGCCTCCTTCATCTTGCGGCGGCGCCGCGCACCGACACGCTCCAGACCCGGCTCGTGCTTCCAGAAGGCGATACGGTGGTCGATCCACTCCATGCCGCGGAAGATCAGGAAGCCGAGGATCGTCAGCGTGAAGATGCAGGCAAAGGCCGAGGCCATGTTGAGATTGCGGGTGTAGATCAGGATCAGCGACCCGATCCCCTCGTTCCGCTGGATGAACTCCGCCACCAGCGCGCCCGACAGCGCCGCCGTGAGCGCCAGCCGCTCGCCGGCCATGATGACCGGAACGGCATCGGGCATCACCAGCTTGCGCAGGGTCTGCCACTTCGACGCACCAAGGCTGCGGAACAGCTCCAGCCGGTCCTCGTCGACGTTCACGACGCCCGACAATGTGTTGATGAACGGCGCGAAAAAGCACACGAGCATGATGATCGCGACTTTCGAGGGCGCCCCGAACCCCAGCGCCGCGATCAGAAGCGGCGCGACCGCGATCCGCGGCGTGGCCTCGAGCACGATGACATAGGGCTTGATGAACCGCCGCACGAGCGGGTTGAACCCCACCAGAGCGCCGAGCCCCACGCCCAGGACCGACCCCGCGGCGAAGCCCGCGAAGACGAGGATCATGGTGGCGTAGAGATGGTACCAGACGTTGCCGTTCTCGAAATAGATCAGCCAGAACGACCGCAGGATGTTCGAGGGCCGCGGATAGAACAGCGGATCGAGCCAGCCCGCGCGGCTGCCGATCTCCCAGAGCGCGATCAGCGCTATGAAGATGCCCGCATGGGTCAGGATGCGGCGCTGGCGCAGCGAAAGGCCGCCGCCCGCGCCTTCGGAAAGGGTGCTGTCGCTTACGGCCATCAGTGATCCTCGCCGAGAATCTCGCGCACCTGCGCCACAAGCTGGTTGAACTCCAGCGAGGTCTGCAGCGAGAGCGGGCGCGGCCGGTCGAAGGGCACGTCAACGACGGCGGCGATGCGGCCGGGCCGCGGCGTCATCACATAGACATGGTCCGCAAGATAGATCGCCTCGGCGATGTTGTGGGTGACGAAGATCGTCGTCGCCTCCACCTCGCCCACGATGCGCATCAGCTCCACGTTCAGCCGCTCGCGGGTGAATTCGTCGAGCGCCCCGAACGGCTCGTCGAGCAGCAAGAGGTCGGCGCCGGTCTGCAGCAGACGCGCCAGCGCCACGCGCTGCTGCATCCCGCCCGACAGCTGGCTCGGGAAGGAGAAGCGGAAATCCTTGAGCCCCACCAGCTTCAGCAGATCCGAGGCGTGTTTCTGGTCGGCCTTGGTGACCTTCCGCGTCATCTCGGTGGGCAGGAGCACGTTCTCGAGCGCGGTGCGCCACTCCAGCAGCGTGGCTTTCTGGAACATCATCCCGATGTCCTGCCGCGGCCCGGTCACCTTGGTGCCGTGGACGGTCACGTCGCCACTTGTGGGCTCGATCAGCCCGGAGATCAGGCGCAGCAGCGTGGACTTCCCGCAGCCCGACGGTCCGACCAGCGAGACGAAGCTGCCCTTCGGGATCTCGAAGCGCGCGCCCTCGAGCGCCACGACGCTGCCCCCGGCAAAGGTCTTCCCGACATCGCGGCCCGATACGACGATTTCGTCGCTTCCGACGCGGGCCTCAGCGGCTTGCATGTTCATTTTGCCTCCCTGGGTCCCGGCTGGCCTGTCCTGCCGGGACCGTCTGATATTTCACTGATAGCGCTATCGGTATCCCTTGGTACACCTCACGCATGGCCGGTCATCCAACAATCGGCCGGCTGTCGAGTTTCCGCATGATCTGCGTCCGCGACCGGCGGATATGCCTGGTCGAACAGCGCACGGCCGCGGCCGCATTGCGGTCCTGCAGCGCGTCGATGATCGCCAGGTGATCCTCGAGCGCGAGGGAGGCCCGGTCCTCCCCGTCCAGCACCGCGCCCAGCGACACGAGGCAGAGCCGGTCGTAATTCTCCATCAGCTTCTCGGCGCTCTCGGCAAGCCGCCGGTTGCCCGACATCCTTGCGATCGTGCTGTGAAACTCCCGGTTGTAGCGGGCGAAGGCCGTCATGTTGCCGGTATCCGCATCGCGGAAGTCATCCAGCGCGGCCAGTTGTATGTCGGTAGCCTCCGCCGCGATCTTGCGCAGGCAGGCGGCCTCCAGGACCGCCCGCATTTCCAGGATGTCCTCGGCATCGCCGACCGCGATCGGGGTGACCCGGTGCCCGCGGCGGGGTTCGATCTCGATCAGGCCTTCGAATTCCAGCTTCTGCAACGCGTCGCGGATCGGCGATTTCGACACGCCGTAGCGCTTCGCCAGTTCCACCTCCCGCAGCTCCTCACCGGGCTTGAGACCGCAGGTCAGGATATCCTGCCGCAGCTCTTCGAATACCCGATGACGTATGAGGCCGGAATTCATGGACCCTCCTGATATTCCACGGAAGGTGCGACAACTCGCCCTCCCGCGTCAAGCGATTCGATTCGCCGCCGCGCTCAGAACGAGGTCTGGTACGTCTCCGGCACCCAGCGATAGCTGGCGCCGTCCCGCTCCACGAAGCCCAGCGAGGGGAACGGCATGTGATGGCCGATCACCATCAGCCCGTCCGTCGCCGCCATCTCCAGCACCCGCTTGCGCGTCGCGATCGCCTGCTCGCGGTCGTCGTCAAAGGCCACCGGGCTCTCCGGATGGCGCAGCGAGAAGACGTAGTGGTTGGCCACGTCGCCCCAGATCAGCACCTGCCGCCCGCCGCTTTCGAGCCGGTACATCATGTGCCCGGGCGAATGGCCGAAGGCCGCCTCCGCCGTCAGCCCGGGGGCGACCGTGTCGCCGTCTTCGAGAAAGGTCATCCGGTCGGCCAGCGGCACCACGATGTCGAGGAACATCTCGCGGTTCTTCTCGCGCTGCGGCGGCACCCGTGCGCCGCTCTTCCACTCGTCGAACTCCACCCGCCCCATGGCGTAGCGCGCATTGGGAAAGGCATCGCCGCCGGGGCCGCGCAGCCCGAGGATGTGATCGGGATGCACATGGGTCAGCACCACCAGTGTCACGTCGGAGGCCGCGATCCCTGCCCGCCCGAGCCGCTCGACAAGCTGCCCCGTGCCCTCCGCATGGCCCACAACGCCGAAGCCCGCATCAACCAGCACCGTCTCGCCGCCGGTCTCCACCAGCGTCGGCACGAAGCCATGCTCGAACCGGTCCCAGGGCACGCGATTCGCGGCGGCGACGGCCTGCAGCTCCGCATCGGACTTGTCGAGGCAGAACGGCGGACGCACCGCGTCCCGCGTCACCAGCCCGTCGAGCACCGTGGTCACCCGCGCATCGCCCAGATGGAACCGGCGCAGCTCCGCCCGGATTTGATCCCTGTCGGTCATCTCGTCTCTCCCTGCGCTGAGCCGCTGGACACGGCGCTTGATTTATCGAATGATAAATAGAGGCGCGGCAGGGCCGAGGTCAATCGCCGCGTCGCGGTCGGCCCGAACTCCGACCGCCGAAGACCAAGGACCGCTGAAGGACGTTACGGAGGACAGATCATGGCAGACGGTGCAGCCCCCAGAACCGATCACGTCGAAATGGCAGGGGATCCCGCCGCCTTCGCGCATTGGCCGCCGGGGCTCCATGACGAGCTTCTGGCCCATGTCGACAACGGCTGCGTGGGCACGACCCTTCTGTCCGAGACCGACCGTGTCCGCGTCTGGAACCTCGAGATCCCGGTCGGCGGGCGGTTTCCCTTTCACCGCCACGTCATCCCCTATTTCTGGACCGCGCTGACCGCCGGCAAGGCACGCAGCTATTTCGCCGACGGCCGCATCGCCGACACAGAGTATTTCAAGGGCGAAACCCGCCACTTCCACTATGGCCCCGACGAGTCCATGGCCCATTCGCTGGAAAATATCGGCGACACGCCGCTCGCCTTCACCACGGTGGAATTTCTCGACGGGCCGAACCCGCCGCTGGAGGTGCCCGCCTCCGTGCGTCTCTGATCCGGGGCTGACACCGCCCGCATGCGCCCCAACGTCGCCCAGGGACTCGCCGCGCTCGGAGTGGCGGGCGCGGTTCTCACCGTCCTGTCAACCGGCACCGACGACATGATGATCCGGGTCGCGGCGGTGTCCGCGGCCTCGATCCTTCTCTTCGCCACCCGCGTCCTGCCCGAGGCGGTGACCGCGGCCGCGACCTTCCTCGGCTTCATCGCCCTCGCCGCCGCCCCGCCGGAGGTGATCTTCTCGGGCTTCGCCACCGGAGGATTCTGGCTGCTGTTCGGCGGCCTCGTGATCGGCACGGCGGTGACGGAGACCGGCCTCGGCCGCCAGGTCGCGGACCGCATCCACCGCCGCACCGGCACCTCCTATTCCCGCGCCGTCTGGCTGCTGGCCCTGGGCGGGCTGGGCCTTGCGCTGATCGTGCCGTCGGCCATCCCGCGCGCGGTCGTCATGACCCCCATCGCGATCTCGCTCGCCGAGTCCATGGGCTATCGCGCGGGCTCGCGCGAGCAGATCGGCCTCACCATCACCGCGGCCACCGCCACGCTTCTGCCCACCTACCCGTTTCTGCCCGCGAACCTGCCCGCGATCATCGAGATCGGCGCGATCGAGGCGCTCTATGGCGTCACCACGACCTACGGCGCCTTTTTCCTCGAGCAGGCGCCCGTGAACCTCGTGCGGTTCGCCGTTCTGGTGCCCCTGATGATTCTCTTCGCCCGCGGCGGCACGCCGCCCACCTCGCGCCCTGAGGCGCGGCCGCCCGAGCGGCTCACCGGGCCGCAGGCGCGGCTGCTGATGCTGCTGTTCGGGGCCGTGGCGCTCTGGGCGACGGACACGTGGCACGGAATCGCGCCGGCCTGGATCGCCCTTGGATGTGCGGCACTGGTGCTTTGGCCCGCCTTCGGCATCTTCGACGCGACCGCCATGCGCACGAAGATCGACCTCTCGGTGGCCTTCTTTCTCGCCGCCGTCTTCGCCGTCAGCGCCGTGGCGGGCCACACCGGCCTTGCCGATGCGCTGGCCGGGGCGACGGTTCCGCTGCTGCATCTGGGAGAGGCCGGGGGCCTGCGCGATCTCTACGCGATCACGGGCCTGTCCATCGTGGTGTCGCACCTCACGACCGCCCCCGCGGCCCCCGTGCTGCTGGCGCCTCTCGCCGGCGAGATGGCCACCGCGACGGGCTGGCCCATCAACATCGTCGCAACGACCCACCTGATCGGCATCGCCACGACGATCCTGCCCTATCAGGCGCCGCCCTTCATCCTCGCCATCGCCCTCGGCCGTATCCCGCTGAAGCCGCTGACCTTCGTCTGTGCCGTGCTGGCGCTGGCGGTGCTGACCCTCGGTCTGCCGCTGACGTGGCTGTGGTGGCAGCTTCTCGGGCTGGTCTGACCGGTTGGCGCAAGGGGAATGGTGGGTGATGAGGGATTTGAACCCCCGACATCTTCGATGTGAACGAAGCGCTCTACCACTGAGCTAATCACCCGTCGGGGCTGGCTTTAGCCCTCCTCGTCATCCTCTGCAAGAGGCTCGGCGGCCGGGGCGCCGCCCTCGGCCTGGCGCAGGCGGCAGTGGAACACGCGTGCGTTGGCAAGGTCCTTCGAGCGCGTGACCTTCAGCTTGCCGAAGGGCGGAAGGTTCAGTTCCTCGCCCGCCTGCACCGCTGCGGCCAGTTCGAGAAGCATGGCCTCCACCGCCGGCTTCACGTCGCGCCGCTTCAGGCCCGAGCGCGCCACGATGCGGTCGATCAGCTCCTTCTTCTTCAGCTCGGGTCCCGCCACCGCCGCCTTTGCCCCGCCCGACGCCGCGGGCGGCTCCAGCCCGTCTTCGGTCAACCAGTCGAGACCCATCCCGTCCGGGCCCTCGCCGTTCATACCCGTCGTTTCCCCGTTGCTGCCCCGTCTCGCCATGGGTCTGCCCCTTCTTCGTCCCGGCTCCGGCGCCACCCTAGCCGAGCATTGACCCAAGGTCGATTGACCGCGTGCTGGTGGATATCTAACCTCGGGCGGTCTGCCTGACTGTCTGCCATTGTTACGGAGCACCTGGAATGAAGAGAACTGCCCTGGCAGCGCTGCTTGCGCTGAGTTTGACCGGACCTGGTCTCGCTGCGGGACTTGCGGACGCGGCGCCTCTGCCGCCACCGCAGACGGCCCAAACGGTCAATACCGACCCCGCGATTCAGATCATAGCCCTGTTCCTGATCGCGATGGGCATCCTCGGCAACTGAGCCCGTCCCGGCGCCAGAGGACGAATGAGACGGCTCCTGGCGGAGCCGCCTCATTCGGTTCGGTAACGCCGTGACGGCGGACCTGCGGCTCAGTGAGCGCGGGTCGAGCCGAGGGGTTCGTCCCGCGCCTTGAGGGCGGCCTCCGCGGCGGCGGCCTCCTCGGCGGCCTCGTCCCATTCGATGGGCTCGGGCTGCCGCACCAGAGCGTGCTTCAGAACATCCTGCACATGGGTGACGGGAATGATCGTCAGCCCCGCCTTCACGTTGTCGGGAATCTCCGGCAGGTCCTTCTCGTTCTCCTCGGGGATCAGCACCGTGGTGATGCCGCCCCGGAGAGCCGCGAGAAGCTTTTCCTTCAGCCCGCCGATGGCGGTGGCATTGCCGCGCAGGGTGACCTCGCCGGTCATGGCGATGTCCTTTCTGACGGGAATCTGCGTCAGCACCGACACGATGGCCGTGACCATGGCCAGACCCGCCGACGGCCCGTCCTTGGGCGTGGCCCCGTCGGGGACGTGGACGTGGATGTCGAGCGTGTCGAACTTCGGCGGCTTGACCCCGATCTGCGGCGCGATCGACCGGACGTAGCTCGAGGCTGCATCGATCGATTCCTTCATCACGTCGCCGAGCTTGCCGGTCGTCTTCATCCGCCCCTTGCCCGGCAGGCGCACCGCCTCGATGTTCAGCAATTCGCCGCCCACCGATGTATAGGCCAGCCCCGTGACGACCCCGACCTGGTCCTCCTTCTCGGCAAGACCGTAACGGTACCGCGCCACGCCCAGGAAATCGCCGAGGTTGGCCTCGGTCACCTCGATGACCTGCGCTTCCTTCTTGACGAGCTTCGTCACGGCCTTCCGCGCGATCTTGGCGATCTCGCGCTCGAGGTTCCGCACCCCCGCCTCGCGGGTATAGGTGCGGATGATCGTGGTCAGCGCCCCGTCGGAGATGCTGAATTCCTTCGCCTTCAGCCCGTGGTTCTTCGTCACCTTGGGCATCAGGTGCTGACGCGCGATCTCGCGCTTCTCGTCCTCGGTGTAGCCGGCGAGCGGGATGATCTCCATCCGGTCCAGCAGCGGGCCCGGCATGTTGTAGGAGTTCGCCGTGGTCAGGAACATCACGTTCGAGAGGTCGTACTCGACCTCCAGATAGTGGTCGACGAAGGTCGAGTTCTGCTCGGGGTCCAGAACCTCGAGCATGGCCGAGGCCGGATCGCCGCGGAAATCCTGGCCCATCTTGTCGATCTCGTCGAGCAGGATGAGCGGATTGGTCGTCTTCGCCTTCTTCAGCGCCTGGATGATCTTGCCGGGCATGGACCCGATGTAGGTCCGGCGGTGGCCGCGGATCTCGCTTTCATCCCGCACACCGCCAAGGCTGATGCGGATGAACTCGCGGCCCGTGGCCTTGGCCACCGACTTGCCGAGCGAGGTCTTGCCCACGCCGGGCGGACCCACGAGGCACATGATCGGACCTTTCGAGGCCCGCGACCGCTGCTGAACGGCGAGATACTCGACGATCCGCTCCTTGACCTTCTCGAGACCGTAATGGTCGTCGTCGAGGATCTGCTCGGCGCGGCCGAGATCCTTCTTCACGCGGGATTTCGTGCCCCACGGGATCGACAGCATCCAGTCGAGGTAGTTGCGCACCACCGTGGCCTCGGCCGACATCGGGCTCATGTTCTTGAGCTTCTTGACCTCTGCCTCGGCCTTCTCGCGCGCTTCCTTCGACAGTTTCGTCGCGGCGATCTTCTCCTCGAGCTCGGCGATCTCGTTCTGGCCCTCGTCGCCATCGCCCAGCTCGCGCTGGATCGCCTTCATCTGCTCGTTGAGATAGTATTCGCGCTGCGTGCGCTCCATCTGGGATTTCACGCGGGTCTTGATCTTCTTCTCGACCTGCATGACCGACATCTCGCCCTGCATCAGGCCAAAGACCTTCTCCAGCCGCTCGGCCACGGTCAGGGTCTCGAGGATCTCCTGCTTCTGCGCCACCTCGATCCCGAGGTGCCCCGCCACGAGATCGGCGAGCTTCGCCGGCTCGGTCGCCTCGCCGACGGCCGCCAGCGCCTCCTCGGGGATGTTCTTCTTGATCTTGGCGTAACGCTCGAATTCCTGCGCCACCGACCGGGTGAGCGCGGTCAGCGTGGACGGGTCGCCGTCATCCTCCGCGAGATACTCGGCGGAGGCCTCGAAGAACGAGGCGTTTTCCACGAAGCCGGTGATCCGGACCCGCGCACGCCCCTCGACCAGCACCTTCACGGTGCCGTCGGGCAGCTTCAGCAGTTGCAGCACGTTGGCGAGAACGCCCGTGCGGTAGATCTCATCGGCGGAGGGCTCGTCCACGCCGGGGTCGATCTGGCTCGACAGCAGGATCTGCTTGTCGTCCTGCATCACCTCCTCGAGCGCGCGGACGGATTTCTCCCGGCCGACGAAAAGCGGCACGATCATGTGGGGAAACACCACGATGTCGCGCAGCGGAAGGACGGGATAGGAGGGGCTCAGGGGCTCTTGCATGCTCGTGTCCTTGTTATTCTCGGCAGAACGGCCGGGCCCCGTATCGGCGACCATGGGCCATTCCCAGTCAGGGATGAGACGTGGGGCGCACGGGGCACAAAATCAACCGTAGCCCTTTGCAGGCGAGAATGACCGCGCGTCCTGCCCGCTGCAAGCGGGAACCTGTGGAACGAGGCCCCGGCCAGCGTATCGGCAATCCTCGCGGGGACGGCCTGCACCGAGTTTGCTCGCCACATCACCCGACCAGCCCGCACACCGCTCGCGGGACCGGTCCGCCGTCCCGCCGCAGGGTGCGCAATCTTGCGCACCACCTCCCGACGCCAGCATCCGGCCGCCCCGGTCACAAGGGCGGAATGTCCCCCTCCGCCCGCGCCGCATGAAACCCGGTCTCCCAGGCCTCGAACCGCCCTGCCGCGATGGCCTCCCGCATCCCCGCCATCAGGTCCTGGTAGTAATGCAGGTTGTGCCAGGTCAGCAGCATGCCGGAGATCATCTCCCCGGCCCGGAACACATGGTGCAGGTAGGCCCGCGAATAGCCCCGGCAGGCCGGGCAGCCACAGTCCTCGTCCAATGGCCGGGGGTCATCCGCATGGCGCGCGTTCTTGAGGTTCACCTGCCCCCGCCTCGTCCAGGCCTGCCCGGTGCGCCCCGACCGCGAAGGCAGGACGCAGTCCATCATGTCCACGCCGCGCTTGACGGCGCCCACGATGTCGTCGGGCTTGCCCACGCCCATGAGGTACCTCGGCCGGTCCTCGGGCAACTGGCCCGGCGCGTAGTCGAGACAGGCGAACATCGCCTCCTGCCCCTCGCCGACGGCCAGCCCCCCGATGGCGTAGCCGTCAAAGCCGATGCCGCGCAGCGCCTCCGCACTTTCCGCCCTCAGGTCCTCCTCAAGCCCGCCCTGCTGGATGCCGAAGAGGGCATGGCCCGGCCTGTCGCCGAAGGCGTCCCGCGACCGCTGCGCCCAGCGCATGGACAGACGCATCGACTCCTCGATCCGCGCCCGGTCCGCCGGCAGTGCCGGGCATTCGTCGAAGGCCATCACGATGTCCGACCCCAGCAGACGCTGGATCTTCATCGACCGCTCCGGCGTCAGCGCGTGTTTCGACCCGTCGATATGGGAGCGAAACGTCACCCCCTCCTCGGTGAGCTTCCTCAACTCGGCGAGGCTCATGACCTGAAAGCCCCCCGAATCCGTCAGGATCGGCCGGTCCCAGTTCATGAACCGGTGCAGCCCCCCCAGCCGCGCGATCCGCTCGGCGGTGGGGCGCAGCATGAGGTGATAGGTATTGCCCAGCAGGACGTCGGCGCCGGTGGCGCGCACGCTTTCGGGCAGCATCGCCTTGACCGTGGCCGCGGTGCCCACGGGCATGAAGGCCGGCGTCCGGATCTCGCCCCGGGGGGTGGAGATGACACCGGTGCGCGCCGCGCCGTCCGTGGCGTGAAGCGCGAAGGAAAAGGTCTCTGTCATGGCCCATGCGGTTAGCCCCTCGCCCCGCCGCGCGCAATCGCGCGGACCGCGCGCCCGCCTCCGCGCGGCGCCGGAGATGCCCTCTCGGAACCGCCCGCCGCGCTGGCCCCGAGAGGCCGGGCGCGATAAGGGAGCCGCGAACCATATCGGCAGGACCACGGAAGCGGGCCCGCAGCACAGCCCGCTTGAGGAGAGCGACATGCCCGACGACATGCAGCCCGGCCTGATCCGCCTCGGCTGGGAGGAATGGCTCGGCCTGCCCGATCTGGGCCTGCCCACCCTCAAGGCCAAGGTCGACACCGGCGCGCGCACCTCCGCGCTCCATGCCTTCGACATCGAGACCTTCGGCCCGGCCCGTGCGCCCAAGGTCCGCTTCGCGGTCCATCCCCTGCCCGGCAACGACGCGCTCTCGATCCCCTGCTCGGCCACCATCGTGGACCGCCGCGAGGTGACCTCCTCGAACGGCGAGACGGAGATGCGCTTCGTGATCGAATCCCTGCTCGACGTGGGCGGGGCCCAGCAATGGCCCATCGAGATCACCCTGACCCATCGTGGCGACATGCGCAGCCGGATGCTGCTGGGCCGTCAGGCCCTGCGCGAGGACGTGGTCGTGGCGCCGACCGAGCGCTTTCTCAGGCCCGAGCGCAGCTATGACGTCTACTCCGCCGCCCGCATCCGCGAAAGCCAGCCGTCGCGCGCCCTGCGCATCGCCGTCCTCAGCCGCGAGCCGAACAGCTATTCCACCCAGCGCCTCGTCCACGAGGGTGAGAACCGGGGCCACGCGGTCGAAGTGATCGACACCACGCGCTGCTACATGGCGATCAATTCGCTCGCCCCCGAGATCCATTACGACGGCCAGCGCCTGCCCCGCTACGACGCGGTGATTCCCCGGATCGGCGCCTCGATCACCGCCTATGGCACCGCCGTCCTGCGCCAGTTCGAAACCCTCGGCACCTTCTGCGTCAACGGCTCGGCGGGCATCACCGCGAGCCGGGACAAGCTTCATGCCCACCAGGTGCTCGCGCGCCACCGGATCGGGATGCCCACCACCGCCTTCGCCTCCTCGCCCAAGGACACCGACAACCTGATCGGCCTCGTGGGCACGGCTCCGCTGATCGTGAAGCTGCTCGAATCGACCCAGGGCAAGGGCGTGGTGCTGGCCGAGACCAAGAAGGCCGCGCAGTCCGTCATCGACGCCTTCCGGGGCCTCAGGGCCAACTTCCTCGTGCAGGATTTCGTGAAGGAGGCGGCCGGAGAGGACATCCGCTGCTTCGTGATCGCCGGAAAGGTCGTTGCCGCCATGCGCCGGACCTCGGCGGGCGACGATTTCCGCTCCAACCTCCACCGGGGCGGCACGGCCGAGGCGGTGAAGATCACCCGCGCCGAACGCGCAGCGGCGGTGAAGGCCGCCCGCGCCTTCGGGCTGAACCTCTCCGGCGTGGACCTCCTGCGCTCGAAGGACGGGCCGAAAATCCTCGAGGTGAACTCCAGCCCCGGCTTCGAAGGCATTGAAAAGGCGTCCAGAAAGAACCTGGCCGCCGCGCTTTACGAAGAGATCGAGCACCGCGTGAAACCCGCTCCCCTCAAGCGCCGCAGACGCACCCCGGGCGAGGGCTGAGCCGTTCTGCCCGCTCTCCCTTTACGCCGGGCCCCGGAAATCCTACCTTAATGCTCGGAACAAGCCGGACAGATGCATCCCATGACCGACCAGTCGCCGCCCCTCGAGGGCACGCCGCTCATCAAGCCCTCGTCCACCGATCATCCGCTCTTCGACAGCGTCGTCGAGGCCTGCCGCAGCGTCTACGATCCCGAGATCCCGGTGAACATCTACGACCTGGGCCTCGTCTACACGATCGAGATCGACGACGAGAACGTGGTGCAGGTGATGATGACGCTGACCGCCCCCGGCTGCCCCGTGGCCGGAGAGATGCCCGGCTGGGTCGCCTCGGCCATCGAGCCCCTGCCGGGGATCAAGCAGGTCGACGTAGAACTGACATGGGACCCGCCCTGGGGCATGGACATGATGTCCGACGAGGCCCGGCTCGAACTCGGGTTCATGTAGCGCCGACACGCCTGTCGGAGACAGCCTTCCGCGCGTGATCGCGATGGCGGCCAAATCCGGGTGGTGTGCGCCGTCGGCCGTGAATGCCGGGATTGCCCGTGCTGCGGTCGACCACTTTCCGGTTTCCAGACGCGTGGCGCGGTTCTAGACTTCCGACATGGACCGCAAGCCTGACGGATACCCCGATCTCTCCCCCTACCTCCTCGTCCAGGATGCGGAAGCAGTCCTCGATTTCTGCGAGAAGGTCTTCGGCGCGACCCGCCTGCGGGTGATCCCGGGCGAGGGTGGCGGCATCATGCATGCGGAATGCCGGATCGGAGACAGCGTGGTGATGATGGGCGAGGCGGCTGGCACGCCTGCGATGCTCCACCTCTACCTCGACGATCCCGACTCCGCCTTCGAGCGGGCGGTCGCCAATGGCGCCGAGGTGATCCAGCCCATGATGGAAAAGGGGGACGGCGACCGACGTGGCGGAGTGCGCGCGCCGGACGGAACCGAGTGGTATCTTGCCCGGCAGGTGGCCGGCGAGTGAGGCCCGCGGTCCGACGGACTGCAACTCCCCGTCCCGCCGGATCCTTGACAGGACATTCTCCCCTCTGAGACCGGGAGCCGCCACGGAGTTCCTGCGCGTGTGAAGAAGCCAGGCAAGCTCCACGTGCCCCGGACGGGCGACGAGGCCGGTCAGCGCCCTCGTCCCTTTCGTGAGGCGCGCTCGGCCGTGGAGGACCGGTCCCACGGTCAAGGATGCAGCCCGATGACCGTCGCCGCAACTTCACCGGCCCGTCATGGCTGCGACACGCGCCCGTCAGGGGGGTGTCACGGCATCTCGCCATCTGTCGGCCGCTCAGGACCGTCAACAGGGAGACCCCGATGTCCGCCTTCCGTTTCACCGCCGCTGCCGCCGCCCTGCTCATCGCGACCCCCGCCCTCGTTCAGGCCGAGGCCCATGGCATGTCCATGCCCGAGGTCGGCGCCCTGACCTATGGTCCGCGCCCCGCATTCCTGATCAACCAGATGACCGACGGCCCGCTGAAGGACGAGCTGACCGCCTGCCTCGGCCAGACGCCCACCCGGTCCGCCTTCTCCATCGGCCACCGCGGCGCGCCGCTGTTCTTCCCCGAGCACACGGTCGAATCGAACCTCGCCGCCGCCCAGATGGGCGCGGGCATCCTCGAATGCGACGTGACCTTCACCGCGGATCTGGAGCTCGTCTGCCGCCACGCACAGAACGACCTGCACACCACGACCAACATCCTCGCCACCGACCTCGCCGAGACCTGCGTGACCCCTTTCACGCCCGCCGACGGCGAGACGCCCGCCACCGCCGAATGCCGCACCTCCGAGCTGACCCTCGCGGAGTTCATGACCCTCGAGCCGAAGATGGACGCCGCCAACGGCGCCGCGACCACCGTAGAGTCCTATCTCGACGGCACCGCGGCCTGGCGCACCGATCTTTATACCGGCAACACCACGCTGATGACCCACGCCCAGTCCATCGCCCTCTTCGACAGCTTCGGCGCGGGCTTCACCCCCGAACTGAAGTCCGCCTCGGTGGAGATGCCCTTCAACGGTTTCACTCAGGAAGACTACGCCCAGAAACTGGTGGACGAGTACAAGGCCGCCGGCATCGACCCCTCCCGCGTCTGGCTGCAGTCCTTCAACCTCGACGACATCAGGTACTGGATCGCCAACGAGCCCGAGTTCGGCGCCCAGGCCGTCTATCTTGATGACCGCTACGAGGCCGCGGACGAGGACGAGGGCCTGATCGACCCGATGGACGCCGCCACCTTCATGCCCACCATGCAGGAACTGGCCGACATGGGCGTCAACTACCTCGCCCCGCCGACCTGGATGCTGGTCACGCTGAACGACGCGGGCGAGATCGTGCCGTCGGTCTATGCCGAAGAGGCGAAGGCCGCCGGCCTCATGCTGATCACCTGGACGCTGGAGCGCTCCGGCCCTCTGGCGACGGGCGGCGGCTGGTACTTCCAGTCGATCGCCGCGGCCACCGACAACGACGGAGTCCATTTCGAGCTGCTCGACGTTCTGGCAAGGGACGTGGGCGTCGTCGGCGTGTTCTCCGACTGGCCCGCGTCCACGACCTTCTACGCCAACTGCATGGGCCTCTGAGCCGCATCGCGACACGGCGAAGGGCGTCCTCCCGGGGGCGCCCTTTTGTCTTGCGCACAGCTCTGTCATCCTCGGGGCGCGAGCCGGACCAGAGCCCGCAGGGACCTCAGCGGAGCCCCCATGACCGAGATGGACAAGATGATCGCTGGAGAGCTCTACCGCGCCGGCGATCCCGAACTCGTGGCCGCCCGCAAACGCGCCCAGAGCCTCGCCGCCGCCTACAACGCCACCCGCTACGGCGACGAGGCCGCGCGCCGGGCGCTTCTGACGCAGCTTCTGGGCTCGGGCGGCGACAGCGTCGTGATCCGCCCGCCCTTCCATGTCGATTACGGCAGCAACATCCACCTCGGCCCCCACTGCTTCCTGAACTTCGGCGTGGTATGCCTCGACGTCTGCCCGATCCATGTCGGCCGCGGCACCCAGATCGGCCCCTACGCGCAGCTCATCTCCGCCGACCATCCGCGCGATCCGGACATCCGCAGGCAGGGGCTGGAGAACGGCAGGCCCATCCACATCGGCGAGAACGTCTGGATCGGTGCCGCGGCCCTGATCCTGCCCGGCGTCACCATCGGCGACGACGCGGTGATCGGCGGCGGCGCCGTGGTTACCCGCGACGTGGCCCCGGGCGCCACCGTCGCCGGAAACCCCGCGCGGCCATTGCACCGCTGACCCACACTCCCCTTGAGACACCGGGCCCGAAGGCCTAGGTTCAACGCACCGGACCGGAGGTGCCCGCAATGTTCTCGATCCCAGGCAAGCAGGCCGTCACCCTGACCCCCGCCGCTGTCGCGCAGATCCGCAAGCTGATGGACCAGAAGGGCCACCAGGGTCTGAAACTCGGCATCAAGAAGGGCGGCTGCGCCGGCATGGAATACACCATGGACTATGCCGACACGATCGACCCCCATGACGAGGTCGTGGAACAGGACGGCGCGCGGGTGATGATCGCCCCCATGGCGCAGATGTTCCTCTTCGGCACCCAGATCGACTACGAGACCTCCCTGCTGGAATCGGGCTTCAAGTTCCGCAATCCGAACGTGACCGACGCCTGCGGTTGCGGCGAGTCGATCAAGTTCAAGGATGTCGAGGAGCTGGAGGCAGAGCGCGCCGCCCAGGCCTGACCCGGGTCTTTCGGCTGCCGCGCTTCCTTGGTAACGGGTGGGCCGACCAAGAGACGGAGTCCCCCATGCGCCGCAAGCTCGCCGCCGGAAACTGGAAGATGAACGGATCGATGTCGGCCATGGCCGAGGTCGAGGCCTTGGTGAAGGCCCATCCCGACCCCGCCGTCGATATCCTGCTCTGCCCGCCCGCGACGCTGATCCGGCCCATGGCCTCCATGCGCCGCGACCATCCCATGGCGGTGGGCGCGCAGGATTGCCACGCCGCCGTTTCGGGCGCCCATACCGGCGACATCGCGGCCCCCATGCTGCGCGAGGCCGGGGCAAGCCACGTCATCGTCGGCCATTCCGAGCGCCGCGCCGACCACCGCGAAACCTCCGAAGAGGTCCAAGCCAAGGCCAAGGCCGCCCATGCCGCGGGGCTCGTCGCCATCATCTGTCTCGGCGAGACGCTCGAGGAGCGCGAGGCGGGCCGCACGCTCGAGGTGGTGGGCGCGCAGCTTGCCGCCTCCGTGCCCGCCTCCGCCACCGCCGCCGACACCGTGATCGCCTATGAGCCGGTCTGGGCCATCGGCACCGGCAAGGTCGCCACCACCGACGAGATCGCCGAGGTTCACGCCTTCCTGCGCGTCGAACTGCGCCGCAGCCACCCCAGCTCCGCCGCAGAGATCCGCCTGCTCTACGGCGGCTCGGTCAAGGCCTCGAACGCCGCCGAGATCTTCGCCGTGCCGGACGTGGACGGCGCCCTCGTCGGCGGCGCCAGCCTGACGGCCGAGCAGTTCTCCCCCATCGTGCGGGCCCTCGAAGCCTCGTAGGGTGCGCTTTCAACGCGCACCCGAACCCGACCCCACCATCCGCGCCTCTGCCCCGGGCATCGCATGTCCGTGCACGCCCGTAGGGTGCGCTTTCAACGCGCACCCCAACCCGACCCCACCATCCGCGCCTCTGCCCCGGGCATCGCATGTCAGTGCACGCCCGTAGGGTGCGCTTTCAACGCGCACCCGAACCCGACCTCATCATCCGCGCCTCTGCGCCGGGCATCGCATGTCCGTGCACGCCCGTAGGGTGCGCTTTCAACGCGCACCCGAACCCGGCCTCACCATCCGCGCCTCTGCGCCGGACATCGCATGTCCGTGCGCGCTTTCAACGCGCACCTGACCTGACCGCACAGGCGGCCTCCTTCCCCTGCCCCCCTCAAACCCGTCGCTTCCCGCCCCTCCTGCGTCGCGCCGCCGCTTTTCACCGCCCGCCGCCTGTCGTATCCCGTCCCCATGACCCGCCTTCCCGATCACGACTGGCCCGAACTCCTGCCCGGCTGGGTCTGGCTTTGCGGCGCCGGCCCCGGCGATCCTGGGCTGCTGACGCTGCACGCGCTCAACGCCCTGCGCCAGGCCGACATCGTGGTCTACGACGCCCTCGTCTCCGAGGCCCTGCTCGACTGGGCGCCCCAGGCGAAACACGTCTACGCCGGCAAGCGCGGGGGTAAGCCGTCGGCGAAACAGCGCGACATCTCCCTGAGCCTCGTCGCCCATGCCCGCGCAGGCTCGCGCGTGCTCCGGCTCAAGGGGGGCGACCCCTTCGTCTTCGGGCGCGGCGGCGAGGAGGCGCAGACGCTGGTGCAGCACGGCGTGCCGATCCGCATCATACCGGGCATCACCGCAGGCATCGGCGGGCTGGCCTACGCGGGCATTCCCGTCACCCACCGCGACATCAACCAGTCCGTGACCTTCGTCACCGGCCACGACCAGTCCGGCGCGGCGCCGCTGTCTCTCGACTGGCAGGCGATCTCCCGCGCGAGCCCGGTCATCGTGATCTACATGGGGATGAAGCACATCCGCCCCATCGCCGCGGCCCTGCGCGAGGCGGGCCGCCCCGCGTCCGAGCCCGTGGCCGTCGTGACCACCGCCACCCTGGAGGGCCAGCAGGTGCTTGAGACAACCCTCGGAACCGTCGAGGCCGATATCGAGACCGCCGGCCTCGAACCCCCCGCGATCATCTGCGTGGGCCGCGCCGCGCTCATGCGCCAGGCCCTCGACTGGCAGGCCATGGCCGCGGGCCTCGCCCCGCGCAACACCGACCCGCTCGACCTCCGCCGCCCCGCCGAAAGCGCCTGATGACCGGCCAGCGCGGCCTGATCCTTGCAGCGCCCGCCAGCGGATCGGGCAAGACCACGCTCACCCTCGGCCTGCTGCGCGCCCTGTCGCGCCAGGGCATACCGGTGCGCGGCGCCAAATCCGGCCCCGACTACATCGACCCCGCCTTTCACGCCGCCGCCTGCGGCCAGCCATCCCTCAATCTCGACGCCTGGGCCATGCCGCCCGAGCGCCTGCGCCACCTCGCCTCGGGCGCGGGCCTGCTGATCATCGAAGGCGCCATGGGCCTCTTCGACGGCGCCCCTCCCGACGGGCGCGGCGCCACCGCCGACCTCGCCCGCCTCCTCGATCTGCCCGTGGTCCTCGTGGTCGATGCCGCGAAACAAAGCCACTCCGTCGCCGCCCTCGTCCGCGGCTTCCGCGACCATGACCCCGCCGTCCGCGTGGCCGGCGTGATCCTCAACCGCACCGGATCGCCCCGCCACGAGGCGATGCTGCGCCAGGCCCTCGCCCCCCTTGGCCTGCCCGTCCTCGGCTGCCTGCCCCGCGATCCGGCCCTGTCGCTGCCCGAACGCCACCTGGGCCTCGTGCAGGCCGGAGAGCACCCGGCCTTGAGCGCCTTCCTCGACCATGCCGCCGACGCGGTCGCAGCCCATATCGAGATCGACGCCCTCACCCGCCTCGCTGCCCCCTTCGAGGCCCGTCCCGCGCCACGCGCCCGGAAACCAAGACGAATCGCCGTCGCCCGCGACGCCGCCTTCTCCTTCCTCTACCCCCACCTCCTGCGCGACTGGCAGGAGACCGGCGCCGAGGTCCACTTCTTCTCCCCCCTCGCGGACGATCCCGTCCCCGAGGAGGCCGATCTCGTCTACCTCCCCGGCGGCTACCCCGAGTTGCACGCCGCCCGCCTCTCCGCCGCGCGGACCTTCATGCAAAGCCTCAGGACCGCCGCGCAAACGACGGCCATATATGGAGAATGTGGCGGATACATGACCCTTGGCGGAAGCCTCACCGACGCCGAAGGCACCCGCCACCCCATGGCCGGCCTACTCGGCCTCGCCACCAGCTTCGCCACCCGAAAGCTCCACCTCGGCTACCGCAGCCTCACCCCGCTCGGAGGCCCGTTCACCACACCCTGCAGGGGCCACGAGTTCCACTACGCCACCACGCTCGACGCCCAGGGCACACCCCTCTGGCGTGCCACCGATGCCGAGGGCACGGACCTCCCCGACATGGGCCTGACCGAAGGCCGGGTCAGCGGCTCCTTCGCACATATCATAGACATGACATGACTGGACGCCGCCCCGCGCCGGGCGTAATCCGGTCCCCATGACCGCCCTTCCCGACACACCCGATCTCCGCGACGGAACCGATCCGCGCACCCGCCGCAACGTCGGCATCCTCGTTGCGGCGCAGGCGCTGCTCGGCAGCCAGATGTCGATGATCTTCGTGGTGGGCGGCCTCGCGGGGGGGATGCTCGCGCCGAATCCCTGCCTTGCCACGCTGCCGATCAGCCTCATCGTCTTCGGCTCCATGACCACGGCGCCCTGGCTTGCGGCGTACATGCAACGGCACGGGCGGCGCGCGGGCTTTCTCGTGGGGACCATCGGCGGGGCGGCGGGCGGCGCGCTGTCGGCCTGGGCGCTCTATGTCGGGTCCTTTCCGCTCTTTCTCGCGGGCAGCTACCTGACCGGCATCTACATGTCGGCGCAGAATTTCTACCGCTTCGCCGCGACCGACGGCGTCTCCGAAAGCTTCCGCGCGAAGGCCGTGTCCTACGTGCTGGCCGGGGGGCTGCTGTCCGCCATCTTCGGCCCGCAGCTCAACAAGCTGGTGCAGACCGCCTTCGTCGTGCCCTTCGTGGGCACCTATCTGGCGGTCATCGCGATCAATATCGTCGGCGCCTTCCTGTTCTTCGGCCTCGACCTGCCGAAGCCGGTGCAGCGGGTTCGCGGCGCGCCCCGGGCCGGGCGCAGCCGGATGGAGCTTCTGCGCGACCCGAAGGTGATCACCGCCGTGATCTGCGGGATGGTCTCCTATTCGCTGATGAACCTCGTGATGACCTCCACGCCTCTGGCCGTGGTGGGCTGCGGCTTCACCGAGAACCGCGCCAGCGACATCGTCTCGGCCCATGTGGTGGCGATGTTCGCGCCCTCCTTCTTCACCGGCCATCTGATCGCCCGCTTCGGCACGGAGCGGATCATCGCGCTGGGCCTCCTGATCCTCGCCGGTGCGGGCGTCGTGGCCCTGTCGGGCGTCACCTTGGGCAATTTCTTCGGCGCGCTGGTGCTCTTGGGGATCGGCTGGAACTTCGGCTTCATCGGCGCCACGACGCTCCTCGCCTCCGCCCATACCGAGGAAGAGCGCGGCACCGCGCAGGGCATGAACGACATGATCGTCTTCGGCTGCGTGACGCTGGCCAGCCTTGCCTCGGGCGGCCTGATGAACTGCACCGGCGGCACCGCGCAAGAGGGCTGGACGGCGGTGAACCTCGCCATGGTGCCCTTTCTCGCCCTCGCCGGCGGCGCCCTCATCTGGCTCGCCCTGAAGCCCCGCACCGCCTGAGCCGCCCCCGCGGCGCGCGCCACCCCGTGTGCCGGGCTGAAGCCCGGCCTACCCCCTGCCCGACCTCATCCTTTCCCCGCAATTTCCCGTAGGCCGGGCTTCAGCCCGGTACAGTCCCAAGCCTACCACCGCCCCCGCAGCGCCACCGAGGCCAGCCGCAGCGCACTCCGCGCCTCCCCCGGCTCGAGCCGCCCGGCCTTGACCCGGCCCGGCTCCCGCACCGCAGCCTTCAGCACCGCGCGCGCGTCCCAGCCATGGCGCAGCGCAAGGGCCCCCGCCTCCGACCGCACCGCCTTGCCGGCAGCCAGCCGCGCCAGCCCCTCCCGCGCCAGCGCCCCGACGGCCGCCTCCCGCCCGTCCGGCAACGGCATCCGCCCCCGCGCCTCGAGCTCGGGCACCGCGATGAACCACCTTGCCAGCCCCGCGGCCCAGGCGCCCGCGCGCACCGCCGCCTCGTCCTGCACACCAGCCCCGAGACCCAGTGCCGAGACCCAGGCCAGGTCCCCCGCAACCCGCTCCAGATGCTCCGCGAAGGCCGCCCCATCCTCGAAGGGCTCCCGCCAGATGTCCCAGCGCCGCGCCGCCGCCGCCCGGTCGAGCACGTCCACCGGCAGGCCCCGCTCCCGGATCAGCGCCGTCAGCGGCTCCGTCACCTCATGCGACCGCACCCGCCCGCCCGCGCCGATCTCCTCCAGTGCCTCGCGCCACCAGTGCAGGCGCATCTCGGCGATCATCGGCTCCTCGCTCGCATAGGGCGCGCGCGACACCTCCACGTTGAAGGCGTAGAGCGGAAACAGCACCTCCCGCGCAGCTGGCGGACAGGACATCGCCGCACGAAAGCGGACAGGATCGGCCTTGCGGACGATCTC
>Ga0008835_100325_pt1 | contig 51611 bp, 40 predicted proteins | sample HotLakConsoUCCRE_FD_62215 | JGI IMG/M metagenome (GOLD analysis project Ga0008835, IMG submission 62215) | Hypersaline microbial mat communities from Hot Lake, Washington, USA - Hot Lake Consortium UCC-RE (Hybrid Assembly) ... | reverse complement strand
TTAGTGTTTTGCAATATCTTGTAAGAGTTTAAGATTAAATGAATGAAGTCCTTTATATTTATTTTCATATCGCTATTTTTAACCCTGCAGGGTTTTTCTCAAGACAGACCGATTATAATCGATTCTCTTGAAAGCGTATATGATGATATTGCGCCTGTTGTTTCTCCAGATGCCACAACTTTATATTTCACAAAAAAGAATCACCCTGACAACAAAGGCGGGGAAAGAGATCCAGGTGACATCTGGTATTCCATTAATGAAAATAATACTTGGACTTCAGCAAAGCGATTGAGCGGCCCAATAAATAATACAAACTTTAATGCAGTAATTGGAATTACACCTGATGGTAACATTATGTACGTAGTGGGGAATTACAGTAATCCAAGGAAGGGTGGTGTATCCTACTCACGAAAAATAGGCGAAAATTGGAGTGAGCCTAAGCCAATTGATATTCCTTATTTTAAAAATAAATCTGATCATTTATCCGGTAGTTTAAGTAAGGATGGCAAAATAATGGTTTTAAGTTTAGAAAGTTTTGGAAGTAGGGGTAATGAAGATATTTATTATACATTCCGAAAATCTATAGATGAATGGACTGAGTTGCGGAATTTAGGTGTTGATATTAATACAGAGGCACAAGAGTTAACACCATACTTAGCAAAAGATAATAAGACATTATTTTTTAGTTCTAATGGGAAAGGTGGTCAAGGCAGTAGAGACGTTTTTTACAGTAAAAGACAAGATGCCACTTGGACTACATGGTCGGAAGCGAAAAACTTAGAGAATATCAATTCGGAAGGTGCAGATTGGTATTTTAGATTAACAGATAATGGCGATGATGCTTTATTTGTAAACACCGTGAATAGTATTGGTTTAGGAAATATTTTGAAAACTACCACACCCTCAGAGGTTGAAATTGAGCCTGAAATTGAAAAAAGTATGACGGCATCTTCCCAATCTGTTTTACCATTTCAAACTAACAAAATTAAGGAGGTATTACGAGAAAAAATAAAAGTTAAAGTTCATGTGGTGGACGGTTTCACCGGTACTAAATTAAATCCACAACTTTTAATTAAAGGAGTTAATGAGATGGGAAAAAGCTCCTATTCTGAGATTGTAATGGGAAAAACATCTTCTTATGAAACCAAACTTTTTAAAGATTCTGTTTATACTGTTGATATTTCGGTGGAAGGATATTTGGATGATAAACAAACTATTAAGACTGATACAATTAATGATAATTCCACAATTGAGCTTGAGCTTTTTAGTCTTAAAGAAGGTACAACTATTCAATTAAAGAGTGTTTTATTTAAAAGAGGGACTTCGGATATTAAAGATGGTTCCTTTGAAGAATTAGACAGGGTTTATATCATGTTGAAGAAAAACCCAACTATTGAAATTGAATTAGCTGGGCATACAGACAATACTGGTAGTGCAAAATTAAATATTGAATTGTCGCAAAAACGCTCGGACAGAATTAAGGAATATTTAGTTGAAAAGGGCATTAATTCTAAGCGATTACAAAGCAAGGGATACGGAGGAGCTAGACCTATTGCAAGCAATAAATCTGAGGCAACCAGGAAATTGAACCGAAGAGTCGAATTCACTGTCATTAAAATCTAAATTATTCCATGCTTAAAGATGAGCTAAGCTTGAGGGAAAGAAAGGCCGCAAAATTAAAATTGCTAATTTTGGATCTTGCTAAAGAAATGCTCTTAAAAAAGAATTTTAACGATATCCACGTTACTGATCTTTGCAAGGAAGCCAATATTTCGAAAGTCACTTTTTTTAGATATTTTCCACAAAAAGAAGATTTATTACTTTATTTCATGAGAGTGTGGTCTTTTGAGATAAATGTTAGTTTATTAAAGCAGAACCTTAATGGAATAACAGCTGTCAAATATATTTATGATCGCTATGGTGATTTATGTGAACGCTACAATTCCATGATTTTACATTTAATAAAGTATCATGCTGCTTCCTCGACTGTCTTAAAGCCAATAAGTATTAAAAAAGCTGAAAAACATCTCTTATTCCCTAATTTTGAAGATATTAAGAAGATTGAGGTTTTAGCTTTCGATAAATTACTAGAGAAATATTTACTAGAATCCATTTTCCAAACTGAAATTACAAAGAGTTCAAATGTTAATGATATGGTTAGTATGTTACTTACGACTACATATGGCTCAATTTTAGTTGCAAAGATGAAGCAATTACCTGTAAAAGCTCTTCTGAAAAAAAATATCAATGCTATTTTAGAAACTTTCTGAATATTAGTATTTCCTGCCTGTCTCTTCATCATTTTTCATTATTTTTACAACAAATAATTAAATATGAAAATTACAGAATTTTTAAAACATAATTACCGCCACTTTAATGCGGCTGCGCTTATTGATGCAGCTGATGCTTATAAAAGTCATGTCGAATCTGGTAAAAAAATGTTAGTGTCCTTAGCTGGAGCAATGTCTACTGCTGAATTGGGTATATCATTTTCCGAAATGATCCGTCAAGATAAGGTTCAAATCATCAGTTGTACAGGTGCTAATCTAGAAGAGGATTTGATGAATTTAGTTGCTCATAGTCATTATAAGCGTGTTCCGAATTACAGGGATTTAACCCCACAGCAGGAATGGGATTTGTTAGAGAAGGGGCTCAATAGAGTAACTGATACTTGCATACCGGAAGAAGAAGCTTTCAGGAGATTACAACAACATATTTTCAAAATTTGGAAAGATGCTGAAGAAAAAGGAGAACGATATTTTCCGCATGAATTCATGTACAAATTAATTAGGTCAGGTGTTTTGGAGCAATACTATGAAATTGATCCTAAGAATAGTTGGATGCTTGCGGCAGCAGAGAAGAATTTACCGATTATTGTTCCAGGATGGGAGGATAGTACCATGGGCAATATTTTCGCTAGCTATTGTGTGAAAGGAGAGTTGAAGCCTTCCACTATGAAATCAGGAATTGAATACATGACTTTCTTGGCAGATTGGTATAAACAAAATGCAGGAACTGAGGGAGTGGGATTCTTCCAAATAGGAGGGGGAATAGCAGGGGATTTCCCTATCTGTGTTGTTCCTATGCTTTATCAAGATTTAGAGTATACAGATGTTCCATTCTGGAGTTATTTCTGTCAAATATCGGATTCTACTACCAGCTATGGATCTTATTCGGGGGCAGTGCCAAATGAAAAAATTACTTGGGGTAAATTAGATATAGATACGCCTAAATTCATTGTAGAATCTGATGCTACTATAGTGGCACCATTGATTTTTGCTATTGTTTTAGGGCAGTAAAAGCTAATATAAAGAAATGCTAAAGTATTCGTCATCTCTATTAAATAGCTATCTTTTCTGCTTTCGGTCTGTGAGAAAAAAAATGCTGTTAAGTTAAAGGGACTCCCTTAATAAGTTTTACGCTTTAGCGAAAAACCTTTTGTTTTCTTTTGAATCTCTTGTGGTTGGAATTTGCTAAGGTTGGAGTAGATTAACAACATTCTTTATTTACCACAAAAGAGACAATAGAACACAAAGGAAAATAACCTTGGTTATTTTTTCAGAGCTGAAGTGAGGGGATCAGGCTTAAAAGCTTAACTTAATAGTATTGGTATTGCACCGATCAGGAGTTAAAAACCTGTATGAATAATTTCATGCAGGTTTTTTTGAATTTTCTTTCAATATTTCAAAATGAACTCCTGCAAATTATCAGCTCTTTCCAATTCAAGCTTCTTTCTTAACCTATAGCGTGCAATTTCTACACCGCGAACTGAAATGTTCAAGAGGTTAGCGATTTCTTTAGTGCTAAGATTCATTCGTAAATAGGCACTTAATTTCATTTCCTGAGGGCTTAAATTTGGATAGTCTTTTTGCCACCTTTTGATGAAATCACCATGAACTTGATCAAAGTGAATGGAGAAATGTTCCCAGTCTTCATCTGCTGAAATATTTTTATCTATGTTATGGATCACCCTACTAATTTCATGCTTTACCTCTTGGTTTTTACTTCTTTTGGAAATATTATTCAAATTTGATTTAATACTATTGATAAAACTGTTTTTATTGATTAGATGCATAGTAGAGGTAGCCAATTCTTTATTTTTTAGCTTTATCTCTGATTTAAGTTTTTCGTTTTTGAGATGTTCTAGTTTCTGTTCTGATGTTCTTAATTCTGTATCAATTCTTGTGATTTCCTTTTCTTTTTCTTCTGTAATGATTTCAGTTTTCTTTTTATATCTCAATTCAAATAAAAGAAAAATAACTATGGACGTAACCAAGCCTAAAAATACGTAAAGACTATATGCCCAATTAGTTCTATACCACGGTGGAAGAATAGTAAAGTCATAGGTAGCAACTTTGCTGAGCTGGCCATGAATGTTTTTAGCTCTAACGTGAAATGTGTAATTGCCTTCCTTCAAATTAGTGTATTCTTTTGCCGTTCTTACTGACCATTCACTGTAACCCAACTCATTGTTTTCAAGCCAATATTGATATTCATTTTGAAATTGTCCATTCATATATGGGGCACTGTATTCAAGTTTTATGGAGTTTTCCTTAAATGGAATTTCAACTTCCTTTTTTATTTGCTTGAAACTAACAGAATTACCTTTCATTTGTCTTCCATAGGTTAGTGTTGAATCTTCTTTTGAATTGGAGACACTAACTTTGGTGAAGATTACATTGTAATCAATTTCTTGTAGCTTTTGTGCCGAATTATCAAAATGTATAAACCCTTCTTTTGCGGCAAACAGTACCTTATTCGCTTCTAGGGTTATAATATTGTGCAAATCATCGTTTAAAACATTTCTTAACTGATTAAAAACAGCCGTATGTTTATGGTAATTCCCATTGGTTCTTTTTTCTAGAACTCCAGTTTCATTGGTATTAAAAAAATAAATGTTTCCTATTGCATCTTCTGCAAAACTTACAAACTGGACATTCTCTGGGAAGTGATCGGATAAAAAGGGAGATTTAATAAAGCGATCTTCAATCTCACTGTACTCATAAAGACCATTTTCTGTTGAGAAATATAAATTGTTATTGAGTCGCCATACATTAATTAGTACTTTTGATGGCAAACCTTTTTCAGTACCATAATACTCGGAGTGAACTGATTTTAAATCATCGGATAAATTTAATTTAAAAACTCCTTTGTAACCATGAGTCATCCATATATTACCCGCATCATCTTCTTCCATTACCCTTGAAGACTCTTCAAATCCTTCAAGTTTGTGTAAAAATTCTAAGCTATTTTCATTTTTTTTGAATAGTGATAAGCCTTTATAGTTTCCTTGTAAAACATAATCTGGATATTTTTTTAAATCAAGGAAGGTCCAAGTTCCCGGAATATCTGAAAGCATTTTTGCTTTACCATTTTTGATACTATAGGTGCCTGAATGGTGACCCATTATTATGGAATTATGCAAATGTTCAATATTATAGACCTGTCCTGTTGTGTTTTTTACTTTCTCAAATGTGGTGTTTTTAGTTTGAATGTTTTTGTAATAGAGGCCGTTATTAGTACCTAAATAAAGTGTGTCTCGCAAGAGTAATGCATCATATCCTGTTCCAGGAAGACCAGTTTGTTCATTAAGATGTTCGAATGGTGAATTTAATGCAACTGAAGAAATGCCATTGTTATGTCCTAGCCATAAATTCCCTTGCATATCCTCGAATACGGAAAGCACCGTCCTATTTTCAATGCCTCTTCCTTTTGTGAGTTGCATTTTGATATTTCCCTTAGAATCAAGAATAAATAGTCCCTCGTTCTGCGTACCAATAGCTATTTCACCACTCTTCAATCTAATCATCTGATTAATATTTGAGCTTTGGTAAGTGATTTGATTTGATTTATTCCAAATTGAAATCTTATTTCCTGTTTTCAGATAGATTCCATTTTTTAGGGTGCTTATTAAAAGTTGATTATTATTTATTTCCAGGATACCGCTAATGTTCATGTTTTCAAAGAAATTACCAAATTCAGTTTGTTTTACAGTACCGGATTCCATTATTGATAATCCTTTTCCAGATTGATTAAGGAACAGTTGGTTGTTTACCAGAAAGAAATTATCCGGATCAGTTTCCGGATCTACAATGTTTAATAATTTACCTGAAATATTAAATATGAAAATATCATCAAAAGTGCAGAATAGGAGTTGATCATTTTTTTTAAATACTCTCCATGCTTCATCAAAATTCCTTTTTTCACCAGGGATGCTATCTGCTAAACTTACAAAAGTTAATTTGCCTAACTCATCTGGGATATAGTAACCGAAATCACCTTGAGCTGCTATATAGATTCGGCCATCAGTATCGACAAAAACATCTCTGCACTTTGTACCGCTTTCTAAAGAGTATTTGTTCCAACTAGTGCCATCAAATTCTAATAAACCAAAATTATTAGCTACATAAAGTAGACCATTTTGACTTTGAGTTATTTTCCAATTTTGAATTCCTCCATGATAATCTTGGCTGGAATAATATTTATAAAAAGGATAGCCGATAAACTGACTATAACCTTTAATCCATACAAGAACCAAGCAGACAACTAGTACAAAGATCCATTTTTTTGTTTTCATTTCCCTAATGTTAATTAACTACAATTTAGTAAAATATGGTAAGATTGTAGTAATAGAGGTGAAAATAGTGTAGAAAAAAACCAGTTAAATGTTGTACCCTAAAATGGCTTAAAATTTTGTTTTAAGCGGTTTAAGTGATACAAATGATGTGGTTTTGAGAAATAGTATTTTGACCTGTGATGTATTTATGATGTATGCTTATAATTTGTATACATTGATAATTAATTGTCATTTGGATTAAGCTTTTATGAATAAAGCAACGGAAAAAAATAATTGAATAATAATTAATGACTATGAAGCACATTTTAACTTTATTTTTATTAGTCCTATACAGTTTTATAAGTATAGCACAAGACAAAACGGTCTCTGGTACGGTTACTGATGAAACGGATCAAGCTTTGCCGGGTGTCAATATCATGATTGTAGGAAGTTCTTCTGGAACTACAACTGATCTGGATGGTAATTATAAGTTATCGGTTGATCCAGACGCAATTCTTCGATTTAGTTTCATTGGATATAAATCGATTTCTGAAAATGTAAACGGCAGGTCCTCCATTAATATTAAAATGGAGTCGGATTTTGAATCATTGAGTGAAGTTGTAGTTGTAGGGTATGGTAGTCAAAAGAAATCAGTTGCTTCGGCTGCTATTTCAACAGCAGATGTTGAAGCAATGGAGAAAATAAGTATCCCTAATGTTGGACGGTCATTGCAAGGTTTAGTAAATGGTGTGTCTGTAAGTGGTGTTTCAGGTCAACCAGGTAATAACCCTACAATTCTTATAAGAGGAGTAGGTAGTAATTCAAATAATAGACCGTTAGTTGTAATTGATGGTTTACAAACACAAGTGGAAAATCTAAACGCTCTTTCTCCAAGCGATATCGAATCTATACAAGTACTAAAAGATGCGGCTTCAACTGCTATTTATGGTACAAGAGGTGCTAATGGTGTTATAGTAGTTAAGACCAAGTCAGGAAAGCCTGGTCAAATGAATTTAAATTATAATGGATCTTACTTTATTCAATCTGCTTGGGAAACTCCCCAGATGCTTAATGCCGAGCAATATGTTGATTTAATAAATGAAAAATATGAAAATGGAAATACTAATCTACCATTAGGGTTTCCAGAAAGAGGAACTACTCCAGCTTTTGATACAGATTGGATGGATAGACTTTTCACTGATGGTACTGTTCAAAACCATAATTTATCTTTAAGTAAAGGTACTGAAAATGGTCATTTATTTGCTTCCATGACTTACACTGGCCAAGAAGGGATTATTGCTCCCGAAAAATCTTACTTTGATCGTTTAACGGTAAGATTAAATTCAGAAACGGAAGTAACAGATTTTATTAAATTCGGTCAAAATTTAGCAGTTACTGCCACAAGGTCTAGTGCTATTCCGGAAAATAATGAATTTGGAACTCCAATTGCAGATGCCATTGTTTATGATCCATTAACGCCTGTTTTTGATAATAACGCTCAGTTCGGATTTGCACAATCTCCCTATGTTCAAAAGGAATATGTAAATCCATTCAGTAGAATTTTTATAAATAATAGCGAAACATCTTCCGAGCAAATTTTCGGTAACGCATTCTTAGAAATTAAACCAATCAGCTGGTTGAAATTAAAAACAGATTTAGGAGTAAATAGGTATAGTCAAATAGTGGATAATTATTCTCCTGCCTATCAATTAACACCAGCATTTTTTAATGATAATAGTGTAGTAGGAAATCAAAGCTATAGCAATTTTAGATGGCAATGGGAAAATTACGCAACGGTTACAAAAGATTTTGGTCTACATAACTTAGAAGCTGTTTTAGGTTCAACTGCAATTCGCTTCACTGAAAAATCATTTGGTGCTTCTGGTCAAAATTTACCAATTGAGGCTGTAGAGAATGAGAGTTTAAGATATGTTAATTTAACACCTGATTCATCAAGAAGATCATTTGGTGGTGCAAGTGCTCCTCAAATTAACTCAAGTATATTTTTCAGAACTTTATACAATTATAATGAAAAATACCTAGCTACTGTTTCTTTCCGTAGAGATGGATCTTCAAACTTCGGTAGTGAGTATAGATTTGTGATTTTCCCTTCCTTCTCTGCTGGTTGGGTTGCTTCTGAAGAAAGTTTCTTTAATATTCCTAAAGTTGATTTTGCAAAGCTTAGAGTGAGTTATGGTTCTAATGGAAGTGATAATATTGGAGCTTTTAATTATACGAGTTTAGTTACTTTCAATAGTACTTATCAGTTTGGTAATGCTTCAAATCAAACAATTTATTATGGAGCTGCACCAGCAAGTTTATCAAATCCATTTGTTCGTTGGGAGGAATCTAAACAATTAGATATTGGATTAGAAACTAAATTATTTGATAATCAAGTTTCTTTCGAATTAGATTATTATAGAAAAGTAACAGACGGATTATTAATTGTTAATGGAGCGACACCAATAATTGGCGGAAATAATCCTGCATTTACAAATGTTGGGCAAATTGAGAACTCTGGTTTTGAATTTAAAATTGATTATTTCAAAGAAATAGGAGATGTGGAATTTGGTGTTACTTTTAATGGATCGACCTTAAACAATGTTGTAACTAGAGTAGATGGAAATGAAGGCTTTTTAAATGGGTATAACTGGCCAGTAAGGAACGCTTTTATTAGTAGAATGGAAGTAGATGAGCCTTTATTCTATTTTAGAGGCTATCAAGCAGATGGGATTTTCAGAGATCAGGCAGAAGTATTTAGTCATATTAACAGTGAAGGGGATTTATTACAGCCAAATGCTAAACCAGGTGATTTACGATATGTAGATGTAAACGGAGATGGCGATATTAACCTTGACGATTGGACAAATATTGGCAATCCTTGGGCTGACTTTACTTTTGGTTTGAACCTAACGGCAAATTACAAGTCCTTTGATTTTAACATGTTAATCGCTGGGCAAACAGGAAACCAAATCTACAGAACTTTTGAAAGACAGGATGTACCAAACAATAACTATACAACAGAATGGTTGGACAGATGGACGGAATCAAATCCTAACGGCTCTTATCCTAGAGTAGCTTCTGGTGCAGCTGATCCTGTAGCTAATAATAATAGCCCCTCTAGCTTTTATGTGGAAGATGGTGATTTCGTAAGAATTAAGAACCTTCAAGTAGGCTACTCTTTACCGAAAGATTTATTAGAAAAGGCAAAAATTAAGAAAGCGAGAATTTATTTCTCAGTTGATAATTTAGTTACGCTAACGGGTTATTCTGGTTTTGATCCTGAAATAGGAGTTCAAAATTATAATGTGTCTGCAGCAGGCATTGATAGAGGATTTTATCCTCAAACAAGAAATTATGGTGGTGGAATTCAAGTAAGCTTTTAATACAATGAAGACAGTTAAATTAATTTATATCGCAGTTTTAGTAGTGTTTATTTCATCATGTAAAGATGAATTCATTGAGACAGAACCTCAAGCTACTATCTTAGAAGACAATTACTACCAATCTGAAGAACAAATCTTCAGGGGGTTAGTAGCAGCTTATGATCCTCTGCAATGGACTTTTGCAGATGGCGCATGGTCAAGTAGTGTAATGTTAGGTGAAATACGGTCTGACAATGCTAATGCCGGTGGTGATCCATCTGATGGTGATCAGCCTGGATGGCAGGCAATTGATGATTTCCTTAGTACTAGCTTAACATTAGAAAGTCAAGCTTTTTGGAAAAAAGGTTGGTGGGGCGTTTACAGAACAAACCTGATCATTAATAATGATAAAATTTCCTCACCAACAGTTGATGAGTATAAAGCGGAAGCGAAATTCCTGAGAGCTTTCTACCATTTTGACATGTTTAGAACTTTTGGACCAGTGCCGATTATTGATAATGTTATTCTTGAAAATGAATATTCCGAAATCCAAAGAGCCAATTTATCCGATCTTTTCGAATTTATAGCAACAGACTTAGAAGAAGCAATTCCTTTATTACAAGAAGCTAAATATGAAGGATCAATGGCAGGAAGGGTAAGCCGAACTACTGCGCAGGCCTTATTAGGGAAAGTGTATTTATACTGGGCTGATTTAGCAAATGATGACCCTACTTTATTCGACCAAGCAGCTACAAATTTGAATGCTGTGATTACCTCAGGGCAATATCAATTGTTAGATGATTATCATGAACTATTCGCTTTTGGTGCAAAAAATACGGAAGAATCTGTTTTTGAGATTCAATATACAAATGCTGTTCCCGCTGATTGGGGAGGTACTGTATTCATTGATGGGAATATGATTACTCAACTAACTGGAATCAGAGGCCTATGTAATAATCACCCTGAATATGATGCTGGTTGGGGTTTTATGTTGCCAACAGAAAGTTTGAATAATCACTTTTTAGCTGATGATCAATACAGAAGAACTAGAAGTTTAACTTCTCCCGCAGAGTTAGCAGAAGAAGGTTGTAATGTGGATTTAGGAGAGCAAAATATGGCGGATTATGAAGGTTATTTTCAAATTAAGTATGCCAATTATAACGATTATACTGCGCCAAATGGTGGAGATATTGTACTACAAAAAGATCCTAACCAACCCGTAATTCGATATGCCGATGTACTATTAATGTATGCTGAAGCTTTGGAAAGAGGAAGTGGTTCTGCAGGAGAAGCTATGCAATATATTGATTTGGTTAGAGAAAGAGCTGCAGGGCCTGGTGATAACTCTGGGGATTTTAGAACCACCCAGCAACTGATGGCAGAGGAAGGCTTTACCTTACTTGATGCCATATGGTATGAAAGAAGAGCTGAATTTGCTATTGAGGGTGATAGGTGGTTTGATTTAGTCAGATCAGGAAGGGTTGACGCAAGCCTATTCGGTGCTCAAAAAGCGGCTAACCTTGATCAATCAAAAATTTATCTTCCAATTCCACAAAGGGATATAGATAATACTGGAGGATCTCTAACTGAGTACCCGTCACCCGAATTATTTAATTAAAGAGTAAAACCAATATAAATACAACAATTATGAAAAAAACAATTTATCAATTAGGATTATGGTCATTAATTTTGACCTTAGCTTTTGCGTGTGAAGAAGATCCCGTAGAAGCTGAAAAGCCAACGGCTAGTTTTCAGTATGAAGTAGGTGAAACTGATTTCTTGTCGGTAACTTTTGAGAATTTTTCTCAGAATTTTGAATCATCGGAATGGGATTTTGGTGATGGTAGTGAAGGATCAACTGACGAGAACCCTGTTCATACTTACGAAACTGCAGGTACTTATGATGTAACATTAACAGTTACTGCTGCTTCAGGTGAAACTGCTGAAAGAACAGAATCTGTTGAAGTGATTGATCCAAATCAAAAATTGACACTTTTGACAGGTACCGATTCTAAAACATGGAAATTATTGAGAGACGGAACAGCTATGTTATTAGCTGCTGATGCCTCATTTTCTGAGATTTATTGGCCAGGAAATAAAAATGATGGAACTAGACCATGCTTATATAATGATACCTTTACTTTCACTAGAGATGGTAGCTACATATATGATGATGGTGGTGATTTCTGGGGTGAGTTTGGAGTATTTCCTAATGAAGGATGTTTTGATGCAACAGCTGCTAATATGATCAATGTAGATGGTGAAAACGTAAGTGAGTGGCTATCAGGGACTCATGATTATACTTACAATTCTACCGATAATCAGATTACGCTTAATGGGCAAGGTGCTTGGATGGGTATAGTAGGATTAGCTAATTCTGCTAAATTACCAACTCCTCAAGAATCTGTAACCTTTGATGCAACTCTTGTGGATGGTGGGGACACGATGGTCGATACATTATTTGTAGCATTTGAATACGAAGCTGAATTTTGGGCAATTACATATGTGTCATATAATGATCCTTCTCTAGAGCCTGAGATTATTACTGAATTTGTACCAGAAGAATGTGAGCCATTAGATGCAGTTTCTCCTTCAGAGATTTCTCATACTTTTGCGTCAAATGATGCTTCTGAATGGAATTTGTTACAATTCGATGCTACATCTGGATCTCAATTAGCTTTAGGAGTGGATGATCCAACTGATGCTACTGCAGCTAAAGTAGGAGAGTATACACGTGTTGAAGGAAATAATTTCCAAGAATTAATCTTTAATTTGGAGCCTAAAACTTCTATTAATTTTGAAAATCTAAGCACTGTTACATTAGAGGTTTACCTACCATCTACTAATACTTATGCAGAAGGAGCGTTAACTGACAATGTTTTTGTTGGATTTGGAAACAGAGAATGTGCGCCAAATTGGTTTGAAGACCAGCACGAATACCAAGAGTTAGCTGTAGCTAAAGACGAATGGGTTACTATTACTTTCCAATTAGATGATCCGACTTTCGTTAACAAGCCTGACAATGGAGCAACAGTTTTTGATAGAAACGATATGGATATGATTTACATCGCAATCGGTGGTGGTAATCACCCAACTGGTGCTACATTCTATATGAGAAACTTTAGTATTGAATAATTAGCCGTTTAAGCTGTCTAATTACGCATCTTATGATGTGTTTTTAGGCAGCTTTTTTTTATTATAATTATTTCCAAGTAAATTCAATATTATGCTAAAGCTTAATTTATTATCAATCCTCTTTCTTTTCATCAGCTCCTGTGATGAAGGAAGCTTAGCAGATGACAGACTACCAGAAGTGTCAGCTGAAGCTATAACGGTTGCCGAAACCAACCAAAATCAAGAAATTTCACTTGAAATATCGCTTGATAGACCATCTACCCAAGAAATTATAGTGAATTATAGTACCAAAAACGGAACTGCACTTGCAGGTATCGATTATAGAAGTATCCAAAGTGGAAGTGTCATAATTCCTCCAGGAGATTTAAGTACTTCTATTACCTTAACAATATTAGGAGATGAATTTAAGGAAGATACGGAAATTTTCTATGTCAATTTAACATCTGCAATTAATGCTTCAATCTCCACCGAAGAAATTGTAATAACTATTACCGATACTGATACTCAAGTTCAACCAGGAGCAACCATCTCGTTCGAAGGCTACGAAAGCCCCTTAGAATATGAAGGCTACGAATTAGTATGGCAAGATGAATTTGAAGCAGATCAACTTTCTGATGACTATATTTTTGAAATCGGAACTGGAAGCAATGGATGGGGAAATAATGAATCCCAATACTATAGAGAAGAAAATACTCGATTGCAAGATGGATATTTAGTAATTGAAGCCAAAAAAGAAAATTTCCAAGGTAGAGAATATACTTCCTCTAGAATTATAACGGAAGGTAAAAAAGAATTTAAGTATGGTCGATTTGATATCCGTGCCAGAATGCCATATGGTCAAGGATTATGGCCCGCTATTTGGATGTTGGGCTCCAATTTCAGACAAGTGGGATGGCCTTTCTGTGGCGAAATTGATATAATGGAAATGATTGGTGGGCAGGGCAGAGAAGCTACAGTTCATGGTACAGTACATTGGCAAAGTAATAATGGCTATGCAAATTTCGGGCATAGTAGAGATCTTTCAGAGGGCACTTTATCCGATAAATTTCATGTTTTTTCTATAATTTGGGATGAAGAAAAAATTGAATGGCTTATCGATGGCCAACCTTATGGTTCAATTGATACCCGCCCAAGTCACTTAGATGAGTTTAGAGAAGAGTTTTTCTTTATTTTTAACGTAGCCGTAGGAGGTAACTGGCCAGGCTATCCTGATGGGAATACTGAATTTCCACAAGAAATGTGGATTGATTATGTAAGAGTATTTCAACAACCTTAACGAATATTTTAACAACCATAATATATTTAAATTCGCCTACAACCATAAAACTTTAAATAACCATGACTAAAACTCTCTTAAATTTCATAGGGATTTCTGTTTCAATTTTAATTTTTTCATCTTGCTCGAAGCCTGTAGAAAATCAGGATGCTGGCAATCAGATTGATGCTAAAGTAGATTCAGTTCTTGCTTTAATGAATCTTGAAGAAAAAATTGGTCAATTGAATCAATATAGTTTGGGGAGTGAGTTTACAGGCCCTGGTGATAAAAAAGGGCAGGATAGTATTCGTTACCAACAACTAATTTCCGGACAGGTAGGCTCTGTCTTAAATCTCTTAGGAGCTGAAAACACACGTAAGATGCAGGAATTAGTAATGCAAAACTCACGTTTAGGCATCCCGCTTCTTTTTGCGTATGATGTTATTCATGGTTACCAGACCATGTTTCCTGTTCCTTTAGCTGAAAGTGCTTCATGGAATTTGGATTTGATGCAAAAAACTGCTCAAGCAGCAGCAGCAGAATCGGCTGCATCTGGTTTACATTGGACTTTTGCCCCCATGATTGATGTTACAGTAGATGCGCGTTGGGGAAGAGTAATGGAAGGAGCTGGTGAAGATCCTTTTTTGCATTCAGAAATCGCAAAGGCTAGAATTAATGGATTTCAAGGTGAAGATTTAGCGCATAATAAAACAATTGCTGCCACCGCAAAACACTTTGCTGGTTATGGTTATGCTGAAAGTGGAAAAGATTACAATTCTGTAAATATTAATCAGTATATCCTTCATAATCATATTTTACCGCCTTTTAAAGCTGCTGCCGAGGCTAAGGCTGCCAGTTTTATGAATTCTTTCAATGATGTAAATGCTGTTCCAGCTACCGCAAACCAATATTTATTGCAAGAAATCCTCCGTAAAAAATGGAATTACGATGGCGTTGTAGTTTCTGATTGGAATTCGATTGGTGAACTAGTTAATCATGCCGTTAGCCCTGATTTAAAAGATGCTGCTAAGAAAGCAATTATTGCAGGAAGTGAAATCGATATGGAAGGAACAGCCTATGTTCAATACCTTTCACAACTAGTTAAGGATGGCGAAATCCAAGAATCAATTATTGATAAGGCGGTCAAAAACGTACTCGAATTAAAATTCAAATTAGGTCTTTTTGACGATCCTTATAAGTATTCTGATATAGAAAGAGAAAAAGAAATTGTGGGTAATGCACAACATCATGATTTAGCTGAGGAAATTGCTAAAGAATCAATTGTACTTCTAAAAAATGAAAATAATTTATTGCCCTTAAAGGATATTAAAAATATTGCGATTATTGGGCCTTTAGCAAAGGATAAAGATACTCCACTAGGTAATTGGAGGGCTCAAGCAGTTGAAAATTCAGCTATATCCTTATATGAAGGTTTGGAAACTAGTTTACCTGAATCCACAATACTTAAATATGCAGAAGGGGTAAAGCTATCGATAGGGCCCAATAATTTTTTTCAAGAACAAGTAATTAATGAAGATGATCGCTCAGGCTTTGAAGAGGCAAAAGCACTAGCTAAAAATTCCGATTTAGTCATAATGGCTTTAGGTGAAACGGCTTATATGTCGGGTGAGGGTAGAAGCAGGGCAGATATCACCTTGCCAGGCTTGCAAAAAGAATTGATAAAAGAAATTCATGCAAGTAATCCAAACATTGTATTGGTATTGATGAATGGAAGGCCATTGGACTTAAGCTGGGAAGATGAAAATATTCCTGTTATTGTTGAGGCTTGGCATTTAGGACAAAGAGCCGGCACTGCTATTGCGGAAACCTTAACAGGAGAGAATAATCCTTCAGGCAGATTGACTATGAGTTTTCCTCGCCATGGGGGGCAATTACCTATTTACTACAATCATAAGATTACAGGTAGGCCATCAACCGCTCCAGGGCAAGTATTTTACACTCACCATACTGATGTTGACAATGCACCTCTATATCCATTTGGTTATGGCTTAAGTTATTCAACATTTGAATATGGAGAGATTAAATTGTCTGCAAACTCACTTAAAGAGGACGGCAGTATTACCGCTTCTATTACTGTTAAAAACACAAGTGGCATTGATGGACAAGAAGTAGTGCAGCTTTACATTCAAGATGTAGTGGCGGAGGAGACTCCTATGATAAAATCATTAAAAGCTTTTCAAAAGTTAGAGATTAAATCTGGGGAGTCAGTAGAGATAGAATTTTTGATAACTAAAGAAATGCTATCCTATTATAAGTCTAATGGTGATTTATCATTAGAGAAGGGTGCTTTTAGGGTATTTATTGGCAAAAATGCATCAGTTGATAATTACAAAGAATTCGAGCTAAGATGAAAAATTTATATGTATTAAGTCTCTTGCTAATATTTAGCCAATGTAATCAGAAACAGGACTATTTGATCTGGGCTGATGAATTTGACGGTAATGGATCTCTCGACACCAAGAGTTGGAATTTTGCAGAAGGAAATGGATGTCCTGAATTATGTGGTTTTGGAAATAATGAAAAACAGTTTTATACCAAAAATTCAGAAAATATTCGAATTGAGGAAGGCAAGCTCATTATTAATGCTATAAAAGATTCTGAAAAGGGGTTTACTTCTGCAAAAATTACTACTAAAGATATACTCGACTGGAAATATGGATATGTAGAAGTTAGAGCTAAGCTACCAGTGGGCAAGGGATCATGGCCAGCCATTTGGATGCTACCAACATTAGAAGGCAATATGGAATGGCCAAGAGATGGGGAAATTGACATAATGGAGCATGTAGGGTATAATCCTGGTACTGTGTATGGTACAATCCACACGGAAAGTTATAATCATATAAAGGGTACAGAAAAATCTGATTCTATAAAAGTGACAGATGCGCATGAAAATTTCCATACCTATGCCATCCATTGGACAGATCAAAAAATAGAATGGTTAGTAGATGATATTCCTTATCATGCAGTGTATAAAAATGGAGATGGAAAAGAAGGCTGGCCATTTGATAACGAATTTCATTTAATCTTAAACCTTGCCGTTGGTGGTAATTGGGGAGGTAAATACGGAATTGATGAGCAAAGTTTTCCACAAGAATTTGTGATAGATTATGTGAGGTTATATTCTCAAAAGCCAGATTTAACTAATTAAATTATTCGTCATTCAACTAAAATTTTAACCACATATAAAATTTACTGTTAAATGATGTTTTAACATCAATATTTTTTGGTAATATAGCTTTTCACTTAAAAATACTATTGAAAAATGTCGAAAAAAGGACTTTTAATATTGATAGCTGCGGTAGCAGCCCTTGGTGGCTTATTGTTTGGTTATGACACTGGCGTTATAAACGGGGCTCAATTCTATTTCAGTAAATATTTCGAATTAGATGCCGCCATGAAGGGTTGGGTGGTTGGAAGTGCACTATTAGGATGCTTGGTGGGTGCATTGTCAGCAGGGTATATTACAACAAAAATTGGTAGAAAAGCGGCCCTTATTATTTCTGCAATACTTTTTACCGTATCAGCTTTGGGTTCAGGCTTACCAGCCTTTATGCAGCAGTCAGTTAGTTTACTAGTGGTTTTTAGGATAATAGGAGGTTTAGGAATAGGATTAGCTTCTATGGCTGCTCCAACCTATATTGCTGAAATATCTCCAAAGGATAAAAGAGGGATTTTAGTTTCCTTTTATCAGTTAGCCGTTGTTACTGGATTTTTTGTGGTTTTTTTAGCAACTTATTATATAGGCGAAGGGAATACACCAGAAGAAAATATTGAATCAGGCTGGAGATGGATGTTTTGGTCTGAATTAATTCCTTGTTCTCTTTTTCTTGTTCTTACCTTTTTTATACCAAGAAGTCCGAGGTGGTTGGTATTATCGGGTAAAGAAGAGGAGGCGTTAAAAGTATTGAACACTCTGCATGAGAAAGAAGAAGCTCAAAAGGAAATTGATGAAATTAAATTATCGCTTAATAAAGAACGGAAAACTCAACTTAAGGGCGCTTCTGTATTACAAAAATCAGTAATTCCAATTATTATAATAGGGTCAGTATTATCCTTATTACAGCAATTCACAGGAATAAATGCTGTTTTGTATTATGGTGGAGATATTTTTGAAAAAGCTTTAGGCTTTACTCAAGAAGATGTATTAGCACAACAGATTTTATTAGGTGCTGTTAATTTTGTGTTTACTTTCTTAGCCATGTTTACTGTAGATAAATTAGGCCGAAAGCCTTTAATTTATATTGGAGCTTTTGGGATGATATTAGGATTCCTTTTCTTAGGAGGCTCTTTATATTTCGATGCGGTAGGTCTAATCTCATTAATTGGGATATTATTGTTTATTGGTGCTTTTGCTATGAGTATGGGGCCTGTCACTTGGGTTTTATTATCTGAAATGTTTCCTAATAAAATAAGAAGCGCAGCAATGTCCATTGCTGTAGCAATTCAATGGGCGGGTAATTACTTGGTTTCTCAATCATTTCCTATAATAGTGGAAAGTGATGCTAATGCAAGAGGTACCGGATTTTGGAATGGGTCTCTTCCTTATGTGATTTTTATAGCCTTTATTATCTTTCTAATCTTCTTTACCAAGAAGTACATAATTGAAACTAAAGGTAAGAGTTTGGAACAATTGGAAGGTATTTGGTCTGAAAAATATGGTAAGATCGAATCGTAGTTATTTTTCATAATTAGTTTGTTTGAGCCCGAAATTGATTTTTCGGGCTTTTTTTATAAAAAAAATATTTTGAATTATTCCTACAATAGCATCTAAGGAATTTTTTGATTTTTCATTTAAAAGTGTAACATTGAGTCGATCAAATCGTACTAACGGTCTGATTTTCCATTCCCTTGCTTTTTGTACTTTACAAATAGGTTAATTTTATTTGAAATCTTACACCAACCTTTTTATATGTTCTTGTGTCAATAGAGAAGAGACACTAAAAATATAAAATGAGAAGATTTTTTACGACATTTTTCTTACTTGCTGGAGTTGCTTTTAGTTTAGTTATAAGTGACAGCTTCTTTAAGATTCAAAAAAAGAATTATACGGCTGAAAGCTCTAAAAGTGAACTTCAAAATTCTTTTAAGAATAAGGAATTATACAAGTCAATTGATTTAACAGAAGCAGACGTTTACGATTCCAAAAGGAACACTGTTCGTGTTAGCCACACCAATTAATATTCGCAATTTTTTCGTTATAGAAAGCTTGCCTTAGTATATTTGTAGCTAAATAAAAGGCATGTTTTACTACTTATCAAAAATGATACTTTGGCTTGGAGGCTGGAAAGTATCAGCAAAAATCCCTGAGAATACCAGAAAGGCAGTGATGATAGCTGCCCCGCACACTTCAAACTGGGATTTTGTTTGGACCAGGGCAGCATTCTATATTCTGAGGGTTCCTGTTCGTTATACTGTTAAAAAGGAACTGTTAAAAGGGCCTTTAAAATGGATTTTGAATGGATTAGGTGCTATTGGTATTGATCGAACTCATAAGGAGGGCAAAAAGAAATCGATGACTGAAGCCATGATTCAACTTTTTGATGAAAGAGATGAATTAGTCATTTTAATCACCCCAGAAGGAACTCGAAGTTACCAGCCCGAATGGAAATCAGGATTTTATCGTATCGCAGAAGGAGCAAACGTACCCATTCTTTGTGGCTATTTAGATTATGAAAATAAAATAGCTGGGATTGGACCAAGTTTTGAAGCAAAGGGAGATATGCATCAAAATATTGAAAAAATAAAAGATTTTTACAGACCTATTAAAGGTAAATTTCCGGATCAAGGAGTTCGGTAATTCCTTATTTTTCTTTAAAATCCAAAGAGGCGGAATTCAAACAATACCGTAATCCTGTGGGATTAGGGCCATCTTCAAATACATGGCCTAAATGACCGCCACAACTTCCACAAACCACCTCAGTGCGTACCATTCCTAGTGTACGATCCTCGAGTTCTAAGACATTATCATCATTTAAAGGCTTGTAAAAACTAGGCCATCCTGTACCGCTTTCATATTTAGTTTCAGAGCTGAATAATTCAGTTTTACACCCATTACAGACAAATATTCCTTCTTTTTTAAAGTCATTGTATTTTCCTGTAAATGCTCGTTCAGTGCCAGCTTCTCTTAAAACTTTAAACTCCAATGGATCTAAGATTTCCTTCCATTCATCTTCCGTTTTTTGAACTTCAAAAGTATGATTCTTTAAACCCTTTTTATTCTCAGAAATACTGCTTTGTTGTGCGCAAGATTGAAAGCTAAATGCTAAGATCAATCCCAAGATGCCTGTAAATTTCCCTATTTTATCCCCCTTCATATTTATAAATTTTTAAATGTCGTTGCTTGTTATACTGTTTCAAACCAATTAGGTTTTGTACTTTTTGGATTATGGCTTTGCATATCCAAACTTATTTAATTTTGTTGGTTTTAAATATTCATACAATCCTGAAATCGTAACAGTTCCTGCTTTAGTAAGATCAACTGAACCATCAACTGAAACAAAGTTTTCATCCAAGTAGGCATTTAATACTTTTCCTACGATCAATATGGTATCATTTGATTTAATTAAATGTTCTTCCTCAAATTGCATTCCTAGTTTAATTTTTGATTCTTTTACAAAAGGTGCGCTGAATTTGTTCAAGTATTCTTCCTCAAAACCACAAGCCTCAAATTCAGATACGTTTTTTTCATACTTTGCGGATGTTTGATGTGCCTTTTCTATAAAACTTTCATGAACGTGATTGAATGTATAAACTCCAGTTTCCTTTATATTTTCGTATGTATGCCTATCAACTGTAGTAGGCCTTAAAATAAACCCTAAATAAGGAGGATTCGCGCCTATATGAATCACAGAGTTAAATATGGCTAAATTCGTACTTCCAGATTTATCCGCAGTCCCAATTAAATTGGCGCTTTTAAAGCCAGAAATAGTATTGAAAAGATTTGCCCTGTAACGGCTCTCCATTTTATCAATAGATTCAGAATTTATGTGTAGCATATCTATTTTTTTAATTGAGTTAAAGACCATTTTCTAATCTTTTTGTTTAACCTAACTGAAAATAAAGATGCATTTCTTTCTTGATATGTTTTTCAGCTGTAAATTGAAATTTATGATCTCTTTCCAAAATATTGAAAAGTCATTTGACCGGCAGCTTGTCCTTAAAAATATTAATCTACAAATTCAGGAGGGAGAATTGATGGTGCTTTTGGGGGCAAGCGGAAGTGGTAAAACGACCATGCTTAGGATGATCAATGGATTGGAAAAGCCTGATTCAGGCTCATTAGAAATTTCAAATAAAAGTATAAGTCAGCATTATTTACTTGATTTAAGAAAGCAAATCGGTTATGTCATTCAAAAAGTTGGCTTGTTTCCGCATTATTCTGTTTTTGATAATGTAGCTACCATTTTACGATTAAAAGGTGAAAAGGAAGAATCAATTAAACAAAAAGTTCATCAATGGTTAGATAAAATTGGAATGTCTGCTTCCATTTATGGACAGAAATATCCAGCTGAATTAAGTGGTGGAGAAGCGCAAAGGATTGGCTTGGCAAGGGCATTAGTTGCCCAACCTAAAATGATTTTGTTAGATGAACCATTTAGTGCTTTAGATCCAATTTCAAGAGTTAAAATCCGTAACGAGTTTAGAAAGATTCAACAAGAAGAGCATTTGACGGCTGTAATGGTGACCCATGATGTATTGGAAGCAGTCAGTATGGCGGATAGGATTTGTTTACTTGCCAATGGTGAAATTCAACAAGTAGGAACAGCACAGGAAATAATCTTTCATCCCAAGAACCAATTAGTAAAGAAATTTGTAAAAGGTGATCATTTTCAAGCTTCTTTAGCTTCCGTTTCTTTAAATGAAATTGAAAAATATTTTAATGGTCAATCTATTCCTGAAGATAATGTTAGTAGTTCAGTATTGGATTTTCTACAAAATTCTGACAGCAAATTTCATTCAATTGTTTTGGACGCATTTTATAAATGGAAGGAGGTTAAATCATGAGTTCGTTTTACGATTTCCTAATCAAAAATAAAGGGGAGGTTTTCAAACAATTGATGGAGCATATTGAGCTCACCTTGGTTTCTTTATGCATTGCGGTTTTGCTTGGAATTACAATCGGTATTTTAATTGCTATTTACCAAAAATCAACTAAAACAGTTCTTTCTATAGTCAATACTATACAGACCGTACCTAGTTTGGCACTTTTAGGCTTTCTGTTGCCTTTCTTTGGCATTGGTGTAGTTCCTGCAATCATTGCGCTTTTCCTTTACGCCTTGCTTCCCATAGTACGAAATACCTACACGGGAATTACAGAAGTGGATGCTGCCGTACAAGAATCAGCCATCGCTATGGGGATGAAGCGCTCTCAAGTTCTATTCAAAGTGGAATTACCATTGGCATTACCATATATAATGGCTGGAATAAGGACAGCTTCCGTGATTAATGTTGGAGTGGCTACTTTGAGTGCTTTTATAGCAGCCGGTGGATTAGGTAAATTTATCCTACAGGGAATTCAATTAAATAATACCAATATGATTTTAGCTGGAGCTATTCCAGCCTCCTTATTGGCATTATTTTTTGATGCTATTTTAGGGAGGGTTCAAAAAAGTAGTTTGAAAATCATTCGCTGGTTTTCTTTTATCCTTCTAGGTGGAACATTTGTGTATCTGATGATTTCTGGATTTCAGAAGCTTAATTTCTCATCTGACAAAAAAGAGCTATTGGGTGGATTCCCTTCTGAATTTATTTTTAGAGAAGATGGCTTAAAAGGATTATTCAAGTCCTATGATTTTGAAATGGATTATGTGGAAATGGAAATTGGTTTGATGTATCAGGCATTAGCTAATGAAGAAGTGGACGTAATAAGCGGTTTTTCTACTGATGGCAGAATTAGGGCGTATAATTTGAAAACCTTGGAAGATAATCGTAATTATTTTCCGCCCTATGAAGCGGCACCTGTTGTCAGGCAAGCTATTTTAAATAAGTATTCTGAAATAAGAAAAAGTCTAGCTCAACTAGAAAACCAAATCAGTAATGAGGAAATGACGGCAATGAATTACCAAGTGGATGAAGAAAAGAAACAACCAGAAGAAGTAGCTCGTGAATTTTTGAAGAATAAGGGTTTTATTTCAAGGAAATTTAAGTCTGAAAGTAAATCAGGAAGCATCAAAATAGGCAGTAAAGCATTTACTGAGAATTACATTTTGGCTCATATTTTCAAAATAGTAATAGAGCAAAACACGCAACTAAATGTGGAATTAAAACTGGGATTTGGAGGCACCAAACTTTTGATGGATGCCATGAAAAATGATGAAATTGACATCTATCCTGAATATACAGGGACTGCATTATTATTGTTGTTGGAGACAAATGAGAAGGAGAGAGGAGATTTGTTTTCTAATCCGGATAAAGTCTACGGTTTTGTTAACTCTGAATCTAAAAAGCAATTCGGTTTTGAATGGTTGCCGGCTTTAGGGTTTAATAATACATTTGCGATTTTAATGCGAAAAGACCAGGCTGAAGAGCTTGATTTGAATAGTGTTGAGGATTTAGCAGAGTTTGTACAGGAAGAATAAAAGCTAAGTTGGCAGATGGTCGGTGGCACACCGACCATGGAAACAAGTAGTGAATAGAACAGAAAGGATCTACAATCTTGGCTCGAGCCGTCATCCCTGCGAAGGCAGGGATCTTGACTTATTAAAACGAAGTTTTAATAATATTAGCCAAGATATATTGGAGATTGAATACTCAAATAAGAAAACTAATATCCAGCAAAACTAACATTTTAACCTCTGGTTAAAATCAATGGATTCCCACCTTCGTGGGAATGACGGACTGAATTTATTGACAGGTAATAAAAAAATTTTTTCTGAAATAAATAATAACCCCCGGTCGGTGGCACACCGACCGGAAGCAGTATGTTTGCATTAACTAGCCTCAATCACTTTCTTTTTAGAAGCAGAAAGCGCTAAAAGTGGAACTTTGGTATGGAAAATTAGAGACTTGCTTTCACTTTTACCAAATAGGCTTTCAAACAAACCTTTCTTTCTAGGTAATACCACTAAAAGATCAATTTTATTTTTCTCTGCAAAGTCATCTATTCCTTCCTCCACATTTTTATTGACCATAAAATGGTATTGATGCGGAAGTCCTTTCAAATGCAACTCCAGGTTTTTAGCTTCCTCAGCCTTATCTTTATCTAACATAGGCTCAGTACTTACATGAATCAAATGAATCTCAGAAGCATAGGCTTGTCTGATAGCTTTTACTGGACTAAGAAGATCAGCTATTATGCCCTTGTAATCACTAGACAAAGCTATGTTTTTAATATCTTCATATTTTGCATCTTCTGGTATTACCAATACAGGAGCTAACTCAGCTTTAATAACTCTATGAGCATTTGTTCCCAAAATTACTTCATCTACACCGCTTGCTCCTTTAGTTCCCATGATGACTAAGTCAACATCATTTTCTAAGCAATATTCCTCTATCGCATCTTTTACATAATTCTCGGTTTTAACAGTTTCATATTCAAATTCCTTCATAAGTGGAACTTTTTCCTCGATCTTGTCAAACTCTGAGTTAATAAATTTCTTAATGTCTTCTTCACTTTCACCAACATCATAGGCAATATTGAAATCCGCATAAGCCAACGGAACTGTGTAGGCATTCAATATGGTGATTTCAGCTTGAGGGTTAATTTGCTTTGCAAACTTGGCAGCATATTCCAATGCATTCATGGCGCAATCGGAAAAATCGGTCGGAACTAATATGTGCTTTATCATGGCTTCTAATTTTTAAAAGTTCAATAATCAGAATACTATTCTTCTTTTTTGTATTCTTTAATTTAAAATTAGAAATATTTTAATTGAAATACACTGATGTTAATTTGCTAAATTCCTGACCTTTGTCATGAAATGAGCATAAATATTCGAGGGCGAAATTATACCAACCGCCTGATGAATATTTATCGCGAATTCAATGTGGCAACTAAAATCAATCATATACACATGAATAAATATCCTAATGCATAGAATATTAAAATTAATTTTACTTCCAATTATCTTTACACTTAACAGTTGTGCAATGTATCATTACTTTAAGATAGCGAAAGTAAAGGATGCATCTTATACAATAAGTCCTGCTTCTACTCAGGAATTTCCTTTTGAGATAATAAATAATCGCATTGTTATTCCTGTTTTAATTCAAGGTAAAACGTATAATTTCCTTTTCGATACAGGAGCTTCTTTAGTCATAGATAGTGAGTTCTTAAATGAAATTGAATATGAGAATGTAGCTAGGATTAAAGTAACAGATGCAAATGAAAAAGGGGAGTCGTTAAAATATGTTAAACTTTCAGAGTTAAAATTGCTTGAATCTTCCTTCAAAGATCAAGGGGCGATAGTGATGGATTTGAGTGAGGCGGTGGAGAACTCTTGCATTAATATATCAGGGATATTTGGCGCATCGGTAATGAAAGATTTAATGTGGCAAATTGATTTTGAAAGACAAGCTATCAAGCTTTCAAATAGTATCGAAAATTTTAATCTTGATAGTAATCAACTTAAGATTCCATTTTATACGAATTTTAGTCAATCGCCTATAATTGAAGTAAATATTAATGGAAATAGAGAAAGGCTTTTATTGGACACAGGATCAGGTTCTACCTTCCGTTTTTCTAATACAAATATAGAATCCTTGTCCAAAGACACTATATTAACAGCCTATGGTAGACATGTTGGCGTATTTGGGACCACAATTGATACCGTTTTTTATTTTCCGAAAGAATTGGAATTTATGTCCTCCAAAGGGGAAAGTTGGAAGGGTTTAGTTGAAGTTAGAAATAGCTTAAAGGAAGGATTGATAGGATTAGGCTTTTTGAAGGACTATTTAGTTACCATTGATTGGATAAATCAAAATTTGTACCTCAAGCAAAATAATTTTGAAAAGCCATCCTTGTGTTCATTTGGTTTCAATATTGCCAAATCAAGATCAAACCTTATTGTAAGTGAAGTTTACGAAAATTCGCAAGCTTATGTAGCTGGAATCAGAGTAGATGATATTATTATAGAAATAGATGACTTTTGGTTCGGGAAAGCATCTGAAGATAGAATCTGTGATTTCATTTCAACAGATTATTTGAAGACGATTGATTCTACAATAATGATCAAGATTAATAACAAGGAAAACTATATTAGCTTGGAAAAGCAATCCTTTTTTTAAGTAATCATTTAACCTGTAGCTTGGTTTTTGATCCTAGTACTTCTTAGGCGCATTTTTCGAGCTATTCTAAGCAAAAGCAACGCTAAAAAGTAACTTCCAATTGAAATGGGGATTGTAAGTGCTAAATTACCCAAGGCAAACTGTTTGAAAAATAAAAGGATTTGTCGAATGGTTTCATTTTGAACCTCAACATCTGGCAAGCTATTAGAGATTTGGCTTCCAATTTTATAACTCAACCAGTAAACAGGGATAATGGTGATGGCATTCCAAACCATCATGGAAAGTAAAACGGCCATTTTATTGAGTTGCTTGAAAACAGTAATAAATCCAATTCCGATTGCAGTGCTAAATCCTGGAGTAGGCAATAGTGCTATCAAAGTACCAAATGAATAACTTAATGCAATGGAAACATCGGATTTATCGGAAGTGAGCACCGCAATGCTGTACCGCTTAAGTTTAAATATGAATTTATCTTTATAGTAACGCAGTTTTCTACCCGCCCACTTTTTTAACTTTATTGTAGCCATCTTTGATTAATACTTCCACTATTTTATCTCGAAAATCTCCTTGGATAAGAATTTCTCCATCCTTCACACTGCCGCCTACACCACATTTCGATTTCAACTTTTTCCCTAAGTCCTTTAAATCATTTTCAGTTCCAATAAATCCGCTGATCAGACTGACTTTCTTACCTGCTCTGGCTTTTTTATCTAATTGCACTTTTAAATTCTGTTCTGATGGAGGAAGTGTTTCTTGCTCTTCTTGTCCTTCATAGTCATATTCAAACTCATCAGAAGTAGAATAAACAATACCTTCCCTTTGCTTTTTGTTTTTCTTGCTCATTACAGTTTTCTCTATAGTATGTTAACGTTTCTCCTATCTAAAGTTTGAATCTTTGATAAGTAATTAGTTGATTTCAAAATCGAAATTAAGAAAGCTTAAGGTTCTTTCAAATTCAGATGAAATATTAGCCTTAATATGGAGAACTTCTTGCGTGACTGGATGTTTGAATTTGACCGCTTTTGCATGTAAAAGCATGCTACCCATGCCCCATTTTTCCTTGAATAATTTGTTTTGCTTATTGCAGCCATGGGGTCGATCAGCTAAAATTGGGTGGTCAATATGTGCCAAATGCTTTCTGATTTGGTGCATTCTTCCAGTTTCTGGTTTTACTTCTACTATTGAATAACGGGAAGTTTCAAATTTCCCTAAAGGAACTGGGATTTCTGTTTGGGCTAAGGTTTTATAATGGGTCACAGATTCTTGCAATTGACCACTTTCTTTTCTCAAGGCATAATCGATAGTGCCCTCAGAATCAGTAAAACCTCTAACAATGGCTAAATAAGTTTTCTCAATCTGTTGATCTCTGAATAGGGCAGTGGTTTTTGAATTGTTTTCTTCATCCAATGCAAAGAGTAAAACCCCCGAAGTTTTGCGATCTATTCTATGAACCGGATAAACGCGCTGTCCCAATTGATCACGCAACAATTGCAAGGCAAATACATCTCTTTCAGTAGCAATTTTAGTACGGTGCACCAACAATCCATGAGGTTTATTGATAGCTACTAAATAGTCGTCTTGATATATTATTTCTAGGGGTAACTCACTCACCGCTTTTCTCTTCTGAATACTGCTTCCACCATCCATTTTCACTTTCAGCACCTAACCTGAACCATTTGCCTTGTGGAATGCTCAATAATGGAATTTCTTTTTCCGCAGCCTCATTTTCAAGGTCTAAAATGGGTTCGTACCAACTATGCAATGCCAAATCAAAAGTTCCCCAGTGAATAGGAAAGAATTTCTTTGCTCTCATCTGCTGAAAGGCATCAATAGCTTCTTTTGGATCCATATGGATATCGTGCCAAGCTTCATTATAAGCACCAATAGGCATCAAAGCTAAATCAAATGGCCCTAGTTTTTCATCTATTTCTTTGAAGCCATCAAATATTCCTGTGTCCCCACCAAAATAAATGTTATCCCCATCCATTTCAATCACCCAGGAAGCCCAGAATGTATTATTTTGACTTAATAACCTCCCGCTAAAATGGCGAGCTGGAGTGGCTGTAATCGTTATTCCATTTTCCGTATGGGTATCCCACCAACTAAATTCTTTTATCTTTTCTGCAGGTACTCCCCAATATTCCAAACTTGCTCTCACACCTGTTGGGACGTAAAAGTATTTTGTTTTAGCAGTTATCTTTTGAATAGTTTCATAATCTAAATGATCATAATGATCATGTGAAATCACTACTGCTTCTAATTCAGGGAGGTCTTCAGCCAAAATAGGAGGGGTGCTGAATCTTTGAGGGCCCATGAAGTTAAAGGGTGATGCACGCTCGGCCAACATTGGATCTGCCAATAAATATCTACCATTTTTGTAAAATAAAACAGCAGCATGTCCTAACCAATTGACTTGTAAAATGCTATCGTTTTCTTGCTTGTTATTTTCTGTAAAAACATAATCCTTAGTAGGATTCGTTTCTACATCTCTTTTGAAATAATTTCTCAGAATGCGTGGAACCTGAGTAAATTCAGCACTTGTAGTGTGTACAGAATTAATGAACTTACCTTTGTTATAGTAAGGAGATGCAGCCATTTCCTCTTTATTAGGAGCTTTTCCGACTGAAGGAACAAAATATTTTACCATATAATAGCCTAAAATGAAAAAGGCTACTACCATGAGTAAGCCTTTTACTATCTTAATGAATGTTTTCATTATTTCCTTAAACTGAAATATGAATTTAATGTTCCAAGCTGATTATTCAATGGATATCTTTTCTAAAATTTTACTAATTAGAAACTCTAGAACTTCAAAGCCTCAACTACTTCGCTAATACCAACTTTGGAAAAGTTAAGCTGTCACTTTACCGTACAATTCTTCTCTCTGCGCTTGAATCCTATCATCATCCATATATTGATCATAAGTTTTCAAACTATCGATTGTGCCATTTGGCGTAAGCTCTAAAATTCTATTAGCAACTGTGTTAGTAAACTCATGATCATGAGAAGTAAAAATTACAGTACCAGGGAAATCTTTCAATCCATTGTTAAATGCCTGAATGGATTCCAAATCCAAATGATTGGTAGGTTCGTCCAACATCAACAAGTTTCCACCTGTCAACATCATTTTTGAAACCATACATCTCACTTTTTCTCCTCCAGAAAGGACATTCACCGATTTGAAAGTTTCTTCACCAGTGAAAAGCATTTTACCTAAAAATCCTCGAATGTAGACCTCATCTTTTTCATCTGAGTAGTTTCTCAGCCAGTCGATCAAGTTTTCTTTTCCTTGGAAAAACTCTTCATTATGATTGGGTAAATAGGAGGTGGTGATAGTCTGACCAAATTTAAAACTTCCTGAGTCAGCTTGCATAGTACCGCTCAAGATTTCAAATAGGGCAGTGGTAGCCAAACTATTTTTACTCAAAACGGATATTTTATCGCCTTTATTCACAAATAAATCCAAATCCTTGATCAAGGTTTTGCCCTCAACTGCCTTGTTAAGCTTTTCAATTTGTAAAATTTGATCACCAGCTTCTCTATTTTGATTAAAGATTATAGCAGGATATCTACGTGTAGAAGGTTTGATATCTTCTACATTGATTTTATCCAATAATTTTCTTCTACTTGTCGCTTGCTTCGATTTAGATGCATTCGCACTGAATCGGGCAATAAACTCTTGCAATTCTTTCTTTTTCTCTTCTGCTTTTTTGTTTGCAGATGATTTTTGGCTTAAAGCCAATTGACTAGACTGATACCAGAATGAATAGTTACCAGAGAACATATTGATTTGACTGAAATCAATATCAACGATGTGTGTACAAACCGTATCTAAGAAGTGTCTATCGTGAGAAACTACAATTACCGTATTCTTGAATTCCAAAAGGAAATCTTCTAACCAAGCGATGGTATAGATATCCAAATCGTTGGTAGGTTCATCCAGAATTAACACATCAGGATTACCAAATAAAGCTTGTGCTAAAAGGACACGAACTCTATAATTACCATCCACATCTTTCAATAATTTGTAATGGTGTTCTTCTTCAATACCTAAACCGCTTAATAGAGCTGCTGCATCAGATTCCGCATTCCAGCCGTCCATTTCAGCAAACTCTTCTTCTAATTCAGAAACTTTGATTCCGTCAGCTTCAGAAAAATCAGGTTTGCTGTATAATTCTTCTTTGGCTTTAATATTGCTCCACAATTTATCGTGTCCCATCATCACAGTGTTCAAAACAGTATGCTCATTGAACTCATTGTGGTTCTGCTTTAGCACAGCCATCCTTTTACCTGCATCTAGGCTTACATTTCCTTTGGTAGGATTAATTTCTCCTGAAAGGATTTTTAGGAAAGTAGATTTTCCTGCTCCGTTGGCACCAATTACGCCATAGCAGTTTCCTTGCGTGAATTTGATGTTTACTTCATCAAATAAGACTCTTTTTCCGAATTGGAGGGTTAAATTACTGGTATTAATCATAGCATTTTTTCAATAAGAATGCAAAGGTACGGATATTCATTGAGAGTGGTAGGGTTTAGGGTGGAGATATTTGTGAAAAGTTGAAAATCAATTTAGAATGTTATGATTGGAAATAATTAATTAAAGTGAAATATAGTTTTATTCCTTTTCAAGGAATTAGTGAAGCATTTAAAATGTTTATTACGAATAAATTTATTAATTTGAATTCTAAATTTAGGGTATGGATATTCAGGCAGAAAAATTAAAACTCATAGAATGGCTTGCAGGTTTAAATGATTCTAAAACTTTAATTGAATTTATCTCATTAAAAGAACAAAAAGAATTGGACTGGTGGGATGAAATTAGTGAAGAAGAACGATCGGAAATAGCGGAAGGACTTTCACAAGCAGATAGAGGTGAGTTTACTTCTCATAAAGAGGTAATGGAAAAATATAAAAAATGGCTTTAGAAATTGTTTGGACTAAACAAGCAGAAAAAGGATATGCCAAAATAATTAAATATCTTGATTCACATTTTGGTGATAAAGAAATCCGCAACTTTATTCGTCAAACTCATGATTTCTTTGACTTATTGACTGAGTACCCAGAAATGCTCAAGGCTTCAAAAAAGCACAAATATCTGCATCGTGGACCGATTAATAAAAATACAATACTTACCTACCGAATAAAACCCAGAAAGAAACAAATTCAGCTTATCAATATACGAGCTGCTAGAAAAAAGCCTTTGAAATAAATTCCCGTTGGCGCACGCGTTTTCGCGTGTGTCCATTTTAAAATTGCGATTAAGTAATACCAAAACTGATAAAGCAAACTATTAGTCATCCATTTCCTTCGACAAACCAATTATTTTTATCGACAAATATAACTTTATATCCAAATTACGTTAGTAGTCATGTACTAAACAATTGTATGAAATGAATAAATTGAAATCTATTTTTAGGCTTACTGCCTTGTGTTTGATCTTAAGTGCAGGCTTATTTGCTTGTAAGAGTAGTAAAAAAATGGCGGACGCATCCAATGATGCAAATAACACCGAAGAACAACAGGAAAGACCTGATGACACTACTATCGATCTGGAATCACCTAAGGAGTCAGAAACTATTGATAAAGAAGCTTCTGAGAAGGAAATGTCAAACAGGCTGGATAATTATTTTAATGCAATTGCCAATTCTTCAGGCAATACGGCTAAAGCAAATAGCAACATCAATGAAGCGAAATCTATGTTTGCCTCTCCAGATGTTCCCGTTTTGATTGTTATTAATGAATCTACTGATGGAACCAAAGATTACGATGAGCCAACCAATATTTTGGATTATATGAATTATTTGAAAGATCAAGGGAAGAACCTTAATGATATTTATAAGGTGAAAACCAATGATAGAGGGAGAATTACTGAACTTGAATTGATCCGCAAATAATTTATTGATACAACTAAAATAATAAAGAAATGAAGATATTAAATTTAAAATATATAGGTATTACAGCCCTTTTGATGACATTTTCATTGGGTGTAATGGCTCAAGAGGATGATGTTTCTCCACAAAGAAAACAAGCAATTGATTCTTTGGCTTTGGAAAAAGTAAGAGACTTAAGTAAATACATCAGCATAATTGGCGACAAAGAAACTGCTTATTCTGAAGCCAACAGAGTGATGGACAGAGCAGAGGAATTATTTGCCCCTGATAGCGAAATGGGTGTTTCTTCTTTAACTTCTGAGGAAGTAGATTATTACAAAGTAAGAAAATACTTTGAGCGGTTGATGGCATTAAATTACGATAAGGTGAAAATTGACTGGTATGATATTCATTATATCAGTGATTTAGAAAAACAGCCTGACGGTAAGTATGTTGGTGTTGTGACTGTTTACCAACGTTTTGAAGGTACTTCAGATGATGGTTTGAATTATAAAGACACTACCAAAAAAGATATCACTATTTACGTAGAGAAAAAGAAAACTCAAATTTCAGGAAGAACAATTGAGTTTTGGGATGTGATGTTGGGTGATATCCGTGTGACTGAAACTTCTTCATGATACGAATCCTCTTAATTAATTTAATGATTTGCTTACCTTTCATGCTCCCTGCCCAAATTGTGCAGGGAGATGGAAGTACTCGTGATGAGTCCGAATTATATGCTTCCACAAAGCAGGTAAATCAGTTTTTTAGACGCTTTAACGGAGAAGAAGACCAGAAAGGAAGGCGTTTTTATGAAGGCGATAAAGAATTCAGGGAAGTCTCCTTGAGAAAAAATTATATCACCTTGCTTTTTGATAGGGAGAATCAAAATATCCCATCTGAGCAGAAAAAATCATTCATAAATGATGTAACCGATAAACGCAATCCCAAATTCCTTGATTTCCACGAAGAGGGCTGGTTTGCTGAAGTTAATGCCGTTTTCTCACGAAATGGACAGGAAGAAAATATTTTACTATTCTTTAAAATTCAAGAAAAGGGAAAAGGCTATGAGTGGGTATTAGAGCAGGTTTCTTCTAGTCATTATCAACAATTCTTTGAAAAGGATGAAAGCGAAGAAAAACCATTTTTACATCCGATGAGCCATGAATTGGATTTTATGAACTTACATAAATCCTTAAGACAAGAAAATGCTATAGATTTCACCGAAGATGATTTTGAAGTAGACCCTTTGTCTATTTTTTTGTATGAAATGGCTTCCAAGCAAATTCAATTTAAAACAGTTTCAGGCTCAAAATTTCATTTCTTCCAATGCGAAGGATGGTATTTTCAAATTTCCGAATACAACCGAAAGGGCTATAATAGCGGTTGGTTGATTTCTGATTTGACTCCTATTAAAAAAGAAGACATTCCACAATTGAAAGCATTTATCTATGAAGCAAAATAATGTCCTTTTAATACTTTTTACCCTACTTTTTATATGCAATGCTAAGCTATTTGCTCAGGATATTAAAGGCTTTGAAAAGCAGGAAATTGAATCCTACAAATCCAAAGCGGAAGATCAGGTTCGTTTTTTGGAATATTTGCTAAATACGCTTGGCAGTAAAAATGCCAGTCATAGAGATAAGGATGTTATTATAAGAGAAAGTTATTTGAAAATTTTCAGAGATAGTAAAGTTCAAATCGAGGATGATTTAACAGAAAACCGAAATGTTTTAATCAATAAAGATGTAACTGCTTATTTAAAGGATATTGAGTTCTTTTTTGAAAATGCTTCCTTTGATTTTGACATTAAATCAACCGAACCTTTTTTGAGGGATAATGGTGGATTGTCCTACAAAATAGAACTCAACCGAACCTTAAAAGCCACAGGAATAGAAGGAGAGTCCATTCTCAATACCAAAACTCGATTTGTGGAAATCAATCTGGATAAAGAAAAGGATGAACTTCAGATTGCGAGTATTTATACCACTAAAGTCAGCCGAGACGAAGCCATAACAGAATGGTGGAATAATTTATCTGTAGGTTGGAAGGATATTTTCCGAAAAGAATTGCAAATAGAAGAGGACAGTGTTGAAATCAATAAATTAAATAAAATTGCATCCATTGATTCTCTAAATTTATCGAATAACGATTATATCATCAGCCTATCACCTTTAAGCTTTTTGGTGGATTTGAAGTATGTAAACCTAAGCCATACTAAAATAGAAGACATAGCCCCATTAAGCAGTTTGACCGAACTTAAACATCTAGATATATCAAACACCGCCATTGAAGATTTAAGTTTTTTGCGTTACGCTGAAAATATGGAGCATTTAGATATTTCATTCACGCCAGTTAAGGAGATAGACGAATTAAGAAATCTTACTTCTTTGAAAGAACTACATTTGAATGGAGCTGATATTAGAGATTTTAAAGTGTTGGGAAATTATAATAAGCTTATAGAGCTTGATTTAAGCGAGACTTTCTTTAATCAGCCCGAGGTGTTTTCAGAAATGGAAGTGCTGGAAGACCTTAATATGTCAAGGAGTAATTTATCGAAGCTGACAGATGCAATGAGTCCTGAAACATTACAGAACCTAGATATATCATTTGCCTTCATTTCGGATTTAAGTCCATTGAAAAATTATAAGAGTCTGCAGACTTTAAATATTAATAATACTCAAGTTGAAAGTTTAGAACCTCTAGATAATTTAGAGAGTTTGGAAAAGATTTATGCTGACAATACTTTTGTGAGTGAGCAGGAAATCGATGAATTTATTGATGCCAATCCTAGTAAATTATTGGTGGTCAATTCGGAGGAATTATCAGAATGGTGGGCTAATTTAAATGATGATTGGAAAGATGCGTTTTCTGTTTATTTGGATGGGCGAGTTACCGATAAACCTGAAAAAGAACAATTGACTAAATTATTATTGAAAGATAGCTTAAATCTAAATAAAAGAGGTTTAAACGATTTAAGCCCATTGATAAAATTTTCCAGATTGCGATACCTATCCATTTCCCATAATCAAATTCAAAATCTAACTCCTATAGAAGGCTTAAATTCATTAACTGTATTGGAAGCTGAGAATATTGGGTTGAAATCAGTACAATCAATATTACGGTTAAATAAATTGAAGAAATTAAACCTAGCCGAAAATCAACTGTCGGAAGCGCAGTTTTTGCAATTAGGTAAGCTAAATAGTTTATCAGAATTGAATGTAAATGCGACAGGCATAGAAAAAGCAGCAGTAAAAAAATTCTTATCACAAAAGGCAACAGAATGTACTGTGATATATGATAAAGAAGGTTTAAGTGCCTGGTGGAGTAACTTAGATGATACTTGGCAAGCAATTTTCAAACTTCAATTTCCAATGAGCAATAGTCCAAGTCAAAAAGAATTACACGACCTGACTGCTATTAAAAGTATTGTGATAATAGACGAAGATATAAAAGATTTAAGCCCTTTATCACAATTTGTTTATTTAGAAGAATTGTATTTGGAAAGGGTAGGGCTTGAAAATTTGGAAAGCATATCGGCAATAAAGGATGTGAAAACCTTAAGCATAAAAGAAAGTCCGATTGAAGATTTAGAACCGTTAAATCAGCTTTATAAGTTGGAGAAATTAATTTTGGATTTCACAGCAGTGGATAATCTCAAACCGCTGGAAGAAATGCAAAGTTTGGAGCATTTAAGCCTAGCAGGAACACAAATCAAAAACGTAAAAGGTATTGAAACATTAGTGGGTTTAAAATATCTCAATATTTCTAGTACGCAAGTCCGATGGATTGGAAAGTTGGAATTATTAAGTAATCTAGAACAATTTATCTGTTACAACACCAGAATCCTTGATTTTAGCCTTAAAAAATTCAAAAAAGAACATCCTGATTGTTCCCTTAGGTTTTATTAAATAGAGCCTATTAGGCAATTGCACGAGAATCATTTGTATCTGTCGGAAAATCAGAAGCAAATTAAAATCATTTGTGTAATTTAATCTTAGAATCCATATAATTTAAACCTTCAAAGTTTAAAGCGCCATCTTTCTTAATTTCTCGTAATAAGACTGACACTCTTCTAATACGGGTTTCAATTTCTCAGGAAAAGGTTTTGTTTTGGGACTATATGGCATAAAACTAGTGGAGTTGTGAATGCTTTTATACCAATATTTAGCCCAGACTCCATCTTCTTCAATTGGGCCTTTTTCCCAATTGAGCATAGCTGAGTCAAAAGGAATTCCAATAGCTTCACATAATTTATAGAGTTGTTTTTCTGGATTAAGCAAAATGGATTTAGAATCAACTACAATCACGGGTAAATTCATCTTTTGCAATTTTTCTACAATATCCAGATGCATTTTATACCCCACATCCTGCATAGTTGGGCTTTCAATTACTTCTGCAAAGGAAGGAAGCATTTCAACCGGATCACGGGTAAGTATTACATTCACCATAGATTTCATAAAATCCGTGTCAAGACTTGGAAGTAAATGATGCGTCATATTCTTAAAAAATAAAACAGGCTTTTCAGAATAGGTCAACATCATATTGACCACTTTATCGCCATCAGTTTCCATATCTTCCATAATTTCCCTAGCTCCAGGATGGTATTCTGCTGCATTAGAATTCTTGAGATAATAGCCATACAAAGGCTCATCAAAGACTTTGGTATCTTTCCTTTGTGCAAAAGAATACATTAAGGCAGTTGAAATATTTCTTGGGCCAGACCAAAGTGAAATTCGTTTTACAGTCTCAATCATATGGCGTTAATTTCTGTTTCAATTAAACTTTTGTAATGCTCACTTAATTTTTGGGTTAGAGGTCCAGGTATGCCTTCACCAATAGTTCGTCCGTCAATTTTAATAACAGGGGTTAAACCACCAAAGGTGCCTGTTACAAAACATTCATCAGCTCCATATACATCGAAAAGAGAGAAGTTTTTTTCGGTGCAAATGATGTTGTTCTCTTTACAAACTTTAATTACATTTCCTCTAGTAATGCCATTCATGCAATATTGTCCGGTGGAGGTCCAAACTTCATCATCTTTAACCATAAAGAAATTGGTAGCATTGCAAGTGGCAACAAAACCATGAATATCCAACATTAAAGCTTCATCTGCGCCAGCTTCCAATGCCTGAATAAGTGCCTGAACCTCATGTAATTTACTATGGCAATTAAGCCGAGGATCCAAGTAATCCGGAGAGCCCCTTCTGATGGTGGAGGTAAAAAGGCTTATACCACTGTTTTTGGTTTCTTCTGAGGCAATTTTATATTCTGCAATGATTACCACATTAGGACCCGAGATAGTGAGACGAGGATCTTGTGAGGGAGTCTTTTTGAAACCTCTTGTGACCATTACCCTCGCATGAATATGGTCACTCATATTGTTTGCATCTAAGGTCTTTTGTACCATTTGAATTAGATCAGCCTTACTGAAAGGTAATTGCAAACCTATCACTTTGGCGGATTGCCACATTCGATCTAGGTGCTGGTCTACAAATAGCATTTTGCTTTTATGAACTCGAAAAGCCTCCCAAATTCCGTCCCCTACAAGATAACCACTATCAAAAACTGATATTTTAGCCTCTGCTCTTGGGAATAATTCGCCATTAATGAAGATTTTAATATCTTTATTTCGTGGGTCTTCTACAGCATTGTGTGTTCCTGAAACCATATTGCTCTTTTTCTGACAATTTAAGAGAATAATAAAGGAAATGAAATGCTAGTTAAATTATAGTACAGTTAATTCTAATGAAGTGATTAACAGTATAGATATGTAATATCTAATAAAAAATAACCTCAAGCTCATAATTGCCTAAGGGAATTTTTGAAGTGAGTTTTTGATCAAAACGGAAAATGCTGATTAGGGATGGACAATTAATATACTTCCAACTGCCAACATTTTCCCCTTTTGGGGACCTAGACCTGTGTTAATCCACACGCTCGATCTTAGCTCCAAGTGCATTCAATCTGGCATCAATATTCTGATAGCCTCTGTCTATTTGTTCTACATTATGTATGGTGCTTTCTCCTTCTGCGGATAAAGCGGCAATTAATAAAGAAACTCCTGCTCTAATATCAGGAGAAGTCATGGAGATTCCTCTTAAATTAATTTGTCTGTCTAAACCAATAACAGTTGCCCTGTGCGGATCGCATAAGATGATTTGAGCACCCATGTCGATTAGTTTGTCAACAAAGAACAATCTGCTTTCAAACATTTTTTGATGAACCAGAACAGTTCCTTTCGCTTGAGTAGCCACAACTAAAACAATACTTAGCAAGTCCGGAGTGAAGCCTGGCCAAATCGCATCGGCTATGGTCATGATGGAGCCGTCAATAAAAGTTTCTATTTCGTAATGCTGTTGAGAGGGAATGAAAATATCATCTCCTCTAAATTCCATTTTGATACCTAGTCTCTGAAAAGTTTCTGGAATAATCCCCAAATGCTCAATACCTGCATTTTTGATGGTTATTTCAGACTGAGTCATGGCAGCTAAACCTATGAAACTTCCGATTTCAATCATATCAGGAAGCATGGTATGTTCAGTTCCAATTAACTCCTTAACTCCCTGAATGTGCAAAAGATTAGAGCCTATACCGTCTATTTTTGCACCCATTCTCACCAACATTTTGCAAAGCTGCTGCAAATATGGTTCGCAAGCTGCATTATAAATAGTGGTTTTTCCTTCAGCCATAGAAGCAGCCATTACAATATTGGCTGTTCCAGTCACGGAGGCTTCATCTAAATGAATATAAGCTCCTTTCAGACCTGAAGCATCAATATGGTAATAGTTCTTTTCTGATTCGAACAAGAATTTTGCGCCCAATTTTTGAAAACCGATAAAGTGTGTATCTAGTCTTCTTCTCCCAATTTTATCTCCACCTGGTTTTGGAATCATGGCTTTACCAAATCGCGCCAAAAGCGGACCTAAAAGCATGATAGAGCCTCTTAAAGAAGCTGCTTTTTTAGTGTATTCAGCAGTTCCAAAAAATTCAAGATTTACCTTTTTGGCAGTAAACTCATAACTTTCTTCACCAATTTGGTTGACTTCAACTCCCAAATCTTTCAAGAGGTCGATTAATTTGACAACATCCACAATATTGGGCACTTTGTGAATAGTGACTTTTTCGGGAGTTAATAAAACAGCGCAAAGAATTTGTAATGCCTCATTTTTTGCACCTTGAGGATGTATTTCACCAGAAAGTTTTTGCCCTCCGGTTATTTTAAATGATGCCATTGATTAGTTTCTTCTTCTTTTTGGGTTGCTTCCCTTATTTGTTCTTTTGCCTTTATTATTAGTATTGTTTCTTGGTCTGTTGTCCTTAAAGATGGCATCAAAACCATTCGTAGTTTTTACGTGTTCAATATCAACCGACAATTTCCCACCCGACAATTGCTTTATATTATCTGCTATTGCTTCTTCCACAACATTGTCTCTATTCCATGTAGTATAGAATGTTTTCATTAATCGACCGATATAATAAACAGCAGCCTGTTTTTCCTCCTCATCTTCAATGCTGATTGCTTTTTCAACCAATAATTCAATATTTCTACCGTAATGTTTGAATTTCACTTCGCCAGTAGCATATTTTACAGGCTGTGGTTTTTTACCTAGGATTTCTTTTTCAGGCATCGGAAATGGACTGTCAACATCCAAATTGAAATCTGACATGATGTATAAATCATCCCAGTATTTTTGCATGTTTTCATTGGTATAGTCTTTAGGCCCACTGCTTAACTGCTTAATTAAGTCAACTACAGTGTAAGCCATTTTATTGCGCGTTTCTTTATCTTCTACCGTGCGCAAATGTTTGACCAACATTTGAACATTGCGTCCATATTCTTTTAACTTCATTTCCGGTCTTTGGGTATTATAATCTAACATAGTCTTAGCTTCTTCTTTCACAAAGGTAGAAAATTAGAAAGAAATAACAGGCATTACAATTTTATACTACAAAAATTAAATTTTCGCTTCAAAATTCACTGTTTAAACTCTTTTCATCAGCCAAATCGCAAAGCTTATATAAAATAGATTGGCTTATTAAATAGATTTAACCATTTTTGAGTTTGATGTAAAACTAAAATATAATCATTATGAAAATAAAACTATTAGGAGTTGTAACGGCTATGTTGATGAGTTCTGTTGTTGCTTTTGGGCAAACAGATCGATGGCAACAAGCTATAAAATATGAAATTGAAATAGATATGGATGTGGAGACACATCAATTTGATGGGAAACAAAAGGCTGTTTATACTAATAATTCACCAGATCAATTGAATAAGGTGTTTTATCATTTATATTTTAATGCTTTCCAACCGAATAGTATGATGGATGTTCGCTCTAGAACTATTAAAGATCCTGATAGTAGAGTAGGAGACAGAATTAGTAAATTATCTGAGGATGAAATTGGCTATCAAAAAATATTAAGCTTAAAGCAAGATGGAAAAGCGCTTGATTTTGAAGTAGTAGGTACTATTTTGGAAGTTGACTTACATAAACCGATCAATCCGGGAGAAACCGTCACTTTTGATATGGAATTTGAAGCGCAAGTGCCAGTTCAAATACGAAGAACAGGTCGTGATAATGCAGAAGGTATCAGCTATTCAATGGCGCAATGGTATCCTAAAATGGCTGAATACGATTATCAAGGCTGGCATTCAAATCCTTACATCGGAAGAGAGTTTCATGGAGTTTGGGGTGATTTTGATGTTAAAATCACTATTGATAAAGACTTTGTTTTAGGAGGTACAGGTTATGTTCAAAATCCTAATGAAGTGGGGCATGGCTACCAAGAAGAAGGAGTGAAGCCTGGAAAAGGGAAAAATGGCAAACATACTTGGCACTTTAAAGCACCTAAAGTAATTGATTTTATGTGGGCGGCAGATCCTGATTTTACTCATGTGAAAGCACAAGTTCCAGATGGGCCGGAGTTACATTTCTTATATGAATTAAATGATAAAACTCAGGAAAACTGGTCGAAATTACCAGAATATACCATAAAAGCATTTGAATATGCCAGCAAAACCTTTGGTAAATATCCTTATGATCAATATTCAGTAATTCAAGGTGGTGATGGTGGAATGGAATATCCAATGGCTACTTTAATAACAGGCGAAAGAAGTTTAGGAAGCTTAGTAGGAGTTACGGTGCATGAGATGTTCCATAGCTGGTATCAAGCGGTTTTGGCAACTAATGAAGCTTTATATGAATGGATGGATGAAGGTTTCACTTCTTTTGGTTCTTCTGAAACCATGAATGTAATCATGGAGCAAGGGCAAGACAATCCTCAATCTGGAAACTATAGAGGATATTATGCATTGGCAGCCAGTGGATATGAAGAGCCTATGAGTACGCATGCTGATCATTATGTCACCAATTTTGCTTACGGAAGAGCGGCTTATTCCAAGGGAGCTACTTTCTTGGGTCAATTGCGATATATTATGGGCGAAGAGGTGTTTTATCCAGCCATGAGAACTTATTTTGATGAGTGGAAATTTAAACATCCTAACGATAATGATTTTATTAGAATAATGGAAAAAGCTTCAGGATTGGAGCTGGATTGGTATAAAGAGTATTTTGTGTATTCTACTAAGCAGATAGATTACGGAATCAAATCTGTTTTGGAGAAAGATGGGAAGTCATTTATCACTTTAGAGAAAATAGGAGAGATGCCAATGCCGTTGGAAGTTTCCATCACCTATAATGACGGAAGCAGTGAATTGCTTTACATTCCATTGAGAATTATGAGAGGGGAGAAATCATTTCCTAAAGAGACGAAAGCAAATGTTTTAGCAGATTGGCCGTGGGTATTCCCTACTTACACTTTTGAGTTAAACCAGCCAGCTTCAAATATAAAAAGTATGGTAATTGATGAAAAGGAAGGTATGGCAGATGTTGATAGAGAAAACAATTCATTCGATGCTGAAAAACATCTGAAACCAACATTTGAAAAGTAATTTTATTATTCCTAAATTAAGGATACAGCTTTAAATGGCTACTAATGGTTGATAGCACTAAGAATTTTCTTGGTGCTATTTTCATTTATAGGATATATTTTTATTTTTGATTACTGGCGTGCTTGGTTTAATGCAAAAATGGACGAATCAGATGCATCCATTCCAATTACAACTTCCTTCTTCTTTTCTTGTACTAGAATTGAATAATCGGTAAAATGCAGTAAATTTTAATTCCGCTTAGATTTGAATTAATGGAGGAAAATCAAGAACAGCTTGCAAAACAATGGCATTCCTTTTTGCAAGAGTATATACAAAAAATCATCTTTCAAAAGAAGGACTTCTTAAAGACTCATTTAGAGTTTGTTAGAGAGCATAAACCATTGAAAACGGCTAGTGCTGATTTTAAAGCTGATGATGAGTATAAGCAGAATGTTTTTGAGTTTATAAAAAACACTTATTCTAATAGGCCAAAATTAGAAGATGCATATTTTGAAGCATTACATGCTAGTTTGATTACAGAATTTCAAAATTTACTGTCTTCCGTTCCAGACGTTATAATAAAGGAGCAAAAGCCCGATCGTTTTAGCATTCAAAAAGAGGACAGTTTTGGTTTAAAATTGAAAAAGCCATTCAAGATTTTTCTTTTTCGATTAAGTAAACTTCCTTTTAATTTTTTAAACCTATTTAGAAAGCAGAAGCAGCCGCTTAAATATTGGAAGCATGAAGTCAATGCAAAAGCTTTATTTAAACGACATTTCTTCAATGGATTTCAAGCTACATTTCTTGAGCTTAGTCATCAGATTTTACACGAGTTCACAAATTCTTTGGTGAAATTAAAGAATTATGAAGATCAAAACCCAGAGGATAGTCAGGCGGGATCTGACAGCATAGGATTTAATGATGTATTTTTAAAATCAATCAAATTGAAAATCAATGATGAATATCTTCACTTATGTCAGGCATATGAAGAGGAGTTCAGATTGGTTGGAACTATCGAGTTTAGAAATAAACTATTAAAGCCAGAAAGACTCGAAAGAGATTTTCAGCAATTCAATAAGCAGTTTTCTAAAAAGTATCATAATTGGAATAATACAATTCATGCACTCTTTGAAGATTGGAGATCAGAACTTGAACTTTCTGCACTGCAATTTTTTCTGCAGAAAAGCATAAAGGGTTTAACCAGTAATGTGTCGGAATGGAATGAAAAATTACAGCTGAATTATATTAGCCCAATCAAATCATTTCTTGCGGAGGCTCAGGCAACCTTTGATAAAGGAGAAGATGAACATATTGATATTGTAAAAAAGATTACTCAAGTAAAATATATCACAAATAGGCAATTAGATCAAGGTCTCATTCAGAAGATGCAAGAGAGCCTTTCTAAAAATACAATCTTAAATCAAATGGATAGGTTAGAACATTTGATTGGGGAACGCATCGAAAAACTGGCTAACGATTATGTAGTTACCAAGTCGAATGATTTTAACAGGCCTTTAGAGGATAATGAGCTTTCGTCTATTTCGAATTATGAATTATTATCATTTGAGATTAAACCTAAGCTTAATGATAAACTGGAGAGTTTGAAAAGTCATATTTTTCAAAAGATGGGGGAGTTGCTGATTAAGGTGGGAGATATAGATGAAATAGTACATTATGTATTGAGTTCTGCCTCTAATTCACTTGGATCCGAAACTAATGAAAACGAAGCACGAAATATAATAATTGATGGATTTGAAAGAGCTGAAAATACAGCTGCAGAAGTAGATACTCATATTCAAGAAGTGATACAGAATGCTCAGAACGAACTTATTAAAATAAATGATGAACTCATTCAAGAACTCCAGTTGTTAAAGGAAAATGAGAATGTATCTGCTTTAAAAATAAGAATCAGTAAGGCTAAAGCCTTTAGGAAATCAGAAGCGCTTACTCAAAAAGCACTGGATTTTGTTAAACACTATTTTGAGCTTGAGAAAAAGATAGTTTTGAAATATTACAAGAAATTTCTTGAGTTAAAGGAAGATATTTTCAAACGCTTTTTATCATCTACCATTGAAAATGAACCGAATCGAGCAGTTTCAGATTTTTTGAATGAATCAAATCAAGTTATTGAGGGATTACCGGTCATTTATAAGAGGCTGTATGCCATAGAGCCTTTAACTGATTTGGTGCTATTCGAGGGTCGTGAAGAAGAAATTAAAAAAATATCAAAAGCCTATCAGGCTTGGACTGAAGGGAAGTATGCATCGGTTTTAATTACAGCAGAGAAATGGAGCGGTATGACTTCTCTCATCAACTATGCTGTGAAAAACATCAAATTTAATAATGTCCCTTTACGAACAGAGTTAAAATTTAACAATCCTGACCCCTTAAATTTAATAAAGAGTTTTTCTGAATTATTAGAACATGAATTCGCTGATAAGGAAGCTGTTATTGAATATTTGAATAGCACTAAAAAGCGTATTATTATTTATGAGAACCTGCAAAAGCTATTTTTAAGAGAAATGCACGGACAAAGGGCTTTGGTGGAATTTATTGATATTATGACCGCTACCCAAAGAAATGTGTTTTGGATAGGATCAATGTCTATCTATACTTTCAACTATCTAGAAAAATCATTAAAGATGAGTGCCTTTTTCAGTTATCATATTCCGCTAGAAGCTTTAAGCGATGATGAAATTAGCCAATTGATTATCAAAAGAAATAGAATTAGCGGATTTAAAATTAAGTTCGAAGCTTTAGATAAAGACGCCAATGATAAGAAATTTAAAAAGCTCAATGATTCAGAAAGGCAGCAATTTTTAAAGGAGCGCTTTTTCAAAGAATTAAACACTTTTGCTAAAAGCAATATTAGTATGGCTTTGATGTTTTGGCTGCTATCGACCAAAAAAGTTGATGACCAGACTATAATTATCAAGAATTTCAAAAAGCCTGATTTAAGCTTTTTATCCTCCTTGAAAAATGACAGAGTTTTTGTGCTTCAGGCATTAATCATGCATGACGGACTAATTTTAGATCAAGTCGCTAAAGTTTTGTCGTATAGTTCTACAAAAGCTAAGTTTTTATTACTGGAATTATTGGAAGATGGTGTTTTAATTGAGAAGGAAACACACTATTTGATAAATCCAATCATTTATAGAAATACCGTACAACTCCTTAAATCAAGAAATTTATTATGATAATCAGCCGAAAGTGTATATTTTTCTTGTTTGCAGGGCTTTTACTTGCTTGTCAATTACAGGCTCAGGACAGTCTTCAAAATCAACAGAAGAGCGTAATTGAAATTAAGTCTGCAGTTGACTCTGTTGACTCAAAATCGACTAAGGTGGACATCCAAAAGCCTTTGCTAAAACCAGATTCCTCAAAACCTCTTTTTGATAGTGCTAAAGTAAATTCTAAATCAGATACAAGCAAAGCAGTAGATGAGAAAAAAATAGAGTCAGACACCTTGACCGTGAATTCTGAAAATGCTGAGGCTGATGGGTTTGGAGAAAGTAAGATCAAGGAATTGTCAAACCTGATTTCCAGCGCTAATATCTTTTATACCATAATATTTTTGCTCTTCGGATTCGTTTTTGTTAGAGTGATCACATTCATTTTGAATGCCTTAGCTGAAAGAAGTACGAAATATAGGATAGCTTTTAAAGGCTCAATCCCTATAGTTAAAATCGTGGGATGGGTCATCATCATTTTTTTGGTGGTTGTGGTGATTTATAAGCCTTCAGTTGCTTCAATGCTGGCAGTTTCAGCGTCTATAGGTGTTGCCATTGGATTTGCATCGCAAGACATATTGAAAAATATTTTTGGTGGGATTGTTATTTTACTCGATAGGCCATTTGTCTCTGGTGATAAGATTGAAGTGGATAAATATTATGGTGAGGTAGTGGAAATTGGATTGCGCTCCACTCGTATTGTTACGCCTGATGATTCTCTAGTTTCCGTCCCAAATGCGGTGATGATGAACAGCTCATTGTCCAATTCCAATGCGGGCGAGCCAAATTGTCAAGTGGTGGCTGAAATTTATCTGCCACTCATCATTGATACCATCAAAACCAGAGAAATTGCAACTCAGGCAGCCACAGTTTCCAAATATATCTATTTAGGGAAACCAATAACCGTACTTTTTATTAATGAAGTGAATAATAACCATTCTTATTACAAAATGAAGGTGAAAGCCTATGTAATGGATATTAGAGATGAATTTCGTTTTAAAAGTGATATGACCGAATTAATCATCACAGAATTGGTAAAAGAAGGAGTGTTGGATGGTAAGTTTTAGATGAAATGCCCCTGTCGCCAGGGTCCCGCTGATGAGTTGAATCTATCGCCTGCGTCCCGCTGGCGATGGCTACTTGTTCCTCTGGGACTTAATAAAACTGATTGCTTTAATCACTAAGCTTCGCTTTTCATAGCCAACAATCGCCAGAGGCGAAATTATACTCCACCAGCCGGAGGCAGGCGGAAGAAATAGCAAACTTATTGCATGCGTCCCGCTGATGAAGTTGACTCTATCGCCAGCGTCCCGCTGGTGATAATAGCGCTGCTGATGTCTACTTGTTCCTCTGGAACTTAATAAAACTGATTGCTTTAATCACTAAGCTTCGCTTTTTATAGCTAAAAATCGCCAGAGGCGAAATTATACTCCACCAGCCGGAGGCAGGCGGAAGAAATAGCAAACCTATTGCGTGAGTCCCGCTGATGAAGTTGACTCTATCGCCAGCGTCCCGCTGGCGATGGCTACTTGTTCCTCTGGAACTTAATAAAACTGATTGCTTTAATCACTAAGCTTCGCTTTTCATAGCCAACAATCGCCAGAGGCGAAATTATACTCCACCAGCCGGAGGCAGGCGGAAGAAATAGCAAACTTATTACTTGCATTCCGCTGATGAAGTTGACTCTATCGCCTGCGTCCCGCTGGTGACGTCTACTTGTTCCTCTGGAACCTAATAAAACTGATTGCTTTAATCAGTAAGCTTCGCTTTTCATAGCCAACAATCGCCAGAGGCGAAATTACACTCCACCAGCCGGTGGCAGGCGGAAGGAGGGGGAACGATGCACAGAGCTAGTTTCTAGCTGCATCTATCGCCTGCCTCCGGCTGGCGATGGCTACTTGTTCCTCTGGAACATTATAACAAGCAGCTCATGATAGTCTAAATTGAATTAAAAATCAATAACTCTCAAAGGACTGTCAAAACAAGCACTAGAATATTTATAATACTGAGGATCTGTTACAAGTCCTGCCTTAACAGGGTTTTCATGGGTATAATTAATTTTTTGCTCAAGCATATAGTTGTCTGAAATTAAAGTTGGTTGATTATTTCTTTGCCAAAAATGATACTCTTTAAATGATTTATCTAAAATTGCAAAATGCTTGAAAAGGGTATTCAACCATTTCCTCCTGCTCTCTTTTGGATTATTATTTATTTCACTTTTAAATTCTTTTGCAGTAAAACTTTTAAACCGACCTATTAACTCATTTAAATCATAATCGATTCTTCTACATACCATATGAATATGATTACTCATAACGACATAAGCAAAAATATCTAGGTTCTCTTTATTCTGACAATATTGAAGGTTTTTAATAATGATTCTTTTATAATCTTCCCTATCAAATAGATTTATCCAGCCAACCAATGTTAGTGTAACAAAATAGATATCATTTGGAGTGGTTTTTCGAAATTGGCTCATTCTTAGTAAGGTTTTTAGATTGATTTTAAGAAAAGTAAATTCTAAAAATATATTTCAAAAAACAACCATTTATATCCAATTTTGTAAAAAAGTTACCTTCTTCCCATAAAAAGCAATAGTTAATGATTATACTGCTGCAGAAAAACTGTTTGCTTTAGTCACTAAGCTTCGCTTTTTATAGCCAACAACCGCCAGAGGCGAAATGATACTCCACCAGCCGGAGGCAGGCGGAAGAAATAGCAAACTTATTGCATGCGTCTCGCTGATGAGTTGAATCTAACGCCTGAGTCCCGCTGGCGCTGGATATGCCCCTGTTGCCAGCGTCTCGCTGGTGACGTCTACTTGTTCCTCTGGAACCTAATAAAACTGATTGCTTTAATCACTAAGCTTCGCTTTTTATAGCTAAAAATCGCCAGAGGCAAAATTATACTCCACCAGCCGGAGGCAGGCGGAAGAAATAACAAACTTATTGCATGCGTCTCGCTGATGAGTTGAATCCATCGCCTGCTTCTCGCCTGCGATGGCTATGCCCCTGTCGCCAGCGTCTCGCTTGTGACGTCTATTTGTTCCTCTGGAACTTAATAAAACTGATTGCTTTAATCACTAAGCTTCGCTTTTTATAGCCAACAATCGCCAGAGACGAAATTACACTCCACCAGCCGGAGGCAGGCGGAAGAAATAACAAACCTATTGCATGAGTCCCGCTGATGAGTTGACTCTATCGCCAGCGTCCCGCTGGCGCTGGCTATGCCCCTGTCGCCAGCGTCCCGCTGGTGACGTCTACTTGTTCCTCTGGAACCTAATAAAACTGATTGCTTTAATCACTAAGCTTCGCTTTTTAAAGCCAACAACCGCCAGAGACAAAGGAAATCCCCACCTTCTAGAGGCTAGCGGAACCTACCTAATCACTAAAAAATCATATTTTTAAGATGATTATCTTCATTTTTCTAAATCTTATCATAAAAAAAACAGGTTTTAATGCATTTAATTTAATTAATTTGTACAAAAAACTAAAGATGCGACAACCTTTAACCGTTCTACTTTTAATAATTGCAGTAAATCTGTCCTGGGCTCAGCAGGATGTGCCAAAAAATCTTGGTTCAACTATTAACTCATCCTACCAAGAAACTAAACCCGTTATTTCTCCCGATGGAAATACTTTGTTTTTTGCTAGACAGAACTACCCAGAGAATTATGGAGGCTCAGATGACCCACAAGATATTTACGTAGCAGAAAGACGAAATGGAAACTGGACAAAGGCTCGTAATATTGGTGAACCTCTAAATGATAAATATCCTAATGGAGTTAGTTCCGTAACGCCTGATGGCAATACAATCCTCATTATTAATGCTTATAATGAATATGGAGATGTTTTGGATGGAGCTTCTATTTCGCACAGAAAAGGTGGTCGTTGGCAATATCCTCAAATGATTAATATTCAAGAGTTTTATAACTTGAATGAATACATCGATTACTATTTAGCCAATAATGAAAGAACACTCTTGCTAGCAATAGAAACAGAAGAAAGCTATGGTGACCAAGATTTATATGTCAGCTTTAGAATAGATGAAAGAAACTGGTCGAAGCCTGTTAACTTAGGCAGACAAATAAACTCTGCTGCTCCTGAATTTTCCCCTTTTTTAGCTGCGGATAACAAAACGCTATTTTTTGCTTCCTACGGTCATGATGGATACGGTGATGCCGATATTTTCTATTCCAAAAGGCTGGATGATAGCTGGCAAAATTGGTCAACTCCTGAAAATTTAGGAGCTGATGTTAATACTAAAGAGTTTGAGGCTTACTACACCATTGATGCTTCAGGGGAAGATGCCTATTTCGTGACGACAAAAGGGGGTATCGCAAATTCAAAGGATATCTATCAAATGACTTTGCCGTATAAATTCCGGCCCGACCCTGTATTGCTTTTGAATGGGGAAGTAGTGAATATATCTTCAGGAAAAAAGCTTGAAGCAGAAATTGAGTTTGTCAATACCAATGATTATGATAAAAATGAAAAGGTCATTTCCAATGCAGAAAATGGTTTCTCTCATATTTTGGAGAAAGGAGCAATTTATCAATATTTACCAGTAAAAAAGGGATACGTTGGGATTCTGCACTATCAGGATTTAACCAAATTTAGTGAGTATTTAGAAAAAGAGCAGAAATTAGGAATGCTTCCAATAGAAGTGGGTACTGAAATCCCTGTTCATCATATCACTTTCGTAAATAATGCTGACATCTTTAGATCAGATGCTTATTATGAGTTGGATAGATTTGCATCCCTATTGCAAAGTAACCCTCAAATGCAAATAGAAATTATCGGGCATACTTCACAATTACCTTTGGAGGCAGAAAATGATAGGTTATCTTACAATCGAGCTAAAGCTGTGTCAGAATATTTTGAAAAGAAGAATGTTCACCCAGACCGATTAAAAATTAAAGGAGCAGGGGAGAAGATAGCTTTTTCATCAAATGCAGATATAGCGTTGAAAAATGGAATTGATTTGGAAGATCGAATTACTATTAAAATCATAAGCATGAATTGGGAAAAGCCTAAACCAAAAGATACAGATGGGGATGGAATTATAGATGTAGAAGATGATTGTCCGACATTGGCAGGTGTTCCTGAAAATAATGGTTGCCCAGAAATTACCGAAGAAACCAAAGAAGTATTGAAAGAAGCTTTAGAAGGCATTGAGTTTGAATTAGCTTCTGATGTGATTCGTGAGCAATCTCTACCAATTTTGGATAAGGTAGTTACGGTGATGAAGGAAAATCCTGATTACAAATTGAAAATTTCAGGTCATACCGATGATCAAGGAGATGACGATGCGAATTTATTATTGTCCCATAAAAGAGCTCAAGCCACCAAAAAATATTTGATGGATCAAGGCATTGCCATTTTAAGATTGGATGCAGTGGGCTATGGCGAAATGCAGCCGATAGAAAGCAATGACACAGCAGAAGGCAGAGCAAAAAATAGGAGAGTAGAGTTCGAGATTGTGTTTGATTAGCTCTTAAAGGTTGGCAAGTTTTCATGTTGGCGGGTTGACAGCTTGTTTGCTTTTTTTTGAAGTCTAGCTACCATAAAATAATAGTACTTAGGTCAGTACCGCAGGTCAGACCGGACGTAATTACTTCAAAAACAATTAAGTACGAAATTTTCGTATGAAATAAAACAATATGTACTTATTTCAATAGCTTGGTAAGGACACACGCGAAACGCGTGCGCCATCAGGGTTGGATTGAGTGGGATGAAGGGTGATGGATGAAGGGTGATGCTTAGGTCAGTACCGCAGGTCAGACCGGAGGAGTTTGAAGCTGGAAGTAGGAAGGTAAAAGTTAGAAGTAGGAAGTTAGAAGTAGGGTGATGGAGCTTCGAGCGCACTCTATCGCCAGCGTCTCGCTGGTGATGGCTACATCGTGCCTCGTATGTTTACAAACCTTAAAAATAATAAGTATTTTTATTACAGCAATTAGACAAGGTGAGAGTAGTATTTGTGCCTAAACAAGCCAAGAGCTATGTTCAGCCAGAGATATT
>Ga0008835_100320_pt1 | contig 52188 bp, 39 predicted proteins | sample HotLakConsoUCCRE_FD_62215 | JGI IMG/M metagenome (GOLD analysis project Ga0008835, IMG submission 62215) | Hypersaline microbial mat communities from Hot Lake, Washington, USA - Hot Lake Consortium UCC-RE (Hybrid Assembly) ... | reverse complement strand
ACGGCGAGCGTGGGCCCATGCTCACCCACGGGCTTGGTGTCCCTGAGGGGCGTCGGCCTCACGCTCGCCACCGCCACCGGCACTATACCAGTGTCGGTGCGATGAGAGTTACAAGGGGGAGGCTGGTCATCCCCGGGCCCCGGAGGTGAGTTCGCGACCGCGGTGAATCGGGGCGCCCTGGCGGGCCTGGCCGGTCTTGCGGCGGGTGAGGAAGCGGGGGCGGCGGTTGCGCAGCAGGCCGTGACGGCGGCGCAGGCGCAGATGCCCGAGCGCGACGGCGCCCATCTGCGGATAGGGCTCGACCAGCGAGCCATCCTCGTTCTTCAGCATCAGCGGCAGGCCGGTCGTCTGGCCGAGACGCCGCCAGACCGCGACGACCTCCTCCTCGTGATACTGGCCGAGCCGGCAGGTGATCTCGTCGCCCGCATCAATGATCAGGAGATCAAAGAGCGGTTCGCCCGCAGGATCGGTCTCTTCGGCCAGAGCGAGGGCCACACCCCGGGCCGGCAAGCACTCGAAAGCGCTGGTTCCGGCCTGCACGACGCTGCCTGCGAAGGCCGGATCGTCGTGCTGCTCCTGCACGTGCTCGAATTGATACATCTGTCGACGCCCTCGACTAGTCCGCCGCTGCCCGGTTGATCCGGGTTCATGCGGCTGTGATTCATCGAGGGAGAGAATAGGAAGGCAGGGCTTCCGGGCTGTTAATTGCTTGGGTTAAAATTGTGTTTGATTGCGTGAAAGCGCGCGAATGCTGAATCAATGCTTTCAGCATTCATATAACTCGCGAAATTTATCTTTAACGAAGCGTGAAGCCTGCCGGTGAAAGCGCGCTTCAGGCGCTCTTGCCGGCAAGCCGCGCCAGCACCGTTTCGCGCCCGATCAGCGGCAGAAGCGGGCCGAGTTCGGGGCCGTGGTCACGCCCGGTCAGGGCGAGGCGCAGCGGCATGAACAGGGCCCGGCCCTTGCGCCCGGTCTCCTGCTTGAGCGCCCCGGTCCAGCGGCTCCAGCTCTGGACATCGAGCGGGCCTTCGGGCAGAAGCTCCGCAGCCCTGGCGCAGAAAGCTTCATCCTCAATCACCGGGGTGATGGGGCCCGTGACCACGTCAAGCCATTGCGCGGCCTCGGGCAGGCGCGCGATATTGCCGCGCACGGCCTCCCAGAAAGCACGACCCGCCGTGATTCCCGACGCCTCGAGACGCGGGGCGGCTTCTTCGTATGGGAGCTCGTGGACGATGCGGGCATTGAGCGCCTCCAACTCGTGCTCGTCGAATTTCGCCGGGGCGCGGGAGATACCTGGGAAATCGAGCAGCGCTGCGAGCGCGTCGAGATCGGCCACGGCGCGCACGGATTCGGATGTGCCCACCAGCACTGCCAGCGCCGCAACCGCCATGGGCTCGAAACCATTCTCGCGCAGGGCCGAGAGCGAGAGATGCCCCAGACGCTTGGAGAGCCCCTCGCCGGAGGCCGTGGTGAGCAGGTTGTGATGGCCGAAGACCGGGACTTCGTGGCCGAGAATCTCGAAGAGCTGGATCTGCACTGCCGTGTTGGTGACGTGATCCTCGCCCCGGATGATGTGGGTGACGCCGAGATCGGCATCGTCGGCGACAGAGGGAAGGGTGTAGAGATAGGTCCCGTCGGCCCGGATCAGGACCGGATCGGAGAGCGAGGCGCAATCGATGCGGCTCTCGCCGCGCACGAGATCGTTCCAGAAGACGCTCTTCTCCTCTAGGCGGAAGCGCCAGTGCGGCTTGCGCCCTTCCGCCTCCAGCCGGGCGCGTTCCTCATCGCCGAGGGCGAGCGCGGCGCGGTCATAGACAGGCGGCAGGCCACGCGCGAGCTGGCGCTTGCGCTTGAACTCCAGCTCGTCCGGCGTCTCGTAGCAGGGATAGAGCCGCCCTATTTCACGCAGCCTCTGCGCCACCGCGTCATAAAGCGCGAAACGCTGCGATTGCCGCACGGTGATGTCGGGCACGATGCCGAGCCAGGCGAGATCGGCAGTGATCGCCGTCGCGTATTCCTCACGGGAGCGCTCCAGATCCGTATCGTCGAATCGCAGGATGAAGCTGCCGCCGGTGCGGCGCGCGAACAATGCGTTCATCAGGGCCGTACGCGCGTTGCCGATATGGATCATCCCCGTCGGGGAGGGGGCGAAACGGACTTTCGGTACGGGAGCTGACATGGGATTGGCCTGGAGCGCTGTTGCGGTTTTCGGTTTTCAGCGTGGCGATGTGACACGCCTTTGCCCATCCTTCTAGGGGATTTTTCCGCGATACCCTAATTCGAACGTTCGGCAAGCTGATAGAACGGTGAAACCGAATCATCAAGTCGGGGAGGGTGCTCTGCACAACGTCCGGTCCATGTTGCTCGTCACCTTGCTGATCATCGCCCTCCTCGGAGCCGGTTTCGCCTTTCTGCTGTGGCGCGCGGATGAACCGGGCGGGATCGATGACGCCTATGCCCTCGTCTTCGGTCCGCCGGATCTCGGCGGGGTCGATTTCGAGAATCTGACGCGACGCGATGCGCCAAACGATGCCCTGGCCTGCCACCCCGATATCTGCGGCGCGACGCCGGTCGATTTCGAGACACCGATATACCCGATCGCGGGCTCGCGCTTGCGCCAGATCGTGCGCGAGGTCGCACTGACGCAGCCGCGCACGCAACTGGTCTATGCCTCACGCTGGGGCGAGGAGGATCGTTACGTGGTGCGTTCGCGCCTGATGCGCTATCCGGATACCGTGGTCGCGCGCATCTATGGCGCCGGACCCGGTCGGTCCATGCTCGGGCTCTATTCGCGCAGCCAGATCGGTTATTCGGATATGGGTATGAACCGGGCCCGCATCGAGCGTTGGCTCGCCGCAATCGATGATCGCGTCGCTTTGCAGGCCCGGGATTGAGAAGTTGGCCGGTCGGGCGCACTTTTGAGGAGGCAAATGCGCGCTCCGACCGGCCAGGCCCTTGAAACCCAGGAGATGCGGCGGACCTGAGCATCGAGGGCGTCTCGGGATCCGGTATCGCCGGATAACCTGTCGACTTTTATTAAAGATATAAAAAACCGCGCCCGATGCAATGAGATCGGAGCGATTCGGAAGCTTCATCGTTTGTTTACGTTAAGCGTTAAGCGTGACGGCTGCCCCAGGTACCACACTGGGTATTGATTACTGGATTTCCACAATGATACGCCCCCTGACATTGCCGCCGAGGATATCCCCCGCCTTGTCCGGTACCGCGTCGAGGCCGATCGTCGCAGTCATGCTATCGAGCAATTTCGGGTCCAGATCATGAGCCAGCCGGGTCCAGGCGGCGCGGCGGCGGGCGATGGGGCACATCACCGAATCGACTCCGAGCAGAGCGACGCCGCGCAGGATGAAGGGAGCGACACTGGTCGGCAGGTCCATGCCGCCGGCAAGCCCGCAGGCCGCGACGGCGCCGCCATAGCGTGTCATCGAGAGCAGGTTGGCGAGTGTGGTCGAGCCGACGGAATCGATGCCCGCTGCCCAGCGCTCCTTGCCGAGTGGGCGTGGCTTCTGGGACAATTCCTCCCGGTCGATGACATGGCTGGCCCCGAGGGTTGTCAGGTAATCCGCCTCGCTGGTGCGTCCGGTCGAGGCGGTCACTTCCCATCCCGCCCGCGCGAGGAGGGCGATGGCGACGGAGCCGACACCACCGGCGGCGCCGGTCACGAGCGCAGGGCCGGCATCGGGGGTGAGGCCATGGGATTCCAGTGCCATCACGCACAGCATCGCCGTGTAGCCCGCCGTGCCGATCGCCATGGCCTGTGCCGGGGTCATGCCCTCGGGCAGGCGCACCAGCCAGTCGCCCTTGACGCGCGCTTTTTCCGCATAGCCGCCCAGATGCGTCTCGCCCATCCCCCAGCCATTGCAGATGACGGCGTCGCCAGCCTTGAAATCGGGGTGGTCCGAAGCCTCGACCACGCCGGCAAAATCGATGCCGGCAATCATCGGGAAGCGCCGTACCACCGGGGCCTTGCCGGTAATGGCGAGCCCGTCCTTGTAGTTGAGGGTGGAATGGCTGACGCGCACGGTGACGTCGCCCTCCATCAATTCGCTTTCGGGAAAGTCCTTCAGCGCGGCCTCGGTGCCGCTCTCCGTCTTGTCGATGACGATTGCCTTCATGGCGGTTCCTCCTGCTTTCCGCCGCCAGTTTGGCCAGATCCGCAGCAGGAGCAACCCCGATCCGCAATCGAGAAGGATGTGCGCCGATGCGGATGCGGCGCCGGGGATGAAACCGGCGCCGCATCCTCTCCGTCAGGGCATCACTGGCCGACGGGCCGCGGCATGTCGTGCCAGATCATTTCGCCAGTCTCGGTGGGCTGTGCGCCGTTGCGTCCATAGAACTCGGCCAGCCTATCATTGAGGGGGCGGAGAGCGAGTGGCAAGCCAACCGACTGGGCCTCAAGATAAAGCTCCCTGAGGAATGGCAAAGTCACCCCGGGTGTTGCGCCAACGCGAAGCAAGTCCTGGATGTACAGGGCTGGGGTGGTGTTGTCGAAGGGGTTTTCCCTCCGGATACCGACGACTGCCACGGCAGCGATTTCCCCTTCCGTGTCGCGCAGAACGCGGATGCTGCCCGGGTTGAGCAGGATTTCATCCGCGACAGCACCCTGGATGCCGGCGTGATCCAATGCACGCTTGATTTCATCCGGTGACAGTTCCGAGTTGCCGCCGTCAATATCGTCGAACATGGCCCCGGACGCGGCTTCAAGTTGCTGCTGAAGCGCATTGAGCTCTTCCTGGGTCGGTCGGCCCACCGGGCCGAAGTTGCTCTCGCCCGGTGCCCGCACCGGCTCCGGCTCACGCGTGACGTATCCTGGCAGGGGGACGCCCTGATTCAGCAGCGCGAGAAAGTTCATGATCTCGCGATCCGAACGATCGGGATTCAGTCGGCTGTATTTGCGGAACTGGGCTTCGGTGAAGATGCCTGCGCGGATATAATTGTCATAGGTGACCTTGTCGTCGCTGGAGAATGAAGAGCGGGGATCGACGGCCCGCCGCAGGGCATCAAGAATCTCCGGTGCGGCATTGCCGGGATCGGCTTCGAGGGTTTCGAGAAGGCCTGCTGCTTCGTCCGCGCGCATGTTGCGCAGATGGTTGAGCAGGGCGGTGGAGGTCGCCGCGTCCACGATGGCGCCAGGCACCAGCGCATCGCCGAGTTCCGGCGGCAGTAATTGCGACAGGGCAATCTGGAGATAGACGTCGCCATTCTCAAAGGCTTCCCGGATCATTCCGTCCCGGTCACCCAGCGGCTGGCGGTTTGCCTCTTCGAGAATCCGTCGTGCGGCCTCATTGGCCTGGTCGAACCGTTCCTGCGCACCCTGCTGGAGATGCGGAATCACCGGAACGCGCGTTTGCTGGAGTTCCGCGAGATAGTGGTTGATCACGGCGCTGGCATGCGCATCAAAGGTCTCAGGGTCAACGGGACCATCCTGTTGTTCCAGAAGTTCCCTGAGCTCAAAGACGAGCCCCTGTAATTCTTCTGGGGAGGATAAACTTTCAGCTGCCGTCAAGTACTCATCGATATAGTAGAACAAGTGATTCCGAAGTGCATCGCGCGCATATGGGGACAGGGTATTGTTCTCGAGAAGATTGTCTTCAATCGTATTATGTATAGGCCTGAACAGTTCATTGATGGTTGCGTGTTCAAGATCGTGGAAAATGTAGTAATCCGGATTCAGGGCCAAATTGATGGCGGCGTTGATCTGGGCGTTGATATATGGCTGGCTCGGAAGGGGATTGCCACGGTTCTCTTCGAAAATCCTGACGATTTCGGTCGCTGCAAGGCGAAGGGCATCCTCCCCGTGAAGCGCGCGCAGTTCGCTCAGCCTTTCACTGTGCTGAGCAGTATAAAGCTGCAGCGCCATCGCTTCCCCAGCGCTGAAAGGACCGGGGCCGATCCCCGCTCGGAATCGCGTGAAGGCGTTCTCATCGAAAAGGAGATCGTGGACCCGGTTCTCGCGTGCCCCACGGTCAGCATCATTCGTCAGGCCGAAAGGTGCAGCGGGTTCAACGTTGGCCGGGTCAAACTGTGTTTGCGGACCCGTCGGTTTGACGCTAGGCGCGCCCGTGAATTTCTTGAGCTCGTCGAGCTCATCGACAGGCGCGGGATCAGGCACAGGGTCGGTCACAGTTACATCAGACGGCTGTTTGTCATCTGTGTTCGGTGCTGGCGAAGGCGTCAATGCATCGGTAGATTCAACCTTTGGCTGCTGACTATCGTCGTACGCAGCCGATGTGTCTGTTCGTAAATCCATGATTGGAAGATTCGAGCTTGACGGATTGACGACGGGATTGGCGCCGTTCCCATTATCGTTCTTTAGATCTGCTGCTCCCTGCTTGTTCCGCAGGATGCTTTTCTCGATTTCATCGGTCAGCGTGAAACCGGTGGCACCATTGTTCGGCGTAGTGCCAAAAGCATATTCACTTGAATTGAAGCCATCGAGTTTGAGGTAGGTGGTTTTGTCATTATCTGATATGCTCATAATATATCCTTATATAATACAATTAAATATAATATATTTTATCTTAAGCATGGCAATTTTGTAAAGTTGGATCTGATGTGTTTTCCGCCTGATCCATGAGCGCCCGGGAGACGTAGTTCTGCGGTCTCGTTTTTTGCAGCTGCGAATGCATGTATAGTGAGATAAGAGAGCTATGCGACACGGGGCTTTTTATCCGTGCCGAAGCAGTGACTGGATGATCCCGCGATGGATGCGCGCCCGGGCGAAGAGCCCCCTTATCTGACCGACAGCAAGGCGCCGCGCGCGCCCATAGGCAAGCGCGCGCTGCGTCTGGCGCGCTTCGTGCTGATGGTGATCCTGCCCCTCGCCCTGCTGGTCGGGGCTTTTGCCGGTTTTTCCTACATGCGCGCCACCCGCCCGGTTGTTCCCGTGGAGCGTCCGGTTGAGCAGGCGCGGCTGGTCGATGCCGTGATCGCGCAGCGGGCGGATCTGCGCCCGACGCTCACCCTGTTCGGCGAGATCGTCGCGGGGCGCAGTGTCGATCTGCGCGCGCTTGTCGGCGGCAGCATCGTTGCCGTGTCCGACGATCTTGTCGATGGCGGGCGCGTGGCCGAGGGGGCGGAACTGATCCGGATCGATCCTTTTGCCTATGAGGGCGCCCTGATCCGTGCCCGCGCCGATATCACGGAGACGCAGGGACGTCTCGCCGAGCTGGAAGCGCGCATGCGGCAGGAAGAAGCCGCCCTTTCGCGCGCGCGCGAGCAGCTCACCATCACGCAGCGCGAGATTGATCGCCTGACGCGCCTGACGGAAGTCGGCGCCGTGCCCGAGCGCCAGCTCGACGATGCGCGCCTGCGCCTTTCCCAGGCCGAATCGGCCGTCGAGACCCGTGAGAACCAGCTAGCCGTTCTGGAGGCGCAGCAGACTCAGCTCGCGGCGGCCCGCGACCGGCTTGATTTCGCCCTGCGCCAGGCTGAGCGCAATCGCGAGGACACCGTCCTGCGTGCTCCCTTCGACGCGCTCGTCTCCGCACCACAGGCCGAAATCGGCAAGCTCGTGAGTGTGAACGACCGGATTGCCACCCTGGTGGCGACAGGGCGGCTCGAGGCGCGCTTCTCACTGTCGGAGAGCCAGTATGGGCGACTTGCGGAACGCGAGGAGATCGTGGGTCGTGAGGTCGAGGTGGTGTGGCGTGCGGGTGATACGCTGATCACCCGCCCCGCGACGATCACCCGTATCGCTCCGCAAGCCGCAGCCGGCGGTTTCGAGGTCTTCGCGCGCCTTCCCGACGATGCGGCGCGGCTGGACGTCCTGAGGCCAGGCGCCTTCATCGAGGTGGCCATGGCGGACCAGCTTTACGAGGATGCCGTCCTGTTGCCGCCGGATGCGCTGTACGAAGACAGCGTCTTCCTGATCATCGACGAACGTCTGCAGCGTGTCCCGGTAACGGTTCGCGCCTTCGCCGCTGAGGGTGTGGTCGTCGATGGCGAGATTCCTGACGGAGCGCGTATCCTTTCATCGCGCCTGAGCGCAGCGAGTGACGGTCGTCTGGTTGATATTCGCGGGGAGCAAGAGCCGTGAGCGGCGGATTCCTGCAGGGCATCATCCGCGGCTTCCTGCGCCACCGCATCGCGGCGAATCTCCTGGCCATCGGCGTCTGCCTGCTGGGGTTGCTCGCGCTCTCACGTCTGAACACGCAGTTCTTTCCGACGGTGCAGATCCCGACGATCTTCGTTACGGTCAGCTGGCAGGGCGCGAGCCCGGATGATATTTCCGCCGGCGTTCTCGATGTGATGGAGCCGGAGCTGCGCTTCCTCGACCAGGTCGATACCATCTCGTCCTATGCGGTGGAGGGGTCGGCACGCATCGTCCTCGAATTCGAGGAGGGCGCCGACATGACCAAGGCGCTTTCCGATGTCGAGCAGGCCGTGGCGGGGATCACGACGTTGCCCTCGGAGGCGGAACGCCCGGTGATCACCCGGGTGGAATTCTTCGAGACCGTCGCCATGCTTGCCGTTCACGGCGCGGTGGACGAGCGGGCCTTGCAGGAAATTGCCCGGGAGGCGCGCGACGGGTTGCTCGATGCCGGGATCGACAAGATCACCTTCGTGGGCAAGCGCGCGCGGGAGGTCTGGGTCGATGCGGATTCGCGGCAATTGCGCCGCCTCGGGCTCACTTCCGAGGATGTCGCCCGGCGAATCGCCGCGATCAACCAGAACCAGCCCCTGGGCAATCTCGAGGGCGGTGCGGAGCGCACCCTGCGCACGCTGGCCCGCACGGATCGCCCCGAGGGAATCGGCGCGATCGAGCTCAGCGCGACGCCCGATGGCGAACGCGTTCTGGTGCGCGATGTCGCCGATGTGCAAGGCGCCATGCGGGAGGGCGCGGTCAGGCTGTTTCGCGACGGCGATCCGATGATCCTGCTCGACATCCAGCGGGCGGAGACCGCCGATACGCTGGAATCGATGCAGGCGACCATCGACTACGTGGAGGATCTGCGTGCCGGCCTGCCGCCGAACGTGAGCGCGGAACTGTTCGACGTGCGTGCCCAGATCGTCGATCAGCGCATTGCGACGCTGAGTTCGAATGCGCTCATGGGCATGGTGATCATCGTTCTCGTGTTGCTCTTCTTCCTGAATACGCGCGTCGCGCTGTGGGTCGCGGCCGGCATTCCCGTGGCGCTGCTTTCCACCTTCGTGCTGATGTGGGCAACGGGGCAGACCATCAACGCGATTTCGTTGCTGGGCCTGATCCTGGTGCTGGGTATCCTCGTCGATGACGCGATCATCGTGGGCGAGCATGCCGTCACCCTGCACGAGCAGGGCAAGTCGCCGATGGAGGCGGCCGAGGGGGCGGCCATGCGCATGCTGGTGCCGGTCATCGCCGCGACAACGACGACCCAGGCCGCATTCCTGCCCGTCTTCATGATTTCCGGTGTGGTCGGCCAGATCATCATGGCGATTCCGCTGGTCGTGGTGGTGGCTCTGGCGGCGGCTTTGATCGAGAGCTTCATCGTCTTGCCGACGCATCTGCGTCACGCGCTTGCCGCGCAGGACCGGCAGCGCTCGAAGCCCACGAGCTGGTGGACGCGTCTGCGGCGCGGTCTGGAGCGCGGCGTCGACCGGTTCCGCAACGGCCCGGTCCAGCGTGCCGCGCGCCTTGCGGTGCATTGGCGCTATACGACCGTGGCTCTGGCCGTCGGCGGTCTGATCCTTGCCGCCGGGCTGATCGCGGGCGGGCGCGTGCAGTTCACTTTCTTCCCGACCCCCGAGGCCGAATTCGTGACGGCGGAAATCCGCTTCGCACCCGGTATGGCCGAGGAAGCGATGGTCGCTCATCTGCGCACCATCGAACGGGCAATCACGCAGACCGATCGCCGTATCGCGGAGGAGGATGGCGAGAACGTCGTCGTCTTCCACTATGCCAAGCTCGGCCAGGCGGGGCAGGATCGCGGCTCCAATCTCGCCATGGTCGAGATCGAGCTGACGCCCGGTGAGGAACGCGACATGCGCACGCCCGAGGTGATCAGCCGGCTGCGCGCCGGCATGCCGCGCCTGCCCGGTCTCGACGAGATCTCCGTCAGTGCGCGCCGGTCCGGGCCGCCGGGGGCGGATATCGATGTGCGGCTCACGGGGAGCGATCTCCTGACGCTGAAGGCGGCGGCTGAGGATCTCAAGGAGCGCCTCACGGTGTTTCCAGCGGTCTCGGGCATCAAGGACGACGTACCCTTCGGCAAGAACGAGTTGATCCTGCGACGCACGCCGCGCGGCATGGCGCTGGGTATTGATCCGCAGCAACTGGCCGGTCAGGTGCGTGCGGCCTATCAGGGTGTCATCGCCATGCGTTTCGCTGCCGGCGACGAGGAGGTCACGATCCGCGTGCGCCAGCCGGATCGTATCGGCGACATAGCCGGCCTGCTCGACATGACCATCCGCGCGCCCGATGGCAGCATGGTGCGTCTGGGCGATGTGGTCGCGCTGGAGGAGCGCGAGGCCTTCGCCCTGATCCAGCGTCGCGACGGCCAGATCGCGGTCTCGGTGACGGCGGATGTGAATGCGGATGTCACCCCGGCGGGCGAGGTTCGCGCCAGCATCGAATCCGGGATTCTGCCCGAGATTCGCGAACGCTACGGTGTGCAGACGCAGACCGGCGGGCAGGCCGAGACGCAGGGTCGCGCCTTCGCCGATCTCGGGCTTGGCGCCATCATCGCCCTGGCCGCGATCTATGTGATCCTCGCGCTGGTCTTCCAGAACTGGTCTCAGCCGCTGCTCGTGATGTCGATCATCCCGTTCGGGTTCATCGGCGCGGTGCTGGGGCACTGGCTCCTGGGATTCCAGTTCGCCTTTCTGTCGATGATCGGGCTGCTCGGTTTGTCGGGTATTCTCGTCAACGGCTCGATCGTGCTGGTGGATCGCTACAATGAGCGTGTGGCGCAGGGCGAGGCGCACGAATCGGCCGCTATCGGCTCCTCGGTCGATCGTTTCCGGGCAGTGCTCTTGACCTCGCTGACGACAGCGGGCGGGATGGCCCCACTGATTGCCGAGAAGAGCCTCCAGGCGCAGTTCCTCATCCCGATCGCGATCACGTTGAGCTTTGGCCTTGCCGTTTCCGCGCTGGTGATCCTCTTCGTGGTGCCGGCAATGCTGGGCATTGCGGATGATGTCGGTCGCATCAAGCGCGGCTACCTGCGTCTTGCGGGACTCAGGGTCCGTACGGCGCGCGGCTGACACACGATGCGCAGCGGATAGGTGTTTTCTTTACAGTTGGCACGCCATAATTGCCTTGCGGATAATGATTTCCGTGTCATTCGACTATGGGGCTGGCTCATGTTCATCTTTCGCTTCGATACCTACCTGTTTCCCAAAGTGGCGCAGGTCATCTTCATCATTCTCGCCGTGCTGATCATCCTCGGAACAATTATCAGTGCCGGTGGTTCGCTGTTCGCGCCCTATGTCGGGTTGATGACACGCATTGGCGGTTTCGTCGGCTCGCTTCTGGCAGGCGCTCTGGGCTTGCTGTTCCTGCGGTTCTTCTTCGAGTTTTCCCTGGTCATCTTCTCCATCCATGACCGGCTGAAGGACATCGCCGAGAACCGCAAGCTCTGAGACGGCCATTACGGCTGAAAGCGCGTAGCGCGGACGCCGCGCGGGCCAGGCTCGCGCGGTTTTTTCCTCGGATCCGTCTGGTGAACCCTTGCGACCCCGCAGGCATTGGTGTGCAGCATAGCTTACGTTAGGTAAGCTTGGCCTGAAACCAATCAAAGGGGCTTCGACATGGGCAACCTGGATTTCACCTATCTGTTTACGTCACCCGAGGGGCGCATCGGGCGCCAGCGCTGGTGGATCGGCGTCGCCATCCTTTTCGGGCTGTGGCTTGTGCTGAACGCCCTGTTCGGCGCCGATGGCCTGATACCCTTCATGCTGAGTATTCTTCTGATGATCGCCGGCATCATGCTGCACATCAAACGCTTCCATGATCGTGACAAGTCGGGCTGGTGGGTGCTGATCCTGTTCGTGCCGATCCTCGGCTTCTTCTGGGCGATCATCGATCTGGGCATCCTGGAAGGATCATCCGGACCCAACCGTTTCGGATCCGATCCCCAGGTCTGATCCGGGCGCACAGCCCAGCCAGACAAGAAAAAAGGCCAGTTCCACGAGGGGAACTGGCCTGTAAAGTTTGTCCGGTTTCGACTGGGAGTGTCGGAAACCTTCCAGAGGGGAACGGCCGAAATGAAAACCGCCGGGAGGAAAGGGCGGCTCCATTGCCTTCAGCCACGAGTGATATGACGCGCAGATTGCCCGTTTGCAATGCACCAAGCGGCGCAACAGATATGCATTCTGTGCATGTCTTGGTCACAATGCCGTCAAATCCACTGTGATCCCGCGAAATTTGTAACGGGTTCGTAATTAAATTTCTCATTGACTCTATAAATCATGCTAAAATTGCGCTATTGGCAGATGATCTGCTTTCGCGCAAGGCGTGTTTGCGCCCCTGCCTCGGGGCTCGAAGCCTGGATGCGGCGGCGTGTCGCGATCAATAGGTCCAGCGCTGGGCCTTCGAGACGAGGAAATCGCGAAACACCTGCACGCGCGCCACCGAGCGCATCTCCTCGGCATAGACAAGGTAGGATTCCAGCGCCGGCATTTCGATATCACGCAGGATCTGGACGAGCTGGTTGTTCTGGTCGGTGACGTAATCGGGCAGGACGGCGATGCCGGCGCCGTTCTCGACCGCTGTCTTCAGCCCGCTGATATTGTTGATCACACAGCGATAGGGACGCGGGTTGCGCAGGTCGCGCCCCGCCGTCGCGAGCCAGTGCACGCCCAGAAGATAGGAAGGCTGGTCCCCGCCGAAAGCGAGCAGCCGATGCTCGTCGAGTTCTTCCAGCGTTTTGGGCTCGCCGAAACGCTTGATGTAATCCGGCGAGGCATAGACGTGGAAATGCACCGTGAACAGCCGGCGCTGGATCAGATCCGGCTGGGTCGGCTGGCGCAGCCGGATCGCCACATCCGCCTCGCGCATGGCGAGATCGAGCTCTTCGTTCGATAACAGCATTTCGACGCTGATATCGGGATAGAGGTCGAGGAATTCCGGGATGCGTTGTGTCAGCCAGAGCGAACCCAGCCCGACCGTGGTGGTGACCTTCAGTGTCCCCGAGGGGCGCTCGCTGGTCTCGGACAGGCGTGCGCGGGTATTCTCGAGGCGCATCTTCATGTCGCGCGCGGCGCGAAACAGGAGGTCACCCTGCTCGGTCAGCAACAGGCCGCGCGCATGACGGTGAAACAGCGGTGCGCGCACATCGCGCTCCAGCGCGCTGATCTGGCGGCTGACGGCTGATTGACTCAAGCCGAGTTCCTCACCGGCCCGCGTGAAAGACCCGGCTTCCGCCACAGTGAAAAAAATGCGGACCTTGTCCCAATCCAACACGTCGACTCCCAACGCTCTCTTGTGGCGCGGCCCGCGCGCCCGATTTCTGCCAACCCAGGCAATATTGGAGCCCCATGCGGGCGAGGGCAAGCGAAAGCGCTTGCGAAGCCGCGGATAACCCGGCAAATGCACCGCTCACGCGATGTCGGTTCATCCCCCGCGCAAGCGTGGTAACAGGCCGAGCCTGTCGCGCCGCCGCCAGCGCCACATCAAAAGGATTGCGACCACGGTGAGCCCGCCGGCGAGCCCCATCCAGACGCCGACACCGGCGAGCGGCGAGTAGAGCCCGAATCCGACCGCGATCGGCATGCCGACGAGCCAGTAGCCGAAGCCGGCATAGAGCATCGGGATGCGCGTATCCTGCAATCCCCGCAGCATTCCCGCCCCCACGGCCTGCGCACCGTCCACGATCTGGAAGATTGCGGCCATGGCGAGGAAGGAGACGGCGAGCGCGATGACGCGCGCATTATCCGGATCCCGCAGATCGAGGAAGGCGCTGATCAGGAGATGCGGCACGGTGATCATCACCAGCGCGGCGATGCTCATGAAGACCATGGCGATGCCGAAGGCGCTCCAGCCCGCCCGGGCGATCGCGTCGTGGTCACGCGCGCCATAGGCCACGCCGACGCGCACTGTCACCGCCTGGCCGAGGCCCAGAGGCACCATGAAGGCCAGCGAAGCGATCTGGATGGCGATGGTGTGGGCGGCCAGCGACTCGGTCGAGATCATCCCCATCAGGAAAAGTGCGGCGGAAAAGATCATCACCTCGAAAAGGATCATCGCCGAGATCGGCATGCCCAGCCGCCAGAGCTCGAAGAAACGCGGCCAGTCGGCGCGCCAGAAACGCCCGAACAGCGCGTAGCGCCTGAAACGCCGGTCGCGCCGGGCGATCAGCGTGAGCATCACGAACATGAAGCTCGCCGTCAGTGTCGTGGCGATGCCTGCGCCGTTGAGCCCCATGGCCGGCGCGCCGAAATTGCCGAAGATCAGCGCGTAATTCGCCAGCGCATTGACCGCGAGTCCACTCAACGAGACGACGAGGGCCAGGAAGGGGCGCTCCATCCCCGCCAGAAAGAAACGCAGCGCGACGAAGCCGAGCATCGGCAGAAGCGCCCATTGCTTGTAGCGCAGATATTCCGCCGCCTGCGCCGCGATCGCCGGCTCCTGCCCGAGCCCGACCAGGATCGTCTCGGCATTCCACAGAGCGATCCAGATCGGTACCGAAAGCGCCACGGCGCTCCACAAGCCCTGGCGAAAGGAGCGGCGCACCTCGCGCACGGCATGCCGGTTGCGCCCGCGCTCGGCTGCAATCATTGCCGAGATGGCGCTGATCAGGCCGAGACCGCCGATGAATGAGACGAAATAAAGGTTGTATCCGAGCGAGCCGGCAGCCAGCACCTCCGGCCCGAGCCAGGCAAGCATCACCACATCGGTGGCGCCGAGCCCCGTTTGCGAGAGGTTGATGGCGATCATCGGCCAGGCGAGCGCCAGCGTCGCGAGAATCTCGCGCCGCCAGAGCAACCAGATGCCCGGTACTGTTCTCGGATCAACCGGACGCGCCGACACATTCCTGTCCATCTCCAACCTCCGGGCGACACCCTACACGCGCCACGGCGCTTCCGGTCGCGCATTCTTGCCGTTTCCGCGCAAGTATTCCCGCTCACCGGGCAAACCCAAGCGGGCGAAACCCATCCGGCGCCCTTGCCCATTGATTCGGTCGGCGCAGACCGTAACCCTCGATGCGAACAACGCCCTGCTGACGGGGCGCTCACCCACGGAGAATGTCATGTCCCGCGACAAGGCCGTCGCCCGCGCCGAGGCGCATTTCGATACCGGTGCCTTCAAGGCCGATCTCGCTCGCCGCGTGGCGATCCCCACGGAGAGCCAGAACCCCGACCGCGCCGCCGATCTCGCCCGTTATATCGAGGAAGAGATGCGGCCTGTGCTCGAGGCCATGGGTTTTACCTGTGAGATCCTGAATCAGCCACCCGGGAAGGGACCCTTCCTCTATGCCGAGCGGATCGAGGATCCCGGTCTCGTCACGGTCCTCGGCTACGGCCATGGCGATGCCATTCGCGGCCTCGACGATGCCTGGAAAGAGGGGCTGTCGCCCTGGGAACTGGTTGAGCGCGACGGGCTCTGGTACGGGCGCGGCACGGTCGACAACAAGGGCCAGCATTCGATCAACATCGCCGGCCTTCGCGCCGTGCTGGAGGAGCGTGGCAAGCTCGGCTTCAACGCCAAATACATCATCGAGATGGGTGAGGAAGTCGGCTCGCCGGGCCTGCGCGAGCTCTGCGCGGCGCATCGCGAGAAATTCCGCGCCGATGCGCTGATCGCCTCCGACGGCCCGCGCCTGTCGATTTCGCGCCCGACCATCTTTCTCGGCGCGCGTGGCGGCTATGCCATGGATATCTGGATCGATGCCCGCGAGGGCGGCCACCATTCCGGCAATTTCGGCGGGCTGCTCGCCAATCCGGGCATCGAGCTCGCCCATGCCCTCGCCTGCATCACCGGCCCGAAAGGCGAAATCCGCATTCCGGAATGGACGCCGGGGATGATCCCCGATTCGGTGAAACGCGTTCTGGCCGAGATCGAGGTGAAGGCCGATCCGGGCGGGCCGGAGCTCGATCCGTGGTGGGGTGAGCCGGGCATGACCATGGCGGAGAAGGTCTATGGCTGGTCCTCCTTCCAGATCCTCGCCTTCAAATGCGGCAATCCGGAGGGGCCCGTGAATGCGGTGCCGCCGAACGCCTGGGCGCGCGGTCAGCTGCGCTTCGTGGTCGGCGTCGATCCGGATGAGATCCTTCCCGCGCTGCGCCGTCACCTCGACGCGCATGGTTTCGAGCGGGTGCAGATCGCCAAGGCGCGCGACGAGGTCTTCGCCGCCACGCGGCTCGATCCGGACCATCCCTGGGTGCACTGGGCCGTGGATTCGATCACACGGACCACCGGCGCCAGGCCGGCGATCCTGCCCAATCTGGGCGGCTCCCTGCCCAATGACATCTTCGCCGAAATCCTCGAATTGCCGACGATCTGGGTGCCCCATTCCTATCCCGGCTGTTCGCAGCACGCGCCCAACGAACACATGCCGGCCGCGATCGCCCGCGAGGGACTCGCCATCATGGCAGGGTTGTATTGGGATCTCGGCGAGACGGGCGGCCCGGCACGGGAGGCGGGCTGAACTGATCCGGCGGGAACCATGAGAGAGAGCCGGGGCTGCGGCGCCGGTTCGCGCATGCATGACAGCCGTTCTGCCGCCGGTCTCAGCTGTCCATCTTGAGTGCGGCGATGAAGGCTTCCTGCGGGATCTCCACCTTGCCGAACTGGCGCATGCGCTTCTTGCCCGCCTTCTGCTTCTCAAGCAGCTTGCGCTTGCGGGTGGCGTCGCCGCCATAGCATTTGGCGGTCACGTCCTTGCGCAAGGCGCGAATGGTCTCGCGGGCGATGACCTTGCCGCCGATCGCCGCCTGGACGGGGATCTGGAACATGTGCGGCGGGATCAGCTCCTTGAGCTTCTCGCACATGGCCCGCCCGCGGCTCTCCGCCCGCGTGCGGTGGACCAGCATGGAGAGCGCATCGACCGGCTCGCCATTGACGAGGATCGACATCTTGACGAGATCCTCCTGCCGGTAATCCGTGATCTGGTAATCGAAGGAGGCATAGCCCTTGGAAATCGATTTCAGCCGGTCATAGAAGTCGAACACGACCTCGTTCAGCGGCAGGTCATAGACGACCATGGCGCGCTTGCCGACGTAATTGAGATCGATCTGCAGCCCGCGCCGCTCCTGGCAGAGCTTGAGCACGGCGCCGAGATATTCGTCGGGCGTCAGGATCGTGGCGCGGATCCAGGGTTCCTCGACATGCTCGATCTTCATCACGTCGGGCATGTCGGCGGGGTTGTGCAATTCCTGCTCGGTGCCGTCGCGCATGATCAGCTTGTAGACAACCGACGGCGCGGTCGAGATCAGGTCGAGATCGAATTCGCGCGAGAGCCGCTCCTGCACGATCTCCAGATGCAGCAATCCGAGGAAGCCGCAGCGGAAGCCGAAGCCGAGCGCGGCGGAACTCTCCATCTCGAAGGAGAAGCTGGCATCGTTGAGGCGCAGGCGGCCCATGGCGTTGCGCAGATCGTCGAACTCGCCGGCATCGACCGGGAACAGGCCGCAGAACACCACCGGCTGGACCGGCTTGAAGCCCGGCAGCATATCCGCGCAGGGGCGCTTTTCTTCCGTGATGGTATCGCCGACGCGGGTATCGGCCACTTCCTTGATCGAGGCGGTGATGAAGCCGACCTCGCCCGGAGCGAGTTCCGCGACGTCGAATTTCTTGGGGCGGAACACGCCGACCTTGTCTACCGTGTAGCTGGCATCGGTGCCCATCATGGTGATCCCCATGCCTTTCCTGAGCACGCCGTCCATGACGCGTACCAGCACGACCACGCCGAGATAGGGGTCGTACCAGCTATCGACCAGCATCGCCTTCAGCGGCGCCTTGCGATCGCCCTTCGGCGGAGGCAGACGAGTGACAATGGCTTCGAGCACCCCCTCGATATTCAGCCCGGTCTTGGCCGAGATCTCGACGGCATCCGAGGCGTCGAGGCCGATCACTTCCTCGATCTGCTCGCGGACCCGGGCAGGCTCGGCGGCGGGGAGATCGACCTTGTTGAGGATCGGGATGATCTCGTGATCCTGGTCGAGCGCCTGGTAGACATTGGCCAGCGTCTGCGCCTCGACGCCCTGGCTGGCATCGACCACGAGCAGCGAGCCCTCGCAGGCCTGGAGCGAGCGCGAGACCTCGTAGGAGAAGTCCACATGGCCGGGCGTGTCCATCAGATTGAGGATATAGGTCTTGCCGTCTTTGGCCGGATATTCCAGCCGCACGGTCTGCGCCTTGATGGTGATGCCGCGCTCGCGCTCGATATCCATCGAATCGAGGATCTGTTCCTGCATTTCCCGGCTGGTCAGCGTGCCCGTGAACTGGATCAGGCGATCGGCCAGTGTTGATTTACCGTGATCGATATGGGCAACGATCGAGAAATTGCGGATGTTGTCGAGGGTTTCGGCGGTCATGATGTCCCGTTCTCGCAGGCCTGCCCGCGAAGCATCACGGCAGACACGAATGAGTCATGTCGAAATAGCAGGGGCGCGCTGCTTAGCCAAGCGCTGAAAACGCGTCACAAATGCGCGCCGCCTGCGTGCATGCGCTTGACCGGGCTGCACAGGACGCCTTTGCATCGCGCGCCCGGGGCCCTATGTAGGAAGCTGATTTTCGAACCCTGATGCCGACCGGATAGCCCCATCATGAATGAAGCCGTCAAACCAGCCGCCCTCGCCATCGATCCCGCGCGCGAGGCCGAGTATCGCGCCATCCGCCTGCCGGAGGATCACCCGCCGGTCAAGGCCGGGCGGATCGGCGTGCTCCTGATGAATCTCGGCACGCCCGAGGCGACGGATTACTGGTCGATGCGCGCCTATCTCAAGGAGTTTCTCTCCGATACCCGCGTGATCGAGACCTCGCGCTGGCTGTGGTGGCCGATCCTCAATCTGATCATCCTGCAGACGCGCCCCAAGAAGAAGGGCCGCGACTACGATACCATCTGGAACCATGAGAAGAACGAAGGTCCGCTCAAGACCATCACCCGCGCCCAGGCCGAACAGACGATGGCCGCGCTCAGGGACGAATTCGGCGATCGCATCAGCGTCGACTGGGCCATGCGCTACGGCAAGCCGCCCGTAAAGGACGCGCTGGAGAAGCTGCTCGCCGAGGGCTGCGACCGGATCCTGCTGGTCCCGCTCTATCCGCAATATTCCGCCGCGACCTCCGCCACGGCCTGCGACAAGGCTTTCGAGGCGCTGATGCAGATGCGCTGGCAGCCGAGCGTGCGCGTGGCGCCGCCCTATCACGACGATCCGGTCTATATTGACGCACTGGCGGATTCGATGCAGGCCTCTCTCGCCAAGCTCGATTTCGAGCCCGACGTGATCCTCACCTCGTTCCACGGGGTGCCGAAATCCTATCTGATGAAGGGCGACCCCTATCATTGCCAATGCGCCAAGACCTCGCGCCTCTTGCGTGAGCGCATGGGCTGGTCGGCGGATCGCTGGAAGCTGACCTTCCAGTCGCGTTTCGGGCCCGAGGAATGGCTCCAGCCCTATACCGACGAGACGGTGAAGAGCCTCGCGGAAAGCGGCGTCAGGAAGATCGCCCTCGTGGCCCCCGGCTTCTCCGCCGATTGCCTTGAGACGCTGGAGGAGCTCGACGGCGAGAACCGCGAGATCTTCATGGAGCATGGCGGTGAGCAATTCGCCTATCTGCCCTGCCTCAATGACAGCGCCGAAGGCATGCGCGTGATCGAGCATGTCGTGCGGCGTGAATTGCAGGGCTGGCTGTAAGCCGGGGCGGTGTTGGCCTCCGGGCGCCCCGCAGAGCGGGTCGCAAGGCTCTCGAACGGACATGAAAAACCGGGATGCCGTGAGGCACCCCGGTTCTTTTTTCATGACGATCACGTCGATCAGACGGAGTAATACATGTCGAACTCGACCGGATGCGGGGTCTGGTCGAAACGGATGACGTCTTCCATCTTCAGGGCGATGTAGGCATCGATCATGTCGTCGTTGAACACACCGCCGGCCTTGAGGAAGGCGCGGTCCTTGTCGAGCGCCGTGAGCGCTTCGCGCAGCGAGGTGGCGACGGTCGGAATCTTCTTCAGCTCGCGTGGCGGCAGATCGTAGAGATCCTTGTCCATCGCCTGGCCGGGATCGATCTTGTTCAGGATGCCGTCGAGGCCGGCCATCAGAAGCGCCGCGAAGCCCAGATAGGGGTTCGCTGTCGGATCGGGGAAGCGGACTTCGACGCGCTTGGCCTTCGGAGAGGTCGTCCACGGGATACGGCAGGAGGCCGAACGGTTACGCGAGGAATAGGCCAGCAGCACCGGTGCCTCGAAGCCCGGGACCAGACGCTTGTAGGAATTGGTCGAGGGGTTGGTGAAGGCGTTGATGGCGCGGGCATGCTTGATGATGCCGCCGATATACCACAGGCATTCCTGGCTGAGGTCGGCGTATTTGTCGCCGGCGAAGAGCGGCTTCCCGTCCTTCCAGATCGACTGGTGGACATGCATGCCCGAGCCGTTGTCACCATAGACGGGCTTGGGCATGAAGGTGGCCGACTTGCCGAAGGAATGCGCCACGTTGTGGATGCAGTACTTGTAGACCTGCATCAGGTCGCCCATCCGGGTGAGCGTGTCGAACTTCATGCCGAGCTCGTGCTGGGCGCTCGCCACCTCGTGGTGATGCTTCTCGACCTGCACGCCCATATCGGCCATGGAGGAGAGCATTTCGGAGCGCATGTCCTGCCCTGAATCGAGCGGCGGTACTGGGAAATAGCCGCCCTTGGTGCGGATGCGGTGGCCCATGTTGCCGCTCTCGTAATCCGCCATTGAATTCGAGGGCAGCTCGACTGAATCGAGCACGAAACCGGTATTGTAGGGCTCGGCGGCGAACTTCACGTCGTCGAAGACGAAGAATTCGGCTTCCGGGCCGACGAAGACGCTGTCGCCGAAGCCGGTCGACTTCAGGAAGGCTTCGGCCTTCTTGGCGATGCCGCGCGGATCGCGGTTATAGGGCTCGCCGGAAGCAGGCTCGAGCACGTCGCAGACGATGGACATGGTCGGTGCCGCGAAGAACGGATCCATCACGGCCGTTTCCGGATCGGGCATCAGGCACATGTCGGATTCGTTGATCGCCTTCCAGCCGGCGATGGACGAGCCATCGAACATCACGCCGTCGGCGAAGAGGTCTTCATCGACCATGGTGACGTCGAAGGTGACGTGCTGCCATTTGCCCTTCGGGTCGGTGAAGCGAAAATCGACGTATTTGACGTCGTTGTCCTTGAGTGCCTTGAGCACATCGTTGGCCGACTTCATGATGGACCTGTCCTCTTTTCTTGACGCTTTTCATGCGAAACGACCGGCCCGAGGCCGGGTCTCGCGGTTTGATTCCGAGACAGTCAGATTGCCTCCGGCCCGGTCTCTCCGGTACGGATGCGGATCGCCTCCTCGACAGCCGATACAAAAATCTTGCCATCGCCGATGCGGCCCGTCTGGGCCGCCTTGCGGATGGCATCGACAGCCTTCTCCACGAGCTCGTCACCGAGCACGATCTCCAGCTTCACCTTGGGCAGGAAATCGACCACGTATTCGGCGCCGCGATAAAGCTCCGTATGGCCTTTCTGGCGCCCGAAACCCTTGGCTTCGATGACGGTGATACCCTGCAGGCCGACGTCCTGGAGGGCTTCCTTCACCTCGTCGAGCTTGAACGGTTTGATGATCGCTTCGATCTTTTTCATGAGAAGCCGCCTTTTGTCGCGCGGTTGTCGTTCTTTGAACACAACGGTGATACCATTTTCGCAGCGTCCCTGCCACGGCTCCCGAGGGGAACCCGTCGCCGAGATGCCTATTTGCGTGGCGATGATTGCATAAAATTTATGCATCCGCCACTTCTTCAGACGATTTGCGCCATATGTTTGGGCCGCGCCTTGCCGGTGGGTTAAGATCGGTCCGTGTGCAGCGTACAAAGCCTGATCGCGCGGCGGACACCCGCCGCTGGAAGACGGAGTTGACGGCCATGATTGCCCACCGCCTGCTCGATGTCGCGCAGATGCGCGAGGCTGATCGCGCCGCCATAGCGGCGGGCACGCCCGGTCTCACCCTGATGGAACGCGCGGGTGCGGGGCTCGCCGGAATTGCGCAAACCATGCTGCCGGAGCGTGGGCGTGTCGTGATCCTCTGCGGACCCGGCAACAATGGCGGGGACGGCTTCGTCGCGGGGCGGATTCTCGCGGAGGCAGGCCATCGCGTCGAACTCGGTCTGCTCGGGTCGCGCGAGAAACTCACCGGCGATGCAGGCGCGGCGGCGGCGCGCTATCATGGTGGGGTGGTTACGCTCGAGGCGCTTGATCCCGCCGGCGCTGATCTCGTCATCGACGCGCTTTTCGGAACCGGCCTCACCCGTGATCTCGAAGGCGATGTTGCGGCCTGTGTGACGGGCGTGGCGCATAGCGGGGTGCCGGTGCTCGCTGTGGATATCCCGTCGGGCATCGACGGTGATTCGGGCGCCATACGCGGTGTCGCGCTCCCCGCCACGCGCAGCGTCACCTTCGCCGCGCGCAAGCCCGGACATCTGCTGCTGCCGGGGCGTGATCTGTGCGGGCAGGTGAGCGTCGTCGATATCGGTATTCCCGATGCCACGCGCGACGGTTTCGCGCCCGCGCTCTTCGCCAACGAGCCGGCTTTGTGGCGCGATACGCTGCCGCGTCCCGAATCGGATACTCACAAATACAAGCGCGGGCATGCCCTGGTGCTCTCCGGCGAGATGCATCGCACGGGTGCGGCACGTCTTGCGGCGCGCGGGGCCCTGCGCATCGGCGCCGGCGCGGTGACGCTCGCCTCGCCGCGGGCCGCGCTCGCGGTCAATGCCGCGCATCTCACTGCGATCATGCTCGCCCCCTGCGACATGCCGGAGGAACTCGGCACGCTGCTTGAGGATCGCCGCATCAGCGCGGTGGCGCTCGGCCCGGGCTATGGCGTGGGCGAGGCCACGCGCGCCATGGTCAAGGCGGCGGCCCGGGCGGGCAGGGGGCTCGTGCTGGACGCCGATGCGCTGACCTCCTTTGCCGGTGAGGCCTATACGCTGGGCATGGTGGCGAGCGCGGCGCGCGCCTGCGTGCTCACGCCGCATGAGGGCGAGATGCGCCGTCTCTTCGAATCGGCGGAGGGTGTGCTCGACGCGCCCAACCGCTGGCAGGCGGCCCTGCGCGCGGCGGAGATCACCCGTTCGGTGATGATCTGCAAGGGCGGCGACACGATCGTCGCGAGCCCCGACGGACGCGCCGCGATCCTCGCCGAGACGACCCCGTATCTCGCCACAGCCGGCTCCGGTGACGTGCTCACCGGCATCGTCACCGGCCTGATCGCGCAAGGCATGCCCGCTTTTGATGCCGCCTGCGCCGCCGTCTGGCTCCACGCGCGCACCGGTATCGCCTGCGGGCCGGGGCTGATCGCCGAGGATCTGAGCGAGGCGCTGCCGGGGGTGTTGCGGCGATTGTGAGGGGCGGATTTCGCAATCGCCTGGGGATGCGTGGAGCCGGTCTTGCCCGGTTGTCATGATTTGCCTGACTTGACGATCTGTCACCGGCAAGAATGCCTGCATACCCCATCTTCACACTGTTGCCCGATCGTGGCCACCTCGTGCCTGCTTGAAGATTCTGCACCATTGCTGTCTTGGCGATCACGACTGGCCCGCAGATTGCGCTGATACCCCGCAAGTCACGGCATGCGTTCCATATCGGACAGTTTTGTCCCGATCCGGGACGCATTGCCCCTTATCGCGGAGCAGGATCATGCTGCATTTCATTCTTGGCGGCTCTCTTATTGCCATTCTGGCCGCCTTTCTGGTCCAGAATGGTGCGCCGACGGGTGTCACGGCCCTGACCATCGCCTTCGCCTTCGTGGCGACCCTCATCCATGGGCTTATGAGCGACGCCTGAGCCGAAAGAAGGGCCGATCAGCCGGCGGGCAACTTTTTTGATGCATGCGGTGTCAACCGTGATATACGGGCCGCCGACACCGGAGAGCAGGGCGGGCAGCCGCCTGCGCGGGCGTGGCGGAATTGGTAGACGCGCTGGATTTAGGTTCCAGTGACGCAAGTCGTGGGGGTTCAAATCCCTCCGCCCGCACCATTCTCGTTTCGCTCGAGGCGTCTCCGGACCGCTCCTTTCCTCGGCAGGCAAGCCGTGATAGGGGCTCGCCCCGAGCCCGGCTGCGGTCGGATATCGGTTCACGAGATAGAAGAACGGGTTTTGACGATGCAGGTGACGGAGACGCTGTCGGAGGGTTTGAAGCGGGAGTTCCAGGTGGTGCTGCCGGCCTCGGAGCTGGAGGAGCGGCTGTCCAGCGAGCTCGCCACCCTGAAGGATCGTGTTCAGATCAAGGGGTTCAGGCCCGGCAAGGTGCCGGTGGCGCATCTGCGTCGCCTGTACGGTCGCTCGGTCATGGCCGAGATGGTGCAGAATCTGGTGGGTGAGGCAGAGCGCAAGATCGTGGCGGACCATGATCTCAAGCTCGCCAACCAGCCGCGCTTCGAATTCCCCGAAGACAAGGAGGAGATGGAAAAGGCGCTCGACGCCAAGTCCGATCTCTCCTTCAAGGTGGCGCTCGAGGTTCTGCCGAAATTCGATCTCGCCGATATCTCCGACATCACGGTGAGCAAGCCGGTGGCCGAGGTCGGCGACAAGGAGATCGCGGAGACACTCGAGCGCATGGCCGGGCAGAACCGCAGCTTTGAAAGCGAGGAAGGCCGCGTTGCGCAGAGCGGCGACCGCGTGGTGGTCGATTTCGTCGGCACCATGGATGGCGAGGCTTTCGAGGGGGGGACGGCGCAGGACATCTCCGTGGATCTCGGCTCGAACACCTTCATCCCCGGTTTCGAGGATCAGCTCCTCGGCGTGAAGGCGGGTGACGAGAAGACGGTCGAGGTGACCTTCCCTGAAAATTACGGCGCGGCGCATCTCGCCGGCAAGGCCGCCTCCTTCGCAGTGACCGTGAAGGATGTGCAGAAGCCGGGTGAGACCAAGATCGACGACGAACTGGCCAAGCAGTTCGGCATGGATTCGCTCGATGCGCTCAAGAGCGCCATCGGCGAGGCCGTGAAGCGCGATTTCGACACGCAGGCACGCCGAAAAGTGAAGAAGTCCCTGCTCGACGCGCTCGACGCGAAATACGATTTCGAGCTTCCCCCGAGCCTGGTCGAACAGGAATTCGGCGCCGTCTGGTCGCAGGTCATGGCGGATCTGCAGAACAACAACAAGACCTTCGAGGATGAAGGCACCACCGAGGACGAGGCGAAGGCGGATTACCGCACGATCGCCGAACGCCGCGTGCGCCTCGGTCTCGTGCTGGCCCAGATCGGCGAGAAGGCCGAGATCCAGGTCAGCGATGACGAGGTGACGCAGGGTCTGGTCGAGCGCGTGCGCCAGTTCCCCGGTCAGGAAAAGCAGGTCTGGGAATTCTACCAGAAGAATCCCCAGGCGCTGGCCGAGATCCGCGCTCCGATCTTCGAGGAGAAGGTGGTCGATCACATTCTCGGCGAGGTCAAGGTCGAGGAGGAGACGGTCAGCCGCGACGTGCTCTTCGCCGAAGACGAGGGCGAGGCGCAAGAAACGGACGAAAAGACCGAAGCCGAGCCCAAGCCGAAAGGCAAGGGCAAGGCGAAAGCCAAGCCTGCCGAGGTAGCCGCAGAGGCGGTCGAGGACAAGGCCGAGGCGTCCGATGCCGAGGCGCCCGCTGCGAAGAAGAGCCGGGCCAAGCCCAAGAAGGCGGACGAGAAGAAGGCTGAGGAATAAGGCGGCGCGAGCGCGGATGTGGCGGATTCGGATGGAGATCGACGCGGTGCGGATTTGCGACGATTTCCCTCTGGATCACGGCGACATCCGGCCTTAGGTTCAGATTGATTTGTGGCCGCGCCCTCATCAGGCGCGGCCAAATTTTCAGGAGCGGTGACACGATGAGAGATCCGATCGAGGTCTATAACAGCACGCTCGTGCCGATGGTGGTGGAGCAGTCCAGCCGCGGCGAGCGGTCCTTCGACATCTATTCGCGCCTTCTGCGCGAGCGCATCATCTTCCTGACCGGCCCGGTCGAGGATCACACCGCCTCGCTGGTGGTGGCGCAGTTGCTCTTCCTCGAGGCGGAGAATCCGAAGAAGGAGATTTCCTTCTACATCAACTCCCCCGGCGGCGTGGTGACGTCCGGACTGTCCATCTATGACACGATGCAGTTCATTCGCTGCCCGATCTCGACGCTTTGCGTGGGGCAGGCGGCATCAATGGGCTCGCTTCTGCTCTGTGCCGGCGAGGCGGGGCAGCGCTTCGCCCTGCCGAACGCGCGGATCATGGTGCACCAGCCCTCCGGCGGGTTTCAGGGTCAGGCGACCGACATCCTGATCCACGCCCGGGAGATCGAGGCGCTCAAGCGCCGCCTCAACGAGATCTACGTCAAGCATACTGGGCGCGATCTCGCCGCCGTCGAACAGGCGCTCGAACGTGACAATTTCATGACCGCCGAGGCGGCGAAGGAATTCGGGCTGATCGACGATGTGATCAGCAAGCGTGAAGCCGTCGAGGACTGAGGCCGGCCCTCCGGGCAGGGCCGGAAAGGCGACCCGACAACGAGGCGCGCCGGAGGAAAAGTGCCTCCGGCGCGCCTCGCCTATTGATCCCTGGCGCGCAGCGTGATTGCATCAGTCATGGTTCTTGTGAGGTGCGGGGGTGACGGGTCCGCGATTCGGGCTACATTTTGTTAGCCCGGGGCATATATGGTGATGTCGCCGGTCGCAATGGCGGGTCGGCGACGGAAATTGGAGAGAAAGTATGAGCAAAGCTGGCGGAAACGACTCGAAGAGCACGCTTTACTGCTCGTTCTGCGGCAAGAGCCAGCACGAAGTTCGCAAGCTCATCGCGGGGCCCACGGTGTTCATATGCGACGAATGCGTGGAATTGTGCATGGATATCATCCGCGAGGAGTCGAAATCCTCGCTGGTGAAGTCGCGTGACGGTGTGCCGACTCCGAAGGAGATCCGCAACGTCCTCGATGATTACGTGATCGGCCAGGGGCATGCGAAGAAGGTGCTCTCCGTCGCCGTCCACAACCATTACAAGCGTCTGGCGCATGCCGCGAAGAACAGCGATGTGGAACTGGCCAAGTCGAACATCCTGCTGATCGGCCCCACCGGTTCGGGCAAGACCCTGCTGGCGCAGACGCTGGCGCGCATCCTCGACGTGCCCTTCACCATGGCCGATGCGACGACCCTGACCGAAGCCGGTTATGTGGGTGAGGATGTGGAAAACATCATCCTCAAGCTGCTCCAGGCTTCGGATTACAATGTCGAGCGCGCCCAGCGCGGCATCGTCTATATCGACGAGATCGACAAGATCTCGCGCAAGTCGGACAACCCCTCGATCACCCGTGACGTCTCGGGCGAGGGCGTGCAGCAGGCGCTCCTGAAGCTGATGGAAGGCACGGTGGCCTCTGTTCCGCCCCAGGGCGGGCGCAAGCATCCGCAGCAGGAATTCCTGCAGGTGGACACCACCAACATCCTGTTCATCTGCGGCGGTGCTTTCGCCGGGCTCGACAAGATCATCTCCAGCCGTGGCAAGGGCACCTCGATCGGTTTTGCGGCCACCGTCTCCGGTCCCGATGACCGCCGTCAGGGTGAAATCTTCCGCGAAGTGGAGCCGGAGGATCTTCTGAAATTCGGTCTGATACCGGAATTCGTCGGGCGTGTTCCCGTTCTCGCCACACTGGAGGATCTGGACGAGGATGCGCTGATCCAGATCCTGCGCGAGCCGAAGAACGCGCTGGTGAAGCAGTATCAGCGCCTGTTCGACATGGAGAACGTGCAACTCACCTTCCAGGACGAGGCGCTCTCCCTGATCGCGCGCAAGGCGATCGAACGCAAGACGGGCGCCCGCGGACTTCGTTCCATTCTGGAGACGATCCTGCTTGATACCATGTATGACCTGCCGGGCATGGAATCGGTCGAACAGGTTGTCATCAGCCCGGAAACGGTCGAAGGCAAGGCGGGCCCGCTGCTGATTCACGCCGATCGGGGTGCGGACTCGTCGCAGAGCGCCAGCGCCTGAGGGGTCGGCGCGATACGCCCCCGGGCACGGGGCGCGAGGTGGCGACGGGCTGTCGCGGCATCGGGCTCATGCTTGAAACGCGGACGGGCGGACGCCATTTACTGGTGAACACGCCCGTTGCGCTCGATACGAGGCATCGGTCACCAGCCTCGCAGCATCATCGATCCGCGAGGCGTCCGTCCGGTCGCTGGCTCCATTGAGAAGCGTCCGGGCGTCACAGGCTAGAGGACGTCATTGATGACACAATCGAAAAACCGCCCCCCGATCGTGCCCGGCAGCGAGGGCGCCTATGCGGTTCTTCCCCTGCGGGATATCGTCGTTTTTCCGCACATGATCGTGCCCCTCTTCGTCGGTCGCGAAAAATCCATTCGCGCGCTGGAGGAGGTCGTCAAGAATGATCAGCACATCGTGCTGGCGACACAGATCAACGCGACCGAGGACGACCCGTCCGGCGACGGTATCTACAAGGTCGGGACCGTGGCCAGCGTGCTTCAGTTGCTGAAGCTGCCGGACGGCACCGTGAAGGTGCTCGTCGAAGGCGCGGGCCGTGCACGGATCAGGAATTACCTGCGCACCGACGAATATTACGAGGCCGAAGTCGAGATCCTGCCCGACGAACTGGGTGACAAGGTCGAGGCCGAGGCGCTCGCGCGTTCGGTCATGGCCGAATTCGAAAACTACGTGAAGCTCAACAAGAAGGTCTCCCCGGAGATCACTGCAGCCGTGTCCCAGCTGGAAGATGCGGCGAAGCTGGCCGATACGGTGGCCTCGCATCTGGCAATCAAGATTGCCGAGAAGCAGGAAATTCTCGAGACGCCGACCGTGGCGGAGCGCCTGGAGCGTGTGCTCGGCCTGATGGAGAGCGAGATTTCCGTGCTTCAGGTCGAGAAGCGGATTCGCACCCGCGTCAAGCGCCAGATGGAGAAGACGCAGCGCGAATACTATCTGAACGAGCAGATGAAGGCCATTCAGAAGGAGCTCGGCGACGAGGACGGGCGTGACGAGCTCGGCGAACTCGAGGACAGGATCGAGAAGACCAAGCTCTCCAAGGAGGCCCGCGAGAAGGCGACGGCCGAGCTGAAGAAGCTGCGCCAGATGTCGCCGATGTCGGCGGAAGCGACCGTGGTGCGCAATTATCTCGACTGGATGCTCGGCATTCCCTGGGGCAAGCGCTCCAAGGTCAAGAAAGATCTGAATGCCGCACAGACGGTGCTCGACAATGATCATTTCGGGCTCGACAAGGTCAAGGAACGCATCGTCGAATACCTCGCCGTGCAGCAACGCGCCAACAAGCTTACCGGCCCGATCCTCTGCCTTGTCGGCCCACCCGGCGTCGGCAAGACTTCGCTCGGCAAGTCGATTGCACGGGCGACGGGTCGCGAATTTGTGCGCATGTCGCTCGGCGGCGTGCGGGACGAAGCGGAGATTCGCGGTCACCGGCGCACCTATATCGGGTCGCTGCCCGGCAAGATCATACAGTCCATGCGCAAGGCCAAGACGGTGAACCCGCTCATCCTGCTCGACGAGATCGACAAGATGGGGCAGGATTTCCGGGGGGATCCCTCGGCGGCGCTGCTGGAAGTGCTCGATCCCGAGCAGAACTCGACCTTCGCCGATCACTATCTCGAGGTCGAATATGACCTGTCGAACGTGATGTTCGTCACCACGGCCAACACGCTCAACATCCCCGCCCCCTTGCTCGACCGCATGGAGACGATCCGCATCGCGGGTTACACCGAGGACGAGAAGCAGGAGATCGCGCGCCGGCATCTGATCCCGCAGGCGATCAAGAAGCACGGCCTGAAATCCGACGAATGGGCGATCGACGATTCCGGTCTGTTGCTCCTGATCCGGCGTTATACCCGCGAGGCGGGAGTGCGCAATCTCGAGCGTGAATTATCCAACCTCATCCGCAAGGCGGTGAAGGTGATCCTCACGGACAAGGTGGAGAAGGTCGTCGTCACCGAGGCGAACATGTCCGACTATCTCGGCGCGCCGAAATATCGCTTCGGCGAGGTCGAGGCGGAGGACATGGTCGGTGTCGTCACCGGGCTCGCCTGGACCGAGGTGGGAGGCGAATTGCTCACGATCGAGGGCGTTATGATGCCCGGCAAGGGCAAGATGACCGTCACGGGCAACCTGCGCGAGGTGATGAAGGAATCGATTTCGGCAGCGGCATCCTATGTCCGTTCGCGGGCCATCGATTTCGGCATCGAGCCGCCCTCCTTCGACAAGCGGGATATCCACGTGCACGTGCCGGAAGGCGCGACGCCCAAGGACGGCCCGTCTGCGGGTATTGCCATGGCGACGGCAATCGTCTCGATCCTCACCAGCATCGCCGTGCGGCGCGACATCGCCATGACCGGCGAAGTGACCCTGCGCGGGCGTGTCCTGCCAATTGGCGGCCTCAAGGAAAAGCTGCTGGCGGCCCTGCGCGGTGGCATCAAGAAGGTGTTGATCCCGGAAGAGAACGTAAAGGATCTCGCCGACGTGCCGGCCAACATCAAGGCCGGGCTCGAGATCGTTCCGGTCTCGCATATGGAGCAGGTGCTCGAACATGCGCTGGTGCGGATGCCTGAAGCGATCGAGTGGGACGAGAAGGCTGCGGCGGAGAGTGTCTCCACGGTGGTCGAGGATGACAATCCGGGCCTGATCGCGCACTGATCGCAGGCGAATCGCTCGAAGACAGACGCGTCCCGGAGATCTCCGGGACGCGTTGTTCGTTCACGGCGCGATGCAAACGGGTGCCCGGAAAGCGACAATCCCCGGATTTTCCGTGCCGAAACCCGGATTTCGACTTGCGATCATGCGTCGTTCCGGTATCACCGAAAGCACCGAAATGCCGACAGGGCAAGGCTTCCCGTCGGCAGGTCCAGTTGGAGGAAGATGCGATGAACAAAGGTGAGCTCGTCACCGCCATGTCCGAGAAGACCGGCCTGTCCAAGGCACAGACCGGCGAAGCTCTGGACGCTGCTCTCGACGCCATTCAGGAAACCCTGGCCAAGGGCGATGAAGTCAAGATCGTCGGCTTCGGCACCTTCACGGTCGCGCATCGCGCCGCCGGTGAGGCACGCAATCCCCGCACCGGCGAGAAGGTGCAGGTCCCGGCCAGCAAGACGCCGAAGTTCAAGGCGGGTGCCGGTCTCAAGGATGCCGTCAACAAGTGATGACGGCAGGCGCGAACGCCGTTTCCGGCGTCGCGCTCTCTCCGGGCCCCGACCGGTTCTTGATCCGGTCGTGACCCGCGCAGGAGCGACAGGGGTCGTCACGCTGCAAAGCGCCGCTTCCCACAACGGTGCGCGTGTCCCCTCGAAACATACTCCCCGATGGGCGGTTAGCTCAGTTGGTAGAGCATCTCGTTTACACCGAGAGGGTCGGCGGTTCGAGCCCGTCACCGCCCACCAGACCATACAAGGGTTTGCAGGCAATCGCGTTCTCTGCGCGGGGCAGTTTCGGGGCAGAAGCGATCATTTGGACACGTCTTCCATCCATGGCGGGTGGTGATGGCAGCAGGTGTCGAGGGCCCCTCAGGGCTGACACCGAGAAACCCGGCGGCACGGAACGGGTCGTCGCGCGTTTCATTATCCAGATGGCGAGGGTGTGCCGCAGGGTTTGGGCGATACGTCACCAAGCCCGGCCAGCCGGCAGGCGTCCTGCCAAGGGTGGTGCAGCTTGCCGCCGTAGGGCTTCCTGTCGTGATGCACGATCGTGGCCGGGGGTCGCGCCCGGATGCGTGATCGTGCCGGTGCCTGCGCTTTAAGTGAGCCGTCAGGCGCGGTCCGGCGCAGATCTTTGTGCGGCGCTTCGTTGTCTCTTCCTCGCCCGCGCCGCGCCGGTGTATGATGTGCTGGTCGAGATCAACCCAACCGTCTTTTGCCGTCGGCTCCCCGTGCAGGCCGAGAATCGTCCGGTGCCGCGTGCCGGTATAGAGCCCGGTTAGGATGAACATCCGTCGATAGCCGAATCGGCGACGTTCATTGGCAAGATCCCGCCGCCGATCGCGCAACTCAGTCTCCGGCGGACGGCAAGCAGCTTCTTCAGCCTGGCATTCTCGTCTTCGAAGTCTTCAGACGCCTGACATCGGACACATCCATCCCGCCATACTTAGCCTTCCGATTATACAGCATAGCCTCGCTGACCCCATGTTTGCGAGCGAGGTCGGCCGCCCTCGCGCCCGCCTCCTGCTCAGCCAATATCCCGATAATCTGTTCTTCCGTGAACCGTTTGCGCTTCGTCTGTCCGTCTTTCGATCACGGGCCGGACTCTAGCCAAAACTCGGGAAAATACCCCGGGCAGGTTACCGCCAGAGAGGGTGTTGCTGTGCCCAAATGTATTATCATCGTATACTTATTGCAGGTCAGGGCGGCATCGCGTTACCGTCGTGAAGCTTGATGCCAGGCTTGTTGATTGCGTTCGCGCTCAAGCCCAGCTCTGTGGTTACTGCGGTCCAGGAGGGCGCCCTTGATGATTTCTGCCCCGGATGACCCTTTTCCGGCATTGTCGTCACCTTTTACCCTGCGCGGAAACAGGATCCGCAATCGCCTCGCCCATGCATCGATGACGACACGGATGCAGCGCGACGGGCAGGTGACGCGCGAACTGATCCGGTACTATGCCAATCGCGCTGCCGGCGGCGCCGGTCTGGTCGTCAGCGAACCCTTGGCGATGATCCGGCAGCAGGACAGATTGCCCAAGGTGCGTGTCCGTGATCCTGCCGGGCATGACGGCCTGAAGCGGTGGGCTGATGCGGTTGCCGAAAAGGAAGGCGTCCTTCTGGGGCAGGTCCAGGATCCCGGTCGCGGGCGTCATGCGCCGGGGCGTGCGCCCTATGCGATCGGTCCGTCATCCCTGCCCGACGATCTGAGCTGGACGATGCCGGATGCCCTGGATCATTCCGCAATCATGCAACTCGTCGAGGAATTCGCGCAATCATGCGCCGTTCTCGATGCTTGCGGCTTCGGCGGCTGCGAGATCTCGGCCGGGCATGGCCACCTCTTTCATCAATTCCTTTCGCCCCGTTCCAACCAGCGCGATGACGATTATGGTGGTGATCTGGCGGGACGCACGCGGCTTCTGCGCGAATTGATCTCGGCGATCCGGGCGGCCTGCGGGACCGGTTTCATCATCGGTCTGAAGCTGCCCGGAGAGGACGGCGTCAGGGGGAGTATCGATCCGGATCAGGCCGCAGGGATCACCCGGATGATCGTTCAGGAAGCACCGCCGGACTATCTGTGTTTCGCGCAAGGGTCGCACGCGCATTCGCTGGAGATGCATCTGCCCGACCGTTACGGCCCGCCCATGCCCTATCGGGACTTGCAGGCGCGGCTGCGGGAAGCCTGCGGGCACATCCCGATGATGGCCCTCGGGCGCATTACCGATCCGGCGGAGGCGGAGGCGCTCGTCGCTTCGAGTGAGGCGGAGCTGGTCGGGGTCGGACGTGCCCTCGTCGCGGATCCCGCATGGCTTGCCAAGGCGAAGGCCGGACGCACCCAGGACATCCGCTATTGCCTGTCATGCAATACCTGCTGGGCGGTCGTCACGAGCCGTAACCAGCCGCTCGCCTGCGTCAACAATCCGCGCGTCGGCGCGTCGGACGAGGTGGATTATCGCCCTGCGCGCGCTCTGTACCGGAAACGCATCACCATCATCGGCGCAGGACCTGCCGGGCTGGAGGCCGCCTGGGTGGCGGCGGCGCGCGGACACGAGGTGACTGTTCTGAGCGCGGGTAGCGAGGCCGGTGGCGGAACCCGTCTGCGCGCCCTTCTGCCAGGCGGGGAGACCATTACCAGCATACCCGATTACCAGTATCCCGCCGCCCTGCGTGCAGGCGCGCGTTTCGAGTTCGGGATCATGGCCACGCCGGATGACGTGGAAGCGACGCGTCCTGACGCCGTCGTGCTCGCCACCGGCGCTGCGATGGTGGCACCCGCCTGGCTGCCGGAGGAAATTCGCGAGGAAGGTTTCGTGCAGTCCCTGCCTGAGGCGCTCGCAAATCTGACGATGCGCAGGCAGGCCCAACCGGGAACCGCCGTGATCTACGACATGGACCACTCTGATGGTGTGTATGCCGCAGCCGAGTTTCTGCACGGGATTTTCGAGAGGGTCGTGATCGTCACGCCACGCGACGGGATCGCGGAAGACATGTGGCTGGTTTCACGTCAGGGCATCCTGCGCCGTCTTTATCAGAAGCGCGTAGGCATCATACGCTCGAGTGAGCCTGTCTGGACGACGGCATTCGAGCAGGATGGCGCACTGGAATGCGTCAATCTCTACAATGGTGAGCGCAGCCGGATCGACGATGTTGCCTTTCTCGCCTATGCCGCACCGCGCGCCCCACGGCTTTCCCTGCTCGATCCGCTGCTTGGACGGGATATTCCGGTGCATCGGATCGGCGATTGCCGTGTCGCGCTCGATCTTCTGAATGCAACCGCCGACGGTCATGCTCTCGGGCATGCCCTGTAGACCGCAAGATGACGGTGCGATTCTTCCTGCACCGATATTCACGCGCACCCGCGAATTCCGGCTGGACGCACCAATGGTATATTTGTATTATCATTATATCTATAGGCATCCGAAAAGGAGCGAGGGGATGGGAAAACTGATTGATGTGAGGAGTTCGCGTCGCGCGGTTCTGAAAGCGACAGCGGTTCTGGGAGGCGCGGCGGCGCTGAAGGGCTTTGGCTCGATCATGGAGGCGAGCCTCAGCCCGGCGCGTGCGCAGGGGCTGGAGATCTCGACGCTGCGCTCGACATCGCGGTCATGGCTGTGGGTCGTCGAGGATTTCGGCATGGAGGGTGACTTCTTCCAGACTGCCGGATTGCGGGTCGGTACGGCGTCCACGGAACGCGGCACCAACCACGACGCCCTGCTGACAGGGGCCGCGGATATCCTGCTCGGCGCGCCGCAGCAGAACATGCGTGTGCAGATCCTCGGGCAGCCGGTTTTCGTCTTTGCCGGTTTCGTCAACAAGTTCGCGAGCAACGTGGTCATCAAGAAGGAGATCGCGGATCGCCTCGGGATCGACGAGAGCTCGCCGGTCATGGACAAGGCGCGTGCGCTCGAAGGCCTGCGTATGGGCACGACCGGGCCCGGCGGCGGGCCGGACCAGTTGTTGCGTTATTTCCTCGGCAGGGCCGGCTTCGATCCCGATACCGATGCCCAGCTCGTGCGCGTGCAGGGCGGAAGTGCGATGATTGCTGCAATGCAGCAGGATCAGATCGACGGCTTCTGCCTGTCCTCGCCGACCTCCGATCTGGCAGTCCGTGACGCGGACGCTACCTATCTGTTCAACATGGCCAACAACCCGCCGCCAGAGCTGCAAGACTTCCTGTACATCACGGCTTCCGCAAAAGAAGAAACGGCACAGGAAAAGTCTGACGCGCTCGTTGCGTATTGTCGTGGCTGCGCCCTGGCGATGAAGACCATCCACGAGGATCCCGAGACCTTCAAGCAATGGTCCCGTGCCTGGTTCGAATCCATGGACGACGAATTGTTCGAGATCTCATATGCGAACAACATCAACATCTTCATGGAGACACCCGTTCCGACGCAGGCCCAGTTCGATCTCAACCGGCAGTTCCTCGCAGACACGCTCGCTGCGACCGGGCAGGATCCGATTCCGGACGATTACGGCTTCGAGGACGCCTTCCGACTCGAATTCGTGAACGAGGCCATGGCTTCGCTCTGACGCGCAGCCCCATGCATCGTGAGGCGCATCCGGGCCCGTTCAGCAGCCCGGATGCGCAGTTTCCGTGGAAGCCTTGAACGGAGGGTGCGATCTTGTCGATCGTTGTTGAGCAGGTCACCAAGAATTTCGTGCGTAATCGCGAGGAAATCATTGCGCTGGATAATTTTTCGCTGTCGATCGCAAAGGGTGAATTCGTCGCATTCGTTGGTCCTTCCGGGTGCGGAAAGTCAACGCTCCTGAACATGATAGCAGGGATCCTGCCCGTCGAGATCGGGCGGATCAACCATGACGGGCGCCCCGTGAAAGGTATCAACACTGCGGTCGGCTACATGACCCAGGTCGATAGCCTGCTGCCCTGGCGAACGGCGGAGACGAATGTCACCCTGCCGTTGAGCCTGAAGGGGTATTCCGCCGAAAAGGCGCGGGAGCGCTGCGCCGAACTCCTGCAGATGACGAACCTCGAAGGCTTCGAAGGGCATTTTCCCGCCGAGCTCTCCGGGGGCATGCGAAAGCGCGTCGCCCTTGCGCAGGTCCTCTCCTATCGCCCTGATACATTGTTGATGGATGAGCCGTTCGGCGCGCTCGATGCCCAGCTCAAGCTGGTCATGCAGGACGAACTCATGAAGATCTGGGAGCGCGAGCGCCAGACGGTCGTCTTCGTGACCCATGATCTCGCCGAAGCGATCACGCTGGCTGATCGCGTCATCGTCTTCAGCGGTCGTCCGGGGCGGCTGAAGCTTGAGGAACACATCACGATTCCGCGCCCGCGTGACGTCTTCAAGGTCCGGTTCACGAAAGAGTTCCAGGACATCTACGAACGCCTTTGGGCAAGTCTCGAATCCGAGATCAAGAAGGGGGAGGCCCTGTAATGCGCTATCAGACGGCAGAAGCAGCAGAGATCCCGGTCAGCAAGGCCGTTCAGGCCGTCGAGGCGCGGAAGGTCTTCGAGAAGCGGATCAGACTTGTCGGCCAGATCATGGTCGGAGTCTTCATTATCGGCTTTTGGGAATTCTCCTCGCGCTATCTCGTCGATCCCTTCTTCATCAGCTCACCGATGGCCGTTCTGGCCAAGCTGAGCCAATGGATCTCCAGCGGAGAGCTGATCCATCACCTTTCGATCACCCTCTACGCCACGGTGATGGGTTTCTTCATCGGTTCCATCGGCGGCTTCACCTTCGGATTCATCTTCGGTCGTTACGAGCGGATCGGGGCGATCTTCGACCCCTACATTACGGCGATCTACTGTCTTCCCAAGATTGCGCTCGCACCCCTGTTCATCATGTGGTTCGGGATCGGGATCGAATCGAAAGTGGCGATGAGCGCCGTGATCGTGTTCTTTCTCGTCTTCCTCAACACCTATTCCGGTGTGCGCGACGTCAACCCGATCTATATTCATGCGACCCGCATCATGGGCGCGAACGAGTGGCAGTTACTGCGCACCGTAATCGCACCCTCTGCAGCAGCGTGGGTCCTGACCGGACTCAAGGTATCGGTGCCCTATTCGCTGATCGGTGCGGTCGTCGGCGAGTTCATGTCGTCCAACCGGGGGATCGGCTTCCTCATCGCACAATCATCCGCCCTGTTCGATACGGCCGGCGTGTTTGCCGGGCTCGTCGTGCTGGCGCTGGTCGGCGGCATCATCAACGAGGGGCTGAAACGGTTCGAGAAGCATATCATGCGCTGGCGCGTGTAGCGGGGAGCGGGGGTGATCATGAGCGCGAGCCATTCACTCGATACGGCGCTCGCCGAGGGCGGTATCGCGCTCGGTCTCGGCCAGCGCGCGATGCGGGCGGAACTGTTTGCCCAGGTTGCACGCGATTGCGGCTATGACTGGCTCTTCATCGATCTGGAGCACGGTCCCCTGAGTTTCGCAGAGGCGAGTGCGATCATGCTTGGCGCCTTGCAGATCGGGATGACACCGATCGTGCGCGTGGGCGGCCACGAGGCGTTCCACGCCTATCGCGCGCTGACGAACGGCGCGGCGGGCATCATTTTCCCGCATGTGGAGAATGCCGAAGACGCCGCGCGCTGTGCGGCGCACTGCCGGTTCGCGCCGCAAGGGGATCGCGGCGTTCCCGCCTTCTTTCCCCAGTTGGGGCTGAGCAAGCCGCCGCTGGACGAGGCCATCGGCGCGATCAATGCGATGACGCGTGTGGTGGTCATGCTCGAATCGGCGCAGGCCGTGTCCCGGGCCGACGAAATCGCCGCCGTGGACGGGATCGACGTGCTGTTCGTCGGCGCCTCCGACCTCACCGTCGAGCTCGGGCTTCCCGGCGATTACCGCAACCCCGCCGTGATTGATGCGCTTGATCGCATCGCCGCCGCCTGCGCGCGCCACGGCAAGGTGGCGGGGATTGGCGGCATCAGGGACGAGGCGCTCTTGCGCGAACTGATCGGCAAAGGCATTCGCTTCATCCTCGCCGGCAATGATCTTGACCTGTTCATGCCCGCAGGCAAGGCGCGCGTTGCCGGATTGCGTGCGCTCGGGCGGGAGGCGATCTGATGACCGATCAGGATCCGGCGGCGAAGGAGCTGGAGGGCCTGCTGGCGGGCATTCGCGCCAAGCGCGGCTATCTGTTGCCCCATCACGGCCTGATGGCGATCACCTCGCCGAAGCTGCTCGAAGCCTATGACGCGACCTATACGGTCCTCGCTCTCGATGACCGGGTGCTCGATCATCACGATCGGGAATTCGTCTGGCTGGCCATTCTGATCGCCACCGACGAGGCGATCGCCACCCATCACATCCCGAAATTCAGCGATGCCGGTGGCACCGATGCCGAGCTCGACTGCATCCTCGCCATCACGGCCCTCGCTGGCGGCTTCAGTGCCTATCGTTTCGTCCAGGAACACTGGCGCGATCATCTGCCCGGCCACGATCCGCGCGAATCCTATCTCGCAGCCCTGCGCAGGCAGGCGGGAGACGTGCCCTTGCGGCTGGTGCACATGGCCTGTGCCGCCGTCCATACCTGCCATGCGGCATTCGACGCCCTGGCCTGGCAGATCGAGGCCGCCTATGCGGACGGGATCGACGAAACGGAACTGGCCGAAGCGCTGTCGCTGGCCATGTTCCCCGGCAGCATCCCCCATTTCGTGGAAGCGGCGCGGGTGTGGCGCGAACTGATCGTGGCGCAGCGCGTGCCCGCATCGCAGCGCTTCCGGGCCTGGGCGAGCTTGTCGGGGCAGGGCGGCTATGACGAGGTTGTCGCGGCGAAAAGCAAACCTGATGATGCTGGCTGACGGGGCGCCCGATGCCGGATTTCGCCAGCCTCGCTTCCCTCGCCAATCGCCGGCTCCTCGTCACGGGCGCCGCCGGCGGGATCGGACACTGCTTTCTCCACGGCGCCCTTGCAGAAGGTGCGCGATGCCATGCGCTCGTTCGTGACGACGCGGAAGCACGCAGCCTCGCCGCAAGGCTCCCACAGGGAGCGGTAACCTGCTGCGACATGGCGGAAGCAGGGAACGTCGTCGAGGCGGTCGGTACCGGGATCGCGGCATTGGGGGGGCTCGACGGTTTCGTCCATTGCGCGGGGATCTTCGATCACCGAAGCGCAGCCGAGACCTCTGTGGCGCAATGGCAGCATGTGATCGACATCAATCTGACGGCGGCCTTCGCCGCAGCGCGCAGCAGCCTCGATGCGCTTGCCGAAACTGGAGGGGCCATCGTGATGGTCTCGAGCCAGATCGGCATTGTCGGGCATCCGCGCGCGGCGGCCTATGCCGCGAGCAAGGCGGGTTTGAACGGGCTGGTGAGGGCCATGGCCCTCGAATGCGCCCCGCGCGGTATCCGGGTGAACGCGGTTGCGCCTGGGCCGATCGAGACACCGATGACGCATGTCGCGCGCCAGGATCCGGCCCGCGCCGCCGCCATCATCGAGCGGATCCCACTCGGGCGTTTCGGACGCCCCGAGGAAGTGGCCGCCGCGATCCGATTCCTCGTCGCACCGGCGGCGAGTTTCGTCACCGGACAGATCATCTGCGTCGATGGCGGCTATACGGCCGCTTGATGCGGGACGGTGTCACGCAATGGCAGAGTGAGGGGCATGGCTTTGGATAACAACGAAAAACCATTGGCTGAAATGGTGGTGGAAAGGCTGCGTGCGCACGGGGTATCCCGGATCTTCGGCGTGCCCGGCGGGGGCAGCAGCCTGCAGATCATCGATGCTGCGGCACGAAACGACATCCCCTTCACCCTGACGCGCAACGAAGCCTCCGCCATCGTCATGGCCGCTGTGACGGGCGAATTGTCCGGCTCTCCCGGCGCCGCGCTCACGACGAAGGGTCCCGGCATCGCCAACGGCGCCAACGGTCTGGCCTATGCGATGCTGGACCGCGCTCCGGCAATCATCCTCGCCGATGGTTTCGATGCGCCCGGACTGGCCTACCAGAGTCACCAGGTCTTTGATCAGACGGCGCTCGCCGCACCGGTGACCAAGGCCCAAAGCCGCCTCGACTCCGATGACCCCTCAGGCGAGATGAGCGATTTGCTCGCTTGCGCGATGGCCCATCCGCGCGGGCCGGTCTATTGCGAGTTCACGGCTGCGCGCGGGCGCAAGCCCGTTGCGGCGCCGGCTCCGGGTAACGGCGCGCCCCTCACGGAGCCCGAGCCCGATCCGTCCCGGATCAGCGCCGCACGGGACCTGCTCGCCGGGAAGACGCGCCCGGTGATCGTGGCCGGGTTGCAGACGGTGCGTGATCCACGCTACGGCGCGGCCTTGCGGCGTCTCGTCGATCAGCTGCAATGCCCGGTCCTGCCCACCTACAAGGCCAAGGGCGTCATTCCGGATTCCGATCCATACGTGGTGGGGCTCTATGTCGGCGGGGCCGGAGAACAGCCGGTCATCGCGGATGGCGATCTCCTGATCATGATCGGGGCCGATCCGGTCGAATTCGCATTGCAGCCCTGGCGCTACCCGGATCATCCGGTCATCGAGCTGACCCTGCACCCGTTCGAGCGCAACTATTTCGAGCCGCAGGTCAGCATCGTCGGGGCGCTGGATCTGGCAATGGACGCGCTCGTCGCATCACCCAGTTCCGGCGTTGGCTGGACGGCACGGGAGATTGAAGTCCATCGCAACGCCCTGCGCGAATGCCTGCGCGCCGATGGAGCCGGCGAGATCACGCCGCAAAACGTCATCGATGCGGTTTGTGCGAAGGCCCCGGATCGTGCCCGCATCAGCGTCGATGCCGGCGCCCACATGCTGGGTGTGATGGCATACTGGCAGGCCGATCGGGCCAATGACGTGCTGATCTCGAACGGGCTGGCCACCATGGCCTTCGCCCTTCCCGCCGCCATCGCCGCCGCCCTGCACGAACCCGATCGCCGGGTCATTGCCTTCACCGGTGACGGCGGCCTCGCCATGTGCCTCGGCGAACTGGCCACGGCGGCGCAGGAGCGATGCAACCTGACCGTCGTCGTCTTCAACGATTCCGCCTTGTCGATGATCGGCGTGAAGCAGGCATCGAGCGGTTACGAGTCGCTTGGGGTGGATTTCAGCGAGAGTGATTTCGCGGCGGTCGCGACCGGGCTCGGCCTGAAGGGATTCTCCTGCCGGCGGCGCGACGCCCTTGAGGCGACCCTGCGCGAGGCCTTCGCCCATCCGGGCCCGTCCCTCGTGGATATCCGCGTCGATCCGGCCGGCTATCGCGACCAGGTGAAGCGGCTGCGCGGCTGATCCGGCAGCCCGCCGTTCAGGCCTCCAGGTCCACGACGAGATTGCCGTGGCGATCCACCGTGACCCGGGCCCCGGCAGGCACGACGAGGGTCGATTCCCGTTCCTCGACGATGGCCGGACCGGCGATTTCCATGCCCGGGCGCAGCCGGTAGCGATCATAGATCCCGGCATCGACGAAGGCGCGCGTCTGTCCGTCATAGATCGGGCGCTCGCCCTTGCGCGCTTGATCCGCCAGGTCACTCGCCGAATCCACGGCGGATTCGAGTGTCATCGGCACGATGTCGGGATAGGGCCCCCGGATCACGACACGCCATGACACGATCTCCACCGGCAGGTCGTCCTCGATGCGCCCGTAGAGCGCGCGATAGGCGGCCTCGAAAGCCGATAGCATTTCCTCGTGACCGCCCCGCTCGAGGAAATCGGCGGGCAGCGGAACATCGACTTCGTAACCCTGGCCGATATAGCGCATGGCGCAGCCCGGCATCACCGAGAAATCCTCCGCCGTCAGGCCCGCGCCGCTCAGAAGCCGTTGCCCGCGCTCTTCGAGTTGCGAGAACAGGGCCCGCGTCGCGGTGAGATCGAGATCATCCAGCGGCGTAACATCAGCATGGACAAATTCGAAGGACATGGGAGCGCTGAGAAAGCCGAAGGCGGAGGCGACGCCGGCACCGGCCGGGCAGATCACCTCGCGCATGCCCATCTTGCGTGCGACATGGCAGGCATGGACCGGGCCCGCGCCGCCGATGGGTGTCATGGCGAAATCTGTCGGGCGAAGCCCCTTCTCCAGGGTGTGCACTCCGGCTGCGCGCGCCATGCTCTCGTTGACCGTCTCGTGAATGCCGAAGGCCGCCTCGATCACATCGATTCCCAGCGGCTCGGCGATCTTCTCCGCGATGGCGCGCCGTGCCGCTTCCAGGTCCAGCCGCATCTCCCCGCCCAGGAAACTGCCCGGGTCGAGATAGCCAAGAACAAGATCCGCATCGGTGACGGTCGGATCCGTACCACCCTGCCCGTAACAGGCTGGGCCCGGCACGGCGCTGGCGCTGTCGGGGCCGACCTGGATGAGACCCATGCCGTCGATCCTGGCGATCGAGCCGCCGCCGGCGCCGATCTCGATCATGTCGATCACGGGAACCTTGAGGGGCAGACCGCTGCCCTTCTTGAAACGGTAGATCCGCGCCACCTCGAAATCGGTGGTGCGGCTGGGCTGATGGTTCTCGATCAGGGCCGCCTTCGCGGTCGTGCCCCCCATGTCGAAGCACATCAGATTGGGGCGTCCCGCGAGCCGCCCGATCAGCGCGCCGGCCTGAACGCCGCCGGCCGGGCCGGACTGGACGAGGCGGATCGGAAAGGCAATCGCGGTGTCCTGATGCACGGTGCCGCCATCGGATTGCATCAGGAAGACGTCGCGCGCGATTCCCATCTGCCGGATCCCCTCGGCGAGGCGGCGGATATAACGCCGGAAGATCGGCAGAACATAGGCATTCGCAATGGTGGTGGAACTGCGCTCGTATTCGCCGATTTCCGGCATCACCTCGCTCGAGATGCAGATCGTCGCATCGGGCAGCTCTTCTTCCAGAATGGCCTTGCAGCGCTCTTCATGCGCGGGATTACGGAAGGCGTGCAGGAAGCATATCGCCACGGCCTCGACCCTGGCCTCGCGCAGGGATGCCGCCACCTGCCGTATCTCGTCTTCGGCAAGCGGCGTGAGCACGGTGCCGTCGAAACCGAGCCGCTCGCTCACCTCGAAACGCAGGGAGCGGGGCGTGAGCGGTTCAACATTCTCGATGAACAGGTCGTAGGTATCGTAGCGCCATTCGCGGCCGATCTGCACGATGTCACGAAAGCCGCGTGTGGTGACGAGCGCGGTCCTCACGCCCTTGCGCTCGATCAGGGCGTTGGCCACGAGCGTGGTGCCGTGGATGACGCTGGTCACCCGGCCTGGCGCGACGCCGTTCTTTTCGAGGATGGAGGTGATCCCGGTGAGCACGCCCCGGGACGGGTCGTCCGGCGTGGTCAGCACCTTTTCGTTGAACAGCCGGCCGCTCTGCGGGTCCAGCATTACCAGATCCGTGAAGGTGCCACCGATATCGACGCCGATCTTCATGAGTTTTCTTCTCTCGCCTGGATGGTGGAAACGGGTTCAGCGGTAGCGGTTCTCGGCCGCTTCCGGCGTGACGAGACCGTCCGCGACATCGCGGGCAAGAGCCTGCGGGTCACGCTCTGATGCCGGATACATACCGCCACCGCCCGGTGTCTCGAAGGTGACGACATCGCCCCGGTTCAGGGTGCCGATCGTCTTGGCGGGAATGACCTTTCCGTTGACCTTGTCGACACCGCAGGCGCCTGCCTCTCCGCCGAGCAGGCCGCCGGGCGGATGCACCACGCGTTCGTGACGGATCATGAAGGTGATCGGATCCGGGCTCGTCGCCTCGAAGGAGAGGCGCTGCGCCAGCCCGCCGCGAAACTTGCCGGCGCCCCCGGAATCGGGGATCAGCGCCTTTTCCCGCACGATCATCGGTGTCGTGTTCTCGAACTGCTCGATCGGCGTGTTGGCCACGTTGGACGGGAAACTCAGGCAGGACGGGCCGTCGCGATCAGGACGCGCGCCATGCCCGCCATTCATGAAGAACATGCGCACGAACTTCTGGTCATGGCGATCCGTCCCCTTGAAATAGACGTTCCACAGGGGCGAACCGCTTTCCGCCTTGATCTTGTCCGGGATGACCTGGGCCAGAGTGCGATAGATGGCGAAAGGCATGTAATGCCCCGACAGATGCCGCCCCCAGACCGGCGCCGGTCGGCGTGGATTGACGAGACAACCCTCCGGCGCGGTGATTGTGATCGGGCGCAGGCAACCATCGTTGTTGGGGCCGGAGGGATCGAGCGCGCATTTGAGCGCATAGACGCTGTAGGCGAAGGTGAAGTTCAGCGGTGAATTGACCGGGCGATCGATCTGGTCGGAGGTGCCGGTATAATCGACCTCGAGCGTGTCGCCGGCCTTCCGGATCGTGCAGCGGATCGTCAGCGGATGTTCGAACCCGTCCGCTGTGACGCAATCCGAGAAGACCCCATCGGGGATCCGGGCGATCATGGCACGCATGCTGCGCTCGGAGCGGGCCAGGATTTCATCGCTGATCGCCTGGAGATCCGCGATGCCCTCCTCGTCGAGGATCTTCAAGAGCCGGGCACCCGCCATGTCATAGGCGGCGAATTGCGCCCGGATGTCGCCCAGGGTCTCGCGCGGCTCGCGCACGTTCTCCTGGATGAAGGCGATGACGTCCTCGTTCTCGACGCCCGCACGCTTGATCTTCGCGATCGGGATGGTCAGCCCCTCCTCGAAGGAATCGCGGGCATTGGGCGAAGGCGCGCCGCCGATATCGACGGTGTGGAAGGTGCCGCCGAGATAACCGAGCAGTGCACCGTCCCGAAAGACCGGCTGGAACATGGTGATGTCGTTGAGGTGCCCGGTTCCGAGCCATGAATCGTTCGAGATCAGCACATCGCCCGGTTCGAGAGTCTCGACCGGGTAACGCTTCAGGATCGCCGCGAGCGTGCGTGGCATCGTGCCGATGAAGGAGGGCACGGCCGGGGAGGATTGCGCGAATTGTCGGCCCTGCGCATCCAGGAACGAGCAGGTCAGATCCCAGTTCTCCCGCACCACCACCGAAAAGGAGGTCCGCACGAAGGTCCGCGCGACCTCGTCCATCAGGCCGCTGATCCGGCTCCAGACGACGCCAAGCTTGATCGGGTCGATATGCGGGCTCATTCTCGTGCCTTCCCGTAAGTGTGTCCGTGGATGCGCGCTTCAGGCATGGATCGGCATCCGCCATTCCGGGCGATCCGAATCCTCGCCGCTGACGAGCGCGAAATAGCGTTCCTGCAAGGTGCGGGTGAGGGGCCCGATCCGACCGTCGCCGACGGGCAGGCCGTCGATATTCAGGATCGGTGCGATCTCCTGACCGGTTCCGCAGAAGAACGCCTCATCGCAGGCATGGAGCTCGCTGCGCGCGATGCGCCGCTCGATGACCCCTTGGCCGGTCCAGTCCCCGGCGCATCGGATCAGGGTATCCCGGGTGATGCTCTCGAGGATGTTGCGGCTGGTATCCGGGGTGACCAGGCGCCCGTCGCGAACCATGAAGAAGCAGGCTGCCGGTCCTTCGGAAACGTCACCGGCCTCGTTGAGCAGGATCGCGGTGTCGTAACCGTCCTGGCGCGCCTGCAAGGCGGCGAGGCGGCCATTGACGTAGTTCGCCGTCGTCTTGATGCGTAGCGGGGCCGCAGCATCCGAAAGGCGGGTCCAGGAGCTGACCTGCGCCGTACAGCCCTCCAGCGCCGCCTTCGCCCGCGGGCGGAAGACGCAGGAGATGAACATGCCGACGGGTTCGCGCGCCGTGATCATGCCGTCCGTATCGATATAGAGATGAATCCGCAGATGCACGCTCTCGCGCGCGCCGTTGGCACGCAGCAGACGCACGAGATCCGCCCGCAGGCGATCGTGATCATAAGGGTGCGAGCCGAAACGCAGCATCCGGGCGGAATAGTCCAGCCGGGCGAGGTGATCATCGACGCGGAATACGTAGAGCTCCTGCTGATCCGCGTTCCAGTAGGCGCGCAAACCCTCAAACACGTTCGCCGCATAGGTTATCGCGGGCGCCAGACAATGGATCTTCGCATCGGCGAAGGGCACCAGTTCCCCGTCGAGTATCATGAACTCGCCATTGCGGATCGACATGGAGCACCCCTGTGGACATTCGGGACTGTGAGCATTGAAGAGGTTGGATATTATGTCAATAATACTTTTCATAACGCATGATGAGTGTTTCCTCACGGGGCCGACAGGCACCCGGCCGGAAAGAAGGGCGGGCAAGGATGAGTGTCGCTTACGGGCCGAAAGGCCTCTACGGCATGCTGGTACCGCAGGCCAACACCACGGTCGAACCGGAAACGGCGCGCCTCTTGCCGCAAGGCCATGCCTTCATCACGGCACGCATGGTTTCCGCCGCGCCGCAAATGTCGCAACGGCTGGCCGATTATCACGCCGGGCTGGCCCGCTGGATAGGCCGGTTCGCCGGCGCGCCGGTCGATGCCTGCGGCTTCGCCTGTACCGGTGCTTCCTACGCTTTCGATCCGGAATCCGAGGCGCGACGGCTCGAAGCCGCCGGCGCAGCGAGCGGCATCCCGGTCGTCGCCGCCGCTCCGGCGATCGCGGCGGCCCTGCATTGTCTGGGCGCCCGTCGGATCGCGCTGGTATCGCCCTATGATGCGGCCCTGACCGATGCCAGCGAAGCATACTGGATGCGCCATGGCTTCACCGTGACACAGATCGAAGCAGTCACGCCGGAGCGGGCGGCCTTCCATCCGATCTATGCTCTCGGGGAAACGGCTGCGACAGAAGCGCTGGCCCGGATCGACCGGGCCGGATGCGAGGCGATCGTCATCCTCGGCACCGGATTGCCCAGCCTGTCCGCGCTGGCTGCCCGGGGGGAGGGCGCAACGGTGCCGGTTCTGTCGAGCACGCTCTGTCTCGTGTGGCGGCTCGTGACCCTGCATGACGACGCTGCCTCGGCCCGGGAGAAGCTGTGCAACTGGCCCTTGTCAGACCACGGCTTGTCAGCGCTCCCCTGAATCCAGAAGGCTGAGGCCGAGGTGGGCGCGCCGGGTGAGCCACGGGCTCGGGCGGTAGCGCGGGTCGCCGTAGAAGTCGTGCAGGCGCTGGAGGATCGTCAGCACCGTGGCCGCGCCGAGCGCGTCCCCCCAGCCGAGGGGACCTTGCGGATAACCCAGCCCGAGCCGGACAGCATCGTCGATGTCGCGCGGTGTGGCGATCGCCTGCTGGGCGATGTCGCAGGCGATGTTGATGATCATCGCGACGACGCGCTGACAGACGAATCCGGGGCTGTCGGCGATCACGCTCACGGGACGGCTGCGTGCGAGCCCGGCATGGATCGCGTCGCGGATGTCGTGACGCGTGGCCGGGCAGGCCATCAGGGTGACCCGGCCTTCGCCGCCCGATCCGAAGAGTGGATCCACGCCCAGCGCCCGTGTCGGATCGACGTCGCGCCGCAGAGCCTCATGCGTCACGTCATGGCCGATCGGGGTCAGGATGATGGCGCTGTCGGATGCCGGGGAGGGCGCGTCATCGATCGTCAGGCCATCCCCGCTGAACAGTGCGGCGATCTGTTCGCGGAACGGCGCCGCGACCGCGCCCAGCCAGGCCCGGGGCGGTGCTCCGGCATGAGAGGGGCTATCCTCGTAGGCCGGCTCGCGGGTGCCGTTGCGATAGCGGTAGAACCCTTCTCCGGACTTGCGACCGTAGAGTCCAGCCGCGACCCGCAGATTGGCCAGGGGCGCCGGGCGGAAACGCGGTTCCTGGTAGAACCCGTCATGGATCAGTTCGAACACCCTTGAGGAGACGTCGAGACCGGTGAGATCCAGCAAAGCGAAGGGGCCCAGGCGAAAGCCGGCGGCGCCTTCGAGGATGTGGTCCACCACTGCGGGGCGGGCGATCTGCTCCTGTACGATGCGCAGCCCCTCGGTCGTCAGTCCGCGTCCGGCATGGTTGACGAGGAAACCCGGCGTATCCGCCGTCGTGACCGCGCGATGCCCGAAGCGGTCGGCATAGGCGACGAGCCGTGCCGTCACGCCGGGATCGGTGCGCAAGCCGGGAATCACCTCGACCACTTTCATCAGCGGGACCGGATTGAAGAAATGAAAGCCGGCGACGCGCTCCGGCCGGTTGCAGCCGGCGGCAATCGCCGTGACCGGGAGCGAGGAGGTGTTGGTGGCGAGAACGCAATCGGCGGAGACGATCTCCTCCAGTTCCCGGAAAAGCGTGCGCTTGACCTCCAGGTCTTCCGCAACAGCCTCGACGATGAGCGAGCACGCGGCCAGATCGCGCAGATCCCCGGCGATGCTGATGCGCTCGGGTGCGCTGCGCGCCAGTTCCGGCGCGATGCGCCCCTTCTCGGCGAGTTTGCCGATCATGGCGATCGCCTGCTCGCGGGCGGCCCGGGCCTGCTCGGCGGAAATGTCGTAGGCCATTACGAGGCTGCCCGCCTGAGCCAGGACCTGGACGATTCCGCGTCCCATGACACCCGTGCCGATGACGCCGACCCGGTGAAATTCCGGCTGGTTCATGATTGTCTCCAATGTTCCGGCTCTCGCTGTAGATTGCGTCGGGCTGCCTCAGCGGTCCTGTGTCAGGCAGGCGAGGATGGTATCGACGGGCGCGACGAGAAACCGGTTGCGCATCAGGGCCAGCGAAGCCTCGTGATAGGCGCCGTTGCTGCTCGCCACCGCATCCTCCGCCACCACCGTGTAGTAATCGTGATGCGCACTCGAGCGGACAGTGGATTCGACGCAGCCTTCCGTGTTGGCTCCGAGAAACACCGCCGTATCGATGCCGTTGGCGCGCAGGATCAGATCGAGATTGGTGCGGTGAAAGGCGTCGGGGCGCAATTTCTCGACGACCGGATCATGTGCGCGCGGCTCGATTCCCTCGCAGAAAGCCGCCCCCCAGGATCCTGCAAGGGTGTAATCCGGGCTCTTCCCGTCGCGGACCTTGAGACGCAGCCAGGCCGGGCTGTCGCCGGCCCCGCCGGGCAATGTCACCTGACGTATGAAGACCGTGAAAAGGCCGGACTCCTGGGCACGGCGCATGAGCCGAATCATGTTCGGCAGACGCTCGCGGGCCAGACTCATGTCACGTCCCGCTGCCGCGAAAACGCCGCTGTCGGCGAAGAAATCATTCTGGATATCAATCGCGATGACAGCCGTGCGGCGGGGATCGAGAACCTCCTCGAGGCTCTGGCGCACTTCCTTGCCATGGATCGTGATCATGATGGTTCCCTCTGGTCTGGCGTTGTCTGGAGCGGCTGCGGCTGAACCGGTTCGGCGCGTGTCATCATCCGGGCGCCGCGCCAGAAATGCGCGATGCCGAACAGGGCGAGCAGTGCCATGCCGATCCCGGGAAGGGTGAAGCCGGGGGCAATCAGCATGAAAGCCGTCAGCGTGAAGGCTGCGCGCTCCCAATACGGCATCGGATAGGCGAGATAGCCCGACAGAGCTGCTCCGATCACGATGACCCCGGCCAGCCCCGTCGTCGCGTGGACAATGATGGGCAGCGTCTCGCCGATCATCAGCACTTCCGGATGGAAGACGAAGACGAAGGGGATGATGAAGGCGACGAGTGATAGCCGAATGGCGGTCAGGCTGGTGGGAAACCAGTTCGCCTTGGCCATCGTGGCGCTGATGAAGACGGTGGCGCAGAGCGGCGGTGTGAGTCCCGCGATGATGCTGAAATAGAAGATGAACATGTGCGAGGCGATGGGCTCGATGCCCAGCCGCACGAGGGCCGGGGCGACCACGGCCGCAGCGAGCAGATAGGCCGCCGCCGTCGGCAGGCCGGTGCCGAGCAGCATCGCCACCAGCATGGCCAGCAACAACGAGACGAACATGTTGTCCTCGCCCAGCGCGATGATCGCCGAGGTGAAGGAAACGCCGAGCCCGGTCGTCGAGATCATGGCGAGCAGGATCTGGGCGCCGGCGATCAGCACCGCGATCGCCACGAGCCCGATCCCCGCATCGATGATACCCTTGCGCAGATCATCCAGGCGCTCGCGCAGGCCAGGCAGCGAGCGTGCCCCGGCGATGAAGAAGACGATCAGCGTGATCGTGGCCCAGAAGGCGGCGAGCGCCGGTGAATAACCACGTACCAGCAGACCGATCAGGGCGCCCAGAGAGATGATGACCGGGCCTGCGCGGCGAATGGTCAGCACTTCGGCGAGCTTCGGCAACTGGTCGCGCGGCAGGCCGCTATAGCCGAGGCGTTTCGATTCGAAATGGATTCCGGCAAGGCAGCCGGTGAAATACAGGAGCGCCGGAATGATCGCGGCGATCATGATGGTGAGGTAGGGGATGCCCAGGAGTTCGGCCATGATGAAGGCGCCGGCTCCCATGATCGGCGGCATGACCTGGCCGCCGGTCGAGGCGACGGCCTCGACGGCGCCCGCGAAGGTGGGGCGATAGCCGAGGCGTTTCATCAGGGGGATCGTGAAAGCACCCGTGGTCGCGACATTGGCCGCCGCCGAACCGGAGACACTGCCGAACATCGCGCTGGCGATGGTCGCCACCTTCGCCCCGCCGCCGGTGGTGCGGCCCCCGATGACGAGAGCGAGATCCATGAAGGTCTGCCCCCCGCCCGTGCGCAAGAGGATCGCGCCGAAAATCACGAATATGGCGATCACGGTTGCGGAAATGCCGGTGACCATGCCGAACAGGCCCCGGGTCGACATGTACAGGACTTCCGCGACGAGCCGCAGTTCGAGCCCGCGATGGGCGATCGCATCGGGCAGATGCGGGCCGGCGAGGGCGTAGACGAGGCCGGCGATCCCGAGCGCCGGGATCGTCATGCCGATCACGCGTCGGCAGCCTTCCAGCACCAGAGCGGTGGCGATGATCGCCATGACGAAATCCGTCTGGGTCATGCGGAAGGTGAAGCCCATCATCCGGTCATAGCTGAGGATGAGATGCCCGATCACGACGACCGTGCCGGTGATGAAGATGAGGTCGAGCAGGGAGAGGGGACGCAAGCGCGCATCCCGCCGACGGATGTCGTAGAGGCAGAACGCCAGGATCAGCGTGCCGCCGACATGCAGGGCCCGCTGAATGATGTCCGGGAAGGCGCCGAAAGCGCCGGTATAGAGATGAAACAGCACCATCACGGTGCTCAGGACCGCGATCAGATGACCGCGCAGTTTCACCGGCAGCGCGGCAGATTCCGAAACGCTCGTGCCCTGGTCGCTCATCGCGTAAAACCCATGATGCTCTCATCGTTGCAACAGCCCCGCGATGCCCGGGCATCGCGGGGTGTGAGGGTCGTATGTGGCAAAACGGTCCGCCAGACGGATTACTGCATTTCCGGCGGGATCAGGCGCTCAGGCACCTCGTGGCCGGTTTCGCGCAGATAGCGGATGACACCGGGATGCAGCGGTGTCTGGCCACGCTCGACAGTCTGGCGTGCGATATCCATGCCCGCGATTGCCGGATAGGATTCGGCGACCGTCTCAACGTTCTCGACCACGGCCTTGAAGATGTCATAGGCCTGCTCTTCGGACATATCCGTGGTCGTACCCATCGTGATGAAAACGACGCGCAGGTTCATCGGGCCGGTGTCATAAGGCGTATCCTCGACAGCCATGAAGTCGAAATGCGGATATTCCTCCTGGACACGGGCAATCTGCTCGTCGGTCCAGTTCAGAATCCGGACGTCACGCGCTGTCTGGGCATCGAGGATGGCGCTGTCGGGGGAATTCGGCGGTCCCGCCTTGGTAAAGCCCACGACGCGACGGTCCTTGAACGCCGTCACGGCATCGGCCATGCCCGTGCGGAACCAGTCGGGCTCGATGCCAAGTGCGCCGAAGGCCTCGACGGTGGCGCGCTCGGTTCCGGAGCCGCGACCGCCGGCATTGAATGGCTGACCGGCGAGTTCCTCCAGATCCGTGATCCCGGAATCGGCATCAACCACGCTCAGATAAGCCAGCGGCGTGGTGACCCAGAAGGTGCGGAAGTTCGGATTGGCTTCGCCCTCGAATGGGCCGAGCCCGGCGAAATACTCGTAGAGATCGGGTTCGGCCATCATGCCCCAATCGACCTGCCCTTCCGAGAGGCGGCGCATGTTGTCGAGCCCGCCGCCGGTCTCGACAACGGAGATGTTGACATCCTCC
>Ga0008835_100311_pt1 | contig 52956 bp, 52 predicted proteins | sample HotLakConsoUCCRE_FD_62215 | JGI IMG/M metagenome (GOLD analysis project Ga0008835, IMG submission 62215) | Hypersaline microbial mat communities from Hot Lake, Washington, USA - Hot Lake Consortium UCC-RE (Hybrid Assembly) ... | reverse complement strand
CTTTCTCTATTCCCGAAAGCGGATGCAAAGATAAGTGGTTTGTTTCTCACTTTCCAAATTAAATTTGAAAAAGTTTTAGTTTATTTTTTGGGGTTGTTTCAAGCTCTCAAAACTCGTTTCTCCTCCCTCAAACCGCTCTCAACATCTTGTCATTTTGTTTTCCGTCTCGCGCTTTCCGTGATTGGGAGTGCAAAGGTAATAGAAGTTTTTAATTCCGCAATGCCTTTTTACAAATTAATTTGAAAAAGTTTTTAGAGATATTTCTCTTCTTCATTCTAAGCATTACTACCCCCGCTTTCAACTTCTTTTCCCCTACGCTTTCCGTATTGGGTGTGCAAAGGTAAAAAGCTTTTCCTTCTAAACAATACTCCTATTCAAAATAAATTGGACTGAATTCAATAGATTATACTAAGCGATTTATTGTCAAAGGATTAGGGGGGAATAAAAAATGAAATTTAATTTGAATTTAGATTCACCGCAGCTTTATACAACTCTTATAAACATTCGAAAGATAAATGATTGCCTCTAAATAGGGCGCGCTTAAAAACAAATATTTTATTGAAAATGTGTTTTATTTTAATTTAAATAGCATTCTTTTCATTAGAAGTTTTTCAGCACGTGCAAGCTTTTAATTAGTAATTGTTAAAAATATGTGCATTTGAAAATCAAAATTTGATTTTCAAATGCACTAGCCTCAAGCACCTCATCTACTTCTCAGGAAAATTATTGAGGTATATCTATACATCTTCAATTTACCTGTTTGTATCTGAGGCACTTGAGACTTTTTAAGCAGACCCTAAATATCTTTAGTACAACTTGAGATAGTATCTTTTCTTTTTGCTACTTTATAATAACAAGTTTTTTAACCTAAACCGCTTTAATCCACTCTAGCAACACCTCTGAAGCCCCCTCAAGGTGACAGTCGCACAGATTAAAATCAGAAGAAAACCACAAGCATTTCATTAAATCCGACTTTTGTAAAAGTCCAGTTGTTTATTATCAAATTGGTCTTTAAACCATGATTACCTAATTAAAAGAAACAATATCCTAAATATGCAGATTGGAAAAACTCTCTCTTCCCATCCTGCATTCTCCAATCAATTACCTTAAGTTAGGAGGGTTTTAATAGCGTAATTGCGACCTGTCGATAAAAGAGTTATTTTTTTGGTGCTTTATAAATTGGGACTGTACTACATGGTTCTCCATACATTAATGAATTAACATAAGGCATCATCTTATTTGTGATTTCTGTAAAGGCGAATTCAGGATGTGATAAATCGCTGCAGCCTTTTATAACGATTTTGGCATTTTGAAACTGATTGTAGTCTATTTCATTTAATTTTGATCTTAATATCTCCTTTTCTAACTCACTATTATTACCCTGAACAATCAGTTTAGCTTTAGATGTGAGCTTACTTACCAATAACATATATGCCCAATTGGGAATAATTGCATCAGTACCGCAGGTTAAATTTACGTAGCATTCATTATATTGATCCCAATCGTGTTCTTTCACAAACAATCGAAAATCCTTTTCTCTTAAAACCAATCCTTGGAATAGATTGTCTTTGAGATCAATTGTTTTTCTCTCGGTAGTTTTATCAACTATGTCTTCTAAGTCGAATGAAACTAATGGGCTCTTTTTTACTCGATTCTCAATCTGCTCTTCCATCATTAATTTTTTAAAAATATTCTCAGCTTCTCAACGATTCAAATCTAAAAATGATTTCTTTTTTGATTTTGGAGAGTAAAATTCCTTTCCATAATTAGGCTCAAAATAAGCCAGGTCTTCGAATTGGTCTTTTTCGAATTTCATAAAAGCCATTTCGCCATAGAACTGAGCTGAAGGATTTACATTATCTATCCAAATAAATTTTTCGGATTGGTTTTTCAATAAGTCAAAAGCTTTTTCAGCTCCATTTCCAAAAATGAAAATACTCTTATATTGATCGATGTAGTCCCTAAAAGAATCTTCCTCTAGAATAAGATTAGACATTTTCTCCACTTCTACCAAATCTGCATTGGAAACCTTATAGAAAACTTCCATTCTACGGGCATCTAACATTGGAATGTAGATTGAATTATCACCTTTTTGGAAATTTAAGACCTGGGTAGTCATGCTATCTAAGGATGAAATAGATATTAAAGGGATATTTAGTGCATAAGACAATCCTTTTGCAGTGCTTAAGCCAATTCTCAAGCCTGTATAAGACCCTGGACCTGACGAAACTGCAATTGCCTTTAAATCCGTCATATTCAAATCACAATGATGAAGTAATTGCTCTATGAGGGGCGTTAAGGAATTTGAATGAGATTTATCTAAATATAAGTCTGCGTTTGCCATGAGCTGTCCATCATTATGAATGGCAACCGAACAAATAGCCGTTGAAGTCTCTACACTTAAAATATAGCTCATAACAATTCAATCATTTTTTTAATAATCACTAAAATAATAAAAGCTGAAAAGAGATAGCTTAAAGCTGAAGCCTTCATTTTTCGACTTAATCTCACCCCCCATCTTGCGGTTAATAGAGTGCCAAGTATCAAAGGACTTGTGACCTGAAAAAGAATATAGCCAGTATGGGTTACTTCAATTGATTGCATAGGTGTTTGAAAAAGGTTGAAAATCACCATTGCAAAAGAAGTAATAGTTATTACCCCTAAAGAAATTGCTTTTGCTTTTTTTACGCCCATTTTAAAACCTTGATTCAAAAAGGGTATAATGATAATCCCTCCTCCTAAACCAGTGAGAGATGCAGTTAAACCTGCTGATAGACCTGTAAAGCTCAATAATCTCTTTGTCCTATTAGTTGTCTCTATAAAGTTAGCTTGTTTCTTTGCGTTAAATAGGGTGGAAAATAACATCGCCCCTAACAAAAATATGACAACAACATTAAAGACCTCTTTAGAATAGAATGGGGTATTTACAATAAAATAGAGTGAAAGTAAACCTGCTATAATAGAAGATATACTTATAATTAAGATATGTTTCGGATAGAATTCACCATGTTTGAAATGATTATAGGTAGCAAAAAGGCCAGCGAAAAAAGTTCCAAAAAGCGAATTAGCAATTGTAAACTGAGCTATTTCTTCATTTGGGATTCCTATAAATTGAAAGGCAATTGGGAGAATCACTATGTAAACTATTCCACCACCGACACCTAGCAGACCCGATACTAGACCACCAACTAAGCCTGCCAAAAATAATAAGAAATAAAAATCCATTATTTACCAGCTTGAAGAAACTTATTATATTGAGCTTCATCATTCAATAACTTAACAGCCTCATCTACTTCTTCATCATTTTCGAATGAAGATTCAATCATTCCTTGTCTTTTGTGATAGCGAGAAATAATTTCTTCTTTTAAAGCTCTTTTTATTTCAGATTGAAATACTTTTAAATCTTCCTTTTTATGCTCTTTAATTTCTTTTTCAAGAGCAGCAATTTCCTTCTCTAAAAAATCAAAATATTTATCACCGTCTGCTGTTTCTTTAAGTTCTACAATTGCGTCTTCTGTATCAGTTATGTAACTATAATCTTTATTTGACAGCCAGCTTGTAAATTCAGCATACAATTCATCCGAAACTTCGAATTCACGAGGGTCAGGATTTAAATCTACATTTTCATAATAGTATTCTGTACCGAAATCAAAAATGAATCCTTTTTTTATTAATTGAATGGTGATTGGTGCAAAACCTTTATTTACGACATCATAATCAGGCGAAACCCCTCCTCCATCATAAACTAGTCTACCCGCTCGAGTTTTAAATTCCGTTTTTAATGAATCAGGAATTTTACCAATACTCCCGTCATCATTTCTATGACTATAGTCAATTGCTTGGATACACCTTCCGCTAGGGATATAATATTTTGCAGTGGTTATTTTTAACTGACTGTTATAGCTTAAAGGACGAGTGGCTTGCACCAAGCCTTTTCCGAAACTTTTTTGACCTACTAAAACTCCTCTGTCGTAATCTTGCATTACTCCAGCCACAATTTCAGATGCAGATGCACTGTTATTGCTTATCAACACAGCTACTGGAATATTAACATCTACCGGATTTTTATTAGCCGTGTATGTTTTATTCCACTCTTCGATTTTGCCTTTTGTACTCACCACTTCCAAACCTTTAGGGATAAATACATTTGAAACTTCTATGGATTCATTAAGGAGTCCACCAGGATTTCCTCGTAAATCTAAAATAACTTTTTTGGCTCCTTTTCCCTTTAATTCAACCAAAGCAGAACGAACTGAGGCTCCTGCGCCACTAGAAAATTCGGTTAATCGTATATAGGCAATGTCATTCCCAATTAAACCATAGTAAGGAACACTTTCCACATTAATCCTATTTCTGTCTACGGCAAACTTCAGTGGCACTTTCTCCCCTTTTCGGTTGATTTTAAGATCAACTGTTGTACCTATTTGACCTTTTAAAAGTGTATTGATTTCATCTGTAGAATATTCTTTAACGGCTTTGCCGTTTATTTCCGTCAATTCGTCTCCAATCTTCATACCTGCTTTTTCCGCTGGTGCTCCTTCAAAAATCATCATCACCACATGTCGATCTTCAATTTTGCCCATTGTGGTACCTATTCCTCCGTATTGACCTGTGGACATGATTCGATAATCTTCGATTCTATCTTCTGGAATGAAGTTGGTGTAGGGATCTAGAGATTCCAACATGGCTTCTATGCCAGTCTCCATTATTTCTGTTGGATTAATCTCATCTACATAATAAGTATTGAGTTCTTTATATAATGTGGTGAAAACATCAAGGTTTTTAATGATTTCAAAATACCTATCATTCTTTTTTACTTGAAATGAGACTAAGCCAATTAAGCCAATGGCTAAGAGTGTGATTATTATTTTATTTGAAAGCTTCATGGACAGTTATTTACTTAATTTTTTACAATTCAAATTCATGTTATCTCTTATGAAGGTAAGTTTAGAAACTGATAATAATTAATCAAAATATTAAATGTTTTAGATATTTAATATCAATAATTTAGTTCTCTAGAGATAATAGTATAAAATCACTTTCTTCCTTTCTTTTTGCTACTATGTAACAGGATTTAGATATTCCAGCTAACACCCCTAAGGTCCCCTCAAGGGGACAGTCTCACGGATTTACATCAGTAAAAACTAAAAGCCTTATCACTATTTTTTACATTAGCTAAAATCCTATTATCTCTTTTCAAATTCAGTTTCAAACTGTGAATTCTTGATGCAAACGCTCTAAAGTCTTTTTTAGTTTTTTGGCTAAGGCATCAGATGGCATCTTTTTATCAGAAGTGTAAATATACGCAATCCTTAAATTTTTACTTAGTTTTTCAGGATCAATCAAATATTTGTGATGACGATAAGCTTCTCTGACTTGTCTTTTGATGAAATTTCGGTCTGGAGCTTTTTTAAATTTCCTTTTGGGAACGGAAATCAACAATTGCTGAGGTTTGATTTTGGAATCAAAAGGTTCAGCAATATAAATGACCTTAAATGGGTATAAATAAAAAGAGGAGCCTTTTTCAAAAAGCTCCTGAATATCATTACGGTGATGTAAGCGCTCTGATTTCTTGAAAGAAAAATCGTTATTGTCCGAGATTACAGACATGCGCTTTAATGCATAGAAGAATTATTTTCTATGCTTACTTTTTTCGTCCGAAACAGTCAATTTGTGACGACCTTTAGCTCTTCTTCTCGCCAAAACACTTCTTCCATTCGCAGATTCCATTCTAGCTCTGAATCCATGTTTGTTTTTTCTTTTCCTTTGAGAAGGCTGAAATGTACGTTTCATATCTTTATATTTTAAATTTTCTCTTGTTCTTTTATAAGGGCTGCAAAGATAAGCAGTTAATTTCTTTTCGCAAAATTGTTTTTCAAAATACTATAAGAATATCTCGTTTTATATCTCCTTAGAAATCATCAACTTTACGACACAAATGTAAGACGATTAATTAAATAAATCGATAATGATTCACTATAGATTATCACAAAAGTTCCAACATGACTCTTTTTTACAGGTAGAAGTATTGATTAAACCATCGCAAGCTGATTTTGAAATGAAATTGCCTGACTGGAGACCAGGAAGATATCAGTTGGGAAACTTCTCTAAATATCTGAGAAACTTTAAAGCTTTCGATAAAAACGAGCAGCCATTAAATTTCGAAAAGACTAATAAAAATACCTGGGGAATTCATTGCGAAGATGAAGAGTGTATAATTCGATATGAAATTTATACCTCTATTATAGATGGAGGGAGCACATTTGTTGACGAAGAACATTGGTATTTGAATTTTATCAACTGTTTGCTTTATCAGCCTGATAATATGAATCAGGTTCATAAAGTACAATTGGAGATTCCTGAAGATTGGTCGATAGCATGCGGTTTGAAAAAAGAAGGAAAAGAATTAGTGGCTGATAGTTTTTACCAGTTAGTGGACAGTCCTGCCCTAGCCGGCAAAAGCTTGCAGCATTTAGAGTATAAAGTTGAAGAAACAAATTTCCATTTATGGTTTAGAGGAAATGTAGATTTGGAAAATAAAGAACAGATCCTAGGCGATTTTAAAAAATTTACTGCTTTGCAGATAGAAACTATGGGGGAATTTGAAAGTGAAGATTATCATTTCCTATTTCAAATCCCTAATGAAAAAGCCTACCATGGAGTAGAACATTTAAATAGCACTTGTATAGTTTTAGGTCCGGCTACGGAATTTAATACAGAAACCTTTTATAATAACTTTTTAGGCATCAGCTCACATGAGCTATTTCATTATTGGAATATTATCCGAATAAGACCAAAAGAAATGTTTCCCTATGATTTCGAAAAGGAAAATTACTTTACTACAGGATATGTGGCAGAAGGTGTGACCACCTATTATGGTGATCTATTCCTTATCAGAAGTGGAGTCAAAGACTTGAAATGGTATATGGAAGAATTAAATATACTTTTTAAGCGTCATTTTGAAAATTACGGCAGATTTAAGAGCTCCGTGGCTGAATCATCCTGGGACTTATGGCTAGATGGATATGAAGCTGGAATTCCTCATCGAAAGGTTTCTATTTATGTAAAAGGTGCATTAATTGCTTTGATGTTAGATTTAAAAATTATTTTAGAATCAAAAGGAGGAAAGAGTCTAGATGATGTAATGAGGAACTTATGGGCTGATTTTTATAAAAAGGACAAAGGTTATAGCCCAGAAGATTATTTAAAGACAGCCGAAAACGTTTTAGGCTATGACTTAACTGAGTATTCCAATAAATTCATAAGAGGATGCGAGCCAGTTGAACATGAATTAAAAGAATTATTGAGTCAATTCGGATTTGAAATGAACTTGAAGGAAAATGAAAACTCCGTAACGCACCATTTCGGCTTAAAAATAAATGAAGGAATGTTAGTCGCGATTGCTCCTGATAGTCCGGCAGAAAAAGCTTTAAGAATTGGGGACAAGTTGATAAGTATTGATGACCAAAAGCTTGAAAAAATTGAGGATTCTATTCAAATTGAAAAAGGCAAAGCTTATAGCTTTCAATTTTTCAGGAACAATAATTTGAGATCGGCCACCATTAAAGCGGAAAATGGCGGATTTTACAGTCGATATATTCTAAAAGAAAATCAATATAGAACTAATTATGAAAATTTGATGAGAAAAAAGTGGTTGGATGTGTGATGGAAATATAAAAGGGTAGGAAAAGCGAAAGGCAGCTCCCCAGCTGCCTTTCTATTTCAACCAAAACCTTACAAAGTCATTGACTTGTATAAGATGTTGTAAATGTAAAATGATTTATTTTAGCAGTCAAGCCCCCAATAGAATTTTTTTTGTATTTATTGGAAAATTAATATTTTTAAACTGTCTTTCTAATTAAAGTACAAAAAAATCATTGTTGGAACATTCAATTTCACTTTAAGGAATCTTTAAATTTATCCCAATTCAAATTAATCGGAATTTCCTGAATTGAATCTCCTAAATTTTCCGAAACAAATTGGATTCTTTCTTTTAAAGCAGGATGGGAAGCAATCCATTCCAACCCATTAGGTAATTCACTATTTTTCTGTTTCAATTTTAAAAAAAACTGCGTTAATCTATTAGGATTGATATTAGCACCTCTCAAATATTCAATCGCATATTCATCTGCTTCTCTCTCCATCCTTTTACTGAAGCCGCTACTAATCACTAATTTTGTAATTTCCTGCATCACCACAGGATCTCCACCAGAAATGATGAGGATTAAAGAACTCAATCCTATTTCCTTTACCAAATTTTTGATTACGTGCCTTTTTTCCGCATGAGCTAATTCATGTGCCAACACTGCAGCCAATTCTTCTGCTGACTCGGTTTGTTTAATTAAGCCAGTAAAAACAAACAATTGCCCATTGAAAGCTGTAAAAGCATTCACCTGATCTGATTTCAATACATAAATATGATAGTCATAACTAAGAGTATCCATTCCTTTTGAGAGCCTTTTTAAAATAACACCCATAACTGAATCTGTTAATTCTACCTTTACAGAATCGAATTCTCTAAAAATTTGACGATTGAAAAAATCAGCAATTTCTGCCTCCTGTTCGAAGGAAACCAAATCCTGCTTTTCTGTGGTGGTAGAAAAATAGGTAAAACCAGCCCAAATCATTAAGGCAGAAATAACAATTACGCCTAAATCTCTTAGATTTCTACTCATTACATTTTAGGAGGTTGATTCACCAATACTTTCTCAGTTGCTGTTTCCTTCTTTTTAAAAACAGATTGGTAAGACAGCCTACCAAAGAAAAGAAAGTAATACATCTCCCCCTTTCTTGCCTTTACCGCTCCTATTATACTAAAAATAATGTAGATTAAATTTGCTATACCTACTAACCATAAGTAGCCTTTGAAAACATCCGTAAATGCATAATCAAGAAATATAATTCTGGCTCCCCAGAAAACAGCAACCGCATTTAAAATACTGGTTGGAAGCTGACTTAAAAGGGATTGCAAAGAATGGAAACGGACAAACAGACTTTTTCCTTTATTGATGTAGTAATAAATAATTGCTGCAACTAAATTCAAAATAGGCAAAGGGAGGCCTGCTCCTAATGCTGCGAACATCATTAGGTAAGCTCCCATTGCGTCTTCTTTTTCCCGAATATCAATTTCTTCAGGTTGTGGTATAGGATTAAATTTTTCTTCTATCATAATTTTTAAGGTCTTCCTGAAAACGGTGGATATTCATCGGTCATATAGGACATATAAAGATTCATTCTGGTTTGCCATCTTAAGGTGCCAACAATAAATTCATGCCAAGAGGTAGGGAATTCTCCTGTAAATAAAACAACCCACCATGCAATAAAAACAAGAATCTGAGTCCATATTAATCTAAAAAATAAAATAAATGCATGTGGAATAACCACATAGATCACCCCGAAAAAAAATCTTAATAAAACTAAACCTCTACTAATTCTCTCTGGATAATTTAGGTCAACATTTACATATTCATCTTTTGCATCCAAACCGAAAGGTGGGTAATCATCTGCTAAATTGAAAAGCCTAGCGCTCAATCTTGTATTCCATCTAATAAGATTAACTTGATATTCAAAAAAACTTTGTGGATATCTTCCAGTAAATAGGATTACCCAAAAAGAAATAAAGCTTAGGATAGCACCCCATAGCCCTAAAAAGAACAACAAAAACATGTGAGGGATAACAATATATAGCCATCCAAAAAAAGTGCGTAATAACAACTCACCACGAGAGTAGCGATCTTGATGTTTAATTTCAAAAGTTAACATAGTGTATGTTGATTTAGTGAGCTCCTAAATTGTACAATTTTACGATAATTTACAATTTTTAGACTATTTAAATACTCATGAATTATTTACATTCGAATATTTTTCAATCCAATTCAATAAAAAAGGCTCGAAAAATTTCGAGCCTTTATATGATATAGAATTAAAGCCTATGATTTAAAACTCATAAGCTTGTTTTTCCAAGACATGATCAGCAATTGATCTTCTAATCTCTTTCAAGTTCAATGGATCAATTTTAGTGAATCTCTTAAGTCCTAACAACATCATGCGCTGCTCATCGCCTTCGGAGAATGCAAAGATTGCTTCTTTACCTGCTCTGTTAGCAATTTCAACTGCTCTATGCATGTACAATTTAGTCATATTGATTTGTTGTTTGCAAGCTTCTTCACCTTTGATACCTACCAATTTCTCGGTTCTTAACAAAGCAGATTCCGCAGCATAAACTTCAATTAACATATCAGCAAGATTCATTAAAATCTCTTGCTCTTGAGATAATTTCTGCATAAACTTTTGAACAGCAGCACCAGAAATCATCAAACCGGCTTTTTTCAAATTCGCCAACACTTTTTTCTCTTTTCCGAACAACGAAGTATCTTCATCAGCTCCAAAATCAGGAATAGAAGTTAATTCTTTTTGCACGTTCATAGCAGGTGTCATCAAATCTAATTTTCCTTTCATGGCACGCTTCAACAACATATCAATGGTTAACATACGATTGATTTCGTTTGTACCTTCGAAAATTCTGTTGATTCGAGCATCACGATAAGCTCTGTCCATAGGTGCATCAGCAGAGAATCCCATTCCACCGTAAGTCTGAACACCTTCATCCACCACGTAATCCAAAGTTTCAGAACCATGTACTTTTAAGATGGCGCATTCAATAGCAAATTCCTCTACAGATTTCAATTTAGCTTCAGCTTCTGCCATTCCGCCAGCTACTAAATCTTCATAAGCATCATCAATATTTTGCCCCGCTCTATAAGCTGCCGATTCGGAAGCAAAAGTTCTGGCTGCCATTTCAGCTATTTTATGCTTGATAGCTCCAAAATTACCTATGGAAGTCCCGAATTGCTTTCTTTCGTTCGCATACTGAGAAGCATTTCCTATTATTGCTTTACAAGCCCCAATAGTGGAAGCAGCCAATTTGATCCTACCAATATTTAAGATATTCACCGCTATTTTGAAACCATTTTCTCTTTCAGAAAGCATGTTTTCAACCGGCACTTTACAATCGTTAAAGAATACCTGACGAGTAGAAGAACCTTTAATACCCATTTTGGCTTCTTCCTCATTCATGGTCACACCACCAAAATCTTTCTCAATAATGAAAGCAGAAAGATTTTTATCGTCATCAATTTTAGCAAACACGATGAAAACATCTGCAAAACCACCATTGGTGATCCACATTTTTTGTCCGTTAACGATATAGTGCTTTTTATCTTCCGTTAAAACTGCTTTTGTTTTAGCTGCATTAGCATCAGAACCAGAATCCGGTTCAGTCAAACAGTAAGAAGCTTTCCACTCACCAGTAGCTAGTTTTGGCAAATATTTTTTCTTTTGGGCATCATCACCATAATAAAGAATAGGAAGTGTTCCAATTCCAGTATGCGCTGATAAAGCCACGGCAAATGAATGACCTGCACCGATTACTTCTGCAACTAGCATAGAAGTATTGAAATCCATTCCGAATCCACCGTATTCTTCTGGAACTGAAGTTCCTAAAAGACCTAATTCACCTGATTTATCCATCAATTGTGGCATTATCTCAGGATTGTTTTTTACGTCATCAATTTCATCCAAACGAGGATAGACTTCTTGGTCTAAGAAATCTTTACAAGTTTGAGCGATCATTTTTTGCTCTTCTGTCCACTCTTCTGGCGTAAATACCGCCTGAGCAGGAGTTTCTTTAATTAAGAACTCCCCTCCTTTTGCTGTGAATTTTTTTTCTGTTGTACTCATGTTTTTAGTATCTAGTATTTAGTATCTAGTAGCTAGTAGCTAGTAGCTAGTAAATTGTACAAGCTATTGGATACCAAATGGGTTTAAAATAATTTGTTTAACTGATTTTGTTTTCTATACTGTTAATTAGTCCGTTAAGCATTTTTTGAATTTCGGTCAGTTTAGATATTGTATTTTCAAATACCTTTTCTTCAATAAACCCTAATTCAAAAGACAATATTAATTGTGTTTCAAACTCAAAAGATGACCCTTGCGCTATGTACAAGAAATTACAAAAATCTTTTTGTGTTTTTCTTCCACATCCTTCTGCTATATTCGAAGGTATTGATATTGCTGACCGTCTAATTTGAGAAGTCAATCCAAACTTCTCCTCAGTTGGGTAATCTTTAGTAATTATGTAAACTTCTTTTACTAATTGCATGGACTTTTTCCAAACATTTAAATCTTTGAAATTGTGCATAATTGAAATTTTAAGTTTATATAATATTCAGGAATAAAGGATATCAAGTGGCTAATAAGCGTACTCGATACTAGCTACTTGATACTCACTACTATCCTTACATCATTTCATATATTCCGGCAATACCTTGACCACCACCTATACAAGCGGTCACCATACCATATTTCCCTTGCGTTCTTTTCAATTCGTTAAATAACTGAACTGAAAGTTTTGCTCCAGAACAACCTAATGGGTGACCTAAAGCAATAGCTCCACCATTTACATTTAATTTACTTTGATCGATATCCAACTCACGGATTACAGCTAAAGATTGAGCTGCAAAAGCTTCATTCAATTCGATCAAATCTATGTCATTCAGTTTCAGTCCTGCATTTTTCAATGCTTTTGGAACTGCTTCTACAGGACCAATGCCCATAATTCTAGGCTCTACGCCTGCAACACTAAAGCCGACCATTCTAGCAATTGGCTGGACATTTAATTCCTTCACCATTCTTTCTGACATCACCATCGTAAAAGATGCTCCGTCATTGGTTGGAGAAGAATTACCTGCTGTAACTGATCCGCCTTGAGCAAATACTGGTCTTAAACCGGCTAATGCATCCGTGCTTGTTCCGGCTCTTGGTCCTTCGTCTTTATCTACTGTAAAGTCACGGGTTTTCTTTTTGCCGTCCTCCACATAAGTTTCCTTCACATTGATAGGCACAATTTCATCATTGAATTTACCATCTTTCTGTGCTTGTAAGGCTTTCATGTGAGATTTGTAAGCAAACTCATCCTGATCTTCACGAGAAATTTTCCACTGCTGAGCAATTTGCTCTGCCGTTAATCCCATAGAAGTATAATAATCAGGAGTTTCGGTAGCGATTTTATAATTAAGGGCTGTTTTATATCCCATAATCGGCACCATAGACATTGATTCCGTTCCACCCGCGATGATGATATCAGCATAGCCAGCTTTGATTTTTGCAGCTGCTATATTGATAGCCTCTAATCCAGATCCGCAATATCTATTGATTACCATGCCTGGCACTTCTTTGCCTAGTGCTAAAAGTGAAATCATCCTACCCATTTGCATTCCTTGCTCTGCTTCCTGCACAGCATTTCCTACAATCAGATCATCCACCATTTTATTTTCCACCCCTGCCACTTGGGAAACGAGGTGTTTGATTACATCGGAAGCTAGATCATCCGGACGAGTGAACCGAAAACCTCCTTTTTTGGCTCTTGTTACTGCCGTTCTATATCCTGCTACTATATATGCATCCATTTCTTTTAAATTTAAATTTTTAAGTATTTTAATTTCATCATTGTTAATCTATAAGTTGACAATTGACAAACCGATAAATCGGCAGTAGACAATTTGATTGCAACCCAATGTACTATGAGCTTGATTTTCTGCGGTATTTCTCAGGGTATTCAATCATATGATTTAACATTTTCCCGACTTGAATACTCTCATCCATCAAATCATCATACTTACTTTTAATCACATACTTACAGCAATATGCAAAATCCAACCAAGTTTGGGTTTCAGTATTTTCCATATCTCCGTCAGAAACTTTATTTACAAAATAAGCTTCATATTGTCTTTTTCTATATGACTCAGCAATTGCCGAAGCTACTGCACGTGAACTTCTTCTTATTTGGTCAGTCAAAGAATACCTTTCTTCCTTTGGGAAACTTTTGGTTAATTCAAAAATTTCCATCGCTAGCTTGAAAGCTTTTTGATATACTGTCAATTTAAGATATCCGCGTTCCATTTGTCAATTGTTAATTGTCAACTGTCAATTAATTTCTCAATGGTTTTCCACCTTGAAGAACTGCCTGAATTCTCTCTAGTGTTTTCTTTTCTCCTAATAAAGACAAGAAAGCTTCTCTTTCTAAATCCAATAAATACTGCTCTGAAACTTCCTGAGGATAAGATAAATCACCACCACACATGACATAAGCTAATTTTTCAGCTATTTTTTGATCGTGAGCAGAAATGTATTTACCCATCTTCATTCCATTGATACCTGCCATGAAAAGTGCGATTCCGGTTTTACCTTGAACCTTTATATCCTCTCTTTGAATAGGCATTGTATAACCAGCATCTGCCAATCTGATTGCAGCAGCTTTTGCATCTGCAATCTGACGACTTCTGTTAATACTGATTCCATCGGAAGGTCTTAAAATACCCATATCTCTGGCTTCGTGAGCTGATGTAGCCACTTTTGCCATGGCTATATTCATAAATGCATTTTGTAAAGCATTTAATTCTACATCTCCTTCTTGGTATCTATCGGCAACGCGAAGTGCATTTTCTTTTGTACCTCCACCGCCTGGAATTACACCAACTCCAACTTCTACTAAACCGATATAAGTTTCAGCAGATGCTTGAACGTGATCAGCATGCATGGAAAGTTCACAACCTCCACCTAATGCCATATTATGAGGAGCTACCACAACTGGAACAGCTGAATATCTGGCTCTCATCATAGTTTGCTGGAACTGACGAATCATAAAATCCAATTCATCATAATCTTGCTCAATAGCATACATGAAGACCATTCCTAAGTTTGCTCCTAATGAGAAGTTAGAACCTTCATTAGAAATCACAACGCCTCTATATTTTTCTTCTCCTAGAGAAATTCCTTTATTGATAGCTTCTACCACTCCACCACCTAAAGTGTTTGATTTAGAACGGAATTCCACGTTGATAATACCGTCACCTAAATCAATGATTCCAGCTTCGGCATTACTCCAGATTTCTTTTCCACTTTCTTTTAAGTTTTCTAGAATAATGAATTCCTCAGTACCTGGGATATTCACATATTTCTTGCTGTCAAGGTCATAATATTGCTTTTGACCCGCTTCTACTTTATAGAAAGAATCAGCTCCGGAATCCATCATATCATAAACCCATTGATTTGGTTTATAACCGGCTTCTTCCATTTTTTCTACTGTCTTTTTAACACCTAGCGTATTCCAAGTTTCAAATGGCCCTAATTCCCAGCCGAAACCAGTGCAAAGTGCCTGATCGATTCTGTACAATTCATCAGAAATTTCAGGAATTCGGTTGGAAGCATATTGGAATAAACCGTAGAATGAATCTCTATAGAATTCACCAGCTTTATCTTTTCCACCCATCAAAACTGGGAATCTCTCTTTTAAATTAGAGATTTGTTTAGTGGCTTCAAGCGTTGAAAACTTAGGTTTAGTCTTAGATTTGTATTCCATAGAATCCAAATCCAAAGTCAAAATTTCTGTCTGACCATCTTTCTTGGTCTTTTTATAAAACCCTTGTCCGGTTTTATCTCCTAACCATTTATTCTCTTCTAATTTACCAATTACATCAGGTAATTTGAAAGTATCTCTAGCCTCATCATTTGGAAGGTTCTCGTATAATCCGTTAGCTACTTTAATAAGCGTATCCAACCCTACCACATCAGAAGTTCTGAAGGTGGCAGATTTTGGGCGACCAATTACAGGACCTGTTAGTTTGTCCACCTCATCGATATTCATGCCTAACTTCTGCATGGATTCCACTACTTTCAAAATAGCATAAATCCCCACTCTATTGGCAATGAAAGCCGGAGTATCTTTACATAAAACCGTGGTTTTCCCTAAATATAAATCCCCATAATGCATCAAGAAATCTGTGATGGCTTGATCCGTTTTTGGCGTAGGAATAATTTCCAATAATTTTAGGTATCGTGGCGGGTTGAAAAAGTGCGTCCCAATGAAATGCTTTTGGAAATCTTCACTTCTATCTTCCAACATCATGTGAATAGGAATACCTGATGTGTTAGAAGAAATGATAGTTCCTTTGGTTCTATGTTTTTCAACCTTCTCAAAAACTTGCTTTTTGATATCTAATCGCTCTACAACGGCTTCCAATACCCAATCACAATCTTTGATTTTGTGCATATCATCATCAAAATTTCCAAGTGAAATTCTCTTGGCAAAATCTTTATGATATAATGAAGCGGGATTCCCTTTTAAGGTAGCTTGAAAAGCCTCGTTAACAATGCGATTTCTCACTTGTGGAGACTCTTTGGTTAAACCCTGTTTCTTTTCGGTATCCGAAAGTTCGAAAGGTACGATATCAAGTAAAAGTACCTCAACGCCAATATTGGCAAAGTGGCAGGCGATTCTTGACCCCATAATCCCAGAACCTAAAACGGCTACTTTTTTAATGTTTCGTTTCATTTAGTCGCTGTGGTTTAAATTTTAAAAATTAATGAATTGATTCTTTAGTATTGTAAATCTCATTTTTGTCGATTATGTCATTCACTTTATGAATAACATCAAAAAAAGCTTCCAATTTATCGGGTTCAATGGTATTGAACACCTCTTCATTGAAAGCTTTTACCGTTTCTCTTGAAATTGCTTTTTTCTCTATCCCCAAATCTGTTAAGAAAATTCTGACAGATCTTTTGTCTTCCGGGTCAGGCTTTTTATATATAAGCCCTTTTTCTTCCATGCTTTTGAGCATGCGTGTGAGGCTCCTACTTTCCAAGCCCATAAGTGGGGCAATTTTGGTAGCGGGAGTTCCTTCTTTTGTGTTGATATTTAATAATACAAAACCTATGGAAGTAGTGATTCCGTATTTTACAGCTTGCTGATTATACATGCGCGAAATAGCATGCCAAGCTGCTTTTATGTTGTAGTCGATGGATTCTTCTCTCTTCATGGAATTCAAATATACAAAAATATAGTATGCATGCATACTATATTTGAAAAAAATATTTTATTTGGTAATAAAATTTATTTAAGAAGAATAAACCTTAGAAAACGTATTATAAGGTATAAAGATGTGCAGAACTGAATAAGGGTTAATTTTGACGCTACGATGGAGACTATTCAAGCACGAGCTATGAAGCTCGCGCTAGCATTTTAAATTAAAAAAAACAGCATTTGCTTATTCTCGTTGGTTATGTATAAACAACGATTTAATATGACACTTTTACTACAACTTTTAGCACAAATACCCATTGGAGTTCCACATCCTGATGATAGTGAGCCTTTACTGTTACAAACCCCTTTCGATTATATTCTTTATGTTGGTTTACCTATCTTAATTCTTATTGGGGGCTATTTCTGGTGGAAAAGGAAAAAGAAGCGGGAGGAAGAAGATGATAATTAAGATATAATAACCTTCCAATTATACCATTTTAATTAAAAAGAATTAATCTCATAAGCTATTGACATTCAATATTTTTATTTGCATATTGAAATTGTATGAATTCAAAATCCAACAAATATTACAATTTCAATTTTAACCCTAAAAAGATTTTCGGGCTCAAATTCTTGAGCTTCAAACCGGTTCACAGAAGAAATCTGCAACCGGTTTTCGATTGTTAGAAGGCGAGCTTACCATATAATTTCCAACTTCTGGAAATAGGCTGTTTTCAAATTTCAGGGATACAATTTATTATTAGCCATTGAAAGAGCTGTAATTCACTACAGTATCATTTTCATTTATGCTATAGATTTAAATCGCTTCATAGCTTTTTTGGTTTTTAACCGAAAAAGGAAAACAGTTCTTCATGAAGCACAAATCCTCTAAAAAGGGTGGTGCTATCATAAAATCAAATTATTCAAATTTAAATTATAAATTATGAAAAGGATAAGTTACGCCTTCTTGGCAATTGCAATGATATTTTCAGCTTGTACTGAAGAAAGTTTAGATTTGGCAAAACCTGATCACGCAGGTGGCCCGAAAAAAGATAAAGGCGGAGATGATGGCGGAAGTAATGGTGGTGATGTTACCTACTATTTAACTGGTAATTCTGAAGATGTTCAAACTAACAGTAGCTTAGGCTACTTATTAGCTGGTGGTGCTAGTGATCAAAAATCTTGGTTCGATTGGATGGTGAATAAAGCAGATGGTGGGGATTTTGTTATTTTAAGAGCTGATGATAGTGACGGATATAATGATGACACCTTTATAGAAGGTGCAAATTCTATTCTCACCCTTGTTATAAATGATGAAACCAGCGCGAATTCTGACTTTGTTAGAGATAAAATCAGAGGAGCTGAAGCATTATTTATTGCAGGTGGTGATCAAACTGAATATTATGACTTATGGAATGGTACTGAAGTAGAAAATTCCATTCATTACTTAGCAAATGAAAAAGGAGTGCCAATTGGAGGTACATCAGCTGGATTGGCGATTTTGGGAGAATTTGCCTATATCCCTCAATCATCAGGAGTGATTTCATCTGAAGCTTTAAATGATCCATACCATCCATATATGGAAACTACAAAAACAGACTTTCTACAGTTACCTGGTCTTGGTAATATCATTACTGATTCTCATTTTTCAGAAAGGGACAGATTAGGAAGAACCATCACCCTTATGGCAAGATTAATTGCTGATGGAGTGGTTAGCAGTTATCAAGAGGTGAAAGGGATTGCAGTGGACGAATTTACAGCTGTGGCTATTGAAGCAAATGGAGATGCTAAGGTTTTAGGTGATGGAAACTATGAAGATTATGCATTTTTCTTTAGTGCTAATTCAGTACCTGATCAATGTGAAGAAGGTCAAGCTTTACATTGGACTGATGCAATAACTGCCTATACAGTAAAAGGAGTATCTAATCCGAGTAATAGCTTTAATATTAGTAATTGGAGTTCTTTAGGTAGTGCTGCACAACTAGAACAAGTAAATGTTAATTATGGAAGTATTACTAATGATATTCAACAACCAGATTAATTCTTTTTAAATAATATTCTAATAAAAAAAAGGGGCTTTCGAGCCCCTTTTTCTTGTTTAACTTGGTTAATCTAAAAAACTGCGTCATTGGTTTAAACGTACTCTCTCATAATTTCATGGTGTTTCAGGTAGCAGAATTAAGCATTAAATTTCTGGTTATGCATTTTCCTACTAGCATAATCATTCATACTTTTTCCATTGATGAAAAAGTATGCAAAAAATCTAGGTAAAATGATGCTACCTTACACAAATGCCAACGCTGGCCCGCCATTTTACCCTCCAACGCGCTTTTTCGCTAAGGCGAAAGTGGGGGAGTTAGCTATTAATAAACTCATCAAATAAATTTGAACCTAATATTTCCTAATTTAAATTAGATGCAATGTGATTCTAGATACTTTTTAATTGTTGATTGAAATTATTTGTACTTTGAATAATTATGGTGTTTCAGCGATGAAGGTAGGATCGCTGTACAATTGGTGCTGATAAATATTAATTATGGAAGTGTTACTATTGATATCCAGCAACCAGATAAAATCAATTAAAACTAAAAAAGGGGCTCGAAAGCCCCTTTTTTTAATTATCTAATTCTATTAAGATTATCCACCGAAATCATCGAATCTGACATTTTCAGGCGGAACACCCATATCATCTAACATCTTTAGTACCGCTGCATTCATCATGGGAGGCCCACATAAGTAGAATTCTACTTCTTCTGGCTCTTTATGATGTTTCAAGTAATTATCGTATAGAGCATTATGAATAAAACCGGTATAACCATCACCGTCTTTATCATCTAAGCTTTTCTTGATCTTCCAGTTATCTTCCTCTAATGGCTCAGATAACGCAACATGGAACTCAAAATTCGGGTTTTTCTCTTCTATATTTCTGAAGTGATCTACATAGAACAATTCTCTTTTAGATCTACCGCCATACCAATAAGCGACTTTTCTATCAGTTCCTTGTGTATGGAATAAATGGAAGATATGGGAACGTAATGGAGCCATTCCAGCACCACCACCAATATATATCATTTCAGCTTCTGATTCATTGATAAAGAATTCACCGTAAGGGCCTGAAATTGTCACTTTATCCCCTGGTTTTCTAGTGAAAACAAAAGAAGAACAAATTCCAGGATTGACATCCATCCATGTATTTTTCGCTCTATCCCAAGGTGGAGTAGCAATTCTAATATTCAGCATGATGATATCTCCTTCAGCTGGGTGATTCGCCATAGAATAAGCTCTAAATATAGGCTCATCATTTTTCATAACTAAATCCCACAATCCGAAGTTATCCCAATCCTCTTTGAAAATATCTTCTTTATGACCTAAGTCTGGATGAGGAGTAATATCAATATTTTTAAATTCACAAGTAATTGCAGGTACATCAATTTGGATATAACCACCAGATTCAAAATCTAAGGTTTCACCTTCTGGCAATTGCACAACAAATTCTTTAATGAAAGTAGAAACGTTGTAGTTAGATTTAACCGTACACTCCCATTTCTTAATACCAAAAATTTCTTCTGGTATGCGAATGTGCATATCTTCTTTCACTTTCACTTGGCAAGAAAGTCTTACTTTTTCTTTCTTTTCAGCTCGGCTTAAGTGACCTTCTTCCGTTGGTAAAACATCTCCACCACCATCTTCAACAATACATTTACACATGGCGCATGTACCACCACCACCGCAAGCTGAAGGCAAATAAATATCTTTGCCAGATAGGGTTGACAGTAATGTAGATCCGGCAGTTGTTACTATAGGATTGTTTTCATCTCCATTAACATAAATGTTTACTGGACCAGACTGAACTAATTTTGATTGTGCAAATAACAGAATCAATACTAATAGTAGTATTAAGACGGTAAATGCAATAACTGAGGTTATAACTACTGATGTCATGAACTTTTATTTTGTTCTAAATGATTCAATTAATTGAGTTGCAAATATATTACTTAAAATGTAAACCTATAAGTTCGTTTGGATATTTTTCTAATAATATATTCGCAAATCTAACAGTTAGATCACTCAAAAAGTTGGCGGAAAGTGAAAATTTATTTGAAAATATTTTTCCAAGTACCTTTTAGCTTATTGTATTTGATCGTAGAAGGTAATGCTTTCCAAAAATATTGATTGATTTCAACTGCAAATGATGGTTGCATATAGCAATTTATGGCGCATCCTTCACATTCTGGAAGCCTTCCTTCTAAGGATACCAATTTCTGCACTGCATCAGATTTATACAAATTAAATAAATCTCCATTTATAGGAAATTCTTTTTTTCCAAGGTGATAACAAGGCAGTACTAATTCATTTTTTGGGGAAATTACTAAAGAAGATGATGCCGCTTTGCAAACGGGATCATCCACATGATTACCTCCATTTTTTCGAAGTTCAATAAAGCCTTCATTTAAATAAATATTTTTCTTTTTCCCCATTAGGGATAGATATTCTAAATTTTCAGATGACAGACCTCCTCCAGTTTCTACCTCATTATAATCAAAAATGGGATTTACAATTAAAACTAGATTATTAGGCAGGCAAATAGATGTATAGACCTTTCCCAACTCCCCAATATTTTCATTCATAGCAGTGAATAAAATATCAGGCTTCTCTCCTAAATCCTTTGCAACGTCAATTGACTTCATTACAAAATCAAAACAACCGACTCCTCTTACTTCATCATGTTGTTTAGCATCTGCAAAATCCAATGAAAAGTGAAGCATATCCACCAAGCCCTTTAACTTTTCTGCCTTTTTAGGATAGAGTAGACCATTGGTTGTAAGCGTAGTGATGAAGCCCATATCTTTCGCCATCTTTAGAAAAATATCGATATCATGATGCAAAAGAGGTTCACCGCCAGTGAAGTCAATCACTTTCACCCCCAGTTTTTTGAGGTCTTTTAAGTTCTGCTCAACATCCTCCACTTTGATATAAGGACTTGGCTTTTCCCATATATCACAGAAATAGCAACTGGCATTGCAGCGATAAGTAACATAATAATTACATAAGATAGGTTTACGAATCAGGCGCATGGCATAAAGTTAGGAAGAAGCTATTCGAAATACTAAATTGCGATTATGATTATACTCCAGGCATCTGATTTTGCCACAATTAAATTTAAAGAGGATAAGCTTTCTCTACAAAAAGAAATTATAGAGAGACAATATTTATTCGCCAGTTTATTTGAATTCCTTAGCAATTCTAAAACCCAAAATAAAGCTTCATGGATTTTAAGTGGGGTAGTGGAAAATCAACCTAATTTAATAAAAGAGAATGAAATAGGAATGCTGATAAAACTATTGGAAGTTAATGTCCCCATTACGGTTGAAAGAAATATTTGGCGTGTTTTCCAATTTATTGATATACCGAAAATGTATCGTGAAAAATGCATTCATTTAGCTTTTGAAACATTAGAGAATAAAAAAAGTTCAATTGCAGTGCAAATATTTGCGATGAGCACAGCCTTTGAACTTTCAAAAACCAACAATAGTTTGAAGTATCTCTTAAAAGAAATATTATTATTCAATATTGAAAATGCTTCAAAAGGTTATCAATCCAGAGCAAGAAAAATATTGCGCGCTATAAATTAGAATCTTTTACCAAAACCCAAATTTAGCCAAGGCACGACACCATATCCATTCACGACTGCATTAATACCTGCTTTTAAAATCATGTCGTTTTCTAAATGTTTTCTGTATGAAATACCTGGAACAATACTTTCAAATATATCTGGATTTCTACTTTCACCAGATAGCCCCACATACTCTCTTGCTATGGTAAAATTTGCTCCGAAATCAATAAAAGAACTTTGCTCATCATTCAAAACAAATAAATAAGCAAAACCGGTATTGTAGGTTACATAAAAATCCGATTCAGAATAGCCACCAACACCAAATCTCCATGTGAACCCTGGAGTTTTAGATAGTTGCCTTTCATAATTGACTGAGAAAAATAAGCCCGCTCCTCCTACTTCCACATAAGAAAAATTTCTTTTAGGCGAAGTAGTTTCTTGAGCATAACTAATATTGGTTAATAAAACAATAAGAGTTAGAGTTGATAGTATTTTTTTCATGATTATATATTTAGTTGAAAATATGAAATCGCAAAAAAGATGCCAATTGGTCAAATTGGCATTTTAAGTTTTTTATTATGTTGATGGATAAAACCTTATTTCAACATTTTCAATAAAGTAGTCAGTTTAGTTTTCAACTGTCTTCTATCCACGATGAAATCCAAAAAACCATGATCTAACACAAATTCTGAGCTTTGGAAGCCTTTTGGTAAATCTTTCCCAATAGTCTCACGAATCACTCTAGGTCCAGCAAAACCAATTAAAGCGCCCGGCTCTGCTATATTGAAATCACCCAACATAGCGTAAGAAGCGGTTACACCACCTGTTGTAGGATCAGTTAATAAAGAAATATAAGGGATTTTGGCCTCCGAAAGCTGCGCTAATTTGGCAGAGGTTTTTGCCATTTGCATAAGCGAAAAACCTGCTTCCATCATTCTAGCACCGCCAGATTTTGAAATCATTAAGAAAGGCACTTTCTTTTTAATAGAGTAATCAATAGCTCTAGCTATTTTTTCCCCTACTACCGACCCCATTGATCCACCAATAAAATTAAAATCCATACAAGCTATGCATAAATCCAAGCCATTCATTTTACCATGGGCAGCACGAACGGCATCTTTCAATTCAGTTTTTTCCTGAGTCTGTTTTATTCTTACCGGATAAGGTTTGCTGTCTACAAAATCTAAAGGATCTGCAGAACTCATATCTTTATCAAGCTCAGTGAATTTATTATGATCAAAAAGGATTTCAAAGTACTCTTTAGAACCAATTCTGACATGATACTCATCATCGGGGCTAACGTAAGCATTTTCTTTAAGCTCACGCATATGAATTATTTTACCACCTGGTGTTTTGTACCATAAACCGTCTGGTGCTTCTTTTTTATTTTCAGTAGGGGTTAAAATCCCTTTATTTTGTCGCTTAAACCAAGCCATATTGTTTCAATTTTATATCAAAACCTATTTTAGGTTCTTTTTGGAAGTTCAAAGATAAATGAATTGACCGTCAATTGCCAAAGTAAAAGTTTAAAACCCTATGGAATTCGGCAATACCCTTCTTATTTCAATCATATTGAAGATTTCAGGCTTAAAAAAAATATGTATGTTTCTAGCTACTGAAATGACACCTAACAATCGTTAGCTACTGATTTATAGGCAGTTAAAAATATATCAGAAAATTTTGTAAAGTGAAATAATCGTAGCAAATTTACGGAATGAACGTTCATTCCGCAACAGAAAACAAACTAGATAAAAAGACATTAATCCTAGAAACTACTTTAGAATTGATTTCTGAAAATGGTTTTCATGGCACACCAATATCAATGATAGCAGAAAAAGCAGGCATAGGCGCAGGCACTATATACCGATATTTTGAAAACAAAGAAGACCTGATAAATGAATTGTTCAAAGAAATCAAAAGGCGAGTGATGCATGCTATGCTTTACAATTATGATGAAAATCAAAGCTTTAAGGATAGATTTAAACATTTATGGATGAATCTGATCAATTATTTCATGAAACATCCTAAAGCTTTTCAATTTATAGAGCAACATCGTTATGCTTCCTACATGAGCAAATTGACCAGAGAAGAAAGTTTTATGATCATGTCGCCCGTTATGATGTTTTTTATTGAAGCCAAGAGAGCAAAGGCCATGAAAGATTTGCCGGTTTATACCATTATCTCATTATCATATGGCCCCATAACTTCTTTAACAAAACTGCAGATTGATCATCAACAACCATTAAGTAAAGAACGCATAGAGCAAGCCGCAGATGCCTGCTGGGATGCCGTAAGAAGAATTTAAGTAGCAAAGATTATTACAAACATATAATTATGAAGACACCTAATGTAGTTTTTAACGGAATTGGCTCTTATGTGCCAGAAAACATTGTTCCAAACGAACATTTCCTCCAGCATGAATTTTACATGGAAGACGGAAACCCTTTTGACATCCCTAATGAAGAAATCATCAAAAAATTTGAAAAGATTACGGGAATCAGAGAAAGGCGGTATGCAAGTGATGATCAATTAAACTCAGATTTGGGTGCCTTGGCAGCAGAAAATGCTTTAAAAAACAGCAGCATAGACAAAGAAGAGTTAGATTACATCATTTATGCACAAAATTTTGGCGATATAGAAGCAGGTACAAACAGGATTGATAATATGCCAAGTTTGGCTGCGAAAGTAAAACATAAATTAAAAATTCAGAATCCTGATGTGGTTTGCTATGACATTATTTTTGGGTGTCCGGGTTGGGTGCAAGGCGTTATTCAGGCCTACCAAATGATAAGAAGTGGTTTTTGCAGAAATGTGATGGTAATTGGGGCTGAAACCTTGAGTAGAGGTGTTGACCCTCACGATAGAGATGGAATGATATTTTCTGATGGTGCAGGCGCCACTATAGTTTCAGCATCTTACGATGATGATAGAAAAGGTATTTTAGGTTTTGCCAACAGAACAGATGCAAATGAAGAGTTGAATTATTTGGCTATGGGAAAATCCAATAAACCAAATATGGATAAAGATGCTCGCTACATTAAAATGAAGGGGAGGAAAATCTATGAATATGCACTAGATGAGGTCGCCACTGCCATGCAATCTGCTCTAAAACGTTCAGGTATTTTCATGGAGAACATTAAGAAAGTTTTAATTCATCAAGCTAATGAAAAAATGGATGAAGCTATCCTTAGAAAGCTAGGTCAATTATATAATTTGCAACTTGAAGCAAAAGAAATGATGCCGATGACCATTCAAAAATTTGGTAATAACTCAGTCGCTACCGTTCCAGTTATGCTAGATATGGTTTTAAGAGGAGAGATTGAAGGGCATGAGATCAAGGAAGGGGATGACATTATTTTAGCCTCCGTAGGGGCTGGTATGCACATTAATGCTATTATCTACAGAATGTAAACACCATCAAAAAAATTACTCATAAAAAAAGGACTGCTGAAAGGCAATCCTTTTTTTATTTAATAAGGTAAGAAATTAACCCTTTTTCTTCTTTTCTACTTTCTCAATAGTTTTTTCACCTTCTTCTTCCACTTCTTCTGCAGCCTCTTCAGTTTCTTCAGTTCCTTCTTCTACTGCACCTTCAGCATCTTCCTTTACTTCCTCAGCAGCGTCTTCAATTTCCTCAGCTGCATCTTCTACTGCATCTTTTACTTCTTCAGTAGATTCTTCTACTTGGTCTTCTGCTTTTTCTTTGTCGCTTTTGTTTTCACAAGCGAATACTGCTAAGGTGAACGCACCTAGCAAGAATAATGTGAATAATTTTTTCATAGTTTAATAGATTATGGTTTAAGGTGTAAATGTATCTATTTATTGAGATTGACAAAAGTATATTTGTTATTTTTTTCTAAAAACGAGTTTAACGGGCACCCCTTCAAAATCAAAATGCTCTCTTAATCTATTTTCCAAATAGCGCTCATAAGGTGGTTTTATGTATTGTGGCAAATTACAGAAAAAAGCAAAAGTCGGTGTATAAGTTGGCAACTGAGTTGCATATTTGATCTTAATATATTTACCTTTTAGAGCTGGTGGTGGATATTTTTCTATCTCTTTCAGCATTGCTTCATTCAAAGCAGAAGTGCTCACTTTTTCATTTCTACTAAAATATATCTTTGTGGCTAACTCAATAGCTTGGAAAATTCTTTGCTTCTCTATTACAGAGGTAAAAATAATTGGAATATAATCAAGTGGGCCAAGTTTTTCTTGAATATCCTTCTTGAATTTATCGTGGGTTTTACCATCTTTTTCAACCAAATCCCACTTATTGACCATAATCATGATGCCCTTTTTATTTTTATGGGCCAAGCCAATGATTTGCATATCCTGAGACTCAAAGCCACGAGTAGCATCAATCATCACAATACAAACATCACTATCCTGCAAAGCTTGAATGGCTCTGATGGTAGAATAAAATTCTATATCATCCTTTAATTTGGTCTTTTTTCTCAGACCAGCTGTATCAGTCAGAATAAAATCTTTACCGTATAATTTATAATGCGTATTGATGGAATCCCTAGTTGTACCTGCAATATCAGTCACAATAGTTCTTTCATCTCCCAATAAAGCATTCAGAAATGAAGATTTTCCTGCATTCGGACGTCCTAAAATCGCCAATCTCGGTACACCTTCAAAAGGATCTTTATGGTCATCATCAGGAAAAAGCTTAACTACAGCGTCCAAAACCTCCCCGGTTCCAGAACCACTTGCTGAAGACATGCTAAAAACTTCATCAAAGCCTAAGCCGTAAAATTCACCCGCCATATAGCTTTTCTCTGCGTTATCGGCTTTATTGGCAATTACATAAACTGGTTTGCCTACTTCTCTTACTATATTGGCAAAATCTTTATCCATATCGGTTAAACCGGTATGGCAATCGACCATAAATAAAATAACAGTTGCTTCTTTTAAAGCCTCTTTTACCTGCTTTCTGATTTCTTTTTCGAATATATCGTTGGAGCCGGTTACATATCCACCGGTATCAATCACAGTGAATTTTTTACCGATCCATTGCGCCTCACCGTACTGTCTATCGCGCGTTACGCCCGATTCGTTATCCATAATCGCTTGCTTACGCTCCACTAAACGATTAAAAAAGGTGGATTTACCGACATTCGGTCTCCCTACTATTGCTACTATGTTTGACATTTAAATTAATTAGTAATTAATAATTAATAGATAATAATTTTGGAGTTTAATCTCACTTACTCTTAAACTTCACTTTCTTTTACTTTATTGAGAATCGCTGTTAAGATTCTTAAAATTTCTTCACACTCCGATAATCTTTGATTTATTTCAACCGCATCATGAAGTTTAGCATCTCTGATTAATTTTAACCAAAACCCAAACTGAAGGATTTATGAAACACTTAGAAATATCAAATCCAAGTTAAATATTCGATGCTAAAAAGAGGATTGTAATCATCGATTTAAGACTTATAACTACAATATACTCTGCATTCACTTTTCCTCCAATCTTTTTTCTTGATAAAAAAGATACAAAAAATCAAGAAAGTTTAATGCTTCCACCCGCAAGGCCTACGCTGGCCCGCTAAACTTTCCCCCCTCCCGCTTTTCCGAGTTCCTCGGAAGTGGTCGTGTTAATTCTAATCTATTTCAGAGCTAACCTTCTATTTTAAAATTCAAAAATTAACTTCGAAATTTTCAACATCGATTTAAATTGATAACTCGTAATTATCAATAACCGAATCGCTTTAACTTCAAATCCTTTTTCCGCCAGTCTTGCTCTACTTTTACGAAAGTCTCCAGATGGATTTGCTTATTAAAAAAGGTTTCTAAATCCTTGCGGGATTCAATTCCTACTTTCTTTAAGGCTTCACCACCTTTACCTATGATAATCCCCTTTTGGGATTTTCTTTCTACATATATTTCAGCTCTAATTCTGATGATTTTTTCATCTTCCTTAAATTCTGTCACCACCACCTCACAGCTATAAGGCACTTCCTTTTTATAATTTTGAAATATCTTTTCCCTGATGATTTCCTCTACGAAGAATTTTTCAGGCTTATCCGTCATCTCTTCTTTAGGGAAATAAGGTGGATGAACCGGTAACAAATCGATCAATTTGTTGAAAAGTCCATCAATATTGACTTTCTCTAAAGCGGAAATCATAATTTGATGATCAGGTTCAATAATTTCTGCCCAATATTTCATTTTATCTTCCGCTTGTGAACCTTTCGATTGATCAATTTTATTCATGACCAGAATAATAGGCACACCACTTTTCTTTAATCGGTCGATCAGCACATCTCCTTCTTCATATTTTTCATATAAATCAGTTACGAAAAGTAAAATATCTGCATCTTCCAGTGCTGATTTCACAAATCGCATCATGGAATTATGCAGTTCATATTGCGGACTTAAAATCCCAGGCGTGTCAGAATATACGATTTGAAAATCCTTACCACTCAAAATCCCCATAATTCTATGTCGGGTTGTTTGAGCTTTGGAAGTAATAATAGAAAGGCGTTCGCCTACCAAAGCATTCATTAAAGTGGATTTACCCACATTTGGTTTACCTACTATACTTACAAATCCGGCTTTGTGCTGATTTTCTGCCATTAATTAAAATTTATTTTGCAAAGGTACTTGATTTTTCGAAAACCTTATCATACCTTTGTAATCCTTTTGGGAGAAACACGAGAAAAAGTGTTTTAAATCAGAAGTTTATATCGCGGGGTGGAGCAGTTGGTAGCTCGTTGGGCTCATAACCCAAAGGTCACAAGTTCGAGTCTTGTCCCCGCTACTACAAAGCCTGTTTAATGTAAATTAAGCAGGCTTTTTTATTTGAGGGTACAGTGTGGGGTACACTTCTCTAAAATAGATATTCCTTTACCCCGTTTCTCTTTTATACCTCTCCAATTAGAATTAATAGCATAAAAATGTCTGCTACAGTGTTCATGCGATCCATTTAATAATTTATCGAGCTAAAAATTTTAATTACTTTTGCCTAAATAACTTTTTAGCGTGTTTATAATAAATAATTTGTGCTCTAATATATCCTGCATACCACTTTCAGAAATTTCTACCTCATAACCCTTAGACGGATAAATATTAATTTTTCTGTCATTCCAGTAAACTCTGTAACTCGAAAGCTTTTGATTAATTTCTCTTTGATGAAGTCCTTTAAATCTACTGTACTCAATTTTATCTTTAAAATACACGTTTGTCACCAATTGTTCTTCAAGTTCGATAGTATCAGAAAAATTCGCTACCAGTTTGCCCTCATTTTTTAAAGTTATATTACTTAAAGTGCGATTGTTCTTAATGGACTCATATAATTGAGGAAGAAAGAAGTTGTGCTTTTCAACAAATCTAGCATCAGCAATACTATTTTCAGAAGATACGGGTGAGGGAGAGACATTATTCCCAATCTGATTATCAACTGAGAATTCTTCAAAATTTATCTGTAAGTATCTCTCACAAAAATCAATGATTTCTTGATATTCCTCCTTTGTTTGAGTTCTATACCCAATTTCTAACGAATTTATTTCAGAATTTAATAATAAATTTAATGAAGTAATAATTGCCTCCTTTTCATTTATATAAAGTTTAGCATGTAAATTGGGAATAGAAGTATAAGGAACTCCTAATTCATTCAAATCGTCAAATGACCTTTTGTTATTTTCGTCCTTTCTGATAATAAATTTAAAGTGTACTTTCCTTTTCTTAAGATTATTTATTTTGTTTAAAAGTTTATACCACTTCAAAATATTTACATAGGGAGATACCAAGTAAACAAATTGATCACTCTCCTCAATTAATGTTAGAACCTTACTAGAAATTTCGTTTGGCTTTATTAATTCCATCTAACGGATTTTTATAGTGGTATTTTGTTTGTTTTGTAAATAAATCGTAAAACTATAAATTTTTGCTGTACCATTTCCAATAAATTCCCTTAATTTAAAAGTTAAAACTAACAGCACGCACTTTACACGCATATGACGTATAAAACACTGACTCCCCGTAAATCCCTGAATAAAGCTTTCCTGAAGGTAAAGCCCAATCGAACGCAAATTGATAGCTTTAAAACGCAGTTATCTTCTTTGCTCCATCAGATTAAGGAAGGTGAATCAGAGGAATTTCATAAAAACATCATTGCCGACTTCCTGAAAAAGACCTATTACGACCCCGATTACTATATCAACACTAAAGGAAGAAATGATTTGGTGGTGCATAACGGAAAAAACACCAAGAGCAGTGTGGGTGTCATCATAGAAGCGAAAAGTCCTACCAATAAAGCGGAAATGCCGAATCAGGATAAAATCAATACAAAGGCTTTGCAGGAATTATTGCTGTATTTCCTCCGTGAGCGCATCAATGAATCGAATACAGAGGTGCGCCATCTGGTGATTACCAACATCAATGAGTGGCTTATTTTTGATGCGCACTTATTTGACACGCTATTTGCGCAGGACAAGAAACTGGTCAAAAAATTCAAGGATTTTGAAGCTGGAACACTTTCTGCCACCAATACGGACTATTTCTATAAAGAAATTGCCCAGTCAGCGATTGAGGCTGTAGAGCATGAATTAAGCTTTACTTATTTCAATGTAAAGGATTATGAAAAATCCTTGAAAAGCGGAAAGGAAGACGATAGTAAGCTGATTGTGTTGTATAAACTCCTTTCTCCTGAGCATTTGTTGAAACTGCCCTTTGCCAATGACAGCAATTCCCTAGATAAAGGCTTTTATAATGAATTGCTATACATCATGGGCTTGGAAGAGTTTCAGGAGAAGGGAAAAAAACTCATTCAAAGAAGGGCGGAAAAGGAGCGGATTTATGGCACTTTGTTGGAATCCGTAATATCTAAACTGGAAAGCCGTGGGGAGTTGCATCGACTGGAAAATCCACAGCAGTACGGCAAAAACACGGAGGAACGGCTTTTCAGTGTGGGCTTACAATTGGTCATTACTTGGTTGAACCGTATTCTATTCCTGAAATTGTTGGAAGCGCAATTGCTAGACTACAACAAAGGCGATAAAAGCTTTTCCTTTCTAAATATAAAGCGAATTGGCAATTTTAATAAACTGGCTGATCTATTTTTCAACGTATTGGCAGTGCCTAATGAAAAAAGAACACCTGCCTTTCAGGAAGCCTTTGCCAAAGTACCCTATTTGAATTCCAGCTTGTTTGAAGCCAATGCACTGGAAAACCGTGCACTTCATATTGACACCTTGGATGCATCCGAGACCATACCTGTTTATAAATCCACGGTTTTAAAGGATGGCAAAGGAAAACGATTGACGGGTGATATGCCTGTTTTAGAATATCTCTTTGCCTTTTTGGAAGCTTATGACTTTAGCAGTGAAGGTTCTGAGGAAATACAAGAGGAAAACAAAAAGCTGATCAATGCTTCTGTATTGGGTTTAATCTTTGAAAAGATCAACGGCTATAAAGACGGTTCTTTTTTCACTCCGGGCTTCATTACCATGTATATGTGTAGAGAAACCATTCGCAGGGCGGTGGTAGAGAAATTCAACACGCATTTTAAGTGGAAGTGCAAAGATTTCGGGGAGTTGAAGGAAGACCTGCTAGAAGAAATCAAAAATAGTGAATTAGGTAGGGATGCGGTAAGAACGCAAGCCAATGAATTGATTAATGCACTGAAAATATGTGACCCTGCGGTGGGTTCAGGTCACTTTTTGGTATCTGCCCTTAATGAGTTGATCACGATAAAGCATGATTTGCGCATTTTATGCGATAGAAGCGCACAGCCTTTGAGTGATTACCAGATCAGCATAGAAAATGATGAATTGATCATTACCGATTTGGAAGATAGGCTTTTCAGTTATAACCCAACGGATGCGAAGAGCCAGCGAATGCAGGAAGCCCTTTTTCATGAAAAACAGGAATTGATTGAAAACTGCCTTTTTGGAGTAGATATCAACCCCAATTCTGTCAAAATATGCCGATTAAGATTATGGATTGAGCTTCTGAAAAGTGCGTATTATAAGCGGAAAGATAGCGGAATTAGGGAACTAGAAACGCTACCTAATATAGACATCAACATTAAAACAGGAAATTCACTGATTAGCCGTTTTGCATTGGATGAAGATTTAAGCAAAGCACTGAAAAAGAGTAAGTGGAACATTAGCACCTATCGTAATGCAGTGGACAGCTACCGCAATGCCGTGTCTAAAGATGAAAAGCGGGATATGGAGCGTTTAATCAATGATATAAAAAGTGATTTCCGCACGGAGATTAATAAAAACGACCCTTTAAGAAAAAAACTTGGTAATCATAAAGGCGATTTATATAACTTAACAAGGCAAACTCAATTATTTTCTTTGACAAAGAAAGAAAAGAAAAATTTTGATGACAGAGTAAATTTTCACTCGAAGAAAATTTCCAAATTAGAAAGTCAAATTCAAGAAATTGAGACTGCTGTTATTTATGAAAATGCTTTTGAATGGCGCTTTGAATTTCCCGAAGTATTGGATGATGAAGGTAATTTTGTGGGTTTTGATGTGGTGATTGGGAATCCGCCTTACTTAGTAATTAAAGGAGGACGATATAATAATGGTGATTATCCAGATGAAGCAATTCAATATATTAAAAATAAGTACTTCACAGCCAAACAGCAAATTAATACTTATACTGTCTTTATTGAATTAACACATCAATTATTAAATATTACAGGACAATCAACTCTAATCGTGCCAAATACATTTTTAGCTAATGAATATTCTAAAGATTTAAGAGTATTTATGCTAAGTAAATTTAATGTTGAAGAAATTTTTAATACTGGAGAGGTCTTTGAAGATGCAAACGTTGAAACAGTTGTATTTCGAGTAACAAAAACATCCATAAACAAGAATACAATAGTTATTAATAAAAACAGAAATTACAGGATTGACTTGAATAAAAACTCCAATTTAACTATTGACAGAAAATTTTTAATACTTATTGATGATTATAAATATGACATAATCAATAAAATAAATAAGTTCGATAAAGCTGGAAATTTCATTAAGGTATGGAGAGGATTAACTACAGGGAATGATAAAAAGTATATTAATTCTGAAAAAATTAATGATGGTTTCAAACCTTTAATAACAGGAGCTGATATTAATAAATATTCAACCCCGATAGTTAAAAAATATGTAAATTATCTACCTAATGAACTAGATAGACCTAGGGACGAAAGGATTTTTTTATTAAGCAAAAAACTGGTTTCAAAATTCGTTGGAAATCGTTTATGTTTCACGCTTGATAATGCTCAAAATTACGTCTTAAATTCAGCTTGTGTAACAGAATTAATTTCTGCAAATATCTCTTATGAATATGTTCTTGGAATCATGAACTCTAACTTACTCAATTTTTATTTTCAATTGGTCTTTACTGATTATAGGCAATCATTTCCTTTGATGAAGTCTGGTAATATCGAAAGTTTACCTATTGCTATTAGTGACCAGGAATTAAAAAACGAAATAGAGCAAAAAGTCAATCAAATATTATCCTTCAAATCAGAAGACCCCACAGCAGATACCACTTCTTTAGAGCAGAAGATTGACCAAATGGTTTATGAGTTGTATGGGCTAACGGAAGAGGAAATCGCCATAATTGAAAACACTACAAATTCTTAATATTATGAATGAGAATGATAAAAATAGATTTTTTAATTCACAAAATGAAATCATCCAAAATTATAGTCAAAAGCAAGAAAAATATGTTTACTATTTGATTGCATTATGTGTAACGGCCATTGGATTTTCGGTTCAGTTAACTACAGGTACTGAATTAAACTATTTTCATATTCCATTAGGACTAGCTCTAATTTTTTGGTCCGTTGCTATTTTCTATGGCTTAAAGTTTCTTCGATTTTCTTTAAACATCATTTATTTAAACAATGAGCAGTTTAAAATAGCAGGAAAGCAAGATAAATATAAAGAAATCGAAGATGATAATGTCAGCAAACCTATTGAGGAAGTTTCAAATATCATCAATTCTGAGGCTGAGAAACAGAAATCATTCTTTAAATTATTAAATCTTGGGTTTTATTTTGGGGTTTTATCTTTTTTAGTTTGGCATATTTTAGAAATGATATAAATACCATGTAGTATTTTGAATTGGTGGTATTAGAATATTATCAGGAAGTAAGGATAAGCCGTATTGGTGGGAATTAGAGTCTAACTGATATTAAATCAAATTAATGGGGAATTCAATCTACATCAAGAAATCAACTAAAATTGATTCAATTTTCTTATCAAAAGATTCCATTTTTGAATATGGGTCATTGGAAAAAGATAATTTCTCTACTTCAATCAAACGTTATCCTAATACAGAGAATAATTCCAACCTTAGTAGTGTATTATGTGAAATAATAATGTCTTTCAGTGTAAACCCTAAAAACAAACAAGTATTTGAAGGAATTAAGGTACAGGGTTTTATAAATAAAAAGGAAGATTTCAAAGGCTCTACGACTGTAAAAATTAAAGGACAAAAATTCACTTTACCAGAAGTTAATTATTTTCCACAACATTTTCAAGATTTTATTTCAAAAAGCCAAGAGGAATTAACTAAAAAATTCAAAATTATCATTCAGAATTTTAGATGGGTTTATGACCATGAACCAATACATAAAACGAATTACTATAGCTCATATGCTTGGTCATTTAATTTAAAAAATTGGTATCCATTGCCAGATGGAATTTATGCATCTGCTAATGTGGTAAATACTTCAAATTTGAGTGAAGTTAAAAATCAAATTATAAAAGATTTAGTTAACAAAGAAAAGAATGTTCCAGAATATCACATTATTCTTAGTGAAGCTAAAAAACTGTTTCCAACTAGTCCGAGAAGTTCCATTGTAATTGCGGTAACGGCTTTAGAAGTTGCTACAAAACATTGTGTTCAACATATTGCACCTCAAACAGAATGGTTACTTATGAATATTCAGTCTCCACCAATTTTAAAAATATGGGAGGACTATATAACCCTAATTACAACCGATATTACATATAAAGGGCATAAAGTTAAGATTAATGAAAGACTGCTTAAGGATTTAAAGAAAGCCGTTTTCATTAGAAATGGTATTGTACATGAAGGAGACAAACCAAATAAAATTGATTCACTTAAAAGAATGCATGTAACCATTAAAGATTTACTGCATATGATTGATTTTTATTGTGGTCATACTTGGGCTTTGGAATATCTATCTGATCAAACGAAAGATGAAATATTGAAAAATGAAAATTAGGATGAACCAACTAAGCGGAAGCAGTGGCTGGAAAAACGAGCATATTGTGGCTTTAGGGGTGAAATTGAGTAATTTGGTTGAGTAAATAGATATATTAAGTTTATTAGCAAAAAATTATGAATCAGTATAGAGTTAAAAGAAAAAAGCCTATGTTCCAACTCTCAGAAATCTTTATTTAAAGAATGAACAACCCTAAAGGATTTTATTGCTAATATATTCTTTCAAAATATATTTCTTTTTCATCTTGCATCGATAAGAGTTCACTAAAACTAAATATTTACAATAATGCAGTCAGTAGAATTAATTTCAGAGTTAAAAGAGCTGTTGATGGGGACCGACAAAAATTCACCTGAAAAAAGAAAATCTTTCGTTCAAGAAAACCCACATCTGTTCAAAGGAAGGTTAGCCACAGGTTTTAGTGGAAGAATGTTTGGATCGTTTGAAGGGAAAAATAACAAGTCCACGTATTCCTCTCTAATTTATAGATTATATTCTTATTTACTAGATAAGGAAACCCGGCCAATGAAAGAAGATGAATTGATGAAGGATTTGAGATATTATTCTCAGTCTAGGTACGATTTCTTTGATGTTTCCGATATTGACCGACTTATTGATTCTTATCAAAATTCATTTCTTACCTATTTTTTTGACCATGATAATAAAGAAATTGATATATGCCGCGATCCAGGATACAAAGTTAAATATAAAGATTTTTTTTCCTGGATTAGTTTCGACCACCATGAGCAATACTTTTTGAAATTTGTCGGGAATTCATATTTACTTCCTTACACAACTCTTCTCCCTCTGATAGATGTAATGGAAATGAAAGATCGTCATACTGAATATATTAGGTTTTATACGGGAGATAAAACAGTTTACTTTGGGGTAGACCAGTTTTTCTTGAATAGCCATATTTATGGTAATGCCATGAAAAAAGTATATCCCCATTTAGGATTAGATCCAGAAAGTGACTTTTTACCATTACTGGAAATAATTGATAAAAGTAGATCTTATTTGGATTTTAGCAACTGGAGATTCAAAAAAGTCCCCCTAATGCGACTTCTAACTGGACACGAATAGTTTTGAGTGTTTCTCGCTTATTTTAATGACTTAGCGCACTTTTACCATCTCTTCTATACAAGTTATGTAATGATTTAATCGCTCTAGGGCTTTATAATTACTATTTTAAGATAATGAGCATGAAAAGGATGGCATTACTCCACTCTACATGGCTATGAGGGAAAATAAATTGGCGCTAGTAAAATATATGCTTTCTAAAGTTGCTAACCCGATGGTGAAATGTGAATTAGGACTCACTATAATTGATGAGGCTTGGAGCGAAAAAGCTTTTAATGATACGGAAAATAATGGTATTGATTTTACAGAGATGGTTGAGGTACTGGAGGCTTATAAAAAATGAATTGGAGATTAGAGTATACACCTATTTACCGCCCTACTTTACTAATACTAAATATGCGTAGTAACTCCGTAGTACACACACCCTCTCAGCGTATTGTATTCTTTATAAGGGTGGCACAATTTCACCGAAATGGGTGGCACAATTCAAACCGAAATAGCCATTCTATTACGCTGAGACGGGTAAACTATTCAAAGTGTAGAATAATAGACCGTATTAATGCACTAAAATGAAAGGGTGTTAAGTACGTGTTTAGGTACTACGCTCTTAGCGTAGAAGGGTACTGGATAAGGGTGTAAAGTGGGTGTTTCATTAAAAATTAACTCATACACACTTGGTGTTAGTTAAAAAGAGGCTAAATTCACTTTGTACTTTAATTGAATTTTACCAGAAATCATAACCAGAAAATCATTGCAATGGGTAAATTGGCCACAACCATAGATGAGCAAATACTATTATTAGAAGCAAGAGGTATGATTCTCGACCTAAGCAAGGATAAGGTCAAAGAAATACTAATGGATATTGGCTACTATAGGCTAGGGTTTTACTGGTATCCTTTTGAGAAGAATAAGGCACATGAATTTGAAGAAAATACTAAATTCTCTGATGTGGTCTCACTATATTATTTAGATGTGGATTTGAGGCATCTACTTTTAAAGTACCTGAATAGATTTGAAATTCACTTTAGGACTCAGGTCATTTACATAGTGTCAAATTATTATAAACAATCCCCTACTTGGTTTGCAGATTCTCATATAATGGGAAGTGAATTCATTCAAAATCTTCCAAAATTTTATAACAAGAAATTTATTAGACACAATAAAACTATTAAAAAGCACCATGCAAATCATATTAATGACAAATATGCACCAGCTTGGAAAACATTAGAATTCCTACCTTTGGCTCAATATTGGCTATTTTTAGAAATTTAAAAAATAGTAAATGCCAAGAGTCAATAAGTAGTATGTACAATGTCAAAAGCGTGAAAATATTTAAAGACTACATAAAAACTTTATTAACCCTAAGAAATATTTGTGCACATGGAGGGCAACTATACGACTTTAGAACACCTAAGGGTATTCCCTCTATACCCAGTTTAAAATTCACAAATTCAGACAGACACTCCCTAAATGGAATGTTTAGACTTTTGTATTTCATGCTCAATTCTATATCCACTTCAAGAAAAGATGAATTAAAAACAGCAATCTCAAAATTATTAGAAAAAACTGCTAATAATGCAAAAATAAAAGAGATTATTGAAACTAAAATGGGGTATAATTTTGTTAAATGACTAAATGTCTTAAATATTTTTAATACATTTGCGTCATAAGTGCCCCATATAACTATTATGCTTGTATGCTGCACTATAAAATTTGACGAATAAGCCCATGGTAAGCCATGGGCTTTTTTATACTCTAAATTCTACTAAAAAACCTTTCACACCCTCATTACACCCAACTACACTTTCAAAGAGTATTTTATGAGTGTTCACTAAGACATTGATATTTTTATATCTCATTTGCAGTAAAGTTTTAAAATACCAGACCCGCTGTCTGGATAAGCTTGAGCATTATAGGAGTTTTTACGATCTGGTCTATTAATTTTCTACACTCAACACTGATGTAGGGTGCGTGAATATCCCATTCTGCGGGATAGCCTTTTGTCATGAGCAGACCGTTTTCGAAATGTAGGCTAGCTATGTATTCTTGTATTGGAATGTATTGGGTTGCAGAATCAGAAGTCGTTTCCTTAACTTCCCTACGGCTCGACTTAGAGTCCTTTTCGACTTGAAAAATAGGCAATTTGAGCCCTTCTTCAATACCATCATTAATTGCTTTGATTTCCTTCTTCTGGGTAAGTTCATCATCTAATAGGCTGTAATGGCTTAAATAGGAATTGATTAAGTCATTTGACGAATCTTGAGAGACTATACCCCCTGCAATTAAGCCTCCTAGATATTTACCCATCTTAAGTCTAGCTTCGTGACGTTGACCTTCAGGTGCAGAATTCATTTTCTTAGCAATCCATTCTACAATCCCAGTATTATTTTGATTTATTCTACTTATCGGAGCTCTATTAACAGGGTACGCTTTCTTGTAATTTGATAAAGGTCTCGCATGATGATTGAAAAAAGCATTTTCATCAATTGAATATCCCCTTAATGAAGCAATGTTTTTGGGCAGTTTATCCAGTTCTATTCCAAAATCATTAAATCTCTCATATATCACATCAAAGAATTGTTTATGGTACTTAGGTTCCGTAATGGGAATTAAACCCCAATAACCCTTACCTGAAACAGAATCGCCTAAATACGCAATGTTCGTAATCTTACTAATCTCTTTCTTCAACTCATTCCAATTGGAAATATTTAGGTTATTAGCCGATGGGTCAATATCAATTTGGATTAAGCCTGAATGCTCAATTAAGCTTTTTTCAGCTCTATAACTAAACAGCCCACTAGGAGTAATACACGGCAAATTTGATTTTAATTTCTTTTTGTCTTCTTTGTTTTCTATCTGTCTTACTTTAAGAACCTCACTTCTATATTTCAAAGAATTAAGCCATAATAGAAGGTTTACTGGTTTCGGAGAATAAGGTGAATTGTAGTTCTTGAAACAACTCACGTTGACATCTAAAACACTTTTCATAGTAGTCATTTTTGAAGGTTTAGTTTAGGTGGGTATATATGGACTTAGTTAAACTAAACCTTAGCCATTCACTTGACTAAACACCCCTAATAAATAAGGTTTAGACCTTTTTTCCTGCTTTAAATACCCTTCATTTCTACAATGAGCAATAAACTTTTTCACCTTATTATCACCTATCGTGCATTTATATTTTTGCTCAAATAGTTGATGTATTTCATCAACTAGGTCATTATATCGAATTCCTTGCTGATTTTCTTCATTTGTTAAAAGCTCATTTAAAAATTGAAATTTCTGAATCTCTCCTAATGAGTCTAAGTCTTGATTTGATTTCGTACTGGATGGCTTTACATAATCCTCTAAAATTCTAGGCAAGAGCATATCGTCAATTTCGAATGCCATAGATGGTATATCCATACCTCTACAATATTCAGACTCCACAATTGAAATATTCTTATTGTCACTACTTTTAGATACAGATAGTACTGTCTGAGCTTTATTAATTAATTCTGTACCTAGGTGTCCTCTAGCATTATTATCACCCTTATTTTGGTGTAAAATTGTTATAAGATGCACTTGTTTTTCTTCTGTCCAACGTAGGAATCTACTAGCAACATCTGTAGCTTGCTCTTCATTATTAATAGAAGTTACCAGATCTCGTGCACCATCTATGATCACTAGTCCAACATTAGAACAATCTTTTAACTTCCTCTCTATTAAAGCTAGTCTCTTTGATGTGCTAAATTTCCTTAAGGGTAAGTAATCTATATCTACGTCTTTGTAATTTTCAGATAGCGCTTCAATCCTATTTTTTACTTTTATAACATCTGGTCTACTTTGTTCAGTATCAAAATAAATAACCTTATGCTTATCTTGTTTTGGCACTCCCTGTATAGAACCAATAGTTTTATCTAATTTAAGATATGCAGCTACTAAAATACTAGAAAAGAAAGTCTTACGGCTTTTTGGTTTTCCTATAATAACCGAAAAATCACCTAAAGACCCAATGGTAATTTTCTTTCCCTCTTTCTCTACTTGTAGTATTGGCACAGGAAAAACTGCTTTTTCATGAGGTTTTATCCTAATTTCCTCAAGTAAATTGTCTAAATCTTCCTGATTTTGATCTAAAGAAACTTGGTTCAGGTCTGTATTTTGAGGTATTTGGACTTTCTTATCAGCTGGCATACCCCCTCCCTTCTTTGGCTTTGTATAAAGAGCTAATTATTTCTTTCTCTTTATAGTAAACTCTACCTCCTAAATAATAAGGCTGAATAATGCCTCTCTTTGACCAATCACTTAAGGTAACTAATGTGATTTTCAGTAGGGCTGCTGTTTCATTTCTAGTTAAAAGCTTATCACCCTTTTCCTCTTTAGAGCTTTCCTTTTCTTTTGAGTTTAGATTAACTCTTTCAATAGCTTCATTTATTAAGGCTTGAAGCTCTTCTTTACTAAATGATGTTAAAATTACGTTTTCCATTTTTTGAATCTTATTTGATTTGATTCAAAATTGGTAAGTGGGAAATTCTGGAAACACTCTGGAATTCCAGAATCTTTAAAAAAAATCAATTATTCTCTCAAATGTTTCTTTAATTTTTCATTTTCAACATGCAAGTTAACCTTATCCAGAACCTGCCTTACGGCAATGGCTGAATTTTTTGAAAGTGCATCATTACTTTTATTATAAATCCTTAGACCTCTTACATAATCTCCTATGGTACTTGAACTTTCTGTGTCACCGATTATCTCTGCCACTAACTGACCAAGCTTTGTGAAACTGTGGATATTATTTTTTTTCAATCTTTCAGAAAGCAATTCTATTATCCCTAATTCCTCTAGTAATGCTATTTTGTGTGTTTTAACTTTGAGCATTGCAGGTTCTATTACTTTTAAATCAGCAACTCCCTCAAGATTGCTAGCAAACTTATCTTTTTCTGACCTCAAGTAATCTATAATTAGTTTTTTGGTTGGTGCAAATACATTGTCTTTAAACTCACTTAGTTCATTTTTCCACCAGTAAAAAAAACATCCTTCGAAGGAAGTGGGTTTTATGAGTCCTTCTTTTTTTATCAATGGCTTTAATTCTTTTAGTTCAATATCAAATTTTTTAGCTGTTAGATACCACCATTTCCTATAAATCTGAATTTCTTTTACAATTGAGTCAATATCATCTCTTGAATAATCTAATTTAAAACGCTCCATCTCTTCCTTAGTCTTATTGTAAAGGTCATCTATTGTAAAAGAGGGATTAAAGCTATTTAGTGAGAATTGCCCTATGAGATTGTCAAATACTAATTTGATGTTGAGCAGTTCATTTTCTATTAAAAATTCTTGATCGAAGCACCTACCGTTTCTGAAGCTCTGGGCTACCACTTTTATCCTGTTTTCCATTTCCAATATTTTGATTCCAATGTTCTAATAGTTTTTTTGCGTTTTCCTCTGGTGTTATTTTAATATATTTTAAAAATGCCTTTTCCGTTCTATGTCCCGTAATTTTCATAATACTAATCGAAGGAAATCCACTAAGGTAAAGATTTGTAGCAAAACTCCTTCTAGCTGTATGTGTAGTTACTAGATCATATAGGTTTTTAGGCTCAATTTTTTTTAATCCTCCTGCCGTATATTCAGTTTCAATAGTCCGATTTAAGCCTTTTACTGCTTTGCAAATCTTTTTTAGATATTCATTCATTTTCTGATTTGTAAGTGCAGGAGGAAATCCACTTTCATACTTATCCTTATACTTTAAATGTATCTCTTTCACAATCGGATGAATTGGTATCACAACCGTTTCCCCTGTTTTATCAGTCTTTACAGTTAAAAACTGTCCATTTATTCTTTTGGAATCTAATTTATTTAAATCTGAAAATCTTAAGCCAGTCCAACAACCTGCTATAAACAAATCTCTTTGTCGCTCTAAATGAGGTTTGTCGCTAAAATCATGCAAATAAATTTTTTTCAACTCATCTTCATTCAAATATATCGAAAATGCCTCTTCATTGAAGGTTTTAAATGACCTGCTTTTATAATATAGGTTATTATTAATACCGAGTTCAGTAGCATAATTTAGAAATGTTTTTAAAACCTGAATATGTTTACCTACAGTATTAAGCATAAAGCCTTTTTCATTCAAGAATTCAGTGAATTTGGCATGAAATTCTGCATTAATATTTTCAAATGAAAGGTAAAACTTCTTGTTAAATTCTTTTAGGTGTGCTAATGTAGCTTCATATTTTTGTATTGATCTTTCATCAAACCGCTTGCCAGAATTAAGCCGTATCCCAGTTTTAGAATCATCTACAAACTTCTTATACCAACCTAAAAAGGAGACTGTTTCAATTGGCTGATTTTCAGAGGGCATCCCATTACGATTAATTTTTACATCAAGTTCCTGATCGAGTTTCTTAATATATTCTTCTTTCGTAGGAAATCTCTTTAATGAGTTTTCAAGTTCATATAAATAAGTTGCCGCTGACTTAGATAAATTTTCTAAGGCATTATTAATCTGTTTTGCTTCTGGTAATGCCTTAACACTTCTAACTCTCATGGACTCGGCATTCCAAAACTTTGGATGTACACTTTTAGATGTAGGGTATTTAATTCTTTGACGGTTAAAACTTACAAACATTACTATTGCTGTAGAACCATCCTTGTTTTTATCCTTTAAATAGAAGTTAACCTTTGCCATTTCTAACCAATTAAAATCTTTGTTTGCTTATTAAAGGGTACACTATGGGGTACACTATTCTTAAACAAACTCTAATATCATTAAATACTACTTAATATCAAAGGTGTATAAAAATGGCTTAAATAACTAATTGAACTGGTTTTTTTATAAGATAATGGTAAATAAGGAAAATAATGTTCGAGCCTTGTCCCCGCTACTAGAATTAGAAACCAGTCTTCAAAAAGGCTGGTTTTTTTTATGCGCTTTTTTTAAGAAATTGAAATTCCATGGAGTTTTTTGTTTACATAATTTACTCTGAAAAACTTAATCAATTTTATAAAGGGCAAACAAAGGACCTTGAAAAAAGAATTGAACAGCACAATTCAGGTAGCGAAAAAGCTACGAAAGATGGATATCCTTGGAGATTAATATGGTCTGACACAAAAGAATCACGATCTGAAGCACTAACCCTGGAAAGTAATTGAGAATAGAAGTAGCTATTTCATACCATTAACTTTAGGTTATTTTTCAATTTTAACCAAAAGGTGGTATATTCGTTTTTATCTATACCACCAATTTTAAAATTAATGAGAACTGAAAAAATCACTCTTTCTCTACATACAGATTTATTAAAAAGGTTAGCTAAAAAAGCTAATATGAGCCGGTCAGAATATGTGCGTGAATTAATTGCTAAAGAAGCAAACAAAATAGAGAAGCCGTTTGAAGTTTCTGAGGAAATTATGGAGCTCAAAGGATGCTTAACTTCTTCGGAACTTTCAACTAAAAATAGGGTTCGGAACTCAGCTGTAAAGAAATTACGCAATTATGAGCGTTAAAAAATATTTTCTTAACACGAATATATTTGATGAGCTTTTTAGAGGCGGGCCAGCTTCAGCGGATATAGCTTTTATATTGGAGCACATAAAAAGGAAAAATATAATAGGATATGCCAGCCCTAAAACATTAATGGATATCTATTATCTCTTTCATTCTGAATTGGGTTGGAAAGAAGCCAATAAAAAAATTAAATTCATATACTCGCTAGTTGAAATTAGTACGCAATCATCTGAAGAAGTAAAAGAAGCATTTGCCCTTAATTGGTCTGATTTTGAAGATGCCATGCAAATGACCTCAGCTAAAAATGCTGAGGTAGACAAATTAATAACATTGGATAAAAAATTCCGCAACAAAGATTCAGAATTTATTTGGACTCCCTACGATTTAAAATCCTTCCTTCTGAATTCGGTAACATAAAGCCAACTTTTCCAAAGTCGATATTTGCGTCTTCCATTTTAAAATGGATTAATTTAGGTCTTTAGTATCTAAATTTCCTACAAATGAATCCCACATTCCACCTTAGCATTTCCTGCCCAGCGCCCTTCTCTTCCATTTCCTTTTGCAGTACAATGTGTACAGCCAATAGAACTATAACCTTTTGCTACTAATTTGTGGCTGGGCAGTTCGTGTATGAAAAAATAGGCATGCACCTCCTCTGGTGTCATATCCAATAGCGGATAGACCTTTAAAATATCATCTTTTTGATCGAAAAAAGTCAGTTGCTTGCGGTTCTCGTTCTGGTATTTGAACAAACCCGACAACCATATTTTATGGGATTCGCGCAATGCTGACAGAGGCTCCACCTTATTGATAAAGCAGCACAAATCCTGATTATGCTGGTAAGTATAGTTTTCGGCTGTAAATCGATGCTTATTTTCCAGAGCTCCTATCGTTTTTACATTTAAGCCCAATTGCGCTTGAAGTTTTTCTTTATAGGCTTTGGTTTCTTCAAAATGAAAGCCTGTATTCAAGAAATAAATCGGATGATTGGGACTGATTTTGTGGATCAAATGCAAAAGCAAGGCAGACGAACTCCCAAAAGAGGAAGTCATCAGAATCTCATCTTCTGCAAAATGATCGAAGACCCAACGCACCCTTTCTTCTATGCTATATTTTTTAAAATCAGCTTGCGAAAACCCTTTGATACTATCCATATCAATTTTGTTTTTTGTCATGTACAAAGGAGGAAGTGATCTCATTCAACACCTCCATTTTCTTTTCAAAATCACCTTTTAAGCCTTTTCTAATCTCTGCCAGATTTTGCAAAATATCATCTGTATTATCGGGCAGCACTTCCTCCAAAATTGCCCTTAGCCTTTTGGCAAATGTGGGCGATTTCCCATTGGTGGAAATCCCTATTTTCAGATTGCCTTTTTTGACCGTGCTCCCTAAGTAGAAATCACAGAGCTCGGGAGTATCCGCCACATTGACCAAGATTCCTTTTGCTTTGGCGTCATGGTAAATTTGTTGGTTCACCTCATAAAAATTTGTGGCGCCTATCACCAAATTGATCCCTTCTAAATCAGTTGCATCATAATGCTTTTCCACCAATTCAATGGCAGGGTGAATCGTAGCAATTTCCCTGATTTCATTCCTAATTTCAGGAGCCACTATTTTTACATTGGCTTCATGATCATTTTTTAATAAAGCCCCCAGTTTCTCCCAGCCTACATATCCCCCACCTACTACCAGCGTTTGGATTTTATCCAGTTTCAGAAAAACAGGGAATAAATGATTTTCTTCAGATCTGTGTGACATCCTGCTGTAAGTTTTTGATAGTGGAAAAATCATTTTGCTGTGCTACCGACTCCCCTACTAAGATGATCCCGGGTGAAGCCACTTTTTGCTCACTGATGGTATGTGCTAATTGCCCTACCGTTGTCCGATAAACTTTCGCATTTGCCAATGAACCATTGGAAACAATGGCTGCAGGCAAATCGGCTTTATCCTGCAAAGCATAAGCGGTGCTAATAGCCGCAGCTTTTCGCAAACCCATTAAAAAGACTGCTGTGGCAGTAGTTTCCGCTACTTTGGCAACATCTTGGGATAATTCTCCGCTTTTGGTGGTAGCCGTCACTACCCAAAAACTTTCATTTACGCCCCTAGTGGTTAATGGCAGACCGTACATTCCAGCTAAATTAATGCTAGAGATGCCGGGCACCACCTGAGTGGAAATCCCGAAGCTCTCGGCATAATCAATTTCCTCTTTTCCCCTTGCGAAAATAAAAGGATCTCCTCCTTTCAAGCGAACCACATGCCCGTGACTAAACACATTTTCAATAATCAGCTCATTGATTTCTTCCTGTTTAAAGCTGTGCTTGCCCGCTCGCTTTCCCACATAAATTTTCAATGCTTTTGAGGGTGCATAATTCAATAATTCGGGATGCACCAAAGCATCATACAAAACCACATCAGCTTGCGCCAGTGTTTTGATTCCCTTCACGCTGATCAAATCCGGATCCCCAGGACCTGCTCCTACTAGACTTAATTTCTTTTCCATGATTAAGCTTTATAAAAATGATTAATGACTTTCTTTTCTGTTGATTCTATTCCTCTCAAACTCTTAGCTTGATCCAAAAATTGATGCGCTGATTTCAGGTAGTGCTGCACAAATTCCTCAGTCGGTTTTTGTGATTTTATCTGGTAAACCAAATCAGTAAAAGTGCTTTCCAGCTTAAATTTTTCGGTATCCACAAAATGTGTATCAAAATCAGAGATGATACCTGCTTGGGTATTACACTGAATATCTTCCGCTAGCAAAAGGGCTTTTGCAGATGTGACCAATACATTATAGCTGTTGTATAAGGCATGCTCCAGCTTATCTTCCTTCAATTGCTCGTAGGCATCCACCAATTTTTCCTCAGCTTCTTTGAAAATGGTGCTGACCAAATCGAAGCTGGCTCCGGCACATTCTCCCAAGCCTATTTCAGGGGTGAATTCCTGATCTCGATTCCAATCGATATAGTCTTCATCTTTGATATCGGTCAAGTCACCCAAATGCTTCAGCAAATCATAGAAATACTTCTTTTCTTTCGTTCTAAAATAATCCGGATAAAAAGCACCGCTGGCATTGGCTTCATAATCGTTTAACAAAACCCTAAAAGCTTCCGGGATTCTTTTGGTTGGCAGTTTTATGACTTTTTCAGCTGCCAATCCAGTTCCATCAGCACGCAATCCACCACCTAAAACCACTTGCATAGCAGGCACTACTTTTCCTTTGTTTTTGATAGAGCTTCCATGAAGTCCGATGCCAGCAATCATGTGTTGGCCGCAAGCATTCATACATCCGCTGATTTTAGTATTGATGAGTTTGCTATGCGCCAAATGAGGATATTCCTGCAATAAGAATTTTTCCAAAATATCGGCTAAAGCGGTACTATTGGTCACGCCCAAATTACAAGTATCCGTTCCAGGGCAAGCCGTGATATCAGCAAAACTTTCCGCACCGGATTGATTCAAACCTAGCTCCCCTAATTTTTCAAAAAGAACAGGTAATGCATTTTTCCTTGCAAAGCGAATGACCAAACCTTGATAAACACTGATGACCAAATCACCGCCTACCAATTCGTCAATCACGTCCGCTAGCTTTTTGGCAGTTACATGATCGATATCGCCCAAAGGCGCTTTTACCAAAACGCCAAAATAGCCTTCTTGCTTTTGCTCAAAAACATTGGAATCCAACCACTGTTGGTAAGCCCACTGATCTTTCACATCATAGCTGGAATAGATTTTCTTTGGCTTAGCTTCTTTTAAAGTAATTGGCTTTAATTCCAATGGCTTGGGATGTAGCACTTTTTCCTCCTCCTCCACTAATCTCCTGAATTCCTCCAGTCCGATTTTCTTGATGAGGAATTTCAATCTTGCCTTCATCCTTTTCTCCCGCTCGCCAAAACGATCAAAAACTCTTAGCGCAGCTTCCAGAAAAGTGATCAGTCTATTTTCAGGAAGAAATTCAAAGAACTCCTGAGCTAGAATAGTTTGTGCGCCTAGTCCTCCACCCACTAATACTCGAAATCCTTTTTCTTCGCCCTTGTCCGTTTTCTTGAGGATAGGAATAAATCCAAAATCATGGATGAAGGCAAAAGCCGTATCTTTTTCACTAGAGGAAAAAGCAATTTTAATCTTTCTACCCATTTCCTGGCAAATAGGATTTCTGAGGAAAAATCTAAATACAGCATCCAAATAAGGCGTTACGTCAAAAGGTTCATGCGGGTCTATTCCTGCTTTATGGCTCGCGGTGATATTCCGAACCGTATTACCACAAGCTTCTCTTGCCGTTAATCCGGAAGCTTCCAAGGCAGTCCAGATTGCAGGAGAGTCATCCAGTTTCACATAATGAAATTGGATGTTTTGCCTAGTGGTCAAATGCAAATTTCCCGTTGCATATTGATCAGAAAGCTCTGCAACCGTTCTCAATTGATCGGTAGTAATTCTCCCTGCGGGGATTTTCAATCTGAACATTTGTACGCCCTGTTGCCTTTGTCCGTAAACCCCACGCGTTAATCTGTAGGCTTTGAATTTCTCTTCATCGATCTGCCCAGATCGGAAGAGTTCAATCTTATTTTTAAGCTCAGCTATGTCTTTTTTTGCTGGTTTTGGTAATGTTAGGTTTTCATTTAATAGTGTCATTGTTTTAATTTTTTGAGTAAAAAAAATGCCTCTTGCTGAAGTTTGGATTCTGCAAGAGGCACTATAATTTGGGTATAGCGATATCATGCAGTATCCGGAGGAGCCTTGCAACACATCATAAAACAGATTTTATTTTCTATTCTTAATTCCATTATTTTGAAGCTTTTAGTGCTTGTTCAATATCTTCAATAATATCATTTACATTTTCCAAACCGACCGACAATCGGATTAGTCCATCGGCAATTCCCACTCTATGCCTTTCCTCCTCACTCAATTTGCTGTGAGTAGTTGAAGCAGGATGAGTGACAATAGTACGCGTATCTCCTAGGTTTGAGGTGACCGAAAGCATTTGCAGATTATTCACAAATTTGCTGCATCGTTCACCGCCTCCTTTTACTATAAAAGTGAGAATACCACCTCCTTTTAGCATCTGTTTTTGGGCTAAATCAAACTGAGGATGTGATTTCAAGAAGGGGTACTTCACGCTTTCCAATTCTGCATGATCTTCCAAGTAAGAAGCTATTTTCAATGCATTTTCGCAATGTCTGTCCATGCGCACTGCCAAAGTTTCCAGACTTTTGGAAAGCACCCAAGCATTAAAAGGTGAAATGGCTGGCCCCGTATGGCGACTAAAAAATCGCACATCTTTAATCAATTCTTTGGAACCCATGATCAATCCGCCCAAAACCCTGCCCTGTCCGTCAATAAACTTGGTGGCACTATGCGAAACGATATGCGCACCCCATTTGGCTGGTTGTTGCAAATAAGGTGTTGCAAAACAGTTGTCCACCACTAAAATCAAATTATGTGCTTCGGCCAGTTTCCCCAGCCATTCCAAATCGATGATTTCCAATCCGGGATTGGAGGGTGTTTCCACAAAAATCATTTTGGTTTCCGGTTTTATCAGGCTCTCCCATTCATGCGTTCTGCTAATATCCGCATAAGTATGGGAGATTCCCCACTTTGGAAAAATCTGCGTCAACAATTGATGGGTAGAACCAAACAAAGACCTAGCCGCCAAAATATGATCTCCTTGTTGGAGCAATGCTGCCATACTTCCAAACATAGCCGCCATTCCAGTTGCTGTGGCAAATCCATCTTCCAAGCCTTCCAATCGTGCCATTTTATCAATTAGCTCCGAACTATTGGGATTAGAAAAGCGGGAATAAATATTGCCTTCCTCTTCATCATTGAAAAGTGCTTTTGCCTGCTCTGCATTATCAAAAGTAAATGAAGAAGTCAAATAAAGTGGCACAGCATGCTCTCTGTTACCACTTTGGGCAGCTTGCGTACGGATAGCCTGAGTTTCGAAATGTTGAGACATAAATGTATTGGTTATAGTTTTCCCTCTGAGGGAAATTAAGTTTTATAAAATTGAGTTGGATAAGTTTTTAAAGGCCTTAGTGAATTGATTAGGATTTTAATCAAGTGCCAATTCTACTTATTCCCCAAAAGCTTTAATTGGAAATCAACAACAGCAGTTGCTACAACAGCAAGTGCAAATTTGATTTGAGATTTTAGAAATAGAATTGAAATCCATGAATTGATTTTGTGAATCAATTTGGAGATTGTGCGAGATGTAATTCTTCTGTGTTTTCATTGTTTTCCGTTTTATATGTCCCTTCGTTGGGCAGGAATTGGCACCTTTCCGTATGCTTTGAGCATGTTTGGCGGTTGCCAGAGGATCATCGAGCCTGATCTCTTACCTCTTCTGTATAAATCGGATAAATCCGATATGATGCTCAAATATAGAGAGAGCTTTTCTACAATTCCAAATTTGAATGGTGATTATTTTTTAGATAGGCTTTAAATGTCTTTTACCTTATCATTCTTTTTGCTACTGTATATTGAGAAGTCCGCTGGCGTCTTTGACGCTAAAAATGTCTCGCAAAGACGTAATGGTGCAAAGTTTTCGCAAAGAGAAATTTTGTTTTTTTCATTTGACCATCAGTTTAAAACTAGTATATTCTTGATTCGCGAATCGCGAATTGCAAATAAAATTGTATATTTACAGTCATAAGAACTTTAGAAATATGAAGAAGCATAGTGGAATGCGACCACATGATATTGCAATACTGTTAAAAATTGCCAGTAAAGGAATTGACAAGTGGTATATGAAAGACTTGGCTCATGAATTGAAAATAAGCTCAAGTGAAATTAGTGAAAGTATAAACAGGTCTGTTATTGCAGGACTAATTAGCAGTGACAAGAAAACATTACGAAAGTTAGCGCTTATTGATTTCTTGAAGTCTGGTCTACGTTACGTTTTTCCTCAACAACCGGGTTCAATTACCAGAGGTATTGGCACATCCATTTCTGCGCCCCCATTAAATGGGGAATTTTTCACTGATGAAAACTTCGTTTGGCCATATGGCAAAGGAAATGTTAGAGGCCAAGCCATAGAACCCCTACATCCAAAAACTCCAGAAGCTTGCTTAAATGATTCAAAGTATTACGAATTAATGGCACTTACTGATGCTATTAGAATCGGTAAAGCAAGAGAGCAAAACTTGGCTTTTGAGTATCTAAAAGAAAAAATTGAAAATGCTTAAGAACCAAACAATCAATATTAAGGTAGTTGAAAAAGTGGCTTTATCTCTTGAAGAGCTGAACAATGATGTACTATATGTTGGCGGTGCTGTGGTCAGTTTATACGTAACTGACGAAGGGGCTGAACAGCCACGACCTACAAAAGACATAGATATATCAGTTCAAATAAGTACATATGCACAAATGGAGGAGTTAAGGGAAAAATTAGCTTTAAAAAAGATCTACCCTGCACCTTCTGAAAAAGTAATGTATCGTTATTCTTATGAAGATATTCTAATTGACTTCATACCATTTGAAGAAACCCCTCTTGGCCCAACTAATAGTTGGCTGAAGCCAGGTTTTGAAAAAGCCTATCCTATAAATATTGGCAATCTTGAAATTAAAATATTACCTGTAAGTCTTTTCCTAGCAACAAAATGGGAAGCATTTAAAAGCAGAGGAAGTGACCCAAGAACTAGCCATGACTTTGAATACATAATTTACATTATTGATAACAATAAAGAGGTTGTGGCAGACGTACAAAATGCAAACAAGGAAGTTCAGGATTTTCTAAAAGAAATGAGTAAGGAAATACTAAGCCATCCTTCTAGAAACGAAATCATCGAATGTCACATTAATCCATTTACAGTTGATGAAAGAAGAAAAATTATAGTTGATAAATTAAACGAACTCTTGTAGTAAGTGATTCGTAGCACGAGCTGGGAAACTTGCGCTAGCGGGGAATGCTATTAAGTGCTTTTTTTATTAATCCAATTCCCAATAAATATCAAAGTTCCACCAGTTAAGTAGGTTGCATTGAAGTTATCTTTATAAAGTAATATGCCTATCATTATCAAGATAGGAAGTCTAAAATAATCAATTGATATAATAGAACTAATATCATCATCCGTCATGGCTTTAGCCATTGTAAAATGTGCAGTAATGGCTGATATTCCAACTATGAGTAAAAATGAAAAATCTCTTATATTAGGCAAATTAATGTCTGTTATAGTAAGCCCAAATGAAATAGGAATTTGAATTAGACACATAATGAAAATTATGTCTAAAGGCTTATATTTTTTGGTCAATTTTTTAGTTGAAGCATGAGCAATTGCATAGCTAATAGCAGATAATAACACAATAATTGAGTTAGTATTTATCACACCATATCCAGGTCTAATTATTATCAGTACACCAATAAACCCTAATATGATACTTATTATTTTTGATTTTGTCAATTCTTCTTTTAAAAAGACAGAAGCAATTATTAATATCCATATGGGTACTGAAAATTCAATAGCGGTTACTTCAGCCAACGACAAATAAATAATTCCTACTATATAGCCGTATTGCCCTATTAAATGAAATATATTTCTAAATAAATGTTCCTTTATAATGGAGAATGTTGGTCTTGATAATTTACTTTTAAAAAATATAAGAATGGTGAGTAGCCCTATTAATGATCTAAAGAATATAATTTGAAATGAATTTACATTATCGCTTATTTCTTTTATTCCAATTGTCATAACGCAAAAAGAA